>Ga0247778_1000010_pt1 | contig 363827 bp, 332 predicted proteins | sample UWRJL049202B5_FD_179939 | JGI IMG/M metagenome (GOLD analysis project Ga0247778, IMG submission 179939) | Plant litter microbial communities from Arlington Agricultural Research Station in Wisconsin, United States - UWRJ-L049-202B-5 | ecosystem: Environmental > Terrestrial > Plant litter >...
CCCCGCCCCCCAGCAGCGTTGCACCACCGGGCTTCGTGTCCAAAGAGTTGGACGAGCTGATCCTGCGTTTGCTGGACAAAGACCCAACACGAAGGCCGAAGAGCGCCAGCGAAGCCCTGGCCTTGTTCGAGAGCGCCGGCCCCGCCTCCATCAAACCGCCCGCATTCACGGTCACGGGCGCCGAAGTCGACGCCAAAGTCGAAACCTTGCTCAAAAATCCAAGCAGCGAGGAAGCCGCTTTGGATTTGGAAGCCAGCGTCGAAGCCGGCGCGGACGCGCCGCGGGTGATCGCGGCATTGCTCGAGGCAGCCTCCGCGTTCGACGCTGAAGACGGCGGAAAAGAAGCCAAGAAGAGCCTACTGTTCCGCGTCGCGCGGCTGTCTGCAGACGGCGGGCGAGACCTGGACCAGGCCGAAGCGGTCTATCTGCAACTGACGGAGCTCGACCCCGACGACCACGTAGCCCGGACGGGGCTCGAGGATACGCGGCGTCGCCTCGGCAAATTCGAGGAGGTAGTCGAAATGCTGCTCGCTCGCAGCGAGCAGGCCGACGGCGCCAGTGAGCGCGCACGAGCAATGTACGAGATCGGAAAGCTCTACGGCGGCGAGCTCCACGACACCGAACAAGCGCTGGTCGCGTTCACGCAATCGTTGTGTGAAGACCCGAGCCAAGCCGCGGTGATCGCCGAAATCGAGCGGCTCGCGGGCAGCAACCAAGAAGCGTGGGCCGAGATCCTCTCGAATTGCACGAGCAGCGCCGAAGACGAAGACGTCGATGTCGAAACCAGCAATGCGATCTACAATCGTATGGCTCGCTGGTATGTAGAAAAGCTGAAGCGGCCCGATCTGGCGCTGCATTGCTTTCAAGCAGTCGTCGAGCGCGAGCCGGCCGACGAGGTGGCCTTGGAAGGCATGACCGAAATCTATCGCAAGGCCCAGCAATGGTCCGAGCTCGGCACGGTGCTGACGCGTCGCGCGGACGCCGCCGCCTCGCCCGCTCAGGCCCGCACGCTGCGCGCGGAAGCGGCCGAACTGCTCGAATTGCGCCTAAACGACACCGACAGCGCGCGCGCGCTGTACGAGCAGATCGTGAACGAAGATCCGGGCCAGGTGAAGGCGAGTGACGCGCTCGCGCGCATCTACGAACGCACCGCGGACTTCCAGAGCTTCTTGAAGATTTTGGAGCGGCGCGCCGACGCGCAACGCGGTGAAGAAAAGCTCAAGACGCTGTGCCGGATCGCGGAGGTCTACGAGTCGAACCTGCACGACGACAGTGAGGCCCTGAAGCGCTTCCAAGCCGCAGCCGAGCTCGATCCCACTAGTCTGGAAGTACTGCGTGGCCTCGATCGCCTGTATTCCAAGCTCGGTCGCTTCCAAGACCTGCTCGCCAACCTGGCCCAGCAGGTCGAGGTGGCGGCCACGCCGCGCCAAAAAGTGGCTCTCTGGGAGCGAATTGCCGCGCTCTACGACGAAGAGTTCCTGAACCACGAGCAGGCGGCCGAAGCGCTGGAGCGGCTGCTTGCCATCGACTCCGCCAACGAGAACGCGCTGAACGCGCTGATTCGCCACTATCGCGCGCTCGATCGCTGGGAAAACGTCGCGTCGCTATACGAGCGCCAACTCAAGCTCGTGAGCGAGGGACCGCGGCGGCTCGCGCTGCTGCTACAACAAGGCAAAGTACTCGCCGAACAGATCGGCGCACCGGAGCGCGCGATGGTCGCCTACGACCACGTGCTCGAGATCGATCCTCAGCACGCGGGCGCGCTCGAGGCCTTGGCTCACCTGCGCCAGTCGACGGGCGACGCGGATGCGGCACTGGCCGCGCTCGAAGCCTTGGCGAGCCGTGCCACCAGCCCCGAGGCGAAAGCCGAGCAATACATCCGCGCCGCCAAGGTGCTGGAAGCGCGCGGCGACCGCGACGGGGCGATCGAGCGCTACAAACGCGCGCTGGATGCCAACCCCAAAGACCCCACGTCGGCGGCGGCCCTGCGCGATGCATACACCGCCCGCGGCGATCTGAACGCCGCCGTTCAACTGCTCGAGCGCGAAATCGGTCATGCCGAGGGCGAGCTGACGAAAGCTCGCTTGTGCGGACAAATGGCGCTGCTCGTGAAGAATCACTTGAAAGACGACAAGCGCGCGGAAGAAGCCGCCAAGCGCGCGCTCGGCTTCGACCCGACGAACCTCGACGCGTTGACCGTGCTCGGCGACACCGCGTTCGATGGCAAGCGGTTCATGGAAGCAGCCACGCACTACGAGCAACTGGCCGGCCGCGCAGATTCGCTGGACAAGAAAGAAGCCGCGCGAATCCTCGTGCGCTACGTCGACGCGCTCAGTCAAACGGGCTCGACCGAAAAGGCGCTCGCGCCGATGGACACGCTGCTCCGCATTGCGCCCGACGACTCGGATGCCCTGGCGCGCGTCGCGCAAGTGAGCTTCGAGCACGGCTCACCGAAGCGCGCCGCCGAGTTGTACAAGGATCTGCTGGCGCGCTTCTCTCAGGTGCTCAGCGCCGAGGCTCGCGTCAAAGCGCACTTCCGCTACGGCGAGTCACTGCGTTTGGCGGGCGATATCGAGGGCAGCCTGGCGTCTTTGAACGAAGCCTCGGATCTCGATCCGAGCGCCAGCGAGCCGCTGGTGGCGCTGGCCAAGGTGTACGAAGCCCAAGAAAAATGGGGCGAAGTGATCAAGGTCAAAACCCGCCACCTGGACAGCGCGACCGGCGACGAGCGCGTGCAGCTGTTGATCGACATCGGCGATCTGGCTTCGGCCAAGCTGAACGATCGTACGCTAGCCGCCAAGAGCTTCGTGGCAGCGCTCGAAGAGCATCCTGACGATCGCCGCTTGCTGAGCAAGCTGATGCAGCTGTACAGCGAAGAAAAGGACTGGAACAAGCTGGTCGAAGTCGTGATCCGACTGGCAGACTTCGTCGAAGATCCGAAGCAAAAGGTGAAATACCTGCACACGGCCGCGATCGTGACGGCCCGTCAGATCGGCGAACCGGCGCGCGCGCTCGAGTTTTACGAACAAGTGTTGGCGCTCGAGCCCGGGTTCGACAAAGCGCTGAGCGAAGCGGTCGAGCTCGAGCAAGCACGCGGCAATCACGCCGGTGTCGAGCGCTGGCTCAAGCACAAGCTTTCGTACACCACCGCGGCCGATGATCATGCCGGCATGCTTCAGACCTTCAGCGCGCTCGGCGCTCTGTACGAGAAGGGCGGTCACATCGATCAGGCCATCGACGCCTTCGAAGCCGCACAAACGCTGGACCCCGACAACCGCGAGCGCACCGAGCACCTGAGCAATCTTTACGTCACCGATCCCAGCCGCTACCTGGACAAGGCCGTGGCCGCGCAGGCCGTGCTCTTGCGCCAGAACCCGTATCGCCACGACTCGTACAAAACGCTGCGTCGCTTGTACACCGAGACCAAGCAAGCCGACGCTTCTTGGTGCTTGTGTCAGGCCCTCTCGGTCTTGAACCTGGCGGAGCCCGATGAAGAGCGGTTTTACAAGCGCATGCGCTCTGACAGCGCGGCGCCCGCCCAAGCAGCCTTCTCCGAGGATGATTGGCTCGATTTGGTGATGCACCCGCAGGCGGATCCGCTCTTGACGAGCGTGTTCGCTCTGATCGAACCAATCGTGATCGCGCGCCGCAGCCGGCCTGTTCAAGAGCTGGGCTTCGACCCGAGTCTGGCCGTGGACATCGAGAACCACACCGCGCCCGTTTGCCAAAGCCTGTACTACGCGGCCGGTGTGCTGGGCATTGCGCTACCGCCAGCCTTCGAAAACCGCAGCGACCCGGGCGGCATTTCGTTCTTGTTCGCCATGGAGCCCTCGCTCGTGCTGGGCAAGACCGCGCTTCGTCCGGACGTCCCCCTGCAACCGGCGGCCTTCATTGCCGGTCGTCAACTCAGCTTCTTCCGCCCGGGGTTGTATTTGCGACACTTGCTCGGTTCGGGCACCGCCCTCAGATCGTGGTTCTTCGCCGCGATCAAGCTCACGTCGCCGCAGTTCCCGGTGGCTCCCGAACTGGAAGGCGCCGTGAACGAGGCCTATCTCGCCCTCGAGGCAGGGTTGGTCGGCCAGACTCGCGATCAACTCACGCGCGTGGTTGCCAAGTTGCTCACGTCGGGCACCGCGTTGGATTTGAAGCGCTGGGTCGCCGCCATCGATTTGACGGCGGATCGCGCAGGCTTCGTGCTGGCACACGACCTCGAAACCGCAGCCCAAGTCGTCAAAGCATCGGACGAGAACTCGAGCGCGGTTTCGCTGGACGAGCGCTTCCGCGAGCTGACGCTGTTCGCCGTGAGCTCACAATATTTCGAGATCCGCCAACGCCTGCAGATCTCCGTCGATAGCTAACGCGAAGCCAAAGGCTCAACTAGAGCGGGCGGGCTGCGCCAAAAGTGCGTCATAGCCCCGCTCGCTCAATTGCACCAGGCAGATGCCATGGCCGAAGGGATCCGCCAGATTGGCGATGCGCCCGTACACCTGCTCGCGGATCGGGCGTTCGAGCACCGCGCCGGCTCCGACCGCGCGCTGCACCGCGCGCTCCACGTCCGGTACCATGAAGTCCAAGTGCACGGGCGTCCAATGGCGGTCGAAGTGACGTTCGAGCGCGTGGCCAGGCACCGGCTCCGACTCGCCGGCCACGGCCAGCAGATCGATCGGCGCTGAGCCGCCGAGCAACTCGGCCCAATGCCGATCGAAGCGACGACCGAGCCGCAGCTCGAACGCCCCCGTGTAGAAGGCCAGCCCCCGCTCGAGGTCGTCGACGTCGACCCAAATCCGAAGTTCCAGCATCCGTGCAAGGTATCACGCACCGCGCCCACGTGAAATTTAGTTGACTAGGAAACAACCCGTGTTAGTTTCCTAGTCAACCAATTGACGACGCGCAACCCTCCCCCCTCCCAGCTCAGCTCCCATTTGGGATTTTGGCTGCGCTATGTCTCCAACCACGTCTCGAGCGCCTTCGCTCGAAAGGTGGAAAACCACGGCGTGACCGTCGCTGAATGGGTACTCATGCGTCACTTATTGGATGCGCCGGCGTTGGCTCCGAGCCGCCTGGCAGAGCGCATGGGCATGACACGCGGGGCGATTTCCAAGCTATCCGAGCGCCTGCTCGCCAAAGCGCTCGTCAAGCGCACGGACGACCCGAGCGACGGGCGAGCTCATGCGCTCTCGCTCACTGGCGCTGGTCGCCAGCTGGTCCCGCAGTTGGCCGCGCTCGCCGACCGCAACGACGCGGAGTTCTTCGAGCACCTGACTGACAAGGAGCGCGCGAGCTTGCTGCGCATCTTGAAGGGTATCGTATCGAGACAAAAGCTCACTCGGATTCCAGTCGACTGACATTCATCACATCGCCCAGGAAAGGGCTCGAGCATGGACGCGAAACAGCAAGCAATCGCTCAGCAATGTCTCACCGGGGCCGAGAGCGGAACGATGACCTTCCCGCAGATCGTCGGCGCGTTGCTGGAGGCCGGCTTCGAAGGCTATCAGGTCGACCTGCGGCTCGCGCAAGCGAGTTATTACCTGCCCGATGGTCGCGGCATCGAGTTAGCCACACACCGGAGCGCCGTCGCGATTGCGGCAGGGTTCGATCTGGGCGCCGTTCAAGCCGCCATCCGGGCAGCGCAAGCACTGGCGCCGGGCTACACCTATCAGGGCTTCTGCGACCAGGTGAAGCGGGCGGGTTGTGCGGGATATCTGGTCTCTTTTCTGGGCCGCCGGGTGCTCTATTTTGGGCGCACGGCGGAGACGCACGTCGAGCATTTTCCCAAGTAGATGGGGCTCGCGCGCAGCGCGAGTGAGCACCCTCACCCGTTTCTTCTCCCCCTTACACGATGGGCAATGACGTGACGACCGCGCCAGCTGCGCGTGCTCGTTGCCCAACGACGAGGAGGAAGACGTGTCCCATTGCATACACTCCAATCCAGCCGACGCGCGCGAAGCCAACCGTTCAGCATGGAGTCGTCCTTCTGGCGTTGGCCGCGTCTGGCCTGGTCGCTTGCGCGGAAGACGGAGCTTCGCGCGCCGGCAGCGGTCCGGTCGAAAGGGCCGCGCAAGGCGGAGCGAAAGTGCCGCAGCAACCCCCCGCCCAGCTGTTCGAAGAGCCGGCCGCGGAACCACGACACCCCAGCATTTCGACCAACACGCTTACCCTCACGTTGGGCACCGTGCCGTCGCAGCTCGCACGAAAGCGGCTGAGCGACTCGGCCTGGACCGCTTGGTTGCAAGCAGCGCTGGGCGCGCAGGTGCGCGTGCGCTCGCTCAGAACGCTCGATTCAACGTCGATGGCAGTGCCCAGCAAAGGCACGCAAGTCGTGATCGGTCTCGAACCAACGAGCGAGACGATCATCCGGGACGTGTGCGCGCAGGCCGCTCGAACGACGGGACCGGCTCGAGCTGCCCTTCGCCTACGGCCAAGCGCTGTTGCCGCGCCCGAACGGTAAACTGTTCGTCGCCGCGGATGATTCTCCGTTCGATGTGGCGACGCGGCACCGCGTATACGCCGCCTTCCGCAACCTGGATGGCTCGTTCACGCCGGAGACGTTGCTCTCGGATACGACCAATCATGCCCGGCGCCCGGCCGCCAGCGTGGACTCGAACGGCGACGTTCACGTCGTGTTCTATCAGTCCATCAACGCTCAGGAGTTTGCCGCGGTTCCTGGATACGCGAAGTACACGGCAGCAACCGGGGAATGGTCCTGTACGACGATTCGCGGTGAAAAAGGCATGTGGGCACGGCTCGACGGCGGGCGCTCCCTGCACGCGCGCTGGCCGTCTTCGCACGAAGCGGGCATTCGCGAGTACCGCGTGGCCTGGGGCACGGCCCGGGTTTGGACGATATCGTGCCCTGGGCCGTCACGACCCTGACCGAGCAAACCTTCGACCTCGGTGAGCAGCGGCTCCTCCAGGCCAAACGCTGTACCTGTCGGTCCAAGCTCATTCGAACGCCGTGCGCACCAGCGCCATGGGCTTCAGTGACGGCATCACCGTGAGTGCGGATCAATAACTCGCTGTCAGCTGGCCCTCCGCGCCCGTGAACAACTCGGCGAAGCGTGCACTCGAGTGCGCTTTGCCGAGTTTCACGGCGCGGGCCCTGTTTTGTTTTGAGGTTGATGGTCACGAGTGGCGTCTCGGCCGGCAAAGCCTTCGGCGTCCGAGCGAGGAACCCAGCGCGCTGCGAGGTGCGCTGCAGGATCGCGATCGCCCCCCCGATGCTGCGAGTCATTTTTGTTTCGTCGAGCGAGGCTGCTGGTCACTCGTCGCCTGATACCACTGGGGCACGAAGCGACGCACGGTTCTTGCTTCCTCGAGTCGGCAAATGCTCGAATCGGCCTGCATCTTTCTGATTTCGCCAGCGAACCTCAGCGGGCGGCGTGGCGCCATGTTGTTCAACCCGTCCGCGCAGTTTCCTTTGGCGCAAAAGCTCCGCTCTGCCGAGGGCGCAGAGGTGGGTGAGCTGTTCAGCTTCGTGAGCGGCTTGTACTTTCGGGGCAAGCTCGCTTACGCGCGGGCGTTCGGGCGCGCCCCCGCCGGGCAGCAGGCGGCGCAGGTGATCAGCGCAGGCGGCGGGCTGTGCACGCCGGAGGAATGCATTTCGCTCGCGCGCTTGCAACGCTGGGCGCAAGTATCGATTCACCACGACAATCCGCATTTCACCGCGCCGCTGATTCGACATGCGAGCGCGCTGCTCGAGCAGTCGTTGCCGGGCACGCGTTTCGTGCTGCTCGGCAGCGTCGCGAGCGACAAATACGTGGAACCGCTGCGCGCCGTGTTCGGCGAGGCCCTGCTCTTCCCGTCGCAATTTGCGGGCCTGGGCGATATGAGCCGCGGCGCGCTGCTCCTGCGTGCAGTCCGCGATCGGCGTGAGCTCGCGTACGCGCCGATCGCGGCCAATTCGCGCAGGCCTTACTGAGCTACCGCTCGGGCGCGAAGTAGTGGCCTTCGGCGATGTCGGCCAGCAGCTCCGCGTGCGCCGGCTTCCAGCCCAAGATTTCACGAGTCTGGGCGCTCGACGTCCAGTTATCGAGCTGGGTGATCATGCCCAGAAATCCGCCGAAAATCGGCGCGGCCTGCTCGGCCGCGATGCTCTTCGCCGGCACGTTCAGACCACGAGCGATGGCTTCTGCGATGGCGCGAAAGGGAACGCCTTCTTCTGCGGCCGCGTGCACACGCGAGCCGGCGGGCGCCGCCTCCAGCGCGAGGCGATAGAGGCGGGCGGCGTCGAGCGTATGCACGGCGGGCCAACGCGCGGAACCTTCAGCGACGTAGGCGGAGAAGCCGTTCTTGCGCGCGGCGGCGATCAGCATCGGGATGAAGCCGTGATGATCGAGCGAGCTGTGGACCGTGGGAGATAAGCGCATGATCGAGCTCCGCACACCGCGCTGTGCGAACGCCAGCGACAGAGTTTCGGAGGCGACGCGCGGGTTCCCGCCCTCCTGCCCGGCGTCGTTCTCGGTGCCAGCGCGATCACGAACGCTGTGCGCCAGGAGCATCGTGCCGGTCGTGTTCACGAACGGCTTGTGCGAGCCGGCCAGCGCCTCGCCGATGGCCTCGACGGCCCTAAGATCGGCCGTGACGGCGCCCATGAAGTCACCGCTGACCAGGGCCAGGTCGTGCTTGAACGCGAGGTGAATCACCCCATCGGCCGCGCGCGCGGCCTCCTTCAGCCCCTCGAGGTCGTCGAGGTCACCTCGCCGCACACCGGCGCCCGCCGCGGCAATGGCTTGGGCCGACGCCTCGGAGCGGGCCAAGCCGATGACCGAGTGCCCCGCAGCCAGCAAATCACGCACGACCGGTAGACCAATGTGACCGGATGCACCGGTAACGAAAACACGCATGGAAACCTCCTGATGTCAGACGCTGACATAGGACTATCACGTGATGTCAGTCACTGCAATCAGGTAAGATGGCGGCCATGGCGCGCTGGGAACCCGATGCACGTGGGCGGCTGGAGAAGGCCGCGATGGAACTGTTCCAAAAACGTGGTTACGTGCAGACAACGGTGGAGGACATCGCCGCCCACGCCGGTCTCACGGAGAGAACCTTCTTTCGTTATTTCACCGACAAGCGTGAGGTGCTTTTCTCTGGCTCGAAGGACCTCGAGCAAACCATCGTCGAGCGCATCCAGAGTGCTTCCGGCGAGGCGAGCACGCTCGAGGTGGTCGTGGGAGCGTTCGAGGCGGCCGGAGCGGCGCTGCAAGAACGCCGTGACTTGAACTTCGTCCGCGCGCGCTATGCACTCGTCAGCAAACACAGCGAAATCCAAGAACGTGAGCTGATCAAGCTCGCTTCACTGGCCGCGGCCGTGACCAAAGCGCTCCATGCTCGCGGCGTCGCTGAGCCCGCGGCGAGCCTGGCTGCCGAAGCCGGCATCGCCATCTTCAAGATCGGCTTCGAGCGCTGGGTGCGCGAGCGAAAACAGCACGATTTCGCGGCGCACATCCGCGAGGCAGCGGCGACGCTCCAGGCGCTGACCAGTGGCGGCAAGGCGCAAGCGGCGCCGGCGCGGGCTCGACGCTAGAGCAAGCGCCGTTGGAGCGCGGGGGCGCTCATTGGCTCACGGCACCCGGTACCGTGATGGCCGCGCCGTTGCCGGGCACGAACGTCGGATGGGAGAACGTGCCATTCACGCGCCAGCCGTAGAAGCCGTCCGGACGCTTGGCGTGCTTGTTCTGCGGCACCATGTCGAACAACGCGGGCACCGACGAACCGGGCGCGCCGAATAAGCTGCGGGTCATGTCGTCCTTGTTGGTGAAGCGATCGTTGAACTTGAAGCGGGCGTTCATGCTGAGCACGCTCTGGTCGAAAGTGTCACGCAGACGCACGCTGCCATCGCCCTGCAGCTCGAGATCCTTACCGCCCGCGCTCAGCTGGTCGACCTTCAGGCCGCCAGCGGTGGCCGTCGCTTTCAGCGTCAAATCCCCCACTTCGACCTTGGGCAGGGCAATCGCGTTCAACACCTTGGTCTTGCCGTCGCCCGCAGAGAGCCCAGAAAACTTCAGGTCGACCTTGCCTTCGGCCTTGCTCAGCTTGCCTTCGGGCAGGAGAAATTCGACGTGCCCGGCGAGCTCGCCGCCGATCGGCAGGCCGAGCATGTCCGCCAGCAAGGGTGCGTTGGCCAGGCCCAGGTCTTCGATGTCGACTTCGAGCTTACGACCACCATCGGCGTCGGACGTGAAGCCATAGATCTCGCCACCAAAGGCTTCTGCTCCGAAGTTCAAATGCACGGTGCCGAACAACAGGCGAAGCAGCGAGACCCGCGCGTGCACGGTATCGATGCGCATCACCTTGGGTTTGTTGGGCTTGGCCGGGTCTTCGGGAGGGACGGTGCTGGGCGGCGAGATCAAATCCACGTCGTCGGCGCGAACGCCGCTGAACCAATACGAGCTCAGGTGACCCAAACGCAGGGTCAGCGGATTCGGACCGGTTTGGCTGGCATTGAACTCATTTTGAATGCGCGTGCGCAGCCGATCGAACGGAAAAGTGAGGAACGCGAAGAAGACCAGCGCGAACAAGTAGAATGCGGCGTAGCCGACGTACCTCAGGATCCGCTTCTGTTTTGCGCTCAGGTTCACGGTTTGGCCTCGCTGGCCGGCGTTTCGGCGGCCTTTTTTGGCTTCTCCGCCGTCGCGCTGCGATCGAAAGCGCTGACCGTCATGTCCACATCGTACATATCGGGCTCGGGGCCGCGCTTGCGAATGTTCAACGAAGAGATCCGAATCGGATTGCCCGCTTGCTCGATGCGCTCCATGAACTTGGATAGTTTCAGCATGCCGACCTTGTGCAGGCTCATTTTGGTCGAGCGCTCGGTGTAACGCTTGCCGTGTGGCACCCCCTGACGATCTTGGCTCTCCGGGATCTCGATGCCCACTTCGCTGGCCAAGCCGGCTAGAAACGCGGCCAGGGGCGGCGCAGGGCTGGCGTAGCGCGCCACCGTGATCGCCCTTTCGAGCTTGGCTTTCTCGATCTGGTCGAGGCTATCGCTGATGTTGTCGGCTGCGTCGGCGAGCGCTTCGTTCTCGCTGCGCCGGGAATGCACCATCACCGTGAGGATGATCGGCATGACGACGACCACCAGCGCGGCCACCACGAGCATGGCGATGTTCAGCACGCGCTGATCGCGCGGGACCAAGCGAGCAAATCGGTCGCGGATGTTCACGGCTTGTCCTCGGTGCTCGCGTCAGCGGCCTTCGTCTTCTTCTTCACGCCCGTATCTTCCGGACATTTGAGCTCGAATTCGAGCACGTACTTCTGCCGCGTATCGCCGACCACCTGGCTCACTTTGGAGATTTTGGAGCCCGAAACACAGCGATGCTCGGCGATCTTGGTCGAGACATCTTGCGCGTCTTTGGTCGTTGGCACGATGCCGTTGATCCGCACGTGCGAATGGTCGACATCGAGTTCTTCGACGTCGTGCGTGACGGCCATCGGGATCGCGTTCGATAGCTCGACCATGACGTCGAAGGCGTCCATGTGCGGCATCGGATCGGGTTCGTCTTTGGCCTTGGCGCGCTCGATCGCTTCCGCCACCGCCGCCGGATCGGTCAGCTCTTCACCGAGCGCCTGCTGGCTGTGTACCGCTAATGCCTTCGTCAGCTCTTCGTGTTCACGCGCTAGCGCATGTAAATCGGCCCAGCTGGAGAATAGAAAGCTGACTAGAGTGGCCGCGACCAAACCGGCGAGCAGGGGCGCGCGCTCCTTCAAGAAGCCGAAGCCACGCTGGTAGGCGAGCGGGCCGCTGCGCAGGTTCAGATCGACGGCTTTGCCCGAGAGCCCGGCGGCGAGGGCGAGCGCTTTGGCGAAGCGCGGTAATGCGAGCAAGACGTCCGCGTTCGCCTCCAGCTGAAACTGAGGCAAAGCGCGCACGGGCAGGCCGAGTTCGTGACTCAAGTACACGTCTGCGCCGCTGGCAGCCGCGCCGCCGCCGAGCAAGATCACCGACTCGATGGCGAGATCCGAACTGGCCAAAAATGCCAAGAACGTCTGGCGAAGCTCGGCGATCAAGGAGGCCGCGCTGTCCGGCAAGCCCGCCACGCCCCGCGACAAGGTGCGCACGAACAGCGGTTCACCGTCACTCAATACGGCCACCTCGGTGCGCTTGCTGCCGAGGTCCACCAGCGCGACGGGGCTCTTGCCCATGAGCTCACGGGACACGAGCGACAGATTGCCGAGCACTAGTGAGCCGCAGCTGACGCGCTCGGGCTCGCGACCGATCGCGCGTTTGACCAGCTCGATTCGCTCTTTGACTTGCTCGGTGCGGGCGAGCGCCGCGATCACTTCGATCACCGCGGGGTTCGGCCCCGCACGCAACACGCGGTAGTCGTAAACCAGCTCACTCATGTCGATCGGCATCTGCGATTCGAGCTCGAACGGCAGCACGGCGTCGATCTGCTTCTTGGCCGTCAGCGGCAATTTGAGCCGATGCACGAACGCGCCGTCGCCGTCGATCGCCACCGCTACGCCGTCCGAGTGCGGCAGCATCGCGGTCACGCAAGCGCTGATGGCGGCCTCCAAGGACTCGACCGAGTCGATTGGCACCTCGTTGATGGCTTCGATCGCGACACGCTTGTAGCCCGTGATGAACAGCAGTGCCCGCACGTGCGACGAGCCAATGTCGATTCCGATGTAACGTGCCATGAGGGTTTGACTTTACGCTTTTTGGGCCAGGTTGGATGCTGGCGTCAATCGACGCGATAATAGACGACGTTCCCACCCGGGCCGGGCTTGAGCACGCTCGGAATGCCCTGGGGAGGGGCGCCATTGGCATTTTGCGCGCTGCTCGCGCTGGTGGCCGGGGTGGGCGTGGTTTGCCCGGGCAGGCCCGCGCCTCCGCTTTGCAGCCGCTGCAAGAGGTCGCCGATCAATTGCTGAGGGCTGGGCGCGCCGCGAAAATCGACCACGGCGTGGATGCGCACACTGGTCTCCCGTTTGCCAGAACGCACATAGCCGGTCGCGTAGATGCTGAACACCTTGCTCTCGGTGGTCACCATTTTTTCGGTCTCGGCCGGCGACATGATCGGAATGGGTTCAATCTGCATCGCTTTCATGATCATCGCGATCGGGCTGCCGCCGCCACCCAGCCCCGCCGCGAGGCCGCCCGGCGCTGCCGCAGCGGCGGGTGCACCGGGTGCGCCGGCCGCCGGCTGATTGGTTTGTTGCAGGGCGCTCACGAATTCCTTGGCGTTCTTGAACACGGGTAGGCCGGGCATGAACGAACGCAGCATGGTCATGGCCATGATGAACTTCTGCGCTTCGTTCGCATCCACGCACATCTTGGCCAGGTTGTTCGAGGCCTGACAGACGATCGCCAGCAGCGTCTGCGGGTTGGCCGTATTCACGTTGACCGCGCCCTGCCCCCAAACCGTCACGATTCGCTTGTCGGGAACGTCCGGATTCGGATCGATGAACGTGGCCCAAAAATCATCGCTCACGCCGCGCACCCGATGCAGCTCCTCCAGGCTATCGAAGGCCGCGTTCTTGCGTTTGTAGGGGACCTTCAGCAACTGATAGAACGAGTCTTCCGCGGCGGCCTGCTGGGCGGTCGTGTTGGTCGGGTCACACAACGCTTGGTCCTGATCGGGATCGACCCAATCGATTATCGCAGAGCAAACGGCGCGGCGATCGGTGTACGAATCGTCGGCGTCACGGCCCTCGAACAGGGGTGAATACTGCGGCGGGCCGATCAACCCGATGATCTGGGAAGCCAAGCGCGTCTGGCTGAAAGCGTCCCCGCGCGCGGCCACATTGAAATTGATTTTCGAATCTTCGTCGACGATGTCGAGTCGAAAGCCGCCGCCCTTGAAGCCCAAGTTCTTGCCCAGTTTCGGATCGACACCGGCCAACGACGCAAAGCTGTTCGCTCCATCGACGTCGTTGAACGCGCCGAGGATGCGATCGGCATAGGCCCAAACCGGCACCTGTCGGGGCCCGCCGACGAGGGCAAAGACCAGGGTCAGCGAGCGGCGGATGGTGGGCTCGGCCGCGATCAGCAGGCGCGATAGGTTGACTGCGCTCTTGGCCGCATATTCGGCGACCAGCGCATCGCGCGCGGAAAGCGCGCTGCCGAATTCGGCCGAGCTCTCGTCTTGGATCTCGGTGAGCATGACCGTGAGCACGGTCAGCGCCGCGAGCACCAAGATCAAGGCCATGCCGCGCCGCCGGCGCCGCCGCTGGAGCGCGCGTGCGCGCTTGCCGCGCGGCCGCTTGCGAATCGGCGTCGTCACTGCATCACCGCGAAATTGAGGCCATTGTCGATCGGTAACGAGACTTTGGTCACGAGCCGAATCGTGCCTTGCCCGCGGTCATAGCCTTGGCGCGAACCGCCGTTGAGCACGAGCAGGATGCGTACCTGCACCGGTAAGCGTGCCGGCTGCCCGGTGATCGTGCTGGTCGTGTCCCAGGTTTCGACCCAATTTCCGGTCATCGGATCCAAATATTGGAGATCGAAGAGATCGATGTCCGTTGCCAGCACTTCGACCCGCCCGCCCTTTTTCGGCTCGAGGTCGAGCGTGGTGCTGATCCGGCGCACCAGATCCGTCACTCCCGATGCGTCGGGATTGCGCGACCCGAAGTAAGACAGCTCGCACTGGTCGGAGACGTGCGAGTTCTTGTCCATGCGCCGGTTCGAGAAGGAGTTGAAATCCAAGCGATCCGCGGGCGTGCCAGTCGTGCCGATGAACGACGTCTTTTGAATCAAGAGCGAGGGGTTGATCGGAGCGTGCAGCGAGATGTAAGCGCTCTGCAATTCACGGATCATGCGTGTCATCGCCAAGCGGCCCTCGCGGTAGCGATCATCGACGCGCTCGATGCCTTCGCGGGTGCGCTTCATGCTCGCGAATGCGTTGTAAATGAGCACGGAAATCAGCGACAAAACCACGATCGCCACCAGTAGCTCGACCAAGGTGAAGCCGCGGACGAACGCTGCCCGAGGGGTGCGGCCGCTCATTTGCCGCCCAAACCAGGGAAGCCAGGCAGCAAGCCGCCCAAGGGCGAGGCACCCGTGGTCGAACCGCCCAGCGTGCCCGGAAGACCCGTGCCACTGCCCCCGCCCCCCGCCACCGACGGATCGAGCTGACCTTGCTGCGGATTGGTCACGTACTGCGTGACCAACAGCTCGCGCTCGAACTTGCCCTCCTTGTAGGTGACCGTGACGCTCACTTTTCGGATGCTGGCTTCCAACATCGGCTTGAGCGTCGGGTAGACCATGCTCATCATCATCGGCGCGAGCCCCATTGGGCTTGGCGCGTTGCCGAGAGTTTTGGCGAGATCGGTCGGGCTGGAGTTGCTGCCCAGGCTTTGACCCCCGGGTTGGTTGAGCCCTGCGAGCAAGCCGATCGGGCCGAGATCCAAGCCCGCGTCTCCCGCGCCGGGCGGGCCGGCATCGGCGCCGCTCAGCGGCAGCTCGGGCAACGTGACGCGCTCGATCTTCCAGGAACAGCGATAGCTGTCGTTGTTGTCGTCATCTGCGCAGCACGGCCCGTCGTCCGTGACGTCGGTCAGCTGATAGCCGAGCTTCAGCAGATCGACCTCGATTTCGCTCATTTTGCAGCGGGCGAGGTTGGTCGCGATGGTCAGGTGTTCGCCGCGCGCGGCGTTGGTAAACAGGCCCACTTGGGAGCCCAAGATCACGGTCAAGCCGAGGCCGAGGATGGCGATCGCCACGAGCACTTCGAGCAGCGTGAAGCCGCGCTGTGGCAGCGCACGCCGAGTCATGGCTCCTCTCGCTCGCTCGCCTCGCCGTCACTGCGTGGAGCCGGCAGATCGACGCGGCCGCGTTCGATCTTGGCACGGCCCGTGAGCCCGCTGATGCTCACGGTCATGCCCGTGTCGTCGCCGCGTCGTTTGAGCTGAACCGAGGCGCGCTCGGTCGTTCCACCGGGAAAGAAGTACAGATAGGCACGCCCAGTGCTTCGCGGATCGTCATCGTGCTCGGTTTGAACACTGATGAACTGGACACCGTTGCCCAACGACCGAGCCGGACCCGACTCATCGGGGCTCGAGTTGAACCCCGGCACCGCACGGAACGTCGCCTTAGGGGCGTGCGGCCCTTGCAAGATGCGATCGGACTCCGTTTGTGCCTTCTTTTCCAAATCGGTTGCGGCCGCCGAGCCCGAACTCGCATCCTTGGTGTGCTCGCGCAGAAGCACGCTCGTGTCCGCCTCTTCCAGGGTCAGCTTGGCGTTGTCTAGATCGAACGCCAGGCGTGTCGGGCGCCCCGTGGTGCTAGCCCGCGCCAGCCCCAGCCGCACACCACTGACGATCAGCGTGGCCGCCGACTTGAGCCGGCTGCCTTCCAGCATCCCCGGCCCCATCAGCACCGTGCCCCCGAGCACCGCAATCAAGGCGATGACAATCAACAGCTCCACGAGCGTGAGCCCGCGCTGATCGACGCGCCTTCCGCTACCCAGACGGGTAGAATGCGACCTTCGCTGAGCTCTGGAGAGTGCCATGGCCTTGAACGCTCACAGAATCACGGAGCTTCGTTGGGCGTGCCAGCGCCCTTGGGCACCGTGATGTCGTCCTTCGTGCCCTTCTTCTTGTCGGGTCCGTTGGAAGAGATAATCACTTCATCGTCGGTGCAGGTCAGCGTGTAATCTTGGTTCCAGGAATCCTTGGTGCTCTGGCCCGGATCGAGCTGCTTTTCTTGCACGAGCTGGCTCATCGTCGGACAGCTGGTTTCGTTGTTGGCGGCCTGCCACTGCTGAATCGCGGTACGCACGATACGGGCGCCGGTCTCGGCGTTCTTGATCTGCGCTTCCTTGTATTTGGGCAGCGCGAACACGGCCACGCCGCCGGCAACCATGGCGATGATCGCGACCACGATCAAAACCTCGACCAGCGTCACGCCGCGGCGCGCGCGTTTTTCTCGTAAGCGCTGCTGCATGGCAACAAACGATCGCCGACTGAAGCTCATTCCTGATGATTTCGTGTTCATGGGTTCCTCGTCATTCTACGCGGTCCAGGCCTCCCGGTTCGCCGTCCGGACCGTCGCTCGAGAGCTGATAGGCTTCTCCTTCGCGATGAGCTGGGCAGACGAAACGGAGCGCATGCCCCCAAGCGTCCGTGGGAGCTTCTTTGAAATTTCCATAACTCGTCAGCTTGTCGAGCCCGCTCGGGCAGCTGCCGCCATTGTCAGCCCGAAACGCATCGACCGCGTGGCGCACGCCGATCAGCGTGGCACGAGTTTGACGTACACCCGCGCTGTGCCGTTCTCGTACGCCCAGAATAGCAATCGTGCCCACCACCCCAACCACGACCAGGACCGGACCGACTCGCCCGAGCATGAGCAGGCTGCGAAGCCCAGCGCGGCGTTCCCAGGGGAATCGGATCCGTCGCTCGCCGGGGAAGCGTCGGGCGGAGACCATCACTGCACCAGCTCGTTCATCTGAATCAGCGGCATCAAGATGGCCATCGCGATGAAGCCGACCACGCCACCGAGCAAGACGATCATCAACGGTTCGAGCAAGCTGGTCAGGGCCACGACCCGAGTTTCGACGTCAGCCTCGTAGGCGCGGCTCACGTTCTCGAGCATCGCCTCGAGCTGACCGGTCTTCTCACCGACCGCAATCATGTGGGTGACCATCGGCGGAAACACGCGGGCGCGTTTGAGCGGCTCGGCAATGCTCTCACCGCCGCGGATCGAGCCGATGGCTTCACTGATCACGCTCTCCAAGCGGGAATTTTCCAGCACGTGCCGGCCGATTTCCATGGCCTGCAACAACTGAACGCCGCTCGACAAAAGCGTAGACAGGGTGCGCGCGAAACGCGCCACCGAAACGAGCAGCGTCAAGCGGCCGAAGATCGGCACGACGAGCCGGAAAGAATCGAACTTGAGCTTGCCCGCGGGGGTCGCGCGCCAACGACGGAAATACCAAACCGAGCCCGTGACGACGGCGATGATCAGCCACCAATAGCCGGCCATGATCGCCGAAATCGTGATCAGGAGCTGCGTGTACCAGGGCAAAGCATGGCCCAGGTTCTCGAAAATGCTGGTGACCTTGGGCACGACGGCCACCATCAGCACGCTGACCATGACGATGCCGATGAACATCATCAGCACTGGATAGGCCAGCGCAGCGGTGACTTTGCCCTTCAGGCGGGCCTGGCTTTCCATGAAATCCGCCAGGCGTTCGAGCACGGCTTCGAGCGTGCCGGAGGCTTCGCCGGCCGCGACCATGTTCGTGTACAAAGAAGGGAAAATCTTGGGGTGCATTTCGAGGCTCTTGGCGAAGCTGGTGCCTTCGTTGAGCGTCTCGCGCACGGCGGTGAGCGTCTTTTTGAGCTGCTCTTTTTCTACCTGTTCTGTGAGCGCCGCCACCGACTCGACGAGCGGCACCCCTGCGCGCACCAACGTGGCCAGCTGGCGCGTCATGACGGCGACGTCGGCCGTCGACGGCCTTTTCATGAACGCAAACAGATCGACTCTTTTTCCGGTCTTGCTGCCCTTCTCTGCCTCTTCGTTGGCTTCGGTGAGCAGTACGCCGTCTCGACGCAGCACGGCGCGCAGCGCCTTGGCGTTGTCTGCGTCGCGGTAGCCTTTGACCGGCTTGCCGGACGTAATCTGGATTCCGCGGTATTCGAAGACAGCCATGGTTCAACTCAAGAGTCGACGAACACGTCTTCTTGGGTCGCGGCCACGACTTCTTCGACCGTGGTCAGCCCGAGCAAAACTTTGCGTGCGCCGTCGTCGCGCAGGGAGTCCATACCCTGCCCTTGGGCGGCGCGCTTGATCGTCATGGCGTCGGCGCTGGCCAACACCAGCGCGCCCACGGTGTCGTCGGCCACGAGCAACTCGTAGATGCCCATACGACCGGTGAAGCCCTTGTTTTCACAGTGGGAACAGCCTTTGGGGCGATACAGCATGGGCATCCCAGGGCCGCGCCAGCCCACCGGTTCGTAGGTCACGTTGTGGGCGGTGTAGCGCGGCGACAGCACGCGCTCATCGCGGCGGCGCGTGCGCTCCGGATCGATGCCGAGCTGTTGGAGTTCGAAGGGCGTTGCCTCGTATTGTTCTTTGCAGTGCGGGCAGAGCACGCGCACCAAGCGTTGCGCCAAGATGCCGATCACCGTCGAGCGCACCAAGAAGGCTTCGATGTCCATCTCGACCAAGCGCGTGACCGCGCTGGCCGCGTCGTTGGTGTGCAGGGTGCTGAGCACCAAGTGCCCCGTCATCGATGCGTGGATCGCAATTTCGGCGGTCTCACGATCGCGGATTTCGCCGACCATGATCACGTCCGGATCTTGGCGCAAGAAGGCGCGCAGCGCGCTGGCGAAGGTCAGGCCAATCTTGGCTTGAACGGCCACCTGGTGAATGCCACCAATCTCGTATTCCACCGGATCTTCCGCGGTCAGAATATTGATCTTGGGGCGGTTGATCTTGTTCAGGCAGGCATACAGCGTGGTCGTCTTGCCGCTACCGGTCGGACCCGTGACCAGCAAAATGCCGTTCGGACGATGGATCAGGTGCTCCATCAACCAACGGTCGCGCTCGGCGAAGCCGACCTCGGCGATATCCAGCAGTTTGTTGGTCTTGTGCAAGAGGCGCATCACGATGCGCTCGTGATCGCGGCTGGTCGGAATGGTCGAAACGCGGATGTCGATGCTGCGCCCGGCGATGCGCAGCGAAATGCGGCCGTCTTGGGGCAAGCGCTTTTCGGCGATGTTCAGCCCGGCCATGATCTTCACGCGCGCCACGACCGAGCTCATGAATTGCAAGCTCGCCCGACGCGCGACGTACAGCTGGCCGTCGACACGGTAGCGCACCACGACCTCGCGCTCTTCCGGCTCGATGTGAATATCGCTCGCTCGCTCCTTCACGGATTGCGAAAAGAGCCCGTTCACCCAGCGAATGATCGGCGCGTCGTCGTCCGAGTCGAGGATGTCGATTTCCTCGTCGTCTTCGGCCTGATCGGTTTGCAGCTCGCTGACCGTTTGCTGACGCTCGTAGACCTGATTGATGGCGTCGATGACCGTATCGGCGGGGGCGACCGAGAGCACGACCGGTTTCTGAAAGGCGGCGCGAATGTCGTCCAAGCCGTCGGTGTCGAGCGGATCGGAACAGACCACCTCCACGCGGTCCTCGAAGTCACCGAGCACCAGCACACGGTGCGATTTGGCGTAGCCAATCGGCAGCTTATTGGCCATGTCCGCCGGCACGCTGTTCACGTCGATGGTCTCGACGAACGGCAGCCGACACTCCGCCGCCAGCGCGCGCGCCAACGCACTCGCGCTGGCCACCTTCGAGGTCAATAGCAGCTCGAAGAGCGGGGTCGCCTTCTCGCGTTGCTGGGCGTAGAAGGGCTCGAGCGCGCCTTCGGCCATCACGCCTTGGCGGACCAGAATGTTACCGAGCGCGCGTTGCTCCTGCATTCTTCACTCCACGCGATCGACGTTCACGCTGCGCGCGATCGGGTTGATGCGAAAGGCCGGCTCGTTTTGCCCCTGCGGGGCCGGAGCCGGCGTCGGCGCAGGAACGGGCTGCGCGGGCTGCGCCGGTTGAGCGGGCTGCGAAGGTTGAGCGGGCTGCGCCGGTTGAGCGGGCTGCCCGGGTTGCGTGGGCGGCGCGGTTTGCGTGGGTTGCGCCGGAGCGCGCCCAGCGGCGGGCGCGTTTGCCGCTGAGCCAGGGGGGCGGATTCGGCGCGGAGTTTCCGGGGTGGCCGCGGCCGGCGTAGCACCCACGACACCCACGCCATGCACGTCGCCGGGCAACTCGATGGGATCGCTCGGCTCGCGCGGAGGCGTCTCCTTCGGCTTGCTCTCCGCTTCGATCCGCTCTTGCTCGGCGATCTCGATGTACGCCTTGCGCACGTCTTCGACCAACCCGCTGGTGCGTGACCAGTCCCGCGGAGGTTGCCAGTCGGTGCCAGAAAAGACCATGTAGCGATCCAGGAATTCCTGCCGCTCTTGCATCTTGCGCTCGAAGATCTTGCGCAAATCATCCTGGTCGCGAATGACGTGCGGGGTCAGCACGAGCAGCAAGTTCTTCTTGCGCTTCTGCACGTCGGAGGTGCGGAACAGCGCACCGAGCAGTGGCAAATCACCGAGCACCGGCACCTTCGTGCGCGTCGTGGTGTATTCGTCGCTCATCAAGCCGCCGATCACCACCGTCTGTTGATCTTGGACGACGACCGTCGTGTTGGCGGTGCGTTTGATGATGCTGACCGCGCCGAGCGTTCCCGAGGTCGCACCAGGCGCGCTGCTCTCTTGATCGATCTCCAAGCGAACCTGGTTCGACTCGTTGATGTGCGGCGTGATCTTGATCTTGTTGCCGACGTCCTGGCGCGGCGCGGCAAAGCCGCCCAAACCATTGAGCAAGCCCAAGCCCACCGCTGCACCCGCAGCGCCCGAGGCCGCCGCCGCGCCGCCACCGCCCACGTTGGTCTGGAGCGGGATGTTTTCGCCGATGCTGATCGCCGCCTCGGTGTTGTCCGTGGCGATGATGTGCGGCGTGGACAAGATGTTGGACCGGCCGCTGGAGGCGACCGCATTCAACACCACGCCGAACGCCGGGATGCTCAAGCCGGTACCGAGCAGATTGGTGGTGTTCGGGATTGCGGGGCCGCGAATACCGGCCGCGAAGCCTTGCAACAAGCTCGGGTCGGCCGGAAAAGCGATAGATTTTCCGGAGTTGAAGCCGCCGAGCAAGAGCGTGTCTTGCGCGGCGCCCAGCGGGGTGCCGCCGTGAAAGGACATGCCGAGGGTGGTCGAGTCCGAGACCAGCAAGTCCATGATCACGGTTTCGATGAACACTTGGCGGCGCGAGTGGTCGAGCTTGTCGATCACGAGCCGCATCGTCGCGTAGTCGCGATTCGAAGAGGTGATGATCAGCGAGTTGGTGCTCTTGTCGGCCGTGATTTTGAGCTCGCCCTCGAAAGTGCCCTGGGCCGCGCCGCCGGGCTGACCGGCGGGAGGCGCGGCTCCGCGGCCACCGGCCGCGCCCAGCATCTGGTTCAGCGTCTGGGACATCTCTTCCGCGATCGCGTGCTGCAGCGGTAAGACGTGAATTTTGCCGGAAGTGCTAGCCTGCGAATCGAGGCGCTTCAACACCTCGAGCAAGCGCAAGTACGAGTCTTCGGTACCGACCACGATCAGCGAATTCGTCTGCTCGTCGGCGATCACCTTGTTCAGGCCGCCACCTTTGCCCGAGCCGGGCGGTGAGCCCGCGGGCGGCGGTGTGCCGAGCTCGAATAGCTCGTTCACGCGTTTGGCGAGCTCTTGCGCGGTGCCGTTGCGCACGGGCTCGATCCACATGTGCTGACCGGAGCCGCCCACGTCGATTTCCTCGACGATGCGCATCAAGCGCCGCACTTGCGTGGCCGTGTCGGTGACGATCAATAACTTTCCCGGCGTGTAGACCGAGATATCGCCGTCTTTGCTCTTGAATTTGCCGAGCAAGGCCATCGCCTCCTCGGTGCCCACGTGCTCCAAACGGTACAGGCGGGTGACGAAGCGATCGGAGTCCGGCACGGGCTCGCCGCGCGCAATCACCGGCGTGGGTTGGGTCACCACCCCGCCGCTATCGACGATCTTCAAGAAGCGACCGTGCGGCACGACGGTCATGCCATTGGCGTCGAGAATCGAGAGGAAGGCCTGATAGGCCTCTTCCAAACTCACGGGCTCGGGAGAAACGACGGTGGCTTTGATCTGACGGACCTTGGCACCGTAGATGAAGCGCTTGCCCGTCAGCCCGCTGATGTGATTGACGAGCTCGGCGAGATCCGCGTCTTGCAAGTTGAACTTGACCAAGTGTCCACCCGGCTGCGGGCGAAATGGCACGTCCGCCGCGGTGGCGATCTTGTCCATGGTGGTCGGCAGCGCGCCCGCCGCGCCCGGAGGATCGCGATCGGTTGGATTGGTCGCGGGCCCGGCGGCGGCGGGCGCGGCGGGTGCAGCGGCAGGCGCCGCCGCCTCAGGCGCGGCGGGCGCGGCGGCAGCCGCGGCCGGCACGCGGCGGGGCGCCTTGATCTGCGCCTTGCGCGCAGCGGGCGCATCTTGGGCCGAAGCGGTCGCCGCGAACAGCAATGCCAGCGACGCCGTTCGAACCGGACCAAACGCCCCGAAGGCACGCGAAAACTTGAACTTCAAAAACACGGAACTCGTCACGAAAACACTCACTTGATGTGATGGACAATGGCCACGGTCGCACCGCGGCGGTTGACGGTAACGTCCAGTTGGGAGGCGGTTCGGAGTCGGGCGTAGGCCTCCAACGCTTTTTCGGGGCTACCCATGTTGAAGCCGTTGATCGATTCCAAGCGATCACCGTTCTGCAGACCGAGCGTGCCCAAGAGCGTCTCCGGCCGGATACCGAATAGCCGAATGCCGAGCACCTTGCCGTCTTTGGTTTCGGGCACGATGCGTGCGGACTTCATCAGCTCAGCCTGATTTTCCAAGATTTTGTCGACCACGGAGCGATCGATGTTGAACTCGGTATCGCTGACCTTCTGAATCTTGGAGCGAATGTCCTCCGGCACCGCGGTCGGCCCACCGCTCGGCGGGGGCGGCGGTGGAGGCGCAGCCGCCGCGCTCGGCGCAGCCGCCGGTAAGGTCGGCTGCACTTTGAACAACATCGCCTGGCACAGAGTGGTGCCGGACGAGAGCCAAACCGCGGGCGTATTCTCGCGCGGGTTGTAGCCGATGAACTCCACCTTCTTGCCGCCGACGTCATCGCCCACGCGATGCATGCGCGGGCGCGCTTCACCCGGCGCTTGCAGCGCGGCCACCGACCAGAGCGGATCGTGTGATTCGGTCACGATGAACACCGTGGGGGCATCACAGACCGGAGCCGCCAGTGGATCCGTGTTGTCGATCGGGCTCTTGCCCGGCACGGGCACGTCTTCCAACGTAATCTTCTCGGCGTTGAGCGGGCCGGTCACGGAATCGAAGGGATTGCGCGCGATGATTGCGTCCGCGGTAGGCCGCTCGTGCATCGTCGTCGGCGCCGCCGCGGCCATCACCCGCGGAGGCGGCGTGCTGGTCGACGGCCCCGAGAACGCGGCGCCGATCAGCTGGGTGACGCCCGCGGCTTGGAAGTAGGCCGCCAGCGCGACGAACGCCAGCACCACGCCGAGAAAGTATTTCTTGATCAGGAGATCGAAAGTCACGGGTCCCAAGGCCGCCTCAAGCGAGAGACGTGCCAGCGCTCATTACCGGAAAAACCAACGAATTTCCACGGGTTTTGCCCCTGCGTTCAGCGCGGCCGCGCGCCAAGCTGGCAAGCTTTTCCGGCTGGATCGACCGCTTTCGACAAACTGGCAAAAGTGGCTGCCCGACGCGGGGGCGCCAGCCACCATGCGCTCGGCAAAGACGCGCGATCGACGACCTCACTCGTTTTCGCCCAGCTTGCGGTAAATGGTGCGGGTCGAGATACCGAGCAACTGCGCCGCCAAGGATTTGTCACCCCCGGTGTGCGAGAGCGTGTCGCGAATCATGCGCTGCTCGACCTCCGACAGCGGCGTGCCGATCGAGAACGTCAACTCGGACGGCAGGCGGGGGGCAGCGCTGGCTACCGCATCCGGTAGGTCCGACAGACCAAGCACTTCGGAACGGCAGAGCACGGCCGCGCGCTCAATCACGTTCTCGAGCTCGCGCACGTTGCCCGGCCAAGAGTAGTCCATCAGCTTGTGCAGCACTTCACTCGGGACGGTGAGCCGAGCTCGACCGTTCTTGGTGCAGTACACGCCCAAGAAGTGATCGACCAAAAGCGGGATATCTTCCCGGCGCGCGCGGAGCGGCGGAGCGGTGACCGAGATCACGTTCAGGCGGTAGTACAGGTCTTCGCGAAAACGCCCCGCTTCTACCTCCGACACGAGATCGCGATTCGTGGCGGCCACGATCCGCGCGTCGGCTTTCACCGTGTGACCGCCCACTGGTTCGTATTCCCCCTCCTGCAGCACGCGCAGGATCTTCACTTGCACGGCTGGACTCAGCTCCCCAATCTCGTCCAAAAACAAGGTGCCGCCGCGGGCCCGCGCGAAGCGCCCCTCGCGCTTGGCGATCGCGCCGGTAAACGCGCCCCGCTCGTGCCCGAACAGCTCCGCTTCCAAGATGCTCTCCGGAATGGCCGCGCAATTCACGGCCACGAACGGCCCGTTCGCGCGCCCGCTCTTGGAGTGAATGTAGCGAGCGATCAGCTCCTTGCCCGTGCCGCTTTCACCCAAAATGAGCACGGTCGCGCTGGACGGCGCGGCCTGCGTGGCGACGTCCAGCACGCGCCGCAAGGCCGGGCTTTGACCGACGATCTCGCGGTTGGTCAGGAGCTTGAGCTCCTGGCGGAGCGAGCGATTCTCGGCCACGAGCGACTGACGCTCGGCGGCCTTGCGCACGCTCTTGACGATCGTCATGCGCTTGAGCGGCTTCTCCACGAAGTCGTAGGCACCGTCTCGCATGGCTTGCACGGCGGTTTCGACCGTGCCGTACGCCGTCATCAACACGACTTCGGTATCGGGCGACACTTCCTTGAGCGCGCGCAGCAGCTCGGCGCCGCTGGTGCCAGGCATCATCAAGTCGGTCAGTACCACTTGCACGCGATGCCGACGCACCAACTCGAGCGCTGGCTTCGCCGAGTCCGCAGTGAATACGCGCATGCCCTCGCGCTGAAAAATCTTCTCCAGCGAGGCCAGGTTACTGGCTTCGTCGTCCACCACGAGCACCGTGATATCGGCCCCCGCCTCTGCGGAAGGGCGAGAGGCGGGGGACAACTCGTCGATCGCATCTGTCATCGCGTCAGACATCATGACAATATGGCGTAGCTCTGAAATTATGTCAAACGGCCTTCTAATACTAATGCTATCCATGAGTTACCCGATCGGATAGTTTTGGATGTAGTCGATGGACCTACAGCGACGCTGAACAAATGGCCGTCATAGGGGATCGACAAATGTTCCGTAGTTTGATCTAACCAAGGCTGACTCTTGTTCGCCGAAGCCACGACCCAACCCGAGCCGGCTGCTCCCGCAGCCATTCCATTCGTCCCCTGTGTGCGGCTGTTCGTCGAACGCATGTCGGTCGAACAAGCCGACGATAGCGAGCACGGCAGCTTCGCCGAGCTCGACGTGCCGGTGCTCGCGCTTTCCTTCGAGTACGCCGGCACGCGCATTCGCGCCTCCGACCGACGAAAGCAATTCTTCGTCGGCCAAGGGGGCGGGCTCGCCCGCGTCGAGCGCGACTCGGCAGGCGAAGCGCGTGCGCAGTGTTTGCTGGAGGGGTTCGGCGCGGTAGAGGTCGAGTGCGCGTCGGCCTACGCCGCCGATCTCGATTCGCAAGCCGACTACATCGTGCAGGTCGGTGGCAACGTACACACGCTCTGCTCTTTCACCGCTTACGCGCTGCCGCAACTCGAGAGCCTCGGCTTCAAAATCGAGATCGCGGCGGACTACCCGTATCAGGTCGTTTCGCCCGACGTGCCTTGGTACGCCACCGTCGACGCCGACGACGGCCGCAGCGACTGGTTCAGCTTGGAGCTCGGGATCGAGATCGAGGGCAAGCGCGTGAACTTGGTGCCCGCGCTGCTCGAGCTGCTCGAAGAGTGCGACGACGTTTCGAGCTTGGAAGCGCTGCTGCGCATGCCCGCGCGCTTCCGCGTGGTTCCGGTCGGGGAAAACCGCTATTTGCCGGTGCCGCCCGAGCGCTTGCGCTCGGTGCTGCAAGTGCTGCTCGAGCTGTATCGAGGCGAAGAGCTGGCCGACGGCACGCTCAGTTTCCCCGGCTCTCGCGCCGCGACCGTGGCCAAGCTGGATGACGCGCTGGACGGCGCCGCGACGCTGCTTTGGGGCGGCGACACCGACGTGAGGAAGCGTGGCCGCGCCCTGGGCAGCGGCAGCCGTGAAAAAGTAACGATCAGCACCAGCGGCCTGACCGCCACCTTACGCCCGTATCAGCAAGAGGGGCTCGATTGGCTGCAGCACCTGATCGCCTGCGACGTGGGCGGCGTGCTGGCCGACGACATGGGCCTAGGCAAGACCCTGCAAACGATCGCGCATCTCTCGGCCGAGAAAGCTTCGGGGCGCATGGCGGCTCCGAACCTGGTCTTGATGCCGACCAGCTTGATCGGCAACTGGCAGCGCGAGCTGAAGAAGTTCGCGCCGCATTTGAAGGTGCTCGTTCTGCACGGAAGCAAGCGCGACGCGCGGCGCCGGGAAATGCCGGATGCAGACGTCGTGCTCACCACTTATCCGCTCGTCCTCCGTGATTTGGAGCATTTTCGCGATCACGAGTTTCACCTTTTGATTCTGGACGAAGCCCAGGCAATCAAGAACCCGCGCAGCCAAATCAACAAGGCCGTCTCTGCCCTGTCCGCGAGACATCGGCTGTGCCTATCGGGCACCCCCGTCGAAAACAACTTGGAAGAGCTGTGGGCGCTGTTCGATTTCTTGATGCCCGGCTTCTTGGGTGACGCCGATCGTTTTCGCACCGCATTTCGTCATCCGATCGAGCGTGAGGGCAACGCGCAGAAGCTCGAGGCACTGCGCAACGCGGTCGCGCCCTTCATCTTGCGCCGGATGAAGGAGACCGTGGCCAAGGACCTGCCGCCGAAGACCGAACTGGTTCGCCCCGTCGAGCTGGCCGGTGATCAGCGCGAGCTGTACGAGAGCATTCGCGCCGCCGCCCACAGTGAGGTGCGCACCGCGATCAAGAAGAAAGGCATCCCGGGCTCGGCGATCGCGATCCTGGATGCGCTGATGAAGCTCCGCCAAGTCTGCTGCGATCCGCGGCTCGTATCGGTGTCGTCAGCGCGCGCGGTGACGAGCTCGGCGAAGTTCGACTTGTTCTTCGAGCTCGTGACGACGCAGCTGGAGCAGGGCCGGCGCGTGCTGGTTTTTTCGCAATTTACGCGGATGTTGGCCTTGCTCTCCACGGGTCTGAAAGAGCGCAACGTGCGCACGGTGGAGCTGACGGGCTCGACCGTAGATCGCCAGAAAGTGTGCGATGTCTTCGAGTCGCGGCAAGCCGACGTGTTCTTGATCAGCCTCAAAGCGGGCGGCACGGGGCTCAACCTGACCAGCGCCGACACGGTCATTCACTACGATCCGTGGTGGAACGCCGCCGCGCAATCGCAAGCCACGGATCGCGCCTATCGCATCGGTCAAACTCGGCCCGTATTCGTGTACAACCTGATCGTGGCCGGCAGCGTAGAAGAGCGCATGCTGCGTCTTCAGCAGAAGAAGCAGCAGCTGGCCGCGACGTTGCTCGGCAGCGGCGGGGTCCCCTCTCGCCTGACCGAAGGGGACTTGGAAGACCTGTTCGCGCCGCTCGCCGACTGAGCGGCTAACCGTCGAGCTTCTTCAGCTCCTTCGGCTCGACGTAGTCGCTCGGTTGCAGCACCAGACGTTCGACGCGCTCACCAGTCGCCAAGCCGTTCACGATCTCCTCCAGATCGCCCTCACCGACCCGACCGTAAAAGTAGCCGTCCGGCTCGACGGCGATCACGGGGCCGACCCAGCACGTATCGAGACAACTGGACGTGCAGGCGCGCGCTTCGAGCTCGGCGAGACCCCGCTTTTTGAGCATCGATTTCAGCTTCTCGTGCAGCTCGACGGCGCCGCGGGCGGCACACGAGCCTTTGGGTGTGCCATCGGGGCGGCGGTTGACACACACGAACAAGTAACGTTTTCGTTCGGCCATCTTTGCTTCCCCAGCCTAGCTCGATGTGCCGACCGCGCGCACCGAGTCCGCGCCGATTCCGAGGGTTTGAGCCCCTTTTCCGCGCTCAGAGTAGGGCGCTCGCGAGCCCGCATCGCACCTCGCCGTGCGGCGTGTTCCCGTCGTAACGTGTGAAGAGGGCACCAGAAGCGGGACAATCCGGGAGCCGTGATCGACGGGAACGAAGCGGGCCATGAGCTGCGATGCGGGATCGCGCTCGCCCATTCTTTCGCTTCGCGATGAAGGGCGCGGCAGGGTCGGCTCCGTGCGCGTGCGGCGGGGCGACGATTCGCGGACGAAGCGAACGATTTTCTCACGCGAGGTGGTGGGACTGCGATTCGTCGCCGGCAAGCTGGTCTTCCGGGGGAGCGCCGAGGGGTAAAAAAAGCGTCACGCTCGTGCCCGCGCCTTCCTCGCTCTCGATCAAGAGTTCGCCGCCGTGCGCTTCGACGATTCGCTGCACGATCGGCAGTCCCAGGCCAGTCCCGCTCGGGCGCGTGGTGAAGAACGGATCGAGCGCACGCTCTCGCACTTCCGGCTCCATGCCGTGCCCGTGATCTTTGATCTGAATCGAAACGGCTGGCCCCGTGGCCAAAGAGCCGCGGGTGACCACGATGTCGACGCGGCCCCCCCCACGCATGGACTGACAAGCGTTCTGCACCAGGTTGTCGAAGACCAGGCGAAACAAGTTCGGGTCGACCCAGACCGTCTGAATTTCCGGGTCGGCCGCGATCGATACGACGATCTCGTGGCCGTCCAAGACTTGCGAGCGCGAGCGTTTGGCCAGCTCACCGAGCGAGACCGGCGAGCGCTTCACGTTCACGGGCCGCGCGAAGCGCAGCAGATCCGTGACCAGCCGATTGAGCCGCGCGGCCTCTTCGTCGACGATCGAAAGCAGGATGCCGCGGTCTTCTTCGCTGCCCGAAACACGACGCAGCCCCGCCACTGCGTTCACGATCACGGCCAGCGGATTTCTCACTTCGTGGGCGATGGCCGCCGCCAGCTCGCCAACCGCGGCCAGCTGGTTCTTGGTCACGAGTTCGCTTTGCACCACTCGAAGCTCAGCGTGCGAGCTGCGTAGTTCGTCGGTTCGGAGCTGCAGCCGTTGCGTCGTCTGCTCGAGCCCGCCCGCCGCCAACCGGTAGCGCATCAAGACCGTGCCGGCCACGCCGAAGGCAAAGATCAAGAACGCGTGCGGCAACAGACTGATGGTATTTTTGAACACGCCGATGGCCAGCCCCGCGTCGTTGAAAACGGCAGGAACGGCCAACGAAATGCCAATCAGCGATGCCAAGGCGTCGCGCCGACCCGCCAAGTACGCGCGGGTCAAAATAGCGACCGTGGCCAGGGTCTCCAGCAAGCCGACCACGTAGAATGCGTTACCGAGCCGGCTCGCGGTGCCAATCATGTGATCGACGCGCACGCCGAAGACGTTGGACTGGACGATCTGGAATTTGCCAGGCACCCAGAGTGCGCCCGCCCAATTGGCGACGAAGAAAAATAGCGCAAGCAGATACAGCGGCCAGCACCGGCGCAGCCGCTGCTTCACGGTCGAGAAGCACAGGGCGAAGTGCACGTTCAACGCCGCCGCGAAGATCGCGCCCGATAGACCGATTTGATCGGCGACGATCCCATTGGGATGCGCGCCGTCGTGATAATCCAGCCCCACGCCGATGCTCATCACGCTTAGCGAAAAGCACAAAACCCCGAACACGAAGTACTCGGACTCGCGCCGCCCAGCAAAGTAAGCGAGCACGAAGAACGCCGCCAAGCCGAGTTGCGTGGCCGCCCATGCGCAGAGCACACCGGATAGGAACGTCCCGCTCACGGCTCCCCGCCGAGCTCACGATTGACCGTGAAGTGCGTCACGCGGGCCGCGGCGGCGGCCGCGCTGGCGCTCACCTCGTAGACGCCGCTCGGAACTTCATGCAAAACGAATGGCGAAGCCAGCGACAATTGCCCGCTGATCGCCGGTGAGCGCAGGCTGATCGTACAAGGCGCGTCGATCTGGACGCCGAGCGCCGAAAACACGAACGCGTCGAACAGCACCGAGTCGCTGTTTTTCGCGCCGTTGTAGCTGCCCTCGGGCCGGCGCAGCCATACGGTAGCGCTGGGACCGGCGGCTTCGTCCGCGGTCTGACCGATGAAGAAACGGCGCGCTTTGGCCGCTCGCGCGCCGCCTTCAGCCGCCCGCGGAACGAGACCCGAAGCCAAAACCGGAGCTGCAAACAGCCAGTGCGCGCCCGGCGCGAGCTCCGCGTCTTCGCTCAGCAATTCTCCCAACGAGATGGTTGGTTCCGAAAGCGTCACGCGCCGTGGGCGCCCCGCGTCGAGCGCCAGCTCGAGCCCGATCACCTCTGGCCCGACGGCATCGCTGATCACGTGCACTCGATAACTGCGCGGATCGTCAAGCGGCAAATGCTGGCCCAATTCGGGCGCGGCGAAATACAGACTGGCCGGTGAGCGCGGGCTCTCGAGCGAATCAGCACGCAGCGGCGTGCTGTTTTGCACCGGCGCGGCACTGGGCAGCGGTGCCGGTGCACAATTGGATACCGGGAGCGTCGCCTGGGGCGCCGCTTGCCCGCCACACGAGCCGGCCAGCGCAAACAGCACGCAATACGGGAGGGGCGAGCGCACCTTCGAACGCTACCCCGACAAGCGGCCCCGCTCAATCAACTCGCAAACCACGCGGATCAGACGCGCGGCCTGGCCACACTCGCCAGGGCGGACGCGATCTGCTACGCGGGTATTTCCGATGAGCTACGTGGTTTTGGCACGCAAGTGGCGCCCGATGCGCTTCGAGGACCTGGTCGGTCAAGACCACGTCGCTCGCACGCTGGGCAACGCGATCGATAGCGGTCGCGTGGCGCACGCGTTTCTGTTCACGGGCGTTCGCGGCGTGGGCAAGACGACCAGCGCACGCATCCTCGCCAAGGCGCTCAATTGCCTCGGCGACCCGGACACGACGCCGCCCGGCACGGACCCTGGCCCGAGCGTGACCCCCTGCCTGAAGTGCGCTGCGTGCACCGAAATTGCGCTCGGCACCGACGTCGACGTGCGCGAGATCGACGGCGCCAGCTACACCGGCGTCGACGACGTCCGCAAGCTGCAAGACTCTCTACCATACCGCCCGGCCCGCGATCGTTTCAAAATCGTGATCGTGGACGAAGTGCACATGCTGTCTCAGAACGCCTGGAATGCGTTCCTGAAGACGCTCGAAGAGCCGCCCCCGCACGTCAAATTCATTTTCGCGACGACCGAAGTGCACAAAGTGCCGATCACGATCTTGAGTCGTGTGCAACGCTTCGACTTCAAGCTGATCCCCACGCAGGTGATCGCAGGGCGACTGCGCTACGTACTCGACCAAGAAAAGATCGAGAGTGACGACGCCGCGCTGGGCGTGGTGGCGCGCGAAGCCGCGGGCAGCATGCGCGACGCGATGAGCCTGCTCGATCAGGTGATCGCCTGGGGCGGCGCCAAGCTGACGGGGGAAGACGTGGCGCGCGTGCTCGGTGTTGCCAGCCGCAAAGTGCTGCACGATATCGCAGGCGCACTCGTGCGCGGCGAGGCCGGCGCCGCGTTGAACGTGATCGCGGAGCTGTCCAACCAAGGCTACGACACCGCCCACGTTGCCCGGGATTTGCTGGCGTTGCTGCGTGATTTGGTGGTCGCCAAGGTGTGCAAAGACCCAGCCACGCTGCTGGATTTGGCGGACGAAGAAGTGCGCGACGTGCGCGAGCTCTCCGAAGCCACTCACGCCGACGATCTGATCCGCCTGCATCAGGGCTTCTCGCAGGGCTTCGACGACGTCGTGCGCAGCGGTCAGCCGCGCGCCGCGCTCGAAATGCTACTCGTGCGCTTGGCGCGCCGCCCACCGCTCTTACCGATCGACGAGCTGGTACGTCGGCTCGCGGCGCTCGAACAACGCTTGGGCGCGCCGCGCGCCCCGGGCGCCGCGCCGGCAGGCTCAGCGCCGCCGCGCGCAGCTCAGCCTCAGCCTCAGCCTCAATCGGTGCCACCGGCACCGGATTTGCGTCCGCGCATGGCCGACCCTCGGCCGCGCGAAGTGCGCAGCGAAAGCAGCGCCCGGCCCGACGCGCCGCCGGACGGGCGTAAGGAACCTCCACCGCGTCGTCCGGAACCCGAGCCTCGCCCGAATCTCGAACGGCGCCCCGAAATCGATCCAGATTTTGCGATTCCATTTCCGGAGCAGGGCGGAAGCGAGCGAAAAGTCGAGTCGAGGCCGGCGCCCGTGGCCCCGAGCCGGCCACCCCAAATTGAGCCGGACCCACGAGATTTGGCGGCATTTCGCGCGATCTTGGATCGTGTGAACGAACGGCGGCCGGAGCTTGCCGCTTTTTTGGCGCGCGCGTCGATCCTCTCTTCGACGCCCGGGGAGCTGCGCTTGGGCTGGGAACCCGGCGACATGTTCGGCCATGGCGCGAACGACAAAGACTCGCAAGAGCTGCTCGGAAGCCTGGCCAGCGAACACTTCGGCGCAGCGACCAAGGTGATCTTCGAGTTCGAGTCCGCGCGCGCTGCGAGCATCAAAACCGTGGCCACGCTCGATGCCGAAATTCGCGTGAATAAACAGCGCGAAGCAGTCGCGCAAGCCAAAAAACACCGCGGCATCACCGACGCGGTAGAGGTGCTGGGCGCTCGGATCAAAGATTTGAAGCTCGGCCCGAGCACGAACTGAGAAAAGCCCGAGCGCAATTTGCACGCGCGACTAGCCTAAGAGGCGAGCCATGCTTCCCGACCGACTAGAACGCCTGATCGAGCTGCTCTCTCGCCTGCCAGGCGTGGGCGAGAAGACCGCACAACGCTTTGCCATGTTCTTCGTCACGGAGAGCCAGGAGTACGGACGGGAGCTCGGCCTGTCTTTGCAAGAGCTGGGCGATGCCGTGAAGCGCTGCGAACGCTGTGGCAACATCGCGCAGGTGGCCGAGAACGGCCGCGCGCTGTGCCCGGTGTGTCTCGATTCGCGCCGTGATCCCAGTCTTTTGTGCATCGTCGCGCGCGTGCAAGATCTGATGGCAATCGAGAAGAGCTCAGCCATGCGCGGCCGCTACTTCGTGCTCGGCCGGCTGCTCTCACCCCTCGACGGCATCGGCCCCGATGAGCTGCCGCTGCGCGAGTTATTTCAGCTGGTGGCGGAGGACTCGGTCAAGGAAGTCATCCTCGCAACACCGCCGTCGGTCGACGGGGAAGCCACCGCCCTCTTGCTGGCCCGCGAGTTGAGCGGCAAAGGACTGAAAGTTTCGCGCATCGCGAGCGGGGTCCCGCACGGCGGCGACCTGGAATTTGCCGACCAAATCACCCTTGGCCGCGCCATCGATGGCCGGCGCTCGATGGACGGCAAGAGCCGGCCCTAGATCCTTTGCATGCTCTTGATTCGGGGCTCGCGCGGGGGGAGTATGCGCCCCCGCCATGTCCCGATCCGTGATTTTGTCAACCGCCGCACCCCAACCGGTGTCCGCGTATTCGCAGGCAATTCAGAGTGGATCGCTGTTGTTTCTGGCCGGCCAAATCCCGCTCGACCCGGTAACGGGCCAGGTCGTGAGCGGTACGATCGCCGAAGAGACCGAGCGCGTGATCGAAAATTTGCAGGCGGTGCTGAGCGCCGCCGGCGCAACGCTAGCCAACGTGGTCAAGACCACCGTCTACCTGACCAACATGGCCGACTTCGCCGCGTTCAACGCCGCGTACGCGCGTCATTTCACGAAAGATCCACCGGCTCGGACTACGGTCGCGGTCGCCGCACTACCGCTCGGTGTGCGTGTCGAGGTCGAAGCCATCGCCGCCCTTTGAGACTCTGATTCACATTTTGGGAGACCCGCAATGACGGACAAACAACTGAGCAAGTCGAGCGTATCGCTCGCCGCCGCCGATCTATCGGCGAGCGCAGACAACGCCTTGGCCGCGCTGGGGAACGCCGGCGAAAACGCGGCGGCCTTGGTCGAAGCGTGGGTGAAGGCCGGCAATGCCGCGGCCGTCAACGTGGCATCGGAGAGCGCCAGCGGCGCGGCGCGCAAAGCCGCTCGGCGCGGCTTGAACGTACTCAAGGCGCGCGGCATCGCGGTCCCGACGACCAACCACGTCACCAGCGTCACCGGAGAAAAATCCCCGGAAATCGCGGAAGCGCTGATGCTCGCCCCAGACAGCGGCGGCAGCGTCTGTATCGTGATCACCTCGCGCACCGCGACCAGCCGCGCCCACACCGTGTTCGTCTACTTGCACGACGACTTCGGCATTCATCGGGTCAACGTCGGCGATCTCAGTCAGTCGCAACTCAAAGATGCTTTGACCCGCGCGCTGCCAGGCGCGGATTATCGCCCGGTCAAGGTGCCTGTGCCCTGGGCGCGCGCTCGGATCGCCGCCGCGCGCAAGGCGCACGCCGCGCGCGGCGTGCCGGAACCGCTCGGCTTCGCCAGCGCGCAAAATTTGCTCGAACCCGTGCCGAGCGAGCCCGAGGAACACCCGTTCGACGGTGAAGGCTTGGAGCTGGGCGACGAGGACGCCCAGGATCTAGCCAAGAACTCGCACGGCCTGCACCTCTTGCCGGAATTCCGCGGCTGGTTCCCGCCCAAGCAGGCCATCGACGAGATGTTGTTCAAACTCGGCGAGCGGCTGACGCCAGGCAGCGAGCCCAATCCCGAAGAGATGAAAACGAAGCTGGAAGAAGAGATCGTGTCAGCCACCGACCGCTACTTCACCCCAGAGCGCCGCGAAGCGCTGGCTCGCGCCATGAAAGACAGCGCGCTCAGCGTCCTGTCCCGTGAGGGTGAAGTGCGCGCGCTGGAGGTCGTCGCGATCATGAAGAACATTCGCGACGCGGGCTTGATCACCAACCCCCCGCACGAAGTCGGCTTTCTGCGTGCCTTCTTCGACAAGGCCATCAGCGCGATGGCATATCAAGACGGCGGACGCCTGCGCATTCCGATCCCGAACGCGGGCGCCGCCAGCAGCGACGCCATCGCCTGAAAGAGGGGGCGATCCAAACCCCGCATCGCAGCTCGCTGCGTGCGGGGTTCCTTCCTCTGACGCCGAAGGCTGGGACGAGCTTCGACGGTGCTCGCGACCATCAAAAAATAGGGCGGCGCTCGTTGCAAATCCTGGTTCGAACTCGAACCACGATCTGCGTCGAAGAGCGGGCACGGGAGACGAGAGAGGCACGCTCAGCGAGCGTGGGCCGCGCGCGCGCGGTAGGCGCGCAGCAGCTCGCGCGATTTCGGCCCCGGTTGGCCCTTGCCCACGGCGCGGCCATCGATACTGACGACGGGCACTAGCTCGCGAAGGCTGGAGCTGACGAAGACTTCGTCCGCAGAAGCGAGCTCTGATTTTGCGATCGCGCGCAGTTCGACTTCGAGCCCTGTCGCGCGCGCCAGCTGCAATACGTGGCCGCGGGTGATGCCGGGCAGGATCGCGGCGGATTCGGGCGCGGTCACCAATTTGCCGGAAATCACCGCGAAAACGTTGGCGGCGGCGGCTTCTAGGATTTGGCCCTGGCTATCTTCGATCAGCGCTTCCCGGGCGCCGAGAGCGCGCGCGGCACGCATCGCCAACACGGCCAGCAGGTAGTTGCCAATCTTGGCGTCAGCGACACCCGCAGCGTCGCTCGGCCGTTCCGCGCGATAGGTGATCGCGGCAATGCCGTGTTCGTAAATTTCCGACGGAGGGGGCGTGAGGGCGGTCACCAGCAGCACGCGCAGCGGTTGGTCCGCGAGCTCCGGATCGAGGCCGAGCGAGCGGCCCGTGCCGCGCGTGAGCGTCAACCGCAGGTAGCTGTTGGGGCTTCCGTGCGCTCGTAGCGCGGAGTGCATTTCATTGCGTAACGTATCGAGACTGACGGGCAGGGCAATCGCGACTCGCTCGGCGCTGCGTTTCAAACGCACCAGGTGTTCGTCGAGCGCAAACAGCGAGCCCTGATAGCTGCGCAACGACTCGAAGACGGCATCGCCGTACAAAAAGCCGCGATCGAATACGCTCACTTGGGCCCGCTCGGGCGACACCAGCTGGCCGTCGATCATCACCGTGCTTGACATGTAAATAACCCGTAATTTCGGCTATTTATCTGACGCGCGCAGTTCTACGATTTCGGTTCCGCCGGCCCAGCTCAGCTCGATCGTCATGTCCACGTTGCTGCTGATTTCGACCACCGGGCGGTCGAGCACACTAGCGCGGGGGGCGAGCTTCAAGTTCAACAAGCCTTCGCTGCCGAAGGGGTAGCGATCGACGCTGAAGCCCTCGACCCCGCGAATGTGCCAGGTCAGCCGATTGCGCGTGAACTCCGGACGCAAACCGAAGATGAACTCGAACAGCACGGCAATGGGGGTGATGCCAGTCCAGCCCACGAAGTCTTTGCGCCCCCGGCCACCGCCCTCTTCGTCGGGAGCGTGATGTTCCCACACCGAACCGGTCTCCTCGAAGGAGGCGACCATGTTGTCGTGGTGGTTCTTGGCGATCTCGTAAGCGAGGTCGCCATAGCCGCGCGCGGCCAGGCCTCGGATCACCATGTAGTTGGTGGGCGGCCACACCCCACCGAGCCAGAGACCGCCGTCAGGATCGTAGCCAGGGGTGTCGGCGGACAAGCTCGGGATGCGGTGCGGACGCTTGAATTCGGCGGCGTTATCGAGATGTTCGACGAAGCGCGGTAAGCGTTCCGCGGGCACCGCGTCGGCGAGCAGCGCCCAGAAAGCGCCGATCGTCTTCACCTGAGTCAAGCGCGTCTGGTCGCGGAGCAGATCGTGATAGAAGCCGGATGACTCGTCCCACAGGTACTCGTTGATCCAGGGCACGAGCACCGCATTCTCGTCGGCGAAGTCTTGCACCTCTTCACGCCGATCGAGCACGGTCGCGATATCCAGCACGATGCGATTGGAGAGCACCGCTTGCATGTTGGTGTCGACCCAGGTCAAGTGAGCGTGATCGATGATCTCGCCTTCGGGTGAGCGGGGCTGGTTATCCATGCCGCTGGCGAGACCCGTTCCCCAATAGCTGCCGTTCGGCCAGGTGCGGTAGCGGCGGTGCCACTGGCCGTACGCGACCAGCACCGGGAATACTTCTGCGAGCCGCTCGCGATCGCCAAAAGACTGAAAATACTCCCATTCTGCGAGGCCGAGCACGTTTGGACCGCTGCCCGCGGGATCGAAACGGCTGTACAGCTCGCTGCCGTTGCTCTCGCGGATCTGACGACAGATGCCGCCGTCGGGGTGCTGTTTGCAGTAGAAGTTATCGAGCGTGTTTTGGAACTTCCACGCGCGATCCCCATAGCGTCCGAAGAGCGCGATGAAGACCGTGTCCCACATGTACAAGCAACCGTCGTACATCGTGGACGAGTAATCGGTGACGAACGCGTTCTCGTCGTTCGCGGGACGGAAATTTTGAAACGCGATTTCCCAACAGCGCCAGTAGCACTCGATCGCGGCCTCGTGCCCGGGCCAAGTCGGCACCGGCAACAGATCCCGCTTCGCGGCTTCGAACTCTGGCCACGGCTCGATGTTCCGGCGAGCCTTGCGCACGAACGCGTTCTCTTCAGCGAAACGGTTCTCGACGTAAGTGTTGACGTAGCGGATTTCGCTTGGATTGTTCCGTAGATACAGCGGGTTCCGCATGGCGTGCCTTGGTGCGCAGCGACGCCTCGCATACCACATCCCCGTGCCTGCACGGTGCGCCACGCGTCCGGACCCGCCGCCGGCCGCGCGGGAGGCCGGTTTTCTGGGGTTCCGATGCGACCCCTGAGCAAGCGCTCAGCGCGGGGCGCGGCGGATTTGCGTCAGCTCATCGGCCATTCGGGCGCGCACCAGATCCCGCAACTTCCGGTCGTCGAAACCGACTTCGGCCGGCTCGATCGCGGGTAGCACCCGCACCAGCGTTTGCTGGGGCCGGATCTGCAACCGCTTCTTGGGCAAGATGGCGCCCGTCCCTTCGACCACGATCGGCACGATCGGCACGCGGCACTTGGCCGCTACCCAAAACGCGCCGCGATAGAAGTCGATCAGATTGCCATCCGACGAGCGGGTTCCTTCCGGGAACACGCACAAGCTGTGGCCATCGCCCAGCTTCTTCAAGCAGGAGCGGACCATGCGCAAGATGCTGGGCAAAAATCCGCGCTTGAGCGGCACGTAACCATTGAGCCACATGTTCCAACCCAAAAAGGGCGCGTAGAAATTCTCGACCTTGCTCACCCATAAGTACGGCAGATGCGTGGCGAACACCGCCAGAATGTCGACCATCGATTGATGATTCACGACGTACACGCAAGGCCGCTCCGGGCGAGCGTGTTCGAGCCCTTCCACGCGCACGCTGGCGAAGGGCGCCCAAGCCAAGTAGTGCGCGCCCCAGTAACTCGTGTATTTCCCGAGCCAGCGGCGTTGGGGATCCCAAAAGGTGATCAGCCACAAACAGCAAGCGGGGAAGAATAAAAGCGCGCAGCTGGTCAGCAAATACGGCCAATAAATCGCGTTGTACAAAGCCAGCGCGAGCGGGCCGAGCCGGCACTGATCGACGCGCTCGTCGCTCGCGCGGGTGGGCGCAGCGGTATCGGCGGGTGGGTCGAGTTGGCGGAGTTCGTCGCGCATGGTCACGGTTTCTTGGCGCCGGGATCGAAGCTTCTGATCTTGGTGACGAGTCCTTGCAGATCTACGTCCGAGAACAAATCACCGTATCCGGGCATGGCGCCCTTGCCCGAGCGAATCACCTGCTTCAACTGCGCATCCGTGCGGTTCGCTTGGAAAGCCGCGTCACGGAAATTACGCGGCGGGTTGGCGCCCTCGGCGGCGAACCCACCCTTGCCATCGGCGCCATGGCAACGACCGCACACCGTATTGAAGGTTCGCTCTGCGCGCTCTGCCGCTGGTTCGGGATCGCGGCCCGTGCGCTGGCAGGCGGCACCAGCGCTCAGCAGGATCAAGAACCAGCCGGCGCGCCGAGCGCTGACGAGAGCCGAGAAATCGCGCGAGAACATTGCCACGTTATCGTAGACCAGTCGTCGCGGGGCCGGGTGCGGTCAAACGACGCGAAACCCGGCGCGCTCCGCAGCGAGCGCAAAAATGCGCGAAAATCGCCGCATTGGCGAAAGCGATTGGCATTGCGTAGGGGATTTTCTTGACGGAAGATGCCGCCCGCCAACATGCGCCTACACTCCCTCGCCCTGTGCTCATCGCTCGCTTTCGCATTTTCCCCCCTGCTCGGTTGCAATAAGACGCCCCCCGAGGCCGGCGCGAGCGATCAGAAGCAGAGCGCAGCCGCTTCGGTAACCAGCGCGCCTGCACCCGAGGCGCCGAAGAGTGCTGAGCCCCCGCCGCCCCCGCCCGAGCCAGCAGCACCCGCCCAACCGAGCGCGATCCCGGCCCCTGCCGACGTCGCGGCCGCGCCTGCCGATGCAAAGACCACGGCCAGCGGACTCAAGATCAAAGTGCTCAAAGCGGGCACGGGCAAAGATCATCCCAAAGACGGAGAACGTGTTTCTGTCCACTACACGGGCTGGACCAAAGACGGAAAGATGTTCGACAGCTCGGTGGCCCGCGGTACCCCGACGGCCTTCGGCGTGAACGAGGTCATTCCCGGTTGGACCGAAGCACTGAAGTTGATGGTGGTGGGAGAGAAGAGCCGGCTCTGGATCCCGGGCAAACTCGCCTATGGGGATCGCCCCGCGATGGGCGGCGCCCCCTCCGGCGATCTGACCTTCGATGTCGAACTGCTCGAGATTGTCAAACCTCCGAAGCCCCCGGCCACTCCGGAGGACGTGAAAGCGGCGCCTGCCACGGCCAAAAAGACCGCCTCTGGCCTGGCTTACCGTGTACTCAAGGCCGGTACGGGCAAGGTCCACCCGAGCGCGACGAGCCGCGTCACCGTGCACTACTCCGGGTGGACGACGGACGGCAAACTGTTCGACAGCTCCGTCGTCCGCGGCGAGCCCACGACCTTTGGACTCAACCAGGTCATCCCTGGCTGGACGGAAGGCGTGCAACTGATGGTCGTCGGCGAAAAGACACGCTTCTGGATCCCGGGCCCGCTCGCCTATGGTGACACGCCCAAGCGTCCGGGCGCCCCCGCCGGCATGCTGGTGTTCGACGTCGAGTTGCTCAACATCCAGTGAGCGCAAGTCGAGCGGGCTCTCAATAAGAGGGCCCGCGCGAAGACGGCCCTTGGCTGCCCGATTTTTTCAGCAAATAGCCGTGGGAGAGCTCGACGATGGGCACGGCCATGCGTTCGATCAGCGCCCGACTATTGCTGGCCACGACCATGGTGATCTGCGGGTCGTCGCGGAAGCGTTCCAGCAATTGGTATACGAGCGTGCGCGTGGGCGCGTCCAAGCCTGCGTCCGGGTCGTCGAAAAACACGAAATTGGGCTGCAAAACCAGCGCTCGGGCCAGGCTCACGCGCTTTCGTACGCCCAACGATAGGTGCGCGGGCAGCGCGTGAAAGTCGGTTTGCGCGACGCGTAGCTCGGTCAATGCCGCGCGGGCACGGCGTGCGATCTCTTGCTCGTCGAGCGCAAACACATCCGCGTGGTAGCGAAGCGCCAGCGTGACGTTGTTCAACGCGGACAAGTTCGAGAGCAGCCCGCCGCTGTCGAACAGCACGCCCCGCCGCACGCCGCTTCTGACCAGATCGCTGGGCGTGGAGACGTGCGGCGCACGACCGTCCAACAGCACACGCCCCGTGGTTGCGGGCACGAGCCCGGCACACAGGAACAAGAAGGTCGACTTCCCCACCCCGTTGTGGCCCGTGACCAGCAGCCCAGCGCCCCGTGGCACGTGCAAGTCCGTCTCCCGGATCACCCACAGCTCGTTGTAGGCGAACGCCGCGCGTTCGAGCAACAACCCCTGCGCGGGCGAGTCGAGATCTGGGACCGAAGGCTCCACCAATCGCCGATTATGCGGCGGGGCTCGCGAGAGAGCTAGTCAATGAATCGGCGGGCCGACGAGCCAATAGAACAGAGCCGTCACGAAGGTGCTGTAAACCACGCCGCACAGCAGGCTCATCACCACGGCCCGGCTCGCTTGCTGCGGAACTTCCGTGGGCGAGCTCTTCACCTGCAACCCATAGTGGCAACACAGCCAGCCGACGATCGCGCCCAAACCGACGCCTTTGAGCAGAAACAGGCCGAGATCGAAGGGCATCACGCCGCGCGAAACGCCGGAGTAGAGGCTGCCCCAAGTGGCTGTCGCGGTCAGCTGGGCGACCATGAACGCGCCGAAGATCGCGACCACGCTGAAGTAAATCATCAACACCAGCACGCTCACGATCGTCGCCACCAGCCGCGGCAGCACGATGAAGCGCGGGGGATCGATGCCCAGTGAGGACAGCGCGAGCACCTCGGAGTTCACCTTCATATTGCCGAGCTCGGTGGCCATGGCCGTGCCCGAGCGGCCGGCAATCACGATCGCGGTGACGAGCGGCGCGAGCTCTCGCAGCACGACCGCGACGAGCACCTTGCCGAGCAGCTCTCCATCGGCCGAGCCCATCAGGTTGGTTTGGATGATGATGCTGGAGCCGAGCAAAAACGCGATCGCGCTCACCAGTGCCAGCGCCTGCACGCCCGTGTACATGATCTGGGTGGTGATCACGCGCCGAACGGTCTCGCGCGCGGCAATGCCCGGCGTCCACAGCGAGGCGATCGCATCGCTGAAGGTGTGCAAAAGGTCGTCCGCCGAGAGTACCCAACGGATGGTCGCGCGCCCGACGGCGCCCAGCCAACCGGCGTCGGCGATGCGATCGGTGCGCGGATCGTAGGGCAGCGTGGAGCGGAGGCGAGCCATGTCGATGGTGGCCCCCGCCCGCGCTTACTTGCCCTTCAGCGCCGCCAGGCGATCCTTCGCGGCTTGCAAACCATCGGTTTGGATCGCGCGCTCGTACATCTGGATCGCTTTGGGCGCCTCGCCGACTTTCTCGTGCACCTCACCGAGGCGCAAGAAAACTTCGGATTTCTTGAGCGGGCCCGATTCATCCAGCTTCTGAAGCAAGAGAGCGCGGAACATTTGCTGCGCCTTCTTGTAGTCGCCAATGTCGAGCGCCACTTGACCGAGCAGCGTGAGCACGTTCACGTTGCCGGGCTCGATGCGGAAGGCCTTGTCGAGCTCGTCCATCGCTTTTTGATTCTCGCCATCCGCAAGGTAGGCTTTGGCCAAGCGTCGGTGGATCTCACCCAGCTCCTTCGGGCGCTTCGAGCCGTAGCTGTCGACGATCTTGAGCAGGACGTCTTGGGCGGCTTTACCGCGACCCGAAGCGCTGTATTCGTCGCACAACGCGAGCAAGAGCTCGCGATCGTCCGGGCGCAATTTACTGGCGCGATCGAGCGCGTCCGCTGCACTGCCGTGATCGCCGCGTTGTTCGGCGTGAATCGCCGCGGCTTTGCGCAGCAGCGCGACACTCTCTTCGGGGCTCGACGCAAAGTCGGCGTCGCGCACGAGCAGCGCAGCCAGCTTTTCCCAGGCCTTCATCGCTTCGTACAGCGAGCGCAGACGCGAGCGAAGCTCCACGCTGCGCTCGTCTTGCACTAGCCCGCGCTCGAGAGCGAGCGCCGCGTCTTCCTGCGAGCCCAGCTTTTGGTGGACGGCCGCGAGCTCGAGCGCGCGCGCCACCGCGGCTTCGCCCGCGCTGGCAGAGAGCAGCTGATCCAAGACCTGCGCCGCTTCCGGCAAGCGGTTCTCGGACTGGAGCAAGCGAGCCAGCGCCTCCAGCGCGCCAGGGTGTTTCGCGTCTCGCGCGAGCACGGCACGATACGTCTCGATCGCGCGTTCGCGATCGCCCAAGCGCGAATCGTACACTTCGCCCAAACGCACCTGGAAGCTGAGTTCGCCAGCGATGTCACCGCGTTCTTGCGCGGCACCGATTTGCGCCGAGAGCAAGTCGGCTAGGTCTTCGTCGCGCTTGGTTTTCTCGTACAACTCGCTGAGCGCGACCACGGCATCGGCGCGTCCCGGTTCATCGTCGAGCACGGCTCGCAGTAGATCGATCGCCGTATCCAGCGCCTGGAAGCGCTCTTCGCTCAATTTGGCGAGCTCCATGCGTAGCACGCTGCGCGAGCTGGGCGATTCGGCCATGTCGATCAGCCGCTCGAGCAAACGACCGAGATCGTCGAAGCGACTAGCTCGCGCGCACAAGCCGCGGAGCGCGCCGGAAGCGTCCGCGTCGTTCGGATCGTCTTCGAACAGCTGCTCGTAGAGGGCTATCGCCTTGGCCGGCTGCGTCAGCTTGTCGCGCGCAATCTCGGCCGCCCGACGCCGCAGTGAGCGCACGCTGGCCGCGTCCGCACCAAGCTCACTGCGCTTGACCAAGAGTTCGTACGTCTCTTGGAAATTCCCGTTCGCTTCACTGACCTGCGTCAGCTCGGCGAGCGCCCACAGATTGCCGTCGTCTTGGCCGAGTAGCTCACGCAACACGCTCTCGGCGAGGGCGGCATCGCCCAGACCGACGGCCAATGCTTGTGCCTGGCGGTACAACTCCTCACGGCGCTCTTCGTCGAGTTGGAGTTTGGCGCGGCGTCGCAGAGTTGCGCACAAATCTCGCTCTCGACCCGGGGTGCGCTGCAAGGCCTCGATCAAGAGCAGCACGTCGTCGTTGTCCGGTTCGAAGCCGAGCGCGCGGTTGAGCGCGGCCTCCGCTGCGGTCGGGCTGTTGACGCGATCCTTTTGCCAGCTGGCGAGCCGGACGCACAACGCCACCGCGGCTTCCGCGGAGAGGTCCGTGTGCTTGTCGACAGCCTCGCTGAGGGCGCCCGCCGCCGCTTGCCAATCGCCGGTGACGACCGCCAAGCGTTCGAGCTCATCGAGCAATGCGCCATCCGTTGGTACCTCGAGCAAGCCCTGCTCGAGTACACGCTGTGCCGCGGGGACGTCTTTGCACTCGTCCTCGAGCACGCGCGACAGGCTGCGGCGCATGTCGACGCGTTCCTCCAGCGAATCGGCGTGAGCGACCCGTTTTTCGTACAGCTTGGCCAAACGATCGGTGCGATTGCGCGCGCGATACACCGACTCGAGCACCTCTGCGGCCTCCTCGAATAGATCGCGCTGTGCCGTCAACTTCTCGAGCTCATCGACCGCTGCCTCGTGGTCCTGGGCACGGTCGAGCGCCATGCGCAAGGAAGACAGACCGCGCGCAGGCTCCTTGAAGCTCTCGATCTGGAGCAGCGCGAGCCGGAAATACAGGTCGGCCTGCACTTTTTCCGCATGCTCCACGGCCACGCGGCGCTCCAAGATTTCCGCCACTTTCTCCTTTTCGCCCAAGCGCGTGAAGAGGCGGTCCAAAGCCACGAGCAGCTCCGGCTGATCCCCGCCTTGCTCCACGGCGCGCGAATAAGCCTCCACCGCGCGTTGATCGTTCTTCAGTTGCTCCTCGGCGACCCGCCCGAGGCGCACGAACAAATCTTGCGCGACCTCCGGTTCGAAGATGGCTTGAGCGCGCTCACCGAGGGTGTCGGCGTAACGTGCCCACCCGCCCGTGGCCTGGGCCAAACGTTCGATTTCGGAGTGGAGCTCGGGCGCCTCCGGACGCTCGGACAAGGCACGCAGCAATGCCTCTTCTGCGCCCGCTTGCTTGCCCAGCTTCGCCTCCAACACGTCGGCGATCTCGCGCAACGTCTGGGTGCGTTGCGCCGGCTCGGTCTCGACGGTCAGGCGCATCTCCAAGATGCTCACTAGCTCCTGCCAGCCCTCGGTGCGTCGCAGCACGGGAACCAAGATCTCGGCCACGGTCTGGCGCAGATCTTCGTGTGACTCACCAATCGCACGCACCGCGGCGACTGACTCGAGATCGGTCGGGACGTCTTCGAGCGCGAGACGCTGCGCCTCCAGCGCGTCGTCGAAATTCTCCAACTTGCCGGCCAAGATGGAGCCAATTTCTTTGCGCAGCCGGGCGCGTTCTTCCGGGGTGCTGGCCGAGCTCGCTTCGAACCGCAAGTTATCCAATAATTCCGGCCACATAGACTCGACGCGATAGAGCCGATTGAGGGTCGCCAGCACGCCCGGATCGCCGGGGCGCACGGCCAGCGCCTGACCCAGCACCTCGATCGCGCGTGAGCGATCGGAGAGCTCACGCTCATACACCGCGGCGGCGCTGATCAAGAGCGTGTACTTCAGATCCGCGTCGTCTTCACCGGAGAGCTCGACGCGCTGCACGTACAATTCCACCAGTCGTTTGGCGTCGTGCTTGGCCTCGTACAGTTCGGTCAAACAATCGACCGTGAACGCGCTCTGGGGATCGAGCTCGAGCGCTCGCTCGTAAGCGACGATCGCGCCTTCGGCGTCGTCCAGCATGTCGCGCTTGGCTTCACCGACCCGTCGCCAAACGCTGGCGCGCTCGCCGTCGTCCAAGAGCAGATCGGCCTTGTCCGTCAAGACACGCACCAAGGTCGGCCAATCACTGAGCAACGTGGCTAGCTGCTCCATCTTCTCCAGCGGCTCGAGATCCGAGTTGTCGCTCTCGTGGATCAACCCGTACGCAGCGAGGGCGCGCCGCGGATCGTCGCGCTTCTCGTTGTGAACGCGTGCCAGGGTCGAGAGTAGCTCACGCTTGCTGTTCAGGTCCGGGTGTTCGCGCAGCACCGCGTCATAGGTTTCGGCGAGCTTGTCCCATTCCGAGGTGGCTTCGGTCAGCCGCTCGTAGTCCGCGCGCGCCTCCGAATCGTCCGGATCGAGCATGAAGGCCGCTTCGTACGCGCGGCGGGCGCGCGCCAGATCGCCCCCCCGGCGCTCCCAAAGCTCGGCCGTCTCGCGTAGCACCGCGACTTTTTCGCTGCCGTCGGCGAGCGCAAAGCGATCTTCGTTGAGTGTGATTTGGCGACGCCAGTCGTCGAGCGACTCGTAGATGGGTCGCAAGATATCGACCACGCGTTGCCGCTGGTCATCGCTCTTGCGCAACGCTTCCAACTCGGCGATCGCCTCGGGGTGCGCCGGGATTTGGCCGACGATCTCTTCTAGCTGATCGACGGCGCGATCGCGCTCAGCACGCTTGATGTACAAACGCGCCAGGGCCAAGCGGTGCACAGCGCCTTGCGCGGGCGTCGCGGCCGCCTCTGCGCGCCGCAGATACAGCTCGGCCAAGTCCGCCCAGCGCTCGCGCTCGCGATACAGCTCGGTCAAGGCGTCGAGCGCGCGCGTGTCCGCGTCGTCGACATCGAGCACGGAGCGATACGTCTCGATCGCGTCATCGGGCCGACCCAGTTCATTTTTCTGCAAACCGGCCATGGTGTGCAGCGCGGCCAATCGCTCATTCGGGTCGAAGCGGTGGTCGAGCGCCTCTCGGTACAGCGCGACGCGCTCTTCGTGCCGAGCCGTACGCAGCAAGATCGCGTCGATTGCGCCGAAGAGTTCCTTGCTCTCGGGCTCGAAGGCCAGCGCGCGGCGATAGAACACCAGCGCTCGTTCCAGATCGCCGAGCGTGGTGAACAGTTCACCCGTTCGCCGCGCGAGCTTGACCGTCGAGCCGTCGTCGCCCGTCACTTTCTCCAGCTCGGTGGCGTAAATTTCGGCCAGCCGCCGCTCGGCGCCCGCAACCTTGGCCAAGCGTTCGAGCTCGGAGATCGTCGTCGAATCCGACAAATCATCCTTCAACAGCTCGGCGATCGTGTCGAGCGCCGCGCGGTAATCTTCCTTCTGCTCTTCGTATAGCTTGGCCAGGCGCGAGAGCAGCTCGTGACGCTCTCCCGGATCGCTCGCGTATGACAAGCGTGCGCGAATGGCGTCCATCACGCGCCCAAAATCACTGCGCAGCAAGTACACCGGCTCGAGCAGGGCGGCGGCCCGAGCTCGGTGTTCAGGCTCGGCCGATTCGGCCAAAATGCGCTCCAGCTCGGCGATCACACCGGCGTGCTGTCGTTCAGCGGCGAGCGCCGTCTCGAGTTCGTCGAACGCGCGACCGAGATCGCGCTGCTGCTGGGCCGCGACCTTGGCAATGCTGACCCGCAGATCGGCCGCGTTGCCGAGCTTTGCGTCCAGTTGGCGCTCGTACAGTGCGATCAGCTCCGGCCACGAGGAGACAGCAGCGTACAGTGTCTCGAGCGCGCTGACCGCGGCCGGATCTAGCCCAAACTCCAAGATGCTCTCGTACACCTCGATGGCGCGCTTCTTGTTGTCGAGCACTTCGGAGAGCAGGCGCGCGCGCCGGAACAAGAGCTGCTTGCGTTCGTCGTCCGATTCGGCGACTTCCGCCCGGCGTTCCAGGATCTCGAGCAAATTCTGCGCGTCGCCCGTCTCTTCGTACAACGACTCGAGCGCGCCGAGGGCTTTCTTGTCGTCGGCTTTCTGCTCGAGCGCTTTCTTGTAGTACTCGCGGGCAAGCTCCCGATCGGCCAGCTGATGCCGCGCTAGATCGGCGATCTTCAGCGTGACCGATAGCTGCACTTCACCGTCGAAGATCTCGGGCACCACGTCGCACAGCAGCTTCACGTATTCGGCCTGTTTGCCGGTCGCGGCGGCCAAGCGCTCCAAATGCACGAACCAAGGTTCGAGTTGGCTGTGGCCGACCGAGGCGCGGACGGCTCGCTCGGCGTAAGCAAAAGCTCGCTTCGAATCGTTCAGCGACGTCTCGGCCGTGCGCATGGCCGCTTCCAAGCCGGCGATCTTTTCCAGCGGATCATCGCTGGTCAGGACCTCGATCTCGAGCACGCGCAGCAAGTGCTCGTAGTCCGCCTCGGACTCGTAGATTGGATGCAGGATCAGCGCCGCTTCGCGGCGCGGTCCCGGCTCTTCCGCCTCGAGCAAGCGCTCCAAAGCGAGCCGGCTGGGCGCGTGACGGGTATCGAGGGCCAGCGCGCGGCGGTACACCTCGAGCGCGCCCGACACGTCGCTCAAGTGCTCGCGCTTGAGATCGCCGAGCTTGGCGAACAATTCCAAGCGCTCACTGTCACTCTCGGCCACGTCCAAGTGGCGCTCCAAAGTGGCGCTGAGATCGTCCCAATGCGAGGCGTTGCCGAACAGCGCTTCGAGCGCGCTGAGCGACGCACCGTTCGGACCGAACTCGGCGATCAGAGCTTGGTAAGCCTCGATGGCTTCGGGCACGGCATCCAGCTTCTTCCACAGGATCTCGGCGCTGCGCGTCATCAGCGTGCGACGCAGCTCGGGGTCGGAAGAGGTCTCGCGACGGCGCTCGAGCACCAAGACCAGGTCGCGGTAGCGTTCGGTGATCTCGTACAAACGGTCGAGCGCGGCCAACGCCTGCTCGTCGTCCGGGTTTTCTTCCACGCGCGCTTTCCAGGCTGCGATCGCGCCGTCGTTGTCGCCGAGCACGTTCTGGCACAGTTCACCGAGCCGGCCGAAAAGCTCGGCGCGCAGCGCGCTGCCTTGCTCGAGCTTGACCTGAATTCGCAGCATTTCCGCGAGCTTCGCGTGCTCGCCGCTCGCGATGTAAATGCGCTCGAGGGCGCGCGCGGCGGGCAGCACGAGCTCTGCGTCGCTCTCGTCCAGCACCAGCACGCGACGATAGACGCGTTCGGCGCGGTTGCGATCGTTCAGCAATTCTTCGCAGATGCTCGCCACCTGCATCAAGATTTCGCCGCGCAGCGAGTGCGAGCTGGCGCGCTCGGCGGCCTCGGTCAAGACCTCGGCCACGCGCTCGTTCAAGCTCAAGCGACGACCGATCTCCAACAAACGCTTGCGCGCATCGACGTCGAGCGGATCGGCCGGCACGAGCAGCGACAAGGTGCGAAGCGCACTCTCGTCGTCGTGTAAGCGGTCGTCGCGCAGGGTGGCTATGCGGCGCAGCAGCTCGCGTCGCTCTTCGTTGGCCGGATCCGTGCCGAAGCCTTCCAGGCGGACCTCGAGCACTCGCACCAGATCGCGAATTTCGTCGCGCGCGAGGTACACGTTTTCGAGCAGACGAGCGGCGCGCTGGCGTAGCCCGCCGATCTCCAACATCCGCTCACTCAGCTCGCGCGCCTGAAAATCGTTGATCCGTTCGCCGAGCACGTCCTCGACCAGGAGCATCGATTTTTCGGGTTGATGCAGATCCAAGGAGAGCTTGGCTAGCCGCAGCTTGAGCTCGAGCGCTTCATCCCCCGACGCCGTTTCCAAGCGCTTTTCCAACAGCGCGGCGAGCTTTTGATCCTTGCCCTGGCGCACGTACAACCGGTCGAGCGCGCGCACCGAAACATCGTGCAGCGGATCGACCTCCAGGATGCGCTCGTAGTAGCGCGTGGCCTTTTCGGGGTCTTCGATAATCTCTTCACAGATCAGCGCGACCTCGACCAACATCTCGGCGCGACGCGATAGATCACTGGTCGCGCTCGAAGTGCGGTCGTACAACGCCTCGAGCTCACTCCACCGCTCGGCCGCGGTCAGGATGTCCTTCAGGCGTTGAAAAGCGGCTTCGTTGCTGGGCGAGAGCGTGAGCACGCGCTCGAGGTACGGAGTCGCGCCGATGGGATCTCCCAGGCGATCCTCGTGCAGGCGCGCGGCGCGCTCGCTGAGCTCGACCTCCAGCGCCTCGGGCAGACTGCTGCGCATCACCTCACGGAAGGCTTCGCCCAGATCCGTCGGGCGGCCGGCGAGCTGAGCCAGCTCATCGGCGCGATCCCACAACGAAAGCTCACTCGGGTACTTTCGTACCGCTTCGAGCACGACGTCGAGCGCGCTGCCGTAGGAGACCAACTTGTGCTGCTGCGCGTCGGCCAACCGCAAATAGAGGGGCAAGCGCAAAGCTGGGTCCTGGGTCTCGGCCAAGAGCACGTTCAACGCCTGCGCTTCGCGGCGCGCCTCGCCCGAAGCGGCATACTGTGCGGCCAACACTTCGGCGACACGGGCGCGCACACCGGGCACGTCGAGCAAGCGCTCGAGCACCGCCATGGCGCGTGCTTTCACGGCCGGCGAATCGACGGCAAACACCGCGTTTTTGAGGGCGTCTTCGGGACGGTCCAGCAGGTTTTGATAGTGCTCGGCGAGCTCGACTTCGCGTTCCGCGCGCTCGTCGCCGGTGAGCTTTTCCCGATGCTGCTCGATGATTTCGACCGCACCCGCGGCGTTGCCCTGAGCCAGAAGCAGACGCGGCAAGGTGGCGAGCGCCGCCGGATCCGAATCGTGGATGGCGAGAATTCGTCGGTAGATGGCGATCGCGCGTTCGGGGGCTTCGAACACGTCTTCTTCGAGCGTGGCCCAATCACTCAAGATGCGCGCACGCGCGTCGTCGTCCGCGGCGTGTTCGACTCGTAGTTCGAGCAACCAGCGCAAATCGTCGCGGCGATCTTCGCGCCGCAAGATGGCTTCCATCGCGGCCGCGACTTCGGCGTCGGCCGGATCGCGCTCGAGCATCTGCTTGTAGGTGGCGATGGCTTGCTCGGAGCGCCCGAGTTCCTCGGCAAAAACCCGCGCCAAACGCAGCTCCAACAGCCGCCGCTCCGCGCCCGGCAGGGCGCCCGCTGATGCTGCGACCGGGTCGGGCGCCGCGTCCGCCTTCTTCTTCTTCCTGCTCTTCTTGCCCGGCGCAGGGGCGGCTTCCGGGGACGACGCGGTCTGCGTGACGGCTGGCGGCGTGGCGGTGGTTTCGGTTGCGCCCAACCGTTGCTCGACCGCTTCAACGAAGGTTTCCCAGGTGCCGGCGGCGCGCGACGACTCCTCCAGCAGATCCAACCCCGCCAGATTGTCGGGCGCGAGCTCGTACGCCCGCCGCGCGTATTGGGCGGCGGTCTTGCGATCGTTCAGGCGCTTGCCCGATACCTCCACCAACTTGCCGAGCAGCGAGAGCTTCTCTGCTTCGCTTTCGGCACGCTCCAGCAAAAGCTCGTAGAGCGCGGGCAAACGTACCCATTTTTCGTCCTGCTCGTAGAGCGGGATCAGCGCGCCGGCCGCGCGCGTATCGGTCGGATCCGCCGTCAGGATGCGATCGTAGGAGCGGAACGCGCGCTCCGGCTGCTTCAGCTTCTGCTCGTAAACCGCGGCCGCGCGGTAGCTGAGCTCGATGCGTTGCGCGACTTCCTTCGCGCGGTCGGCGGCGGTGCTGAGCACCTCGGCCAAGCCGTCCCAGTCGTTCTGCGAGGCGTACAGGCGCTCGAGCCCGTCGTAATCTGCGCTTTGCAGGTACGTTTCACGGAGCACACGCAGCGCGCGGGAATGCCCGGGCGAAAGCTCGAGCACGCGTTGCCAGGCGCGAGCCGCCTGCTGATGATCGGCGATGTGCTCGGCGTAGACCGTGCCGAGCTTTTGCAGCGCGGCCAGCCGGGCCGCGTCGTCCGAGAACGTCGCCACGCGGCGCTCCAAGACCTCGGCCAGCGTGGGCCAATCCTTGGCGCGCTCGGCGTACTTCTCGAGTGCGTCGAGCACCTCGGCGCGACTCGGATCGATTTCCAAGATGCGCTTGTACAGCTCGACCGCTTCCGCGCCGCGGTTCAAGCGCTCGGCGGCCAGCTGCGCGAGTTCCTTCAACAACGACAGCTTGGCGCCGCCTTCGGCCGTCTCCAGGTCCTTCGAGTACAGCTCGAACAGCTTGTCCCAGGCGCGGCGCTTGCGATACAAATCCTCCAAGCGCTCGTGGGCCTCGACGTCCGTCGGTGCGATCTTGAGCAGCGCCGCGTAGGCGTCCGTCGCGTTTTGGGCGTTGGAAAATTGCTCGAGCCAGCGCCGGGCGGCGGCGCGATACAGCTCTTTCTTCTCTTCGATGTCGGGCGTGATCTCGGCCAGCTTCAGCTGATGCGTGATCAGGTCGCGGTGGCGGCCGAGCTTGTCGTACAAGCCGACGAGCTCGCGCATTTCGTCGGCATCGTGCTCGTCCAGCTTGTCGTCGAGCTGCACGATTTGATTGAGCACCGAGAGCAGCGCGGTGTCGCTACGCACGTATTGACGATAGACGGTCGCCACCTCGCGCAAGATCGCTAGGCGCTCCTGATACTGCTCGGTCGGCGTTCGCTCCAGCTGTTGGCGAAGCAGCTCGACCAGCGCGTTGTAGCCTTGGGTCTGCTTGTACAGGCGCTTGAGCGAATCACGCGCTTCGGAGCTGTCCGGATCTTGGCGCAGGATGCTCTTGTATTGTTCGATCGCCTTTTGCGCGTTGGCCGTGCCTTCGGCGAGCTTGGCAATCTCGGAGGCGAGCTTCTTGCGATCCTTCGAGCCGTCCGGCACGGAGCGCTGAGCGCTCTGCAAGACGTCGATCAAGCGCGTGTCGTCTTGCAGCGAGCCGTAGTACTCGCGGTAGAAGTTGAGCATGCCCTCGTTGTTGGGCTCCACCTTGCGGATGCGCTCGAACCAGGGCTCGGCGTCTTGCGGTTTGCTCAGCTTGCGCCAATGCAGCATGGCGATCTGCAGCATGTCGCCCAGGCGCTCGGCGTCGTTGATGTCTCGGCCCTTGAGCTCACGCTCGTAGAGCAAGACCAAATCCGCCCAGCGCTCGTCGTTGCCGTAGAACTCCGAGAGAAACGCTTTGGCCTCGGCGTGCGAGGGATCCACCCTGAGCACGCGATCATAGGCGCGCGCGGCGCGCTCGTTGTCCGACAGGTGCTGGGCATACAGGCGCGCCAAGCGCACGCCCGCGGCTACGCGCGAGGCCGGTTTCTCGCTGCGATCGGCCAGGCGCTCCAGCACGCGAGCGAGCTCTTCCCAACGGCTGCTGCCGCGGTAGATGTGCTCGAGCAAACGCCCCGCGCGCTCGTTGCTCGCATCCAGCCGCACCGCTTGTTCGAGGCGCTCGACCGCGGTCTCCAAGCTCACGCTCTGTCCGCCGTAGCGCACCTCCATCTCGGCGGCGCGCATCAGCATCGAGCTCTTGTACACGTCGTCCGAAGCTTGCTCGGCCTCGGTCGCGTAGGTCGTGGCCAATTCCGAAAAACGCTGGCGCTTGCTCTCGCTCTCGGCGATGGCCGCCAGGGCCACCGAATTGCCCGGGTCGATTTCGAGCAGGCGCATGTAACAAACGGCCGCTCCGTCGTCGTCGAACATCTCGACGCCCAGCACCTTGGCTTGCGCGCTCAGTGCCTCCGCCTCGCGGGGCGTATTTTCAGTGACCTGCGAAGCGATGTCGAGAATGCCCGCGACCGCGGCCCACTCGCCGCGGCTCTCGTGTTTGTCGCGCGCGGAGTCGAGCAGCCGCAACAGCTCATCGGTCGACAGGTCGCCGCCACTCGCTTTTGCGGCATCCCGAAGTGCCGTCCACGCTTCGTTCGAATCTGGTATCGCCTGGAGAGTGCCGAGCGCCGTGCGGATCGTCTGGGAGTCCATTCCTCACCCGTTCATTGCCCCACTCGATCACCGCGGTTTCGGTGAAGAGCGGGGACCCGACAGTACGCCGCAGGCTCGGTCCTTACAAGCTTTGCAAGGCCTCGATTCTCATTGGCTTCTTTCGGTTCCAGTCTCGCGTCAGGCCGCCGGTGGAGCAGTTCTCCCACCCACATTTCAATGCATCGAGCGCAGCGCTGCGAGGGCTCGACGCTGCGCGCCGAGAGCGCGGCCGCTCGCACCCAATTCCTGCGCGCGATCGAGCGCACGTTGCGCGTCGTCCAGCCGACCGAGCTTCATCAACGCCCAAGATCGGCCGAGCTGCGCGTCTGCAAACTTGGGCCGCGCGGAAACGAGCGCGTCATATTCCGCGAGTGCGGCTGTGGCATCGCCGCGTAGGACCGCGATGGTCGCCAGCCCGACGCGATTTTCGAGTGCTCCCGAATCGGCCCGGAGTCCGGACCGATACGCGTCCCCCGCGCCGTCGAGGTTACCGAGGCGCGCGCGGGCGAGGCCGAGTGCATGCCAGGCCTCGGCGTTTCGCGGATCGCGGCGCAGGGCTTCGACGAGCTGCGGTTCGGCCAGCTCGGGCTCTCCCCAGCGTGCGGCGCGCAGGCCCGCGGTCAATGGCCCCAACGGATCGCGCGGCGCGACCTCGGCGGCGTGCTCGTATTGTTCGAGCGCCTCGTCGTAGCGGTGGCTGAGCTCGAACGCGTAGCCCAGCTCGACCCAGGGCACCGGGCTGGCCGAGCCGAGCACCTGAGCCAGCGCCTGCGCTTGCTCCTGCGCTTTGCCGAGTTGCCCCATGCTGGCCTGGACGCGGATCAGCAAGCGGCGCTCGGCGACCGCATCGGGATGCTTTTGAAGATACGCTTCGAGCTCCTGAGCGGCCTCCGCCGGACGCCCCTTCTGAACCAGCATGCGCGCCTGATTCGCCGGCTGGGGGTGCGAAAAAGAACAGCCAGCGCCAGCAATGGGGGCGACGACCGCGGCCAGGCGCGCAGCGCGAAAGACGCGCAATACGCGAGCGAGTGACCGAACCGCCATCGAGACCGCGCACGCTAGCACCTTTCGCGACGGATGGAGCTCGACGGGCACGGCGCACTGGGCAAAGCTCGGAGCATGCAGCTCTCCGAGATCCGCGTGATCGCCGTCGTAGGTGCGGGGCAGATGGGCGCGGGGATCGCGCAAGTCTGCGCGCAAGCCGGTTACCGCGTGCTGCTCACGGACGCCGCGCTGGACCGCGCCAAAAGCGCCAAGCTCGGCATCGACAAGCAGCTCGCGCGCCTGCAGGCCAAGGGCAAGCTCACGCCGGCGGAGTACGAAGGGGCGAACACCCTCATCGAAGCCAGCACCGCCGAGCTCGCCTATCCCCAGGCGGACGTGGTGATCGAAGCGGCCAGCGAGAACCGCGAGCTCAAGCTCGCGTTGTTCCAGCAAGCCGACGCCGCGCTCCAGCCACACGCCATTTTGGCCTCCAACACCTCGAGCCTGTCGATCACGCTCTTGGCGGGGCGCACCCAACGCCCCGACCGCGTGATCGGCATGCACTTCATGAATCCCGTGCCGGTGATGAAGCTGGTCGAACTCGTGCGCGGGCTGGCCACGAGTAGCGAGACTCTGGCCACCGTGCGGGCGCTCGCCGAGGCGCTGCACAAGACGGTGATCGTGAGTCAGGATCGGCCTGGCTTCCTTGTCAATCGCATGCTGATCCCATTCTTGAACGAGGCCTGTTTCGCGCTCGAAGAAGGGGCTGGCAGCGCAGAAGACATCGACCAAGGCGCGCGCCTCGGGCTCAATCACCCGCTCGGTCCGTTGGAGCTGGCTGATCTGATCGGGCTCGATACGGTGCTGGCAATCGCCCGCGTGCTGGAACAGGACTTCGGCGATCCCAAGTACCGCGCGCCGATCCTGCTGAAGAATCTGGTGGCGGCAGGCCACTTGGGGCGCAAAACGAAGCGCGGGTTCTACGTCTACGATGAGCAAGGGACCAAAGTCAGACCGCTACCATGAGCGCGAAAGGAACGACGACCATGTACGAAACGCTCTTGCTCACCGAAAAGGCCCAGGTCGCCACGCTGACCATCAATCGTCCGAGCAAGCTGAACGCGTTGAACGCGCTGGTCTTGTCGGAGCTCACGCAGGCTTTTCAAGCCTTGGAGGCGGCGCACCCGGAAGAGCGAGTACGAGCCGCCATTCTGACCGGCGCGGGAGAGCGGGCCTTCGTTGCCGGCGCGGATATCGCCGAGATGGCCGGCTTGAGTCCGACCCAGGCCTACGCGTTCAGCGCGGCCGGGCATCGGCTCGGACGGCTGATGGAAGACGTCTCGTTTCCGATCATCGCCGCCGTCAATGGCTTCGCGCTCGGTGGCGGTTGCGAGCTGGCGTTGTGCGCTGACTACATCTTCGCTGCCGAGCACGCGAAGTTCGGCCAACCCGAAACCAATCTCGGACTTTTGCCAGGCTTCGGCGGCACGCAGCGCCTCTCGCGCCGCATCGGCTTGGGCCGCGCGCGTGAGCTCGTGTACACGGGCGAACCGATCAGCGCCGCGCACGCGCTCAGCATCGGCTTGGTCAACCGCGTGTTGCCGGGCGCAGAGCTCCTGGCTCAGTGTGAGGAGCACGCCTTGCGCATTGCCGGACAAGCGCCGCTCGCCGTCGCCGCGGCCAAGCGCGCGCTCAATCGCGGCTTCAATGCCGACCTGGGGACGGCCTGCGAACTCGAGGCGACCGCCTTCGGCGCGCTGTTCGCTAGTGAAGACGCGCAGAGCGGGCTCACGGCATTTTTGGCCAAGCAGCGCGCGACGTACAAAGCTCGTTGAAGTGCCTCCTCGACCCGAGAGAAAATCCTCGTACGATCAACCACTTAGCTTCGGGCGGGCGGTGATGGTCGGGGCCCTGCTGAGCGGCTGCTGGGCGCTCGCCGGCTGCGACAGCTGTAGCTCGAACAAGCCCTACACACCGTTCGGGGTGGCTTCATCACTGCCGAGGGTCGAGCCCCCCGCGTCCTCACTTGCCGAGCCCACCCCCGCGCCGGCCGGGTCCACCGGCTTCGCCGTGCGCAAGGCGGAGCTCGTACCGGACTCGGCCGAGAGCTGGCAAGGCTCGGACTTGAAGTTGAGCGCGCCGCCCGGACGGCGCTTCGCCCAAGTGTTGCCGACCGACTTCGATGGCGATCAAAAACCCGAAGCGCTCGCCTGGCTGGTGCCGGGCCCGAAGGAGAAAAATGCACCCCCGGGGGAGCTTTGGTACTTCCCGAACGACGCGCCTGCGCGAAGCATCAGCGCGCTGCCCGGCTTCGTGCCGAGCTCGCCTGATTGCGCGCTGACCACCACCTTGACTCAGACTGGCTCGCACAGCGCCACGCTGGATGTGACCGCCAACTGCAACACGCCACTGATCGCGCGCGCGCCCTCCCGTGCCTTGCTGGTCGTCTCCCCGAACGTCGAGCACCCGGTCTTGCTCACTTTGCGTGCGGCCAGCGCCGCCGTCGATGAAACCCTCAATTTGTCGGTCGATTCGTCGGATCAGGACCACGACGGGCGAGACGACGTCCGGCTGTCGGTGAGCCTGAGCCATCTAGGCTCGAGCGAGCCCGCGGTCGCCGACCTGGTGTGGCTGGATCGAGCAGCTGGCGCCTCGCGGTCGGCGAGCGAACCCGGAGCCTCGCTGATGCGCCTCGCGGGTAAAATCGCGCTTCAAGCACGCGGCAAGCGCGGTGGCGCAGCCGGCGAGCGAGTGGGGACCGTGCTCCGCTTGTTGTCCAGCCTGTGCAGCGAAGGCGGCGTCCCGCGCGTGTTCGACGAAGACGGCGTACCCTTGCGCTGCGGCAACTTGGGTCCGCTGGTCGATTCGCTGATGATGAGTGATGCGGTCGCCTCACTGGCGTCGGGCGATGTGCAGAGCGCCTTTGCGGTGCTGCGCCGTGACGGCTGGTACTTCGGCAAGCTGTCGAGCACCCAGCGCAAAGCGATGGAGCGTGAGCTCTTGCGCGCCGTGACCAAGTTCGAAGCCAGCCCGCCGCTGGTCGTTCGTGCTCAGCCGCTCGTTCCGGCCCAGCCGCATTACAGCCCGCTCTGGTTCGAGTCCGACGCCGAGCTGTTGATTCAAGGCGCGGCCGGAGTCACCCGTCTGGCCAGCGATCGCAGCGCAGAGGCCGCGGTTTCGGCCGACGGCGGGGCACCGAGTTGGCCACTCGAGCTTGTGGGCAACAATGGTCTGCGCGTGCTCGGCGCGGTCCACGCCTGCGATCGCTCCGAGCTCTTGTTCAACGAAGGCGACGCCGCGCACGCGCTGCTTCCCCCGCTCACGACGCGCCTACTCGCGGCACGCCCCGCAAGCTGCGCCGGGCACGGCACGGGCCCTCTCGTCACCATCACGCCGCTCAGCTTCGACGACAACGGGCTCGATGCGCTGGTCGCCGGCGCGCGCGTCACCGTCGCTCCGCCTGGAAAAAAGCCGCCCGGAGGCCTGCCAGAGTTGGGGACGCCGCGCTCGCCGGATGGCCGCTTTCTGGTCACTCCGAGCGCACTCGGGCTGCTCTTGATCGGCGATCGCAAGGAGCTCTGGCAAACGGCCAAACTCAGTGAGCACGCCGACGCGGCGCGCTTCAGCGACTGCGTGGTGGCCAACGATGCGCGCGCGGTCGCCTGCATCGATGCCGGGCGCGCGATCGTGTTCGAACGCCCCAAACCGAGTCCGAGCACCACTACCGCGACCCGTAAGTAGCGGTGCTCGACTCGTCGCGTCTCAGGGAGCCTTCGAGGGCGCCTTGGTACGTTCGATGTAGGATCGGGTGCGCGTATCGACGCGAACCCAGTCACCCTCGTTGATGAACAACGGCACGTTTACGGCCGCCCCCGTCGAGATCTTGGCGGCCTTGGTCACGTTGGTGGCGGTGTCGCCCTTCACGCCCGGTTCAGTCTCGGTGATCTGCACGGTCACGTGCGGCGGAAGCGCGATCGCTACTGGATTCCCGTTGTAGATCGTGATCACGACGTCGATGCCGTCGATCAAGAAGCCCGCGTCGTCGCCGACGACTTCGGCCTGAACGGTGACCTGATCACCGGTCAGCGAGTTCATGAACACGTAGGCGTCGCCTTCGGGGTAAATGAACTGCAGGGTGCGGTCTTCGACGTCGGCCGGCTCGAGCTTTTCACCCGAGCGAATGTTGCGCTCGATGGTGCCACCGTTGAGCATGTTTCGCATCTTGGTGCGCGTGAAGGCTTGGCCTTTCCCCGGTTTCACGAACTGGAAATCGGTGACGACGTACGGGTTCCCGTCCATCATGAACTTCAGGCCCTTGCGGATGTCGCTAGTGTCCATACTTTCCTCGAGAATGCCGGGCCCTTTTCTGGGCCGCTAGGCAGGAAGCTCACGACCAACTCGGCCATCGAGCCCGTGACGCTCTAGCCAGGGAACGGCCCCTATTCAAGCTAGAATCGGCTTTTCGAGCGCTTCCCCCGCTTTTTGCTGCGGTTCCGGGAGCTTATAAGTCTTTCCGCGCTTGCTCGGCCTGCCCCGGAGCGATACTGAAGACCCGTCGCGATGAACGAATACGAGCTCGAAGAGATCAAACGCGAGATCGTGGAGAGCCGGGCGCTCACCATCAAGACCAACAATTTGGTCAACGCGCTAGCAGCCGATCTGAAGAGCATCTCCAAACGGCAGCAGGGCGCCGAGCGCAAGGTCGTGGTCAACAGCGCGACCGCATACGTGGTCACGATCGCGATCTTGCTCGTGTTCGTCAAGCTGACTTGGGACATTCGCCTGGAGACGGTGCGCGGTGAGAACAAAGAAACGCGCGACCAGCTCGAGGCCGTTCAAAAGGACATCAAGGTCGAGCAAGAGCGGCAGGAACTGCAGAAGCGCGCCAGCCGCCAAGCCAGTGAATTTTACCAGCTGATCGTCCAGAGTAAGCGACAAGAGCTGATCGCGGCATATCCCGACGTGATCAAGCTCGACATCTCCCCCACCGAGCGCGCGGTGTTCGACTCCGCGTTCGAGCGCGCGAAGAACGAACTTTCGTTGATCGCGTATCAAAGCGGTGTCGATCATATTCGCATGGGTCGTTGGCACGAAGCGCAACAAGCATTCCGCGAATCACTCAAGTACAAGAGTGACGCTGCGCACAGCCCGCAAGCCAACTTCCAACTCTCGCGCGCGCTGATTCAACTCGGCTTGCATCGCGATGCGATTCCGATTTTGATGCAGCTCTCGGAAGCCTCCGCCGACAAAGAAGTGATGGACGAAGCCACGCTGCAGTTGGCCGAAGCCGAGCTCGCGATCCAAGCCTGGAACGACGCCAAGAACACGCTACGCGCGTTCATTCGTCGCTTCCCGAACAGCCCGCACATCAACGATGCGCGCGGTAAATTGGCCGAAGTCTCGCTCTACCACTGAGCGCGGGCGAGCGCGGAGCTACTCCGGATCGACGGCAATCGCGGTCAAAGTGGGGGCGTTCCACAAGTTCGGCACGGCGGGCAAGTCCGCGCGTGGGCCATTGAAGATCAACGCGTAACCCTGTCCGCTCTTCAGCTCCGAAAGCCCGCCCTGCGCCAGCGTGCTGCTCCAAGCCACGTCGAACAGCACGTTGCCGTCAGATTCGACCGTGACCAAGTATTTGCGCGCGCTGCCGAGGTCGGTCACGGTGTTCGAGATCGACGCCGGGCGCGGGGCGACTTGCCCAAAGACCACACTGGTGATCCCGATGCCGGTGGCCTTCGACGGGAACGGCGGCCGAGAGTGGAGCTCCACTTGCCCATTGGCAAGCGAAGCGTGCACCGCTTGCAGGGCGACATGGTCGTCCGAGACTTGCCGAGACAGGCTGACCAAAATCGCCGATACGGTCGGCTCACGCGCGCTGTAGTCCGCGCCGCAGTATTGCGTGGCGGCGGGGCCAGTATACGTGGCGCCGCCCATGCAACCGTTGGCAACGAACACCAGGCTACGCCCGGCGTTCAGCGTAGCGGCGCCAATTGCCGGCAGACCGCGCGCGCGCAGCGCGGAACGCACTGCCGGTGGCCCCGCCGCCGCGCCCGCGCTCCCGGCACTGTCGCCGGCGCCGCTCCCACCCTCCCCTGCGCTGCCGCCGCTGCCCGCATCGCTCGCTGCACTGAGGCCGCCGCTATCACCACCCGCGCCGCCCTCACCCGACGGGTTGCCCGCGCTGCGCGCCTCTTCGGCGTGAGCGCGATCGATGGCCGCGACGCAATCGAGCCCACGGATCAGCTCCAGCTCACCCGCGATCGCGATCGGCTCGAGCCCGTCCGTGTCGAAATTGACGCCATCTACTTCGCGCAGCACGACGCTTTGTCCGTATTCGAGTGGCGCGTCCGTGAGCGGCGAGCCGAGCGGCGTCACGTTGCCGTCGGCATCGACCTTGGCCAGACACAGCGCGATGCGCGGCGCGTCAACCACACCGTTGACGATCGTGAGCACACTCTCGCCCGGCGGTTCGTCGTCCGCGTGGCCGCCGCTGCTCGCGGCTTCTCCGCCGGAGCCGCCGCGATTGCTCGGTGCGCCAGCGCTGGCGAACGTGCCGCCCGAGCCGCTGCCTCCGCGCCCTGCGGGCTTCTTTTCCAAGGCCTCGTGATTGGTGACGCAGGCCACGAATGCCCCCGCGAACAGTAGGGACCCCAGCCAAAGACCACGGCGAAGCATGCTGCGCTATGCCACGCTCGTACGCCTCCGACAAGGCCGTGCCTAGCGCCGTTCAGCGCGGGGAGCGTGAAGAAGTCTCGTGCGGACGGCCTGCGGGAGCTCGCGGCCGCACGCTGCCATTAGTCGCGGGCGAAGCGAGCGCGGCTGCGATTCAGGCGGTCGTTGGCTCGATAGAGCTTCAACCAAGCGCCGGGCGCCACGCCGTAGTGGGTCTTGAATACGCGCGAGAAGTAGGGCTCATCCACGTAGCCGAGTCGGGAAACAATCATCTTGATCGATAGGCCACTCTGCAAGCAGCGCACGGATTCCGCGAGCCGCAGCGCGTTCCAATATTGACCGATGGTTACTCCGTAGGTCCGCTTGAAGACGACGCACAGCCGCCATTGGCCGAGATCGGCCACCGCCTCGAGTTCGGCAAGCGTCGGGCGCACCTCTAGATGCGCCCGCAAATACTCGCGGACCCGACGCAAGCGGTAGTCGCGCACGGGGTCGAGTGGGGTCGACGAGCGCGCCTTTTCACCGAGCCGAGAAACCAGCGAGTGTAGGGCGTGGTCTTTGGCGCATTCGATCTCGAATGGGTCGCCGCCCGCGACGGCCCCGACGAACCCGAGCAGCGCGTCGAAGCTCGACGCGTCTTCGACGGCCGGAGTGCCGAAATGAAAGCCAGACCCTGCGCCGACGGCTCGAGCTGCATCTGCGACGAGCGGCGGGGCGAAGCGCACGACGTCGAAATCGGCGCTGCCGCCTTGCAGCTTCAACCGCTCGGTCACGTGCGTTTCGCCGGGCTCGATGGCCATGATCCCGCCGCGCTCGGTGGAGAGCGATCGACCGCGAGTCCGCCAGTCGGCGATCACCTGCTTTTGATCGCGATGAACCAGGGCCAAGGTGAAGGCGTCGTGGGCCTCACGCCAATGGCGATACGAGCCGCGCACCGACACCACCTCGACGCCCGCGAGCGGCCGCGTAATCGTCATGCGCTCTCCGGGCCGATCGGTCTCACTCCAAGTGCGGCGATCGGGCTGGGCCAACATCGCTTCAGCGTATGCCAGTCTCATCGCGAGCACACCAGTAATCCCAAGGCGGGGCCTTGAACGACGAAGATCAGCGACAGCAGCATGTTCAACCGTGAACGGCGGCCCGGGACGCGCGGCCAGAGCGGCCCCAACACGAACAGTTGACGATACAGCCTCCAGCACCAAAAGGCCGAAATCAGCCCGCCGAGAGCGCGCGCCGGCCCCGGCTGCAAAACCAGTGTGGGATAGCAGGCGAGCAACATCCCCAGTGTCGTCGGCAGCAATACCGATGCCACCGCCATGTTGGCGAGGACCTCGCGTGCGAGCGGCGTCGAGGCACTCAGCTGCGCTCGCAAGTTGACACCCCCCGAGCCCGCCAAGACCAACGTCAGCGGCGGCTGCAGCAAATGAGACCAGCCGATCAGACGAATCAATTCGGGAACCATCACGCTCGCGCCTCGCCCAAGGTCAGAAATCGATCCCCCGCTGGCACCGGGATCGCTGGGTCGATCTTGGCTTCGATGATCACCGGCCCGGCGCCGCGCAGCGCGGACGAGAGCTCCTGCTGCAATGTTTCAGCGTCAGTGACCGTGACGCCGCGCGCACCGTAACCGGCGGCAACCTGGGCAAAGTTCGGGGGCCGGCGCCAACGCCAAACCTGCTCGGGCACGACGATCCCCTGTTGCTCGACGCCCGCACCGATGAACGCTCCGCCGGAGTTGGCCCAGATCAACACGACATAGCGATCGAGCTCGAGTTCGACCGCGGCGTGCAGCTCCGCTGGCGCCATGCAAAAGCCCCAATCCCCGACCAGCGCCAGCGTCGGCAGATTCGACGCCAAGCGAATGCCCAGCGAGGCCAGCAGCGCCTCACTCATGCAAGCGCCGCTTTCGATACTGGAAAACACGCGCTGTGCGGTCGTGACGCAGAGGTGCTCGTAGGCATGGAGCGCGCCGGAAGTGACATCCAGGCAAACGCGCGCCGCGTCGGGCAAAGCGGCCTGAATCGCCGCAATCGCGGCGATCGGATGGATCAATCCGGGCCGCACGGCAGGCAGCGCTTGCAAGCTCGTGGCCCCTGCCAGCTCGCGGAACCAAGCCGGGCGCGCATTGGGGATCACCCACGACAACTGCGCGGCCAGCAAGCCCACGGTCGAGGCAATGGCGGGCCCGACCAGACTAATCGCCGGCTCGACGTTGCGCCCGACGTCCATCACGCTCTCCGTCACCTGGATCAACCGGTGTTGACGGAATGCCTCACCGAGTCGACAGCTGAACTCGCCGAGCGCACTGACGGCCAGCACGACGTCCGCCTGCTCGACGATGCGACGCCCGCTCGCCGACGCACCAAAGCTGAAAGTGCCCGAGGAACGTCGATGATCGATGGCCGACTTCGCGTCCGGTGTGGTGAACACGGCGGCCCCGAGTCGATCCGCGATCTGCAGCAAGACGGGCGCGGCCGCAGCGCCCTCAGGCCCGAGCAAAATGACCGGACGACGCGCCGCACGCAGCTCGCGCGCCGCCGCGCGGAGAGTAGCCTCGAAGTCGTTCATCGGCACAGCTCCTTTTGCACCTTGAGCGGGATATTGACGTGCACGGGTAGCCGCTTTTCCCGCGCGATCCGCACCGCGCGACGCAGCCCACGGATGGCCAGATCCGCACTGCCGGCATCGACGCTCCAAGCCGTGAAGGGCCGCGTAGCCAGCGTGACCGAAGGGCCGTCCCAACCGTCCCCGGCCTGCACCGACCCGCAACCAATGCCCGAGACTTCACCCGAGATCACGACCACCGGGCGGCGATTGACCGACGCCGCGTACAGCGCCTGGATCAAGCCATACACACCGACCGAAGTAATGACTAGGCACAGCGTGGGTTGTCTCGACTCCCACGCAATCCCGTTGGCCATGAAGCCCGCGCCGGCCTCCGAGCGCGGGTGAACCGGCTCGAGGCCAACGGCATAAGCGGCCTCGATCAGGGCCATATTGTTGCCGCCCGCGACGCACGGCACCCAGCGGGCAACCTCCCCCGCAACCTGCGCCAACGCCGCCATCGCCACTGTCCGAGAATCATTGCCAAGCCGCGGCTCGCGCTCGGCGATCCGGGCCAATTGCATATCGTGCATGAGCAATCCTTCCGCTGGGAAAGGCGGCGAAAAGTCAGCCGCTCACTCGATACAGAAGGAGTCGTCATGAATTGTTAGGGCAGCGCTCCGAACTCGCGAAAAAAAAAAACCGAAACCCCCGCTGAAGCGCCCGCCTCGCAGTTGGGCTTGCCGCGGGCTCGAGCGGAGGATAGTTTCGTCAGGCTAGGTCCGAGTTCGAAGGCAACGGCCCGCGAATTGCGGGTGAGAGGGCGATGGCGTGGCGGAGTCCGAATCGGTCAGTCAGGGCGAGGCAACACACAGCGACTCAGCCAGCGGAGTCGTGAAGACCGCGGTGCCGTCATTGCGCGCCGCCAGCGCGGCAGACAGCGGCCCCCGCGATCTGCCCAGCGGCTACCTCAGCCGCGAGCTATCGGACGCGGAAGCGCTCTTGAACTACGCATCGGAGATCGGCATCGATGTCGCGGACAAGACCCGCGATGCGATCTTGAGAGCGCGCGCCGCGCACGGCACTCCGGTCACCCCCGAAATCGCCACGGGCTTGCTCTCGGCGCTGTCCAACATTGCGCTACGAGTACGACCGGTGAGCGCGCTCAGTCTGCGCGCCTGTGCCGACCCCAAGCAGGCGCGCATCGTCGTGAATCGGTATACGCTGGTGGCGGCCGTATTGTGCGCAATTCTCTTGCCGTTCTCGGTTGCCACCTTCGTCAGCTCCGCGATCTCCGATTCGATCCGCAAAGATACCGAGACCGCGAATGCCCTCGCGCTGACTCTGGCGGAAAAGGAAAGAGCCATTCACGCTGCCGTGTCCAGCGCGCCCCCGGGCGCGACCACTGCGCCAAGCATCGGGATCTCGCCCAGCGATATGCTGAAAGAGCTTCAGCAATTCGCCATCGCGATTCGCGCGCTGAATTCACACGCGCGCGAGCTGAGCTTGTTCGCGCCTTCGACGGCCATGACGCCCCCGGGCAAAGTGGCTCGCGATCAGCAACTCGACGCCGCGGAAAAGACCAACAAGTTCGAGCTACCCGTCCCGTTGTCCGACCTCCAGGCCCAGGCCGACGAAGCCGTCGCGAAGATCAAACTCTATCAAAGCGTGCGCTACCGGGCCGTCTCCGCCCAAGAAACAGCCGCCATCTGGAGCGGCGCGGTCGCGACCTGCATCTTGCCTGTCTTGTACGCGGCCCTCGGCGCGTGCGCTTACTTGCTGCGCTTGTTCGAAGAACAGATCAGAACTCGAACGTTTACCGCAGACGGCCATCGCGCACGCTTTTTGATCGCCGGCATCGGGGGACTCGTGATCGGTCTGTTCACCGACTTCAACGTGGCCCAAGGGGGCAGCCTCTCAACGCTCGCGTTGGCGTTCCTCGTGGGCTACGCGGTCGACGTCTTCTTCTCGTTCTTGGAGGGTTTGCTGCGCGCTTTTGGGCGTGCCCCGGCCCCTGCGGCCCCTGCGGCAGCACCTGCGGCACCTGCCAAGAGCTGAGCGGCGGTCCGTTCTAACGAGGGCAGGCGTGGCCGCTGCGACGGCTGTGCGAAGGTGGGGAGTTCGCAGCGTGAGCTTTCGCGCTTCAGCGCGCCCGTTCCCACGTGGCCCACCCCATCAATCCACCAAGCTGCGGTGGACCGCGAGCAAGATCTTCGACCAAGTTTCCGGGCTCACCGCGGCGCGCGGCAGTACGTCTTTCATCACGACTGCATTCGATGCTTGGGCGCGGAGGGCGCCGCGTTCGGGCCGAGCCAGGTCGATGTACTCTTCACCCTCGGCGAGCCCGGGCTCGGACTCCAGGGTGCTGACGCGGGCGACTTCCTCGTCCGAGAGCAGGGCGAGGACCGCGTGCCGGCGTTGGTAGGTGCCGCCTTTCGGAGCTTCCGCAGCGGCGCTGGTGTCCTCCACGCCGAGCGTCCACGATGGCGCGTCACTGGCAGGGAACGTCTCGACCAGGGTTTCGTCGATCATGGCCTCGGTCCGTTCGGGCTTTTTGTTGGTCATGAGCGACACGTAAAGCCGCGCTCGACGGGTGCCAAGGGCGGAAAGGCGCACGGCCCGTGCCCTGATCGGGCTGGTTTGGACCATGGTGCGGCAAAAGTATCTCATATCTGCTGTTGTCGACCGAATTCACGGACACGAGTCTCCTAAATTTCCGCCGGTCTCGACGACCGGGGGCGGCGCGGTCAGCTGGGAAACGATCTTCGACACCTGACAGATCGGGAGCATCGGATTCGTATCGAGGCGAACTTCACTCGCCGTCTTCAAGCCGTCGAAGCCACTGACGCTAGTCAACGCGGGGTTACTACGAATGAAGAACTGACCCACCGTCATCAACGCCGGCGAGCCGACCACGGTTTTCAACGCGGCATTGCCATCGATTCTGAAATGGCTAACGCCAGAACCGAGCAACGACAACTCCACACGGTCGAGTGCTGCATTACGCTCGAATTCTACATAGGGCGTCGCCGAATGCGTGCCGATCTTCGACAACTTGCGAAGACCGCAGCCAAGCTTCAAGGCTTCGTTGTCGTCTACCAGCACCCAACCGCCGATCTCGGTCAGTTCCTTGAGCCCATCGAGCGACAGCAGCGAATCGGCACGGGTCACGCTCAATTCAAAGTGGATCTTCTGCAGGCAACGCAAGGCGTCTAGGTTTTGAAGATCGCTCGCTCCGTTTCGAATGATGGTCAATGCGCCGTCGATCTCGGTGTAACCGGCGAGCGCATCGGCATCGGCCTGCTTGCCGATGATTGCGTTGTCCGGAAAAACCTTGGCAGGGCAATCGGTAGGCGCCGTTTGCAAATCGGGACAGCTGCCCGTGCCCGCGTTGGCCCCCGCCGCCCCCGCACTGCCAGAGGGCCCCGCTACGCCAGCACCGCCCCCTAGTGCCAGCATCCCGCCGCCAACGCTGGTATTCGAAGCTCCTCCTCCAGCGAACGCCTGCCCGCCACTCGACGAGGGCTGGCCCGCCATCCCGGCGCCCGATACCGAAGAATTCCCGTCGGTAACGGCTGACCCGCAACCGAAAGCCAGCGCGATGCACAGCGAAGTGAGCCGCGCGCTGTGTGTTCCGATACGCTTCATCTGCCGGCCGAAGCCACGCCCCTCTGACCCATCCCTGTCTCGCATCCCATTGGGTCATGGCACAGCGGATGACCTTTGACAAATATCTCCCGGTCGAAGGTTACATCCGAGTTCACTGACAACGCGCGATGCACTGCCCCGGCGTGTCCGGCGGCACGTTCGCGCACGATTTGAGCGCGAGCAATCTGCTGCCCCCAAGTAGGGGCTCCGAGGAATTTGTATTGATGGTCACGCTTCGAATCGCGGAGCGGCCCAGCCTTCGGCGGCCCAGGACGGTTCCGTGCACAATCCAGGGTTCGAATTCGAACCAATGCCGTTCGGTTAGCAGCTCAAGCGATCGAAATCGTTTGGGAAAGCAGGCCGCGCTTTTGTTGGCGCCGAGCATCACTCACACCCACGTTTGGCGTGGTCGGGGTAGACTCGCGAAAAAATCGAGTTCGAATTCCAATGCCGATCGGTTAGCAGCTCAAGCGATCGAAATCGTTTGGGAAAGCAGGCCGCGCTTTTGTTGGCGCCGCACATCACGCACACTCACATTTGGCGCGGTGGGGTAGACTCGCGAAAAAATCGAGTTCGAATTCGAACTCCATTTTCGAGCCGTGAAGGTGCACTCCGCGCAAAATTCGGCGCGAAAGCTCTTAACCGATCGGCATTGGAATTCGAACTCGATTTTCGGCAGGACCGGGACGGCTGGCGGTCGATCAGACCCGATGCCCGCCGACGCGCCGCTGGCGACGCGAAGATCTCGAGCTGGCCCAAGGGCAGCTGGCCAAGCGAGCCGGTGTCTCTGCGCAGCAAATCGCAAAGCTCGAGGATCCGGACCGAAATCCGACCATCGCTTCTCTGGAGAAGATCGCCTTAGCGCTCGGTTTGCGGCTCGATGTGAGGTTCACAGCGGCGTGAAGAAGTGGCGCCGGTGCGCCCACCAATATTCCGCCGCTATCGCGACTCCTTCGCGAACGGCTTCGCGAAACTAGGGAGCCACCCCCACACCGTGCACGGTGATGGTGTTGGGCGGGCAAGTGCCCTTGAAAATGTCGATGAAGTCGATTGTGCCCGATTGCTCGCCCAGACTGTGGGGCGTGAACGTCACTGTCCAGCCGAATACACCTCCGGGCTGCTGAGTCGGCGCGCCCGTTGGAAATTGAATATCGGGCGCGTGAGCTCCGGAAAAACCTGCTGCCAAACCTGTGTAACTCATCGCGACAGCGAACGCATCGACGCCGGCGGTGACGGTTGTGCCGATCGGCACGTTTCCGAACTCGACGTTGGGTGGCAACGAGGTGGGCGCAGGATAAACGATGTAAAAGGTGGAGACTTGGACAGTTTGTGAAGGGGCAGCAGTTGTGTCGATGTGGATGACCGTTGAAGCTTGGAGGGCAGAGGAATGCACATTGACGCTCACCTCGACGGCTTGACCTGGTGCGAGTGTGGAACCACTGGGCGTCGGGACGGCCCAGCTCTGGTTTGCCGAAGCGTGCCAGGTGAGGGCAATGTTCGAGGTATTGGTAATGGTGAAGCTCTGTGGAGGGAGCGCGCAGCTGTCGTAGAACGTGAGACTCGTGGTTGACAACGTGAAGCTGCCCTGCGCACCACCGCTGCCGCCCGCTCCTCCGCTCGGAGCGCCAGCGGCAGAGGCACCACCGGTCGCGGCCCCGCCTGCGGCAGTTCCGCCCATGGAGGTTCCGGCAGTGCCCGAAGCACCGCTCGCGCTGGAACCCCCATTCGCTCCAGAAGCACCGCTCGCGCTGGAACCCCCATTCGCTCCAGAAGCACCGCTCGCGGCAGAGCTACCGCTCGACCCTGAGGCGCCACTCGCGCCGGAATAGCCACCCACTCCGGAAACGCCGCTCGTACCTGCGTAGCCGCTCGCTCCCAAGGCACCGCTCGTACCTGCGTAGCCGGAGCTACCACTTGCACCCGAGGTACCACTCGCACCCGAGTAGCCGCTCGAACCAGCAGCACCGCTAGTGCCGCTCGATCCTGAGTAGCCACTCGCGCCCGCTGAACCGCAGATCCCCGAAGCGCCGCCGGCATCTGTCCCACCGGAGCTGTCATTGCCCATGCCGCTCGCAGCGGTGTTGCCGCCATCGCTGCTGCCCCCGACGCCGGGCGCTCCGCTGCGCGCGCTGCCGCCATGTCCAGCTGAACCGCCGTGAGCGCTTGCCCCAGCTGAAGCTCCGCCACCTCCATTGCTTCGGCCACTGTTGCCGCCACCATCCGGTGGGAATGGATTGGACGAATCATCCGAGCAGCCCGAGCACGTGAGCAACGTCGCGCTCACGACCGCCCACGCGCAGCGACGGACCCACGCGCGATTCACGCTGCCGCCATCGACATGATTCATTGCATGCATTGAATTACCTCATTTCGACGCAAGTAACCGGCGTTGCACTCCAAACGATCCAACGCCAAACGTGTCGCCGCAGCCTCGAGCACTTTCGGAACGAAGCATCGACTGGCGCCCTCTTCGGTCGAGATGCTCCAAGCCCGCAAAGGACTACTCCCACGTTCGCGTCAAGACAAGCGTTGATGATCGCTCGCGACAAAGCGAAAGGTCGTAACGCTCGGTGACGCAAATTTTCACCAGCATCGATGATGTCGCTTTTCGACATTTTCGTGTTGTTCGAAATATCCAATTGCTGAATCGGAGCCACCGCTTCGCACGGCGACAGAAGCGGCATTTGGCCTCACGATTCGTGCGCTATGCCCATCACCTGAAATGTTGCCTATTGCGTCGCGTCGAAATGACGGATCCACCTTGCGAAGGTCGCCGAGCCAGTCGCGACTCCAACGCCGTGCACGGAAATCGAGCGGCGCTCGCGCACGCGCCAATATTCCGCTGCTTTCTCGCCGCGACGCCGAAGGCTGCGACGGCACGCAACGTTCTCGCGTGACCATCAACAATCAAGCCACTAGAGCATCCGTCGCTGTCACTTTGCCGGAACGGGCGCGGCCGAACCTACCGGTGCCAACACTTTGAACAGCCGCTCGTTCGGCGGCACAACGCCGATGCTCTGCAGGAAGCCGAGCCGATCGGTCTCCAGCGCGGCGGCCACGATTTGCCCGCCCCGGACACGGAAAATCGCGTTGCCGGTGTTCGTGACCGAGCGCTCGGTTGGCGCGACGCCGCGGAACGGCCCCCGATGCGTACCCGTCCAATGCCAGCGCACGGCGACCGCGTCGCCTTCGCCCAGGATGTCATCGATGGTGTAGGTGAGGTCCGGAAAGGCCGCCCGCAGGCGGCTCATCGTTTGTTTGAACGCGCTCGGCCCCCGCTCGCCGGTTGCATCGATGTACTCGGCTCCGATCAGCCGTTCGATGACGCTCCCCTGGTCACGGTTGAAGCCATCTTCGAACAGCTGGCGGACGAGGTCTTGGTTGGGTTTGGAGGCGAGGATGGACATGGGCGCGTTCCTTTCGTGATTGTGTGCGTCACTCCGGCAGCCTGCGCTGAGGGCGACGGCGAGAATGAGAACCAGAGCGGGACCGAAGGCGATTGGCCAGGATTGTCGAGCCATCGCTGGGATTTCTAAGCCTGGTTGGTACTCATGGCCAGTTATGATTCGTGAGCTAGATCATCACCAGCAATGAGTTTATCCGGCCTCGACTTGAATCTACTCCTGGTGCTGCACACCGTGCTGCGCGAGCGAAACGTGGCCCGCGCGGCCAAACGCCTGAACGTCACCGCGTCTGCGGTCAGCAACGCACTCGCTCGTCTGCGCGCAGTCCTCGACGACCCACTCACGATCCGCAGCGGGCGCGGCATCGTACCCACGCCGCGGGCCGCTGAACTCGAGCCTGTGCTGGCGCGGGCGCTCGGCGAGCTCGATCGCGCCGTGAATACGCGCGAGTTCGAGCCCGCGACCTGTGATCGCGTATTTTCGCTCGCCGTCGCCGACGTCGGGCAGTGGGTGCGCCTGCCACGCGTGGTCGCGCTGCTCGCACGAGAGATGCCGCGTGCTCGCTTGCGTGTGCTCAGCGTCGACACGCTGCACGCGACGGGCGGCCTGGCCGCCACCGCGACCGACGTCTTGATCGGTGTGGGCGAGCCCGGTCCAGGCATCCATCTGCAACCGCTCTACCGAGAGCAGGTCGTCCTCGTCGCGCGCAAGGATCACCCCAGCGCAAAGGCAAAGGTGTCGAAAAAAGCCCTCGCGGCGCTTCGCCACGTAGAAGTGCACGTCTCGCCCGGCAAGGGCAGCCGCCCGCTCGCCGCGAGCTACGCGGAGCTAGGTATTACTCGCGAGATCGCCGTTTTCGTACCGACTTTCACGGCCGCTGCCGCCGTCGTCTCGAACACCGACCTGGTCGCCTCCCTGCCCGGCACGCTCGTCGAAACCATTGCCCAGCCCCTCGGCTTGCGCGTCGTCGCGACCCCACTCCGCGCCGTCAGCGCCACGATCAACCTAGTTTGGCACGAACGCACCGAAGCCGACCCGGCCCTGCGCGCATTCCGCGCCCTAGTGCTCCGCGCATGACGCTTCACTGGCAGCGCGCAATGCACTGCCCCTGCGTGTTCGCCGGCACGTTCGCGCAAGATTGCTGGCACTGCGCGGACGCGCTGATTCGGGCCTGTGACTGAAAGAAGCCGCAAGCGCTTGCCGCGATTGCAACCACGAGTATCAACGCTACCCTCCAGATTGACATTCTGAAGCGATAGCACGGTTGGTTGCGGGTTGCTCATGCACCGCCGCAGTGCCGGGAGCAAGGCAATACGCGACCAGACCCCGAAGAGCTTCCGTCGAGGTTCTTCTATCCGCCGCTCGCCGCATACGCGAAACTCGGTCAAAGGTTTGTGACGGTCAGTTGCGGATGGGTGCGGCGTAAGCGTTCCGCAATCACCGAACGGTGGCACTCGCATGCCTCGGTCTCGAAACAGAGGAGCGCACACCGTTTGGACGTGACAAGCTCTGCCACCTCGTTCAGAGCGCCCGGCGTGCGATCGAGGTGACCGGCGTAGAGAGTGAGACAACGTTCGACGTTGTCTTTCTCGGCCCGGTAAGGATTACCCGCCGCCCGGACGTGACGGTACTCGATACCAGCCGCCTCGAGCGCTACGCGGAGGGCCGTTTTCGAGAAGCCCCTTCGGCGTGAAAGCGGAAGCGCGCGCACGTCGACTACAACTTGAACGCGAGCCTTCTTCAACACGCGAAGAAAATCGTCGATTCGCCGACCCGAGTATCCGATCGTGCAAACCTGCTCAGGCATACGACTCACGGGCCAGAATGTAATCGCGCTGACCCGAGCGCGCCAACGCATAGAAGCGCGAAACGATCCGGTTGCCCGGTCCCAGCCACTGAGCTACGAGAAACCGATGCAACGACGCGCTAGTGAGCCACAGGTGCAAAGCAAAGCGTGCTGCGCGGCAATGCTCCTGCTGTTCGGCGTGTTGGTTGGCTGCGACACCGAGAGCCCTCGCGAGCCGAGCACGGCCGGCAGCGGGTCAGGGGGCAGCGCTCAGGGCTCGGGCGGGGTATCCGGAGCAGCCGCAATTGCGGCGGGCACGGCGAACGCAAGCGCGGGGTCATCGGGCGGCGCTGGTGCGGCAGCGGCCGCGGGCAGTAGTTCGGGCGGCCCCGCCAACGGTGGCAATGGCGCGGCGGGAGGCAGCGCGGGCAGCGGCCACGCAAGCGACAACTTTGGCGGTGCGGGCGGCACCATGTCCGGGGGAGCTTCGGGTTCGGCCTCGGCAGGCGCGGCGGGCAGGGCAATCGCAGGCGCCGGAGGGGCTGCAGGAACCGACGCCTATCGCCCCTGTCCTACTGACGGCTCAGCCTGCAAGATCATGCCGTTTGGCGACTCCATCACGGACGGCTTCGGGACCGAAGGCGCGTATCGGGTGGAGCTCTTCCGGTTGGCCCATCAAGCCGGCAAAAACATCACGTTCGTCGGGACCCAGTCCAATGGCCCGGCAAAGGTGGATGGTGTCGACTTCCCCCCAAAGCACGAGGGGCATAGCGGGTTCACGATCTATCCGACGCCCACTCGCAGCGGCATTTCGCCCTTCGTGGACTCGAGCATTCCGCAGTTCAATCCGCACATCGTGACGTTGATGATTGGCACGAACGACGCCATCGACGACTACCAAATGGCGAGCGCGCCGATGCGGCTGGGGATGCTGCTCGACAGCATATTCGTGAAGTTGCCGAATGCCCTGATCGTGGTTGCGCAGCCTATCCCCTCGCAAGATGACGCACTCAACACTCGCTTGCAGACCTACAACGCGAGCATCCCCGCGATCGTAAAGGCGCGCACCGACACGGGTAAGCACCTGGTCGTGGTCGATTTGTACACCCCAATCGCCGCTGTTGCCGACTACAAGACATCGTTGCTCAAGGATACTTGGCACCCCAACGTAGCGGGGCACGTGATTTTGGGAGCGCACTGGTACAACGCGCTCGCTCCGTCGCTCTGAACGGATTGACCGCCGGTCGGCTTTCGAGCACCGCCGCCGGTGGGCTACATCTGAATGATCAGCGCTAGGTTATCGATGCAGAAGTGATAGGCCGTTGCGGCCGACGAACTGCTGGGGATGTGGAACTGGATTGAGGTCAACGTGGTCGGATCGAACGGAATCATGTCGGCCGTTTTGACGTACGCTGGCTGCTTCACGTTGGCGAACAAGAGGATATTGTGACCAGCGGCAACTGGGCTCGCGTAGGTCGTCGGGTGCGGCTTCCAGACGCCCGCGGCGATTGCGGCGGTGCCGAAGGGGAACTCGACGCGCAGCCCAGTCGAGGGCACTGCATCGAGAGTGAAGGAGATACCGATTACCATCTTCGCTGACGCGTTGAATGGCATTTTCACGCCGGTGCCGCCGTCCAAGCCTGGGTTATTCAGATCCAGGCCAATGCCGGCTCCGAAGATGTTGCTAAAGTCTGGAGCGGGCGGGTCACCAAAGTTGATGACTTTGGCAACCGTACCGCTGGAGCACATCTGCGAAAGGCTCGTCCCTCCAGGGGCGAACGGCATACCAGGAACGGGAGCCGTGATCACAGAGCACTCCGCAGTCTGGTGCATGCCGACAGTCTGACAGACTCCGGGGCTGGCCCCGTCGTTGCCGTCGCCGTAGGCGTACCAGGCACCGAGCACGCCGAGCGCGCTGCTCACGAAGCCTTCGGCGGAAGGGGTCAACGCCACCTCCACAGCGTTCACCGGCAGTAGGTCGCCCGTGCTCGGTGCCGTCGCCCCGCCTGCTGCTCCGCCTGCACTCGCTGCGCTGCCCGCTGTGCCAGCGCCAGCCGCTGCTCCGCCCCCAGCGCTGGGTGCTGCTCCTCCCCCTGCCACGGGGGGAGCGCCTGCCGCAGGGGGGGCGCCCGCTGCGGCTTCACTCATCCCCGGGTCACAGCCGGCACCGATGACCACCGCCGCGCCGCAAAGAACCACGATCACAAGGGCGCCCGCAGAGTGCTTCATGACTTATCCCTCTTCGATGGGACGCAAGGCTGCGTCCAGAGTCCCTGATTGCCGCGCGCGTCGCAGCCGGACGGCGCATCGCGGGCGGTTTGGGGGAACCACTGCAATCAGCATGCCCGGCCAACGCAGCCGCCGTCGCCCGCTCTCGCAACGCTCGTAATGCGCAAATCAGCGCTGCTTCCGCCCGCCACGCGACGAACGACGACCTCGCGCGGACGTCCGCGGTCGTCCCTTGATCCCCTTGAGTGGCATCGCGTACGAGCGACGAAGCTCCCTGCCCAACAGCCGCTGCCGGGTTGCACGGCTCAGCCCACGACACTGAAGTTGGCCAGGCCGCGGCGCCATAACCACGCTCACGAAGTTGCCCGCCGGGCGGCAGTTCGGCGTCGAAAGAGTGAGCTGGGACGAGCGCGCCCGGGCACCAGTTGCGCGGATTATCGAGATCAGCAGGTAGTGACCCAGCCCTCCGCCCCCTCCCGGACTCGAACCCTACGCCTCCCGACCTCAGCCAGCGACGCGAAGGCGCGGCGCGAGGCCGACCAACGCCAGTTTCAGCGCCTCGGCAACGCTGCCGAGCTCGTCACGATAAGCAATGCGCCACGGCCGCCTCAGCGGCCGGGACGCGAGTCGCCGCACGACCAGATCGCCTCGCTCGACGTAGCCGCTGGCCATCCATTCGGACAGCACCGCGACCCCCATGCCTGCGCGCGCCGCGTCCATGATCGCCTCGGTCAACGGTAGCTGCAGAAATTTCAGTTTGGGACGGCGGCGACCGAAGGCAGAGCGCACGAACCAGCGCGCCTCCGCCGCAGGCGTGTTGCCAGTGATCAGCTGCTCGTTCTGCAGCTCGAGCGGGGTGATGCGACGCCGCACCGCCAAGCGATGCTGCGGCGCCATCACGAAAACGACTTCATCGGCGAACAATGGTTGCTCACGCAGACCTTGCCGCTTCGGCAGCTCGCTGGTGGTCAACAACGCCACGTCGATCTTTCCGGAGAGCAATGCCCCGACCGGATCGCGTGTGTGCTCACTGCGTACTTCCAGCTGAACGTTTAGCCAACGCTCGCGGAGGCTGGTGATGGCCGACGGCAGCCAGCGATAGGCCGTGTAGCACTCGCACACCAGCCGCACGCGCTCGGGCTCCGGCGTCGGTGCCGCCACCGCTCGCTCCAGCTCGCTCAGCTGGCGTAAGACGGCAGGCGCGCCCGCGAGCAGGCGTTGACCAGCCGGCGTCGGCGACAAGCCACGTGAGCTGCGCTCAAATAACTGCACGCCGACACGTTCTTCGGCTTGGCTCAAGGCGCGGCTGATCGCGGACTGGGTGAGGTGCAAGCGCGCGGCAGCGCCGGCGGTGCTGCCAGCGGCCGCCAGCGCCAGCACCAGCTCGAGATCGCGCACTTCTAGCTGGGGCCGGAGCTCGGCCAGCGCCACGGATGCAGCTATGCGTTCCACGCATTGCCTATATCACGACAATGCGTTGGCTACATACACCACGAGGGCGCAGTTTGGTCCGTGGAGGCAAAACCGAAATGAAACTGTACTTTTCTCCCCTCGCCTGCTCGCTCGCCACGCGCATCGCGCTGTACGAAGCGAATGCCGACGCCCATTTCGAAGAAGTCGACCCCAAGACCAAGCGGACCTCGAGCGGGCGCGACTTTCGTCAGATCCACGCGCTGGGCCTGGTGCCGGTGTTGGAGCTGCCTACCGGCGACTTGCTGAGCGAAAACGCGGCCGTGCTGCAGTACGTGGCCCGTACCCACCCCGAAGCAGCGCTGGCGCCGACTGACGGGCTCGGCGTCGCACAGCTGCAGCAGTGGCTGTGCTTCAACGGCACAGAGCTGCACCAAGCGCTGTTCAAGCCCCTGCTGTCGAAGCACGCTGGCCCGGAGGCCAAGAGCCACGCGCTCAGCCTGGTCGACTCTCGCCTGTCGTGGGTCGCGCAACACCTGCGAAATCGCGAGTTTTTGCTGGATCGCTTCACGGTCGCGGACGCCTACCTGTTCACGATTTTGAACTGGACCACGGCCACCCCCGTCGAGCTCACGCCCTGGCCCGCGCTAGTCGAGTACCAGGCACGCCTGCGTCGTCGGCCCAGCGTCGAGCGCGCGTTGAACGAAGAGCTTTCGCTCTATCGCGCCCAGCAAGCACGACACGAAAAGGACGCTTCTGCCACGCCCCGCAGCACCAGCGAGGTGATCGGGCGCTTCAACGCCGCCTTTTTGAGGCACGAACCGGATCTGCTCGACGATCTGGTCGACGACGACTGCGTACTGGAAAACACCACACCGGCTCCGCTCGGCGCGCGCCACGTCGGTCGCGAAACCTGCCTCGGACTCTGGCGCGGCATTGCTCAGAACCGGGACGCGCATTTCGAACTGGAGGAGGTCGAGATCAGCGGCGAGCGCGCCCAAGTCCGTTGGCGCTACTTCTGGGGTCCCGGCCCAACCGAATCGGTGCGCGGCGTGAACCTGATGCGCGTAAGGAGCGGTCGCATCGTCGAAGGGCGCGGCTACGTGAAGGGCGGCTAGAGGTGGTGGCCCCTGTCGGACTCGAACCGACATGATCTCGCGATCGAGGGATTTTAAGAGCGCGTTCGTCGAGCGCGAACGTGCACCATACCGCAGAAACCCCGCTGATTTGGCATGTGAACCGACGCCAGCCGCACGCGAAGGACCACGAACGGGGCCGTTCTGGCCAGGTGTTTGGCCAGGTTCAGAGGGCTTTTCCGGCTTCCGCTTGAACTCCGGGATCGCTTCGTCGAGTCGCGCGAGTTCTCCGAGTTTGAGTTCGGTCGCGCGCCGTGCCTGACGCTTGTACCGGTAGATCATCGTGCTCGACTTGTGGCCGGTTCGGTCCGTAATCCAGGCCTCGGACTTTCCGGCTGCGAGCGACAATGTAACGAACGTCGCCCGCAGGTCGTGCACGCGGATGGGCTGCCGGGAGTCCGAGTCCTCGAACAGCTCACGACGTTTGACCTTCGCCTCTTGAAGGTCCGACCGCAGAGCATTTGCTAGCTGGCTATCGGTGCCAGGGAAGACGAGTGCGTCGTCGCCCGCGTTCTTCCGTTTGAACTTGGCGAGCGCCTCTTTGACGCCGGGCGAGAGCACCCAAGACCGCGGATCGTCCGTCTTGTTCTCGTCCAAGTTGATCGTGCCATGCTCGAGGTCAATGTCACGCCAGCGTAGGCCCGTCGCCTCGCCGCAACGAAGCCCCTCTCGTGCCAAGAACCCAAACAGCACGCGGCGCGCGAGCGGAACGTTCGTGCATGCGAGCAGCGCTGCGTCTTCGTTCGGGTAGAGGTAGCTCTTCGCCTTCTTGTCTTTCACTTTCGGCAAGAACCCGACCGGCAGTGGACTACGCTCGATCAACTTGCACGGGTAGACCGCGAGCTTGAGCACCTTCGAGATCAATTGCGCGTAGTGCCGTCGAGTCGCGCTCGAAAGCTCGGAGTCTATCGAACGCATTGCGCGTTCCGCGTCCGCGAGCGTGAAATGCGCGATCGGAACATTGCCGATCGTCGCATTCAGAAATTCGAAACGGGCGACATCGTGACTTACCGAGCGCTTGTCCTTGATGTAGTCCGGCCAATCACGGCTCAACGTGCCGTTGGTCCATTTCTCCGCGAGAGTCTTAAACGTCTCTCCGCTCGTTGGCGTTGGCTCCGCCTTGCTCTTGAGCTTCGCTTCCGTGTCCGCGTCGAGCAGTGGTGCGATCGCAGCCGCGTACATGGGAAACTTTTCGTCACTCGCAGCGGCTGCTTTCTCGAGCGTGTCGATCGCCCATTGGTAATCGAAGCGTTCCGGCGGAATGCTCTTCACTTGCGCGACGAGGGCCGCGAGCGCTGTCTTGCGTGCTTCGCTTGATACGTAGAAGCGGGCGCGTGGATGCTTGCCGAAAGCGACGCGCAGTTCGAGTTTCCCGTCGGGCATGCTCAATGTGTAGCTCCACGAGCGCGATTAGAAAAGGGGACGCGGATCGCGGTCCGCGCGCGCCGATCGCGAGAATTTGGCTGCGCGAAGGGATGACTACTGGATTGCGGCGATTCAAGTTCGGGCAATCATTGACTCCGCGGAGGTACAAAAATAATTGCTTGCGCAAGCTTTTGAGTGGAGCGATGGTCCACTGCAAGCCCAACGGTTGGGCGAGTTGTTTCGAAGAGAATCGCTAGCAAGTCGAACAGTGGGGAGTCACTCGAAGGTCACGAGTAGGCTCGGTTCCACGGTGAGTACCAGAGACGCAGGCGCGAAACGTGGCAACACGACGCGGCTGCATAGCGCCGGCAACGAGACCGCGGCGCGAGACTCTGGGGATATCACGTCGATGCGCTCCTAACGATGCGGCAGAGCCGCGTCCGGAGTTCATCTGAATGGAATCCCTTCCCGCTATTCGTTCCGCGAGCGCGCTCGACGACGTGCTCGCGACGTTTGCGCGCCTTGTCGCTCAAGAGGTCGTGCGCGAGCTTCGTTCGGGCCCGTCCGACTTGGTTTCCCAGGCAAATTCTCCTCTCGGCAAGCGCCGGCACTGCGCCGCGGTGCGCGATCGCGTTACGCGGGGCGATGCCGGCGGCTGCATTGTTGGGCGGGTCTACTACCTGACGCCGGCCGCGTTGCAGGAGGAGCTCGCCAAGGGCAAGGCGCCGAAGCGCCGAGCCGTGAGCGCGAAGCCGACCGCGCCCGCGCCTCGCGACGAGATCGCTGCGCTACGCGCTTCGCTCGGGATCGTCGTTCCGACGGGCAGCGCGCGCGCCGCGTAACGCACGCGCGGATATCCGCGGCTCGCCTTCACGCGGTCGCGGATATCCGCGCCAAGCGTCCCGCGGGCCGTTTCGAGGAGGTAGTCCAAGAGCGGAGCGTTTCAGTCGCGCTCCTTTGCGAACCCTGAACGAGCACACAGGTAGCAGATGAGAAAGCGCCGCCGCGCGTAGCCAGGGGTCGACGAGCTGACCGGGAGCAATGGAGCCGGGCAGTAGTGAGGGGGGCGCCGCATGGCGCAGTCGACGATCGGGGCCGGGAACAGCGGCTCCCCCTTTTTGATCAACGGATGCAGCAAGCACGCCGCAATCGCGGCGCATCAGGAAAACCAGAATGAGACAGCTAACCAGAATCGAAGTCATGCGGGTCGCCGCGCACACCGGCGCGGACCCCAGAACCGTCCGCAAATACGCGCAAAATGGCGCGGTTCAGCCCGTATCAGCCGAAGCGATCCGGGCCGCGCTCCGGGAGCTCAAGATCCCCGATCCGCGAACGGCGCCGCAACCATGAATGACGAATCCACGATCCAGCCCTTGCCCACCGACGACTGGCCGGCAGATTTGAACGAAGAGACTCTGCTTCACCTCAAGTGGGCGCGCTACCTCGAGCACGCGCTCCGCATGCTCGACCGCGACGAGACGACGGACGAGGAGCGCGCCAAGTTCGAGGCCGGAGTCGCCAAAGCTCTAGGATTGCATCGGGCGATCCTCTTTGCGGGTACCTACCGGGTCTTTCCGCTCTGGCCCGTGGTTGACGGCAAGTGCACGTGTGACGCCGCGGGTGCGTGCCGCAATCGCGGTCGACATCCAATGATCAAGGCGCTTCGCGATGCTGTGCGTGCCGGATTCGGCTCGCATATCGATCGCGAAGCGCTAGGTCAATTGATCCAGTGGTGGGCTGCAACGCCCGCAGCAGGAGTCGGGGTCGTGATCGACGAAGGATGCACCGCTATTCGCGGCGCGAATCTTTACATCAGCGAAAATCCCAACGATGCGTTTTCACTCGTGAAGGGCGCCCTATCAACTTTCAATAGCGAAACGGAGGAGACGGAAATGGTTGTGTCACTCGGTACCGGCAAACTGTTGCCGGATGACTTGGGTTTCGGTCTGCAGATACGGCAACCCGGCGACTTTGTTGTCGTGCACGACGCGGAGAAGACGGTCGAAGTCGGGACATTCGCACGGTACCCCGCCCGGGCACCGAAGGCGCTTGCAGATCTCGCCCACTCGGCACCTAAGGCACCGTGCGAAGCGAGCATGGCCCTCGCCGCTACGCCTCCGCCCGTGAAGTGGCTGTGCCGTGACCTGAGCATCGCCCCCGGGCGTCCGACAGTCATCAGCGGCTTTGCTGGCGGAGGCAAGTCGCCGTTCGCGGCCGCGTTCGCGGTGAGTGTTGCGACGGGTCGCCCGTTCCTCGGAATGCCGGTCCGGCAAGAACGGGTTGCCTGGTGTGCGTTCGAGGCGGCGCAGGTCACCCACGTTAACCTGCAGCGTTTGGCCCGCGGGGCGAGCGTAGACCCGTCCGCGCTTGCGATCGATGCCTGGCCGTTTCGCGCGAAGCTGAATGACCGAGGAACGATGGCCGAGCTCCGCCGCCGCGTGCGCGCGGAAGGCTACGGACTTCTGGTGATCGACTCGTACACGTCCGCGCTCAAGGGTGTCGACCACAACTCAAGCTCGTTCGGGGACGCACTACGCGAGCTCGAACGGCTGTCCGATGAGACGGGTTGCACGGTCCTGACCCTGATGCATACGGGCAAGAAAGCCGAAGCGTCCGGATCACGTGAAATCGCGGGACACTTCTCAGCGGTCGCGAGCGCACAGGCGGTAATCAGCTTGTCCCGTCCGAACGCCGACAAACTCACGGAGTTCCGAGTTTCGTGTTCACGGTCGCTGTTCGGACCGTTCGAGGACTTTGAGGTCGAGTTCCGCGACACGCACTTGGACGCGGTCGAGCGCCTTGTGCCGTCGTGGGGGCTTTGCCTCAAGAGGTGCGACGAGGGCGGTCTCGACGACTTCATCTTGGGGATGATCAAAGCCATGCCGGGCTCGAACCAAGGACAGGTCGTCGACTACGCGAAGGCCAACGACTACGGCCGCAACGAAACCGTGGAGGCGCTCCGCGTGCTCGAGAACACGGGCGCGCTCCGCGTCGAGAAGTCACGGGGGGCCAGCCACAAGTATTGGGTCGCAGATCGCGGAACGAGGGCCACATGAGCTTCCCGCTCGGTGTTTTTGCGGGCGTCAGCGCGAATCCGGCATCAAAGCGGCTGGATTCTGCTTTTCCTTGGCTTCCCGTTTACTGTCCCACCTGTCGAGACGCGGATCGCGAAACGCGCTCAAATTACGCGGGATCGGTCCTGTCCCGGTTTTGGTTCGGCTTAATTAAAGCGCGGGACACCGCCCAAAAGAAGAACGACAGCGTAAAACCTGTGCTTCCCACTTGCCGGTGCACCGCTCTCTCCTCCCTTTGGGGAGGGAGAGAGTGCGGGCGTGTACAGGTGGGAACGGGGGACCGGGGCACCCACCAAACAACCCGCCCGGGTCGTGCACTCAAAGGCGCACTTGAAACGCGGAACGCGGTCAGCCCTCAAGGCCGACGCGCCCGCGGCGGCGCCTCGGGGGCGCGCGGACGACCGCGGTCCGCGGACCGCGCAGGGCAAGGCGGTGCGTCATGAGGTCGCCGGCAGCCGTGCCGAACGACGAAGACACAACCCGCCCCATGTCCATGGATGAGGCTGCCGTAGCCACTGCCGCGGTGGCCATGCGCCACTCGCGCGCGGCCAAGGCCTGGCGCACGGCGGAGCGGCGCGCTCTGCCGCTGCTGTCGCGTTTAGGGGCGAACGCGAGCGGCAGGCATTGCTTCTCGTCTGTCGACTTCACTGCGTTGGTCCGATATTTGACAGACGGGTCCCCGGCGCAGGCCGAAGCCGCTCTCACTTGCGGACGGCTCAAGATGGGAGCGCTGACGATCGTGCGCGACAAGGCGCTCGTGCCGGAGCCAGCTGAGCCGCCAGCAAAGCGCACTGAGCCCCGCCTAGAGCGGCAGCAGGGTACTCACGACGAAGCGTCGTGGCTTAAGCGGAGGGCGGACATCACGACGGCCGAGAATTTGCTGCGCGGCCTGCCGCAGACGGGCCCGCACTACTTCGGGCCCGTGCAATATCGGACAATCGTCCAATACCTGTTCGAGGGCGACCACGAGGAAATGGCGAAGGCCTTCAAACGCGATCGAATCAAGTTGGGCGAAGTCACGATCGCGTGCCGGCGAAAATCAGCTGAAGGAACCACGATCTCGGCTTTCGCTCGTGCGCGCGGCATCGCGCAGCAAACTCTGCACGATCGCGCCAAGCGGGCGCACCTGCGTCCTATGCGTAAGTCGGGACGATTGCTGTTCGATTGCGGTGAGTTAGCTGCTCTCGTGAGCGCGCCTCTACCGGACACTACGGGATAATAGGTACGAGCGACGGGGCGCGGCGCTGCCGCACGACCGGTCGCGCGCTGATTTCAGCGTCGCGCCCCGAATTATTTTTGTTCGAGCAAAACGCACATGACATACGACCACGACCCTCGCCTCGTCGACATTCCGGCCGACCACATTTCTTTCGTTAGTCGACTCGTCAGCGAGTTCGGCCTCGTCGACGCCGCTCGACGCCTAAAGCTATCGCGCACGGGCGTGCTCGGGGTCCTGGCGATTGGGCGGACCATGCCGGGCACAGCCGCGCTAGTGCGTGAGGCGGTAGCCGAACGCCGGAACAACGCCTGAGACGCTACGGCTCTGCCTCGCGAGGGGCGCCAGGACAGTGACGTCGTGCGGAGTTTCGTTTCAGTCTCCGCCGCGACGTCGCGACCGCCTTTCGAGTAGGCGGAGAGCCACTGCCGATCGCCGTGCCCGGCGCTCGGGTAGCCGTGACGCGGAGGTTTGTCTCCGGCCATTGCGCCCGTCTACCCGCGCACCAGGCGCGACGATCCATTTACGGCCCGATAGGGCGAACACGGAGAAAAATGCCCGATCCAAGAACGAATACACCCAACCACTTTAGTGTCGAGCCGGTCGAGTACCGGGACACCGGTCAGATCGTCGGCGGCGCTTTCGATCCTTACCCAGGCGGCCACGCGCCACCTTTCCAAACTTCCGAAGAAGCTCAAAATTGGAGGGCCCGTCGAAGCGCCGCGGAGATGATTCAGCGCGTGCCGATCGCTGTGTCGCCAGAGTGTTCCGTCAAGCTGCCGAGCGGTCGAATCGCGGTCGGAGGTGAACAGGTCTACGCCCATGAGCTCCACCCAGAAGACCTGAATATCTTGGTGGATCGTCTCGTACTGATCCGGGTCAACGGCGACAATCTCGTGAGTTTCTCGCGCTCGCGCGACTGGAGGTTTCGGGTCGCCGACGGAAAGTCCCTGGTGATTTTCGGAAAAATCGTCGCCGGGGGTGGCGAGATCAGAGAGACCGATCTCGGTCTAGAACGTATCCGAGAGCTCATTGCGCTCGGCTTGATCGTTGAAAACCCCAGCGCCCCGGTGAACGCATGAGCGATCGTCCATGGGCGCTGGAGGTCACGGCGGCAAGCTCGGACGCGCTCGAGATCCTCGTTATGGACGTCATCTCGTCAGGGCAGGGGCAGGGCGTAGGTGCGCGAGACGTTTTGGCTCAGCTGCGACGCGCAGGCGCAGCGCGAGACATCACGCTCAGGATCAACTCTGGCGGCGGGTCGGTGACCGAGTGCCTCGCGATGATGAGTCTGCTGTCCGAGCGGATCGCCCGCGGCGCGACTGTGACAGCGCGCGTCGAGGGTATCGCCGCAAGCGCAGCGGCCCTGCTGACCACATGCGCGTCGCGCACCGTAATGTACGCCGATTCGTACCTCATGATCCACTCAGTCAGCTCGTCTGTTCGAGGTGGTGCGACTGAGATGGAGTCTGCCGCAGCGCTAATGCGTCGGATGGACGCCCAGCTGAGTACCGCGTTTGCAGGCGCGAGTCAGCGCCGCGGCAAATCAAAAACTGAAGCGGACTATGCCGCGATCCTCGCTACTCGCACAGACCTGTATCTCACGGCGCAGGAGGCGGTCGAATACGGCCTCGCCGATGAAATCGTGGGCGGCGTACGTATTGCGGCATCACTCGCCGATATCTCGGACCTGACGACCGCACCGGCCGCACTCCGCGCTGCCACCTACGTAGTTACCGCGGCTCATCAGCCGCAAGCTCGACACCAAGAATCAAAAAGGTCCAAAATGAACAAAGCGGAAATCCAAGCCACCTACCCCGAAGCCTTTGCCGCGATCTTCGCGGACGGAGTTAGCGCCGAGCGAAAGCGCGTGACAGGCCACATCAAGATGGGCGAGTCATGCAAGGCGGGCGGCCTCGCGCTCGAGAATATCAAGGCCGGCACGTCGGTTATGGACGAGGACGTTTTCGCTGCCTATCAAAGCGAGGCCATAAATCGTCGCGACATCTCGAACCGTCACGCAGATGAGCTGACGATCGCCTCGATCATTGACGGAGTAGCAACTGGCTCGGGCGTCCCGAGCACTGGTGAAGACGGCGAGGACAACGACCTGCTTGCCAGAGCCGCGGACATCTTCTGCGGCCCGCGAAAGAAGGCGGTCTAAGCATGCCGACGCCATTCGAGGACACTCCCGATACTTTCAAAGCCGACCTGATTGCAGAGTTCAAAGGCGATGTGAACGGCGCTCGTGAGGCATACGAGATCGTAGCGAAGGACGGTTGGGCTCCGGCGTTCTTGGAAGCTCACCAGCAAAAGCACCTCAAGCTTCCTCCGTGTAAGGAACAGCCGGTGTCATCGCTAATTACTGAGGACCTTTCGCTCGCGGCGTCCATCGTCGCACGCGCGCTCGACCCTCAGTAGAAGACCTTGTTTTCCCGGCGTTTTTGACCGGAAAAACCAAGCAAAAACGCCGAAGAAAACGATAGGTTCTCTGGCGGGTGGCCCCCTAAGTGCGGTTAACACTGCAACCCGCCCCCCTCGAGCAAATAGTGACCTCGTTTCGACTGTTGCGTGTTGCTCGCCGGGCTCGCCCGCGTGTTGCGCCGTCACGCCTGCCGCAACCCCACCCTTTAGAGCACCATGCCGACGACTTCCCGACCTCCAATCCCCAACAGCCCTCGCGACGGCGCTCGGAGCCGACCGTGCTCCGACGCTCGCCTGGTTCGCCCAGCGAGTCAGGCTGACATTGCCCGCACCCGCGGCGTAGCGCGCTCGACCGTCTCGCGTGCGGTACGCCCCGGGGGTGCGCTGCATGCGGCGGTGATCGCTGGGACCGATCGAATCGACGCGGGCCACCCCGCGTGTCTTGCGTGGATCGGCCCCGAGGGCGTGCGGGAGCTCGGGTTCGTCCACGTGCCGGACTCCGGTTGCGGCGGCTGCGGCGCGCTTGCCGGGCCGTACGCCGGCACTTCGATCGAGGAGTTCGCAGCGCGCGCTGAGGTGTCACCGGACATCGTTCGTGCTGCCCTTCCGCGCGAGCTGGCGTCGGCCATGCTCGACAACGGTTGCCTAGATATCGGGCATCCCTCGGCACTGGCCTTCCTGTCGCGCTATCCTCTCTCGTTCGATGCACACGACGACCCGCTCGATCCTGTGATCGACGGGCACGACTTCGTATGCGCAGGGTGCATCGACGAGAACCGTCACGACGCGACACACCCCGTGTTCCGCGCTTTTTTGGCGCGTTACTTCGGGCGCGTTCCGACTGCAGAAGACGCAGCCGCATTTCCGTCTCCCTAGCCTTTACAAGACCGGCCATTACGGTCAGGGGCGCCCCGCTGAAGGCGTAGTGGTGCCAGCGCGAGGTCTTTTTTTCTGGCCTCGCCCGCGCCGTGACACGCGCCTTCCATCCCACTCTCGATAGGATTCAAATGAAGTATATGCATCTGAATGAGGCGCTTGCAACGTTCCACGACCTAAAGAGTCGCATGACACTGCGTCAGTTCGCGCAATTGACGGCTATCCGTCTCGGCGTCTCTGGACCGATCTTGGACAAGACGCTCGAGGAGCTCGAATCAATATTTGGCGGCGTTGCGGAGCTGAGCAAGTTCGTGAGGAACGAGCGCGAGAACGGCGAACGCGAGTTGCGGGCACTCTATTGCGTGGTGTTGTCCGGTTTGTTCCCGTTCGAGTCAGGCCAGTCCTAAACAGTCTTTGCCAGCGCCCGTACCCTCTTTAGTCAGCGGGCAAGTCATCGAAGTCGCGATGGCTGCAGCGCGTCACGCGTTTCAATTCCGCGTAGCGCGCTGTGTTCTGGCAAGCGCCCGCGGCCGCGCCACCTCTTCACCGAGCCGGGTGGCGCGGCGCTGCGGCTTTCCATTCTCTAACTCTATAGGTTTATCAATTGGCGCTAAATATTTCAGCCGCGTACCCCGGGCAAGTCAGCACTACGGACCCATCGGGTTACCCGTGGGGCCGCCCTCGTAACGATATCGTGGTCGGCGCAGGCAACGGTTTCCCGCTCGAAGAGCAGTGGGTCTCTGATGTCATCGGTTTCGAGCAAGCTCTGCTTTCCGCGGCGAGTCTCACGCCATCCGGCACGCCCGATAAGGTCGGCGCTTCGCAGTACCTCGACGCTTTGCGGATCGTCGATCGAATCGAGCGCCAGAAAGCGCAGGCCCAAAATTGGACCGAACGCGCCTCGTTTCACAACGCGGGCGATTCCGCGACGCCGGACGGGAAACTCGGCCTGGCTTGGGCGCCCGATCTAGGCGTGGCTAATCCGGGTGGGCGCTACGTGCTGATCGGACCGAGCAGTACGGCTGGCTGTAACTCATGGTCGACAGAAGACGGAACGAATTGGGAATTTGCGGGCCTGCTGAGTGCCGCAGAGGCAAGCAACCCTTGCGTCGCCTACGGCAAAATCGGCGGCGCGTCTGGGTATCTAGCAACGTACGCCGCGCCAGTGGGCTACTACACATCCACCACAGGCACAGCATGGGGGACAAATTCCGCTACGGTGCCCGCGGCCGGCGCCGCTTGCTACGCGCCCAGCCTTGCGCTTTGGGTTATTGCCGGAACGTCGGGGGCAATCTCTACCAGTCCCACGGGCTTACCGGGCTCGTGGACTGCGCGCAGTGCGCCAGCCGGGTGGGTGTCCAATTGCGGCGGTGCCAAGCGCGCGATCTGGACGGGCGCGAATTTCATCGTGCTTCCGCTGGCCAGTTACAATAAGTGCCTGACTTCGCCTGATGGCGTGAACTGGACCGAGCGCACCATGCCCACGACGGGTGTTTGGTCGGGCGTGGCGTACAGCTCGACGGACAGCCTAGTGATGGCTACTAATCTATCGAACAGCGCGCCCAGCATTTCGGCAGACGGTGGCTTGACGTGGACAAGCGCAGCCGGCGCCGGGTGGTTTCTCGGCAATGACGTTGCGGTGCAAGGCTCGCTTTGGGTAGTCCCCACGCTGATCGGCAACGCGGGTGGCATCCTCTATTCGGTCGACAAGGGCGCGAGCTGGAATCGCGTCACGGTTGGCAACCATCGCGTGGCCGTTCAGGGTTGGAATCGCATCATCGTCGGAGAAAATCGGTTCATGATCGCTCACGCGACTGGCGCGGCCAATGAAGTCGCCTTGAGTGCGAGGGCGCTATGACGCTCACACGCGCTCAGCTCCTCGCGATCGCGCCGCGCGTGATCCCTTCCTCGCCTTGCGCCTGCGGGTCGGCGACACATAAAATCGAGCCCGAGCTGCGCGAGCTCGAAGGCATCGGTTCGGCAGTGATGGTCGTCTGCGTCGCGTGCAAGAACTTCAGCCTCTACTCCGCCGCAGGGCTCGGACTTGTGCAGGCGCCCCGTCGCGACGCGGCGGCGAACTGATGCCGTTTGAACTCGAGTGCGCGCCCGTGGCGCGCGCTCCGCGGCCCGCGAAAGCGTATCGCCCCCTAGACGGTTTGATTTTGATCTTGGAGCACGTTGCCGCTTCGCGAGACGCGGACCGCGCTTCCGCAACGGGAGAACATCAATGGACATCAGAGGTCAGCACACGATTGTCGAAAAGATCACGATCCTGATCGACAACCAGGAATTGTCGAGCTGGAGCGACGTCGAGGTCACGCTCTCGATCGACAGCTTCGACACGGTTCAATTCACAGCGCCTTTCGAGCCTTCGCGAAAAGACTTACGTGCGGCGTTTCAGCCGTTTTCGTACAAGCCGATTCAAGTCAAGTTGAACGGCGATCTGCTCTTCACAGGGACCATGGTCGGCGTGGACCCGTCCTGCGATTCCGATTCAGGAACTGTGAGTGTTACCGCGTACGCCAAGCCGGGCGTGCTGTGTGACTGCACCGTTCCCGGCAACTACGCCGTGCAGACGCAAATGCGCGACAGCGCGGGACGGCCGGTTGTAGCCGTTGGCACGTATCCTCGCGCCTTCAAAGACATCACGCTGGAGAATATCACCGCGCAGCTCTGTGCGCCCTTCGGCGTCGCGTTCCAGTTTCGAGAGCCGTCAGGCGCCCCCTTCAAGTACGTTGCGATCGAACCTGAAGAAACGATCCACAGTTTTCTTGTCGAACTCGCAAAACAGCGCGGGTTGCTAATCACCAACTTGGCTGACGGCAGCATGCTCTTCTGGAAGTCGCGCTCTGGTGGGGTTCCTGTGGTCCAATTCGCGGAAGGTGAGCCGCCGCTGACGTCGGTTCGTGCGACGTTTTCTCCGCAAGCGTACTTTTCGCACGTCACCGGGTTCATACCAGCCAAGAACCGAAAAATCGGTTCAACTTTCACGGTCCCGAACAAGTTTGCCGGCAAGTTTTTTCGCCCGCACGCTTGCAAGTTCGACGACACCGAGAAAGGCGACGCGCCCGCTGCGACCAACGCGAAGTTGGGTCGCATGTTCGCGAACGCGGCTTCTTACGCGATCGAAGATCTGCCTACTTGGCGTGATCCGAAGGGGCAGATCTGGAATCCGAACACGTCGATCACGCTGCGCGCCCCGAGCGCGATGATCTACACGGAGAGCGAGCTCATGATTCGCAACGTTCACCTGAAGCAAACAGCGGACAAGGTGAGCGCGAGCCTCGATCTGTGTTTGCCCGGCGTGTTCAGTGGCAAGGTCCCCGATACCTTGCCGTGGCTGGAAGACGCGCCCTCGAACGCGTGAGCCGGCCCAAACGAAGCGCGGGCCGCGATCGCGAACCGCGTACCGCGCGCCGCGAAGTACTCACGTGCTGTTCGTGCGGCGCCCGCGCTTCGGCCTTCGTCGGCCACTTGCCGCTGCAGTGGTCGCGCACGCGCACCGGCAAGGCGCTGTGTGATTGGTGCGCGCCTTTGAAAGTTCAATGATGAAACGGAATACGAAGCACCGCATGCGGGTACACCGCAGCGCCAACAACCCGGCCATGATTGGGCCGCCTGGAAGGCTAGCGGCCGACACGTTCCCGAGCTTCAGCGCGGCAATGGAGGGGGTGTTCGGGTGGGGGCTCGCAGCGCACGCAGCCGGCACGGAGCTCGAGACCCTTGCAGCGTGGGTCAATCGCGAGAATCCGGCGCGCGTGATCACGACACTCGGCGGTCGCGAATACTTCAAACGGCTCCAACGCCTCGCCGGGTACGGCACCGACGCCGAAACCACCGCCGCGCTCGCGCATCGCGACCCGCGCGACGTTCTTAGAATTTTTCTTGTCGATCGCGAAGGCGTCGGCGCATCGACCGTGACTCTCACGGACATGAAGGAGGCCCTTTATGGCGGGCCGGTTTAGCATTGAGGCGACGTTCAAAGCCGTGGACGGCATGTCGAAAGTCATCGGCAAGATCGAGGGCCGGACGAAGAGCTTCGCGGGCGGGCTCTCGAAAGACTTTGACGGTTTGGGCGGCCGATTCCGCAAGGTAGCCGGCGAGCTCGGAGACCTCGCGAAGAAGGCCGCGATCGCAGGTGCCGCCATCGGCACCGCAGTCGGAGCGGGTCTCTACAACGCCGGCAAGGTCGGCGCGGACTTCGAGCAAGCGATGGCCAACGTCGGTGCGGTGTCACTCATGACGCGCGACGAAGTGAAGGACCTCGAGCAGGCCGCGCTGAAGTTCGGTGCGACTACGAAGTTCTCCGCCACGGAAGTGGCCGGTGGCATGGAGCTCATGGGCAAGGCGGGCTTCACGAACAAGCAAATCCTGGAAGGCATCGGTCCGATTCTGAGCGCCGCTGCGGCTGAAGGCGCGGAGTTCGGCGAAGTTGCAGGGCACGTATCCAACCTGCTCAAGGGCATGGGATTGGAAACGGATCAAGCTGGCCGTGTCGCCGACGTTCTGACCCTGGCATCGGCACGCACGAACAGCTCCATTTCGAGCTTGGGCGAGTCGATGGCCAATGTGTCGTCCACAGCCCGGCAATTCAAGATCCCCCTCGAGCAAGCGGTCGCGTCCGTCGCGTTGCTGCAGGACGTCGGCATCGACGCCTCGACCGCGGGCACCGCTGTCAACACGATGCTCACGAACATGGCGAATCCCTCGAAGGAGGCGCAAGCGTCCATGAAGGCGCTCGGGATATCTTTCCAGGACGCGCACGGGGACATGCTGCCGCTGACTCAGGTTTTCGAACAGTTCTCGAAGGCCTCGCAGAAGTCCGGCGGCAACATGAAGCAGGTTGCGTTCTTCTCCGATCTCGTTGGTCTGCGCGGTCAGAAGGCCGCACTCAACCTGGAGAAGCTCTTCGCCGAGGGCAAGTTTGGCGACCTCGTGAAGGAACTCGACGGAGCAGCAGGATCGGCAAAGAAGATGGCCGACCTTCGCATGGACACGCTCACGGGCGATCTGACCAAGCTCAGCAACACCGCGGACACCTTGAAAATCGGGCTCTTTGACATGGAGAGCGGTCCACTGCGCGGCGTGGTGCAGGGCGTCACGAAGTGGATCGACGCTAACCGCGGCCTGATCGGCAGCGGCATCGAATCCGCGATTGCGACGCTCACGCCGATCGTGCGTGACATTGCCTCCGCCTTCGTTGAAGGCTTCACGGCCGTCATGCCTGCGGTCAAGTCGTTCGCCACGTTCATGTTCAACGACTTTGGCAGCAAAGCGGATTGGATGGTCACGCTGAAACGCGCCGCGCAAATCGTCGGCGGTCTTACGGTCGCTGCGATCGGCGCGGCGGCGGTCTTCGGCGGAGTTCTGGCCGCGGCATTCGCGGAGGTAGTTGAGCTCGCGAGCGACGTCGTGAACGGATGGAACTGGATGGTCGACGGCATCGGAAACGTGCTCTTCGCCGTGGATGACTTCTTCGCCAATCTCGGAGCCAAGTGGCGCGCGTTCCGATTCGCAGACCTGGCGAACTACCTGATCGACGGGTTAGTCAACGGGATTACGAACGGCGCGCAAAGCGTTGCCGATGCTGTGACCGGTGTTGGTCAGAAGGCGCTCGACGCGCTGAAGAGCATCTGGGACAGCCACAGCCCGGCCGTGAAGTTCACGATCGAGGGCGGCAACGCGGCCGACGGCATCGTAAATGGCATCATGGGCGGCATACCCAAGGCGGTCGCCGCATCCGAGACCATGGCCGGCAAGGTGCTCGGAGCGATGGCGATCAAGTCGCCGGAAGTTGATACAAGTTCGCTCGGCAACGTGGGCGCCAAGGTTCCGCCGTACGCCGTCGGCTATGACCAGTGGCCGCCACGAGCCGCGTGGATGGGCTCCGAGGCGCGGGCAGGCGATACCAGTTCGACGGGTGACGCACCAAGCACCACTCCGGTGCCGCAGGTGATTGCGCCCACCGATACGGCGCTGCGCGAGACGATTTCGCGGCAGTACTCCGAGAGTAGGTCGACCGCCCATGTCGTCATTAGCCCGGAGAAGGGCACCAAGGCCGAGGTCAAGAAGGCAGGTAAGGGTGTGACCGTCGCCCCAAGCGGCGGCGTGTAACGGAACGCGTGCCGCGGGTCGCGTTCTCGTCTTCGGACGGGACGCGGCCCGCGGGCGACGCCCGATAGCGAGTAAAAATACCTAGACCACTTCCGTCTGTGCGTAGTGCGGTGCAGTCTAGAGCTTATGACGAGACGAGCGAACGAGGTGGACGCGCTGTTTCTTCGAGCAACCAGCTCCGAGCGGAGGGCAGCCGGCAAACACATGCAAAGGGCGCGCGACGAGTATCGGGGCAACAAGCGAAAGCTCGACGAGACTGATGAGCGCCTCCAGCGGCACATACGCACCGAATGGGCGACACCGTTGCACGACATTGACGTTCTGCGTCTCGAGGCGGAGATAATCGGTGCGCTTTTTCACTCGGCGCACGGCAAAAAACTGGCTGAGGGGAGGACGAAAAGTCTCGCGAGCGCGTTGATTGCTATTCACGCGCGGGCGTGTCTGACCGCTTCGGAGATCGTTTGCCTCGCGCGTAGCGGTCACTCGCAAGGCGCATTTGCACGCCTACGAACGCTGAGCGAACTAAGCGCGTTCTCGTCGTTCATTCTTCGGCACGGCGAAGAAACTGCGCGACGCTTCTGTGACTACGGAGCCATTGAAGTCCTCCGCCGCGAGAAGGCGGCCCGGGCCGACGGGCACTCTGGCATGACGGAAGAGGCCTTCGCGGAGCTTGAGAAGACGCGCGTTGACCTAGTGGCTCGCTACGGGCAGTCGTTTGTCAAAGACTATGGTTGGGCCTCGCACGCGTTCGGCGGTGTGCAGGTGAGGCTCACCACAATTCTTGGCTCACTCAACGCCAGCGGGAATGTCAGCCCAGTGTTTCGAGACGCCAGCATGTGGGTACACTCAAGCACGGTCGGTGTCTTTACGAATATTCAAATGTTGCGCGGCAACGTCCAGTTCATTACAGGACCCAACGACGAGAGGCTCGGAATAATACTTCACGGGACCTCGGTCGCGTTATTGTTCACCTCTGTGAACCTCTTACCGTTTGCGCCGAAGGACAAGGACTTGCGCGCACGAGGCATGTCGTTGTTTCGTCTGGCTGAAAGCGCACGAGAATCCGCAACGCTTGCAGACGAAGAGTGGCTAAGGCGTCGCCCAGACTACCGAAAAATCCCCAGCGGAGAATGATAGGCGTCCTCACCTGACCAGACCGGCCGCGTGACGAAGCCGATGCCTGCGGGCGTTCGCGTCGCGCCGTCGGAGAGAGTCGGCGTCGCTGACGGATATCCGCGCAAGCAAAACCGAGAGCAGAGTTTAACTCTCGAGGGTGATTGTCGCTCCACGACTGCGGCGCTTCAAGGCTAAATGTCCGCCGAAAAATGATTTGTAGGTGTGGCGATTTCGCGTGCAACTACACGCCGAGTGGAGCGAGACATTCCTGCATGCGGACCGCGATCGCGGTCCTCGAACACCAAAAGCAGGAGTCCGTCAATGACCGCACCGATCCACACGCCCAAGGCCGCCGCCCAGATCCTCCGCTCACTCGCCGACAACTTCGAGAAGTACGACGCGCTCGCGGAGTGCGGCACACTCGACCCGCAGGCGCGGCTCGTCGCGGTCGTCGAGGCCCTGCAGAACGGTGCCGAAGCTGAGCTCGACGCCAAAGACGTGGCGTTTCTTGTGGCGCTGGGCGTGCCCGCGGCCGCGATCGCGCCCGCGTTATCGAACGCGAACGCGTAAACGTGCGGATTCAAACGCGTTCACGGACCCGCGTAAAATCGCGCTCCACATCTGACCCGGACCCTGTCATCGTCCACGCGACACTAAACGGCAGCCTACGCTCGCTTGGACCCGCGCGTAGGCTGCCTAAACACGTGAGGTAGTCACATGTCTGCGAAGAGTTTAATCAAGGCAGGGCGTGCTGTCGCGCTCGGCATTCTCGTTCTGCTTGCGCTGGCGCTTTGCGTCGGCTGTTCTGCGGCGGTCGACACGTCAGGCGACACTACTCTGGACCCGGAGCAGGTAGATGGCGGTGCAGGGGTCGCGTCCGCGTCAGTGTCGACACTCGTCGACCGCGCGTGCGTTGCCGGTGAAGAGGGCCTCGTCACGCCCTTCGGCTTGTCTCTTACCGAGTCCGGCTGCACGGAGAGACTGAACACTTCTGGAATCCCGGGCGGGCGGTCGTGGTGCTGCCCTTCCGGGACGATCCCCGCGGACACGACCGACACCTAGCTCACTCCGTGCGGGCATCCGCCGCGATGCCTCCTGCGCGGTCACGCAGCAGCGCCTTCGGCGTCAGCACGCTCTGCCAGAAGGTCCGGCCGCGTCCCTCCTGAGTATGAGGGGTAGAGGTAGGTGGTCCGGCCGGAAATGGCGGCGACCTTCGGTCAGCCTGAGGTTGACCTAGGGTCATTGATGATTTTACTATGCGTCGGCGCGCGGAGATATGAGGTATTTTGGGGTTCCGGCATAGGTGGGCGCGTTGGCGTGTTGCTGACGGGCTGTCGTTTTGAACTAGACTAGAGGTTCACTTGGCCAAGTTCGACCGCTCCCACACCTACCAGTTCGTTCTTTTCTTCCCGCAGAATGTTTTCGTTATCGGGCAGCCCCCAATGCCAGCGCAGCTTGGCGAGATCGTGTCGCGCCCCACTTCTGGCGATCGGCTCGGACTGAAGTTCGGGACCCCGCAGCTTGAGACGGTCCTACTTCAGACCGGTGCCGCTCAGGCATTTGCGTGGGCTGCCGGCGGCGGAATCTGGCGGATGACATATTCGGTTCAGCGCTTGGATCTGATCTTCGATGCGATGGGCTTCAGTGACATCTCCGCGGAAAGCACATCGGTGCATTCCGTGTGCGATCGTGTTTCTGCAAACCTAGTTGCATTGCTTCCGGAACTCACTGGGCTGCAACGCCCTGTTGTTCGCGCCGCGATCGTAGTTACCGCGCAGTCATCCAAGAACGCCGACGGGAGCCTCAGCGTGCTGCGGGCAATTCGCTCATTTTTGCGTGATGACGTTCAAGACTTGGGAGCCCCTAGCGAGATCGACGACGTGTCTGTCCGACTGAACAGAACCACGCGCTGGAAATTGGATGAAACTGATTGGCGAGTGAACCGAATTGAAGCTGCTTCCGTCGACGTGGCGTTCCAATCGAATGGAGATGTCGAACGTGTCTTTTCCAGGCAATTAGACGCGAATACATCGCTGGCCGAAGGGCAGCTTCAGTTGACGCGGCCGATGACCCCCGCGGCGCTTTCGACGTTTCTCACTTCCGCTCGCGATTGGCTCGCGGAGAGGTTCGAGACCTCAGAGGAGACAAATGCTCACGTACGTTGACCAAGCGTCCGCTGCGTATGCGATTGAAGCGCCCCAACGCGCGCGAGGCTCGCTGCGTCGCGGTGCGCGTTTGACCGTTGAAGAAGCTTATCGGGAACTCCAGGTTCGTGGTCTTCTTGGTAGCGTGGGTGTTCTGCCTGGAACCGCAACCAATACCAATTATCGTCCGATTTTGCCCGGGCAGGGGCAGCCCTCTGAGTCGAAGCTTCTCGTGCTCGAAAGCAATGCAACGACAGATTTCACGTGCATTGGTCAGATGAGCGCGCCAATGGGGGTACGTTACTCGCAGAATCTCGTTCGTTCCCAGGTGGCAAATCGGGGTACGCCCGCTCTGGGTTGTCCGACGCGGCCTACCGCACCGCGCGTCATGGATGACGGAGAATGCGCGTCGCCTTCTGGAAGCCTTCGTTATGCATCGGCAGGGCCAACACCTCTCCTCCAATTTCTCCGCGCATTGCCGGACAGTTGGGACGGCGATGATGCGCCAGCACCTGCTCCTTCGGCCATAGATCGTGCGGAGAGTTTGCTTCGGGACTCGACGATGAACGGCGTCCAGGTAGCAGAAGTGGACGCCGACGTCCTTGGTGGCGTTGCAATTTGGCTCGCTGGTCCTTCGCCTGCTGCAAGCGCGTGGATCTCGCTCATGAACAACGGAACCGATACGCTCGTCCTCTGCGAAAATGGAAAGGTGACACACCACCCCTGGAATCAACACGGGGGCGGGAGCAAAATACTGCAGGCTTTCTTGCGGGGTACCGGTGAAGCGACGCGAGATTGATCTTGAGTTTGGTTCTAGTGAAAAGCTGTGGCGGAGGATCGAGCGCGGCGATTTGGACGCGAACAAGCTGATCAAGGGTAATCGCCTTCGTCTTCAGGTTTCGATCGTTCGCGAAAAGCATGGCCTCAGAGAAGCTGTCCCGAGGGACAAGTGGAACGGAATCGCCGAAACAACCGCCTCAGGCGTGGCAGGCCTGTCAGAAAGCGCACTACGCGTTGAGTGTGTCGATGAGCCACTGACCGACGAAGTTGGCCATGCGTTGGTCGCGATGGTCCTTCGCCCGGGCGAAGCTCTCGACCAACACGCTCTAGCGGCGCTTCGCGTCAAGCTAGCACGCGCGTTTCAAGTAGTTCTCGCGCCAACCTAAATCGCAAGCGCACGCCTGTACCGTGCAATCACGTGGAGCTTCGACTCAAGGACTCGAACCTAGGACCCGGCGATTAACAGACGCCGACGCCTCGCGGAGTTGGGCTGGCTCGACGCATCATCACCTACGCCGCTCGCGCTCCGCGTTCAGGTCCACGACCGCGCCAGTACCCGGCTCGCTGAGCAGCCGGCCGAGCGCCTCGTAGGCGACACGCGCCGCAACTAGGTCGCCCGCGGCAGCCGCATCGCGGACCGCGTTCGCGAGCGCGGCTATCAACGCGCTCCGCGGGCTCTCGCGTAGCTGGCCAGGGTCCTGGCCAATTGCCTGGCCAGCGCGGAGGTTTTTCGCCTCCGGCTCGGCTACCTCAGCCGCCATCGATCCAGCCAAATCAGGCTCTGGTGGCCCCTGTCGGACTCGAACCGACATGATCTCGCGATCGAGGGATTTTAAGACCCGTCCAGGGTTGCACGGCGATGCACAGGAGCCACTTACGACTGATTCCGACACGTGGAGCGACACGGGCAAGCACGAGGGCCCACCCGAATCGGCGGGGGTGGGCCAGGTCGATCCGGTCGAGCGCGCCCTGGCCGATGCCCTGACGCTCGCGGCTCAGGCCGGCCGCTTCGATACCGTCGAGGTACTCAGCCGTGAACTCGCCGCGCGTCGCCTTGCGCGGACGGCGCCTGCAGTGGCGTCGCTGGACACAGAGCGCGCGAAGCGCGAGCGGAAACGCTAGGGTTGGTTCGTGGCTGCCAAGAAACGATCAAAACGGACTCAGGTTGCCTGGCCAGGCGTAGATCCGGACGCGCAGAACGCCCGGATCCTAGCCCAGGAGCTTGCCCAGCTTGCCGATGCGCTCGAGGCCGAAGACGCCGACCGGTATGAGTCATGGCGCCCCGTCATCAAGGAGTTGGTGAAGGTGTACTGGGACCTCCACGATCCTCGGCCAAACGTCGCAGACCGCAAGCACAGGGACTTCGTTGTTGCCCTGCTCAAGGCTGTCGGGAAGGAATCGACCACGGGCACGGTGAGCGCGGACCTGTTTCTAGCGGTGGTCAAGCGGAATCTCCCCGAATACACGAAGCGCCTCAGTGACCAGCGCGAAATCGTGGAGGCCATCCTCCGCTCGTACCAAACTAAGGCCGGCGGGCGCGGGCGCCGAGTCGGTGTCGGCGAGGGCCGACCTGCGCTGATTGAGACGCTGTGCAGTAAGCTAGGCTGGACGGCGGGCGCAGGCGCAATTCGGCAGGCGCGGGCGCGCCGACGTAAACTAGTAACGCCGTAGCGGCTACAACCGTTTAGGTCGCGCTGGTGAGAATGCTCAATCTTCCCAAAGGAGGATTGAGACATGGCGAATGCATCCGGAAAGGCGCTCGGCGGTGAGCAAGTGCTCGCTCTCCGTGCGATGGTCGACGAACACGGCCCTGGCGAGGCGTCCCGTCGCTTGCTCGTTTCCGAAAACACGCTGGCGCGCGCGCTTGCGGCCCTGACGATTTCGCGTGCTTCTCGCATTATCATCGAGGCGCGCCTGGCCGGTGCGCGGAGTGCCGCGTGAGCCTGCGTCCGCTTACCCTTCGCCAGTTGGCGCGCGGGGTCCGCGCTTTCGCCGACGCGCTCGCGGCAATCGACGCCGAAGATTGCGCTGAACGTGCGGAGTGGGTCGACCAGCACCAAAGCGTGCTTGGGAATCGTCGCCACTGCCGCGCGGCAAAAGCGCGCATCGCTGCAGGCTTGGATGGTGCTGCGGTCGTGGGTCGCCGCCACCTGCTCTCACAGTCGGCCCTCGCTGAAGAGCTCGCGCGCAAGCCCGAGAAGAAGCCCAAGGAGCTGTCTGTTGCCGAACAGCTGCGCAGTGAGCTGCGTCTCGTCGGGAGCCCGCGATGAGCGTCTGCCTGACCTGCAAGCAACCTATCGACGGCGAGCCGGTCGTCAACAAGTACAAAGGCACACCGGTACTCCTCCACCCGTCCTGCTGGCGCGAGATTCAGGATCGCCACGCCGCGAACATCGACTTTGCGAAGGCGCGCGTTGAAGGGCTGCTCAGCAGCTTGCCAGCTTTTTCCGTGCCGATCAGCTCGCCCGACTTTGCTCTGCGCGTGAAGAGCGAGCGCCTGCGCAACTTCGCAAAACGCTACCAGCCGGACAGCCACGGCAGCGTGGTACTCCTTGGCGGGACTGGAGCCGGAAAATCAACCGCGGCCGCAGCAGCGGTTCTGCGTCTCTCCAGTGAAGCCGTGGATGACTTTACGAAGTCAGGCGCCCACAGCACTGAGTTGCTCGGCTTTGCCTCCCGCATCGTCTGGGTGACGGCCGCCGCCCTTTGCGTCGCCCGAAAACAGCACCGCTTGGGGGAAGGTGAGGCGCCCGTGATCAAGCGCGCCGAATCGGCGACCCTCCTTGTGCTCGACGAGGTGGGCCAGGAGCTTGCCGAACCCGCCTGGCTCTTGGAACTCATCGACACCCGCTACGCTCGCGGCCTCCCAGTCATCTCGACGTCTGGCTTGAAGCGCGCCGAAATCGAGGCTCGCTACGGCTCCGGCTCAACTCGTCGCCTGATCGAGCCGCGCGGGCACTTCATCGACCTCTTCGAGTCCAGCAAGGGACCTGCGTGACCAATGACCTCGACTTACTTCGAGCGCAGCGCTCTGTCTGGAAGTCGTCGCTTAGCGCCGACTGCAAGCTGGTCGCGCTCGCGTTGCTCGATCACTGGAGTGCCAGCACCGAAACGTACCCCGGCATCGATCGCTTGTGCGGCTGGGCGTCTCTCAGCCGCAGCACCGTCATTCGGTGCATCGCGGAACTCGAGCGTGTGGGGGCGATCGTGGTGAAACGCGAGACGGGTCACTCGAATCGATACGCCCTCGGGCAGTTGTCTCTTCTACCCGTGTCAGCGGGACACCCGTGTCAGCCTGACACCGGTCTCCGGGAGACACCGGTACCCGTGCCAGGGGGACACCCCACCCGTGTCAGCCTGACACCCAAAGGAACCCAACAAGGAACCCAACAAGGAACCCACACTGACGCGCGCGACTCCGGCTCACCGATGAAGGGGGCCCAGAAACGCAAGCGCCAGCGTCAACCAGAGACCGCAATGCCTGTCGATTGGCAGCCGACTGAGGCGCATCGCAAGTACGCGGCAAAGCACGGGCTGCAGTTCCAGTTCGAGCTCGACAGCTTCCGCGGATGGGCCGAAGGGCGCACGGCGGTCAGCTGGAACGGCACGTTCACGACTCGCTTGGCGAACCAAGCCAAGTGGAACCGCGAGCGCGGCGCAGGTCGTAGCAAACCGGTCCTGCAGCGCGGCGGAGAGATCCGCGAGGGCGATTCCAGCTGGCTCGACGCAGAGGGAGCGGCGGAATGAGCACTGCCGAACTCATCTCCTTGCAGCTGCGCCTGGAGTTCGAACGCGCGATGCGCAACCGCGAGGACTCGCTGGCCCTGCGCCTGATTGAGCGCCTCAAGCGCCAGAATAGTGCGCAAGCACACTGCCTAGCGGTGGACGGAACGCCCGCCAGCGGCAGCAGCGTCGGCTCGACCAATTTGGCGGCGCGCTGCCCGGTGATCAGCGTTCACCCACTGCACGGGACTCTTAGTCCGATTGTGGACGCGGAAATAGCCGAAAACGTCGGTGATCATTGCCCAAATGGGCCAGCCTCATGGGCCAAGGCGGCTACCTGATGCCGGTTCAACGCTCGCAGGGTCGCTACCGTCCGCAGACGCCCCGCTCGGGGAAGGTAGCGGCTGGTCTGCCGGCGGACGTGCCGGCTGCTAGCGGCAGCACCGATGCCGCCATGGCGGCCACGCTGGCGGGTGTGAAGCGGTCCGAGCGCGGAACCGTTCACGACAGCGAGGCCGCGCGCGCCCTGGGGCGTCTGGGTGGCTTGTCGAAGGCAAAGCGCGACAAGGACACTGCAGCTCTCCCGGCCCTCGTCCGCCACCTCGGTCTTCACGGCGTGGTCAGCGACAAGGGATTAGCCGGCTACCTGGCCAAGGCGGAAGAGTTCGCCGATGCCGAGTGCGCTCGGCTGGCGCGTCTTGTGGGTGGTGGTGAGTGCGGCGTCGGCCCGCGATCGATCGTTCAGTCTGCGGCCATTCAGCTGGCCGCGTCTCGCTGTGCACTCGAACGCGGCGATCATTTGATTGCAAGCAAACTAGCTGAATCAAGCAGCAAAAGCCTCATGGTCGCGCGGGACGAGCTCGCGCGCAGCACCGTAGCGCCGGGAATGGGCGAGCGTGCCGAGAGCGCACTTGAACAGGCAGAGCAATCAAGTTCGCGCATCGCCGACGCCCTGCAGAACTTGGTCAATCGCATCAACGAGGAAGCGCCCGCGGCTTCCAACAACAACGACGACGCCCCTGCGTCAGGAGAATGAAAACCATGGCAACCAACAACAACCCCTCAGTCATTCGGGCCGCGATCCGCGACGTGGCTGGCGCATATCCTGACTGGAATACCCTGCAGATCGACGAGGCGATTGGAGCGCTCGATGGTCTGCTCTCGATGACCGGCGACGGGCGCCTGCACGTGGACACGAGCACCGAAGACAAGTTCCAGAAGGTGCTGCGTGTCGCGCCCAAGCTCGTCGATCGCCTGGAAGCCCAGAACGACGCGGCGAAGATCGCGAACGCGCGAATCGCGGAAGCGCGCAAGCGTGAGAAGCCTCCGGCCCCGGAGTTCGCCCCGGAGGCAGCCGCCGCAGAGATCGCCAAGATCCCGCCCCTCAGCGCAGGCGCATCAGACCGCATGCGCGCCGAGCGCGCCCTCAAGGTCGAGCAGGCATACCGCGCCGCCAACTTCACCGAGAGCGATCCCACGAATCCCGAGGGCTACTAATGCACCCGCTCAAGGAACAGCTCACGAAGGCGATCACCGCCCGAAAAGCGCTGTCCGCCAAGCTTCAGGAGCTCGAGTCCAAGCAGGCTTCGTTCGACGAACGTGTTGAGCAGCTCAAGCTAGAAACGGAAGCCGCCCGTCGTCGCAAGCTTGTCGTCGCGGACGCGGTGATCGGAGGCACTGCCACCGAAGCTGACTTGAAGGCGGCGCAAGAAGCGCTGCGAGCAAGCGAGTGGGCAGCGGTGAGCGCTGTCGACTTGCTCGACGCGGCCACCGCGCACATTGAACGCGCGAAGACGGAACGCGACCGACTGGAAGAGTCCTACGAGAAGATTGTAGTTCGCCTTTGCCAGTCTGCCGCTCGCCGGGCGGAGGAGAGTGCGTACGCGCAGCTCCGCGAGTTCGCGAAGACGATGCGCCGCCGCCATGAGCTCGCGGCGCTTGCCGGGCGCCTCGCCAGCAAGCCGAACAACCGAATTGAACCGATCCCATTCTCGTCGCCAGGCGACGGTCTATTGCGCAAACCCAAAAACGACGCCGAGGGGCTGCACCGCATGCTGCTCGACCAGAACGTGAGCCCGGGCAACTTCGCCAAGATCGGGCAAGAAGAGTTTAGCGAAGCGGGACTGCTCGCGATCGACCTCGGCGACGACGCCGAAGAAGGTCCGAGCGCAGCTTGAACAAGGTTTCGCATCACGCAGAGTTCAGCGCGGGCGGCGTACGGCCATTCGTAGCCTCGACGCTGGAGGAAGGCTCTGCGTGGTGTGATCGGCGCGGGATTGTAATTCCCGTGCACGCCGAAGACGTGGCGTGCGGCTGGCGCGGCTTGCGGAAGTGATGGACCTCGGGCTGCGCCAGCCGCCAACAGCGTTGTGAAGGAGACCGAAGTGAGCACAACATACTCAGTAATCATTGACCTGAAGACGGTCGGTTCACTCGACTACGGGAAGGGTGCGTCCGGCTCCAAGAGCCCAGAGAAAACGATGTCGCTCATGAAGGGCGGCTGGCAAGACGTGAAGTCAGCCGCGGGCGACGTCGCTGGGGTGCTCGACGGCGTGGTCGGCAGCATGATGGGCATTGCGAAGTGGGGCGCCCTCGCAGGCGGCACGCTTGGCGCGGGCGCCATGGTCTACGGCGTGAAGGACCTCAACAACGAGCTCGAGTCCACGAAGATCGCGCTCGGTACCATCTTCAGCGCGAACGGCATCGCCAACAGCTTGCCCGAGGGCATGAGCAAGGCCTCGGATGTCATCAAAGAGATGCGCCAGGACGCGAAGGCGTTGCCGGGTGAGATGAGCGATCTGAAGAACATCTTCACCACAGGCGCGATCGACGCGTTCCGAGGAGGCCTGAACGAGAACTCTTGGGAGAAGCTCTCGGCAAAGGTCATGGCTGCTTCGAAGGTCGCCCAGGTCCAGACTGACATGGCTGCGCGCGAATTTGCGCAACTGATGGAAGGGCGCGCAGGAGCCCACAACGTCCTCGGCACGCGACTGTTTGGCCTGAGCGGAGCATCGGCCAAGCAGTTCAATTCGAAGACTGAAGAGCAGCGGATCCAGGTTCTCAGCACGACCCTGGACAAGTACTCCGGCTCGATCGGCAAGTTCGGAGAGAGTTTCGACGGCCTTTCTTCGTCGCTGATCGACAACGGCAAAGAGCTTCTACGCCAAGCGACCGAGCCGCTGTTCAACGCCATCAAGGGCGAGCTCACGTCGGTCAACGCTTGGTTCGACGGTAACCAAGGAGCGCTGTCCAATTGGGCTGGCGTAATCGGGTACAAGCTCGTCGACGCATTCGCTTGGGGCAAGCAAGAGATCCTCCTTTGGTGGCCGGCGGTGTCCTCGTTCGCCGAGAACGCCTACACCAAGCTCAAGTCCATCTGGGAAGACATGGCGCCAAGCGTCCAGCGCTTCGGGGCGTACGTCCGAGACGCGCTCAAGGACCCCGGCACGATCGACAAGCTGATTCACCTACTCGAGCTGTGGATCGCGGTGAAGGGTGCCGGCATGGTCGTCGACAGCGTGCAAGCCGGCGTCAACGCCGCAAAGGGGGGATATAGCCTTTACAAGGGAGCCAGCAATCTGCTCGGACTTGGTGCAGGTGCTGCGGGTGTGGGTGGCGCTGCCACTCTGAACGGCGGCGCTGCGGTGCTCAGCCTCGATTCCGCGCTCGCAGGTCTGGCGGCAACGATCGGAACGGTCACGACGGCAGCGCTCACTGCAACCGCCATAGCGGTACCGACCGCGATCGCCGGCGGCTTGGCCTACGGCGCATGGGGCGGCGTCAAGTCACAGAGCGAGTGGGACGATCAGGACACCGCGCGCGGCAAGGCGATGGCCGACAAGGCCTGGGACGACGCGATCACGCAGGGCAAGGCGACCAGCGAGGTCATGAAGCAGTCCCAAGACGAGATCAAGTACATGAACGCGAACTTTCAGTCGGTCACCGCCGCGGCGTACGACTTGCAGATCGCCGCTCGGTACGCCGCTGCACAGATGCTCGCGCTCGGCGGGGAGAAACCGACGAGTCTGGACGACCAGCAACGCCAAGGCTTCGTCGACGCGGCGCACGTCTGGAACCTGCGCCACTCCGGAGACGCCAACAAGAAGAAGGACAAGCCGGTCGGCGGCGGCCACGGCGGCACGAACATCCAAAAAGTGGAAATCACGGTGACGTCGAACGAGAGCCCGAGCCGCATCGCGCGCCTGGTGTACGACGAGATGGGCAAGGCCGCGCGCAACCCGCAAGCTAGTCGCTACCTGCCGAACTATTCGACTCTGAAACAGGAGTGAACCAGAGTGATCAAGGGTTGGTACCTCATCCCAGGTCGCACCTGGCAGTCCGTGATAGTCGAATCTCGAGCCGAACTCGTGCGGATGACCGCAGTGCTCGCGCACGAGCTCGCCGAGGCTGGTGTGTTCTCCGGAGCTCCCAGCGAACTTAACTGCATTCGCAGCCGAACTGAACCGCCGGAGGAATCATGACGGTCTATCGTCCCGGCGTCGCAGTTTCCCTCGATGTGCCGGTCCTCGGAACCCGCGAGCAGCGCCTTGCACAGGCGCGAAGTGACGATTTGATCCATGTGCCTGTGCGACCGTACTCGGTGCGCCTGGAGCAAAACGACTTCAACAAGGCCGACTCTTGCAAGGTCACCTGCGATTGGAACGACACGGCGCTCGACCCGCGCATGCTCGACGACGCGATCATGCGCGTCTACATCGGCGATTGCGACGCAAATGGCGTATTTCGGCCGACTGTTTCCAATTTTCGATTCGTCGGCCACGTTCGCAACGTTGAGCGCAAGAACGACTCGGACGGGCCCTCGACGTTGACCCTCGAAGCACTCGATTACACGAGTTCTTTCATCAACCGGAAACCGTTCCCTGCTAGCGGGATCCCCGAGTACTCCCTCAACCTCGATGAGGCGTGGCGCAAAATCTGCTCGCAGGTGCCCGCCGCAAAAGACTTCCTCAGCGACCGATTAGTACTCGTCGGGCTAGACGCGCCGCCGAAGCTTGCGACGGCCGTCGCGGCTCGGTTCGCGAATCTCGGTAAGGTCCCGACCCACCCGAAGACCGACGCTTGGGCGGTTTGGCAGCAGTGCGTCGGCATGCTCGGTCTCGTCTCCTGGATCGATCGCGACATCTGCATCGTCTCGACTGCGACGAACTACTACAGCGAAACAGATCCGCCGCGCCTCATCTGGGGGCACAACATCAAAGAGCTCAGCGAGTCGCGTCAGGCCAGAATTGCCGGGGTCGGCGTCGGAGTGACGTCCTACGACCCCATCTCTGGCAAGACGTTGGAGGCCGTGTTTCCACCGCCGGGTGACCCGCGCGTCGCCAAAAAGCGACTTAGCGCGTCCACTTCTACCAAGAAGGGTGTGACCGCGGACAACGAGGAGCGCGAGTGGTTCCAGTACTGGGGCGTGACTGATCCCAACGCGCTGATCAAAGTCGCAGAGCGCATTTGGGAAGAACGAAGCCGCCAAGAGCTCTGCGGTCGGGCCACGACGAGTGAAATGAACGTTACGACGGTGAGCGGTGCGACTTTCGATCTGCTTGCCCTCAAGGCCGGCGATAGCGTGCGCGTCGAATTCGAAGAAGAAGGACGTCATCTCTTGGCACAGCTCCCGACCGAAGGCGCGCGGCAGCGCTACCTGATGAACAAGGGTTACGAAGAAAAGCAGGCGCTGCTCTTAGCTCGAAACGCACGCATCTTCGCGCAGCTGGATTCGACCTTCTTCACCAAGAGTGTCGACACCACAATCGACCTCGACGCTGACTCGATCAGCTTTGAGGTAACCGTCGAGTTCATCAATCGAATTCAGACCGAAGAAGAACGCCAACAAATCCGAAAGAAAGGTTCCCCTACCCAATGACTCTTGCATCCAGTCTCAACACCGCCTTGATCGCTGCCTATGGCACTGAGTGGTCTGCACTCCGCCGCGACTTGGCGGTCACCGACCTAGTACCCCACACCTACCTCGACGAAGGCGGCGCTCTGTGCGTCCGTGCTTCGTGCGTGGGCATCGTCGCTGCTTTGGCGCCCAAGCTTGCGCTGACGACGCGCGTCGCCGCAGCATCCTACTCGACGCTCACCGCGCTCCGCGATCTGGTTACGAAGGGCATCCTCGACCCCTCGGCGCTTCGCGATGGCGGCGCCACCGTCGTGAGCAACGGAGCGTAGATGTCTGCCGAACTTGACCGTCTGACGACGCTGCTCGTCACGGCCTCAGTGAGCGATCAAGCCATCGGTGCACCGCTGCGTAGCGAACTCGCCGCGGCCGAGTCCGCCGCAAACGGCATCCGCTCCGCCGCCGAACCGATAGCGTGGCTTGTCGTCACTGATGGGGTCTCGACGATCTACGGGTCGCAGCCAAATACTTACGCGCAATTTCCACAGGGTTCACGTATGGAATCGGGACCGCTCAGCGCGCTTCAACGGAGGGTCTATCACGAGGAGCGATCTGCCGTGTTCGCCGCCGCGAACGACTGCGTGCGCGCCGCAGAGGCCACCATCGATCCAAGCGCTCGTAGCGTCGCCGTGAGCCCAGATCTTGATGTTCCGTTCGACCTGTCGCCGCCGGCTGGCCATGCGGCGGTCACGCTGCTCGGGTTTGTGCGGGTCACCGCGCTCGAGCCCGGCGTTTGGGGCACGACAATCACGGCGGAGATAGATTATGGCGCCGTCGGAGCATTCTTTTGCGTTGTTCGGCGGGGCGCTTTTTTCTCCGAGCGCCTCCCGATCACCGGGCTGATACCCGTGTCGGGTTTGCTCGCGCGTGTCGACTTCGTGGGCTCAGGGTCGCTAATCCCAACCGGCCCGGCCGCGCTCGCCGGCGCCACAGGCGGTGGGGACGTCTCGCTACTAAACCGAATTGATTCCGTCGCCCGGGTGGCTGAAGAGGACGTCGCGGCTTCGCTTGCAAACGTGCGCGCGCCGCTTGCCGCGAAGCCGCCCGCTGCCCCCCCCGCTGCGCAATCCGGCTCGCTTCGGAACCAGTCCTCGTCCCGGCTACTCGCTCTGAGGGAGCGTGCACGGGAATTCTCCGACTACCTTGCCGCGCTCTGAAAGGAAAAAATCGTGAGTTTTGGTGATGACGTGATTGAAATCGAATCCACCAGCGACTCGCTTGACGCCTTCGACGGCTTCATCCGGGCCGTGCGTGCCCGCCTGGAAGCGGGGCGAGAAGCGTACGGCGACAAGAGCTTCCGTCGCGCGCCTGTCGAACTTCTAGGCGAGCTCCAGCAGGAAGCACTCGACCTAGCGGGCTGGGGCTTCGTGCTTTGGTCACGAATTGAAGCAATGCGCATCGCCGCTGCGCCGACTCTGCAAGGGACAATGAATCCGTCCGATGCACTCGGCGGAGCCGTTTTCTCGCTGATACATCCGCGAGAGTGAAACGAGTGGGCCAACACGTGGGCCAGAAAGTGAAAGGGATCGTGAAAAATGAGTGACCTCTCTCCCGTTGACCAGTTGTTCCAGGACTACGAGCAGCACTGCGTTGCGCGCACGGAGCTCGGGGCAAAGCTCTGTGAAGCCATGGAGTCCGTCGTGCCGTCGGCACTTGGCGAAGTCGCCGCCGCCCTGCTTGCGCACGGACATGACGCGCGCGCGGACATGACGCGCGACCGCGAATGCGGCAGGTCTGGGTTCGCCGGCCGAATCAGCGTAAAACGCGCCGCCGGGTTCGCGCTGATGCTCGAGTTCTACGGTCAGCGCGAACCCCCGAGGGCTGATGCCACGGGGTACGCTTTGATCGACGGGCGCCGAAAGGAGGTCGAGATTCCGCTCGACCTGCCTAGCCTCACGCGCGGCGCTGTCGTCGCCCTAGTGGTCGAGCAGTATCGCGCAGTGCTTTTCGGGGGCTAGATGGCAAAGGGCGGTGGAATCAAATCAAGCAAGGGCGGAGGCGGTGCCGTCACGGCCGCTTCAATCGAAAAGGATTTACGCAGAGCATATCTGCAGCAAACCGGCGGGGAAGTAAGGACGCGCGTGCTGCTGAGTGATTTGCGCTCAAAACTAGGCGCCACACGCGAGGACTTCGATCATGTTCTGCTCGGCATGCAAAGGAAGGGGAAGGTTGTGCTCATGGGGCTCGACAACCCGGCAGACCGCACGACCGCGGTTGAGGCAGGCGCGCTGCACATCGCCGGGCGCCCGCGCCACCTGGTGTACTTCCAGAAGTGATGCACGAGATCATCCTGCCATCCGACAACGAGTTCGGAGTGCCCTCGCTCTTGGCGCAGGCGTCCTTGACGCACGCTCCCCAGGTCACGGCCCCGGTGCTGGCCTGGGGTTCGGTGCGTCGCACTTTCAACGCCAGCACGTGGACGTTCTACGTGGACGACTACCGCTTCGAGGCGCTGCGGCGCGACCCGCTCGCCCCGCTGCGGGCAGGTGCCAGTGAATTGGTCGAAGCCAACTACACCGTCCACGACGACACGCCGCGTGCAGGCGCCATCTGGGCCACGTTTCGGAAGCGCTACCTTGCGCGGCTCTGGCAGGACGCCGGCGCCGCGGTCTGGGTGGACCTTTGCAGCTCGCGTGTGCACGCGGACCTGACCCTGCTGGGCGTGCCTCGTGGCTGGCAGCGCTACGCAACGGCTGGCTGGGACAGCCGCGTGTCCGACCTGGACGTCGAGCTCGAAATGGCCGTGCGCCACAGTGCAGGCGCCCCGTTTACGCTACTAGTGTGGGGCGGCGGGGCGGGCACCCGCGCTTGGTGCCAAAGCCGCACCAACGTTGTGCACGTCGGGCGATCGGCTGACGCCCGCTCCAGACCGGGCGAAGGGACGCGGCGCACTAGATCGAAATAAACGCCGTCGACTCGTCGCGTTGTAGGCGCCGCTGCACCGACACGGGGCCGATCTTGCGTACGCGCTCGTCCTTATGGGGCTTGCACATGAGGCAGCCGGCTCGGCGGTGCTTGGGGCGCTTGCGCTTGTGGTGAGCCATGTCGTTGCAATCCTGCAACCAGAATCGGGCCTCGGTCAATCCCGCGCAATTCGACTCCATAGAAAAAACTCGAGTCGACCGAATCAGAACGAATTCCAACGTTTGCGCATCGCCAACTATGCGCCACGCCGCATAGACAGCATGTTTTAAGGGTGTTCGCGTTGACATGTATCGCAACCTGCGATACACATCGCCAATGGCTGCACGACGGAGCAAAGGCCTGAACGTGCGGTTGACGGATGAGGAAGTGGCGATGGCGAAAGAGGTGGCTGAGCGGATGGGGCTCAGCCAAAGCGACGCGATCCGCCAACTCGTCCGCCAGGCGCACGCTGATACCAAGCCGAAGGCAAAGCGGAAAACCAAGTAAGCACAAACGAAATTGCCCCCGCGGTGTGCAACCACCGAGAGGGCAGCGTCCAAAACCCCTGGGAAGAGGAATTCAGACATGCCTAATAAACCACAGACGAAGGCTACAAACAAGAAACACCGCGTCAAAAGCGCATCGACGAAGCCACGAAAGAAAGTCACAAAGGCTCGGCGCGCCCAAGGGGGGCAATCGTGAACGCCCGTGTCGAGTGTGTCCGGCCTGCCTTGTGGATGATGGAGCCAGATGAGTTTCGCATGCTTGCAGCGAACCTTGCCAAGGCGATTGACCACGTGATTGGCAGCCGTGAGGAAGAAGAGTTCGAGCTCGAAAACTTCGTGGACGCGCTCCGGGAGATCCGCAGCGTGCGAATTTCCCTCGAGTCGTATGCCGACCAGCTGGAGAAATGCCGATGAGCTGGACCGCGCGAATCACCGCCGCTCCGGGCGGCAATCTCCGACTGTTATTCCCCGAGCCCGTACGGCACATCGACATGGATCAGGCCACTGCGCGGCACTTCGCCACGTTGATCGCCACAGCTTCCGAGCGCAAGCGATCGACAGCCAACGAGGCGACTATCGATGTCGAAACCGCAAAGCCCCCACAAAAGCCGGAGCCACTTCCAATTCGAGCTGGCTACCGCGCGAACCAGCGCAGGTTAGCTGCAATTGTTGCAATTGTTCCGGGCGCGCCACCGGCCACAGTCATCGACTTGGGCGATCTAGTCGTCGAGGATGTTGAGGCGGCAGTAGAGGAGGCCATTGGCGTTTGCGCTTCCCGTAGCCGTGCCCCCGAGGCGCGCGTGCGCCGTGCCGCCCGGGCAGCGATTCTCGGGACGGTATGGTTTCCCGACTTTTCTGTGGCCGACTGGAGTTCGCTGATTCGACAGGCCATGCGAGCGGGCGGAGTGGCGCTTCGCGCGCGCCGAGCTGCAGCACTGGACGAACGCGAGGACGCGAAATGAACGCCAAGGTGGCGGCGGAACGCGCGATCTCGATCATCAGGCCCGTCGCGGGCGAATGGGTCGCTAAAATCTACGGCATACGGGGCAAACGCCGCCGACTCGCAATCACTGCGACTGGCTCGCTCGATTACACGCGCCGTGTCAGTGCCGTTTATGGCGCGCTCGTACTTGAGGTCGACAACCGGGCGCCGCTGGTAAAGCTCGTGGCGGACGCCGCGCGCGCCGCGAACGATTGCGAGGTTCCATGACGACCGATGAGGTGGAGAAGTCACTGCCGCCGGAGCTTCAACCGCTCTGGCAACAGCTAACGAAACTTCAGGACGAAGTTCTCGCGAAGGACAGAAACGCCGCGGTCAAAAAAGCCGACCGCTTTATCGCAGGTGCGAACAAGTGGGCCCGCGCTTATGCCGAACATGAAACATGGGCGGAAATACACCTTGTGGAGGCTTGGCTTAGAGCCGCCGTTGACGCATGCAACCAGGTCATCGGCGGCGCGCCGAAAGCGTCTCAGATCAAGAGTCGCAAGAAAAAGTGGCGTTTGGCCGAACTTGTGCCGGGGTTCTTCAGCACGAAGCCGGAGACGCCCCATGACGAGTGAGGTCAAGGGCGACGAACTCGAGCGCACGCCGCAAGGCTTTTTCCGCACGCGCCTGCGCTACGGCAAGGGCTCCCGCGGTCGCTTCGTCATCCGGCTCAAGGACGAGAACGCTGCGAAGGCGCGCGCGGTACGGCTGCGCGCGCTCGCGGAAATGCTCGGGGCAGCGGGACACTCGGCAGAGGCGCCCGTCATTCTGAAAAAGGCCGGCGCAATGGTCGGCGAGGCGGACTTCGCTGCGGTCGTGCTGTTCGCCGAGCAGCTGTGCGCCACGTCGCCCAAGGCCCAGAGCGCACTGCAGAAACGGGCAATCACATTTCGCGAACTCGCGGAAAGCTGGACGAGCGGCGACCTGACGCGGGATTGGCCGGACTACGTAGAGGCGAAGCGCAGCGTTGGTCACGACATCTCGCGGCTCGAGTTCTTGTACAAGGCAATCGGCGCCGTCCCCCTCGCTAAGTTCGAGTTGACGGATGCCGAGCGTGCAATGCGCTCTCTTGATCCGAAACTCTCCAGCGCGACCCGCCGACAGTACGCGCAGCTCATCAGCCGGGTGCTGAAGCTCGCGGTCTATCCCTGCAAGCTGATCGATCGGAGCCCACTTCCCAAGGGCTTCCTGCCAAAGGTGAAGGGCAAGAAGGCGACCGCGTACCTCTATCCAGAGGAGGACGCGAAGCTGCTCGCGAGCAAGAAGGTCGCGCTCGAGCGTCGCGTGCTGTACGGCTTTCTAGCGCGGGAGGGCATGCGATTCGGCGAGGCAACGACGATGCGCTGGCGCGACTTGGACCTGAAACGCGGCGTGGTCACACTGGACCGCAACAAGACGAACAACCCCCGCTCTTGGGTGCTCGGCCCGGGCGTCAAAGAAGCCTTGTTGGCATTCAAGCCGAACGAAGTAAGCGAGGACGCTGCCGTGTTTGCCGTCGACGACCCAACGCGTGCGGCCGACCAGCTCATCGACGACCTGCGAGCTTCCGAGGCGACGGACCGAGTGGAGCTTTTCGAGACGACCAAGACCCGGATCCGGATGCGAGCGCACGACCTGCGGGGCACGTTCGTGACGCTGAGCCTGGCGAACGGCAAGAGCGAGAAATGGGTGCGCCAGCGCACCGGGCACAAGTCGAGCATCATGCTGGCGCGCTACGATCACGAGGTGGCTGGGGAGCTGAAGCTCGGCGAGCTGCTACCCCTCAACGAAGCCATTCCGGAGCTGGCGCCGGTACCGCCCGCGAGCGACGTGGCGGGTCAGGGTGGGCCAGAGGGTGGGCCAGAGCAGCAACCGCCGGCGGCGATTCCGACCACGGAGACGACGGAATCCAGCATGATTCCGAGTGGTGGCCCCTCCCGGACTCGAACCGGGATTCCATTGCTGGAGAGGGATTTTAAGTCCCCTGCGTCTGCCATTCCGCCAAGGGGCCACATTGCTCCGGGAGCAATCTGGCCCGGGGATAGCACCGATGCGCGCGCTCCGGCACCGAAATCCGAACCGCTGCGCACTGGGCGGCGGGCCAGCGGCGCTCAGCGGCGCTCGGCCTCTGCCCAAGTGCCGGTGTCTGCCAAATCGGGCGAGAACGCGAGGCCTTCGAAGCGCAGTGTCAGCGCGCGCTCGAGGAATACGCCGGACTCCACGTCGAAGCTGAGCAACCGATCGGCGCCCGCGAACGAATCGAGCTCTGGACCATCCCAGATCGCGCGCGCAGTGCCGGTCAAGGACAGCACATCGCCGGTCGCGAAATCGGCGCACACAATGCCGGCGCGCGGATTGACCTCCAGATTGCCGAAGGTGTTGAAGATGAAGTTCCCCCGAAAGTCCGGGATCGTGAGCCGCGTGGCGCTGGGCCCGTCACTCACGCGCACGAACCCTGGCCGCCCACCGCGATGAGAGACATCGACACCCTCCCCGTCTTTCCCACTCGCAGCCGCAACCGATGCAGTGGCAATGAAGAACGTGTCGGTGCGCGCGAGCAGCTCACTCGCTCGGGCGGACAGTCGCGCTCCCTCCGCGCTCACCGGTCCGGCGGCGCTCCTCAGGCTCGCGTCGAAACTCGGCTCGCGCGCTTGAATGTACTGCTTACAGTTCCCAAAGCTCTGCTCGATCTCCACGCTAAACGAATGCGCATCGCGAGCAACGACATGGCCATTGGCGCGATTGCGCCGCCGCGTCTCCAATTGGATCCCCAGCAACCCCAGCGGACTGCCGAGCGCCAGCTGCCCGGCCAGCGGATCCCCCAACAGCGGCTGAGCCACAATTTGCAGTAATTTGGGCGATGGCGAGCGCATAAACCCGGGCTCCCCCGCGAGCAGTGACGCCCAGAGTCGGCCCGCTGCGTCCATGCTGCCGACGACGACAAGCGGCAGCGCTTCGAATAGCTCACGGTGCTGGTCCGGCATGTACTCGCGGATCATGTTGCGCCCGCCGCGCTCGACTTGATCGCGCACTCCGACACGCCGTTGCACGCTCTGCTCGCCGGGGTGAAAGGGCGACGCTTCGCGCGTCCAACCGCGATCGATGGTGCGACGCACCGTAGGGGCCATTACGCCTTCGCCGGAGTGCGGGCCATCGGCACGAAACCAGGCAGCGCCTCGACGCGCGCTAGCCAGTTGCGGATCGCGGCGTAAGGTTCGAGCGAAACGTCGCCTTCGGGCGCGTGGGCGGTGTACGTGTACAGCGCGATATCGGCCAAAGTTGGCGTTTCGCCGACGAGGAAGGGGCGCGTGCTGAGCTCTTTTTCGAGCACGGCGAACAGCTCGTGCGCTTTGCGCGCGGCCAGGGCGTGGTCGAGCGGCGCGTTGAACACGCGCACGAGGCGCGCCGCGCCCGGCCCTGTTGACAATTGACCAGCGGCCACCGAGAGCCAGCGCTGCACTTCGGCCCGGCGCGCGGCGTCGCGCGGCCAATAGCGGTCGGTTTTGTCGTAGCGCTCGGCGAGGTAGACGAGGATTGCGTTGCTGTCGCTGACGGTGTGCGCGCCGTCTTCCAGCACGGGCACTTGGCCGAAGCTGTTCTTGGCCAGGAAGGGCGGCTGCTTGTGTTCGCCTTTGAGCAAGTCCACGTGCACCAACTCGGCGTTCAGGCCGAGCAGCGAGAGCATCAGCTCCGCGCGGTGGGAGTGGCCGGAGAGCGGGAAGCGATACAGGCGGAGGGTTTTGGCTTCGGTCATGCGCGTAAGTTGCGGCCCCGACGCCAGGGAAACAATCAGCATAATTGACAAGTTATTATTTCATAAATAGGAATAATCCCCGTGGACCGATTTTTGAGCCTGAAAGTGTTCGTCGCGGTGGGCGAAGAGCAGAGCTTTGCGGCGGGGGCGCGGCGGTTGGCGCTCTCGCCCCCGGCGGTCACGCGGGCCATCGGGGCGCTGGAGCAGGAGCTGGGCGTGAAGTTATTGCAGCGAACCACGCGCATCGTGCGTTTGACCGAGGCGGGCGCGCGCTACCTGCTCGACAGTAAGCGGATCCTGGGCGAGCTCGAAGACGCGGACCAAGCCGTGTCGGGAGCGCAGGCCGAGGTGCGTGGTGCGCTCGCGATCACGAGCTCGGTGCTATTCGGGCGCGCGTTCGTTGCACCGCTTTTGCACGCTTTTTTGGGGCACCATGCCAAGATCAACGTGCGGGCTCTGTTCGTCGATCGCGTGGTCGATCTGATCGAAGAGGGGTTAGATGTCGCGGTGCGCATCGCCCACCTTTCGGACGCATCTTTCACGGCGATTCGCGTGGGCGCGGTACGCAACGTGGTGTGTGCTTCGCCGGCTTACCTCAAGCGCCACGGCGTCCCCCAGTCGCCCGATGATTTGAAGGCGATGGCTGCGTTTTGCTTCTCGGGCGATCGTTCGCCGCCCGCTTGGTCATTTCGAGACGGCAAGCGCACGCTCTCGGTGCGCCCGAACGCACGCTTGGTGGTCAATAGTCCGGAGGTCGCGATGCAAGGCGCGGTGGCCGGAGAGGGCGTCACTCGCGTGCTGTCGTACCAGGCGGCCTCGGAGGTGAAGGCGGGGCGCCTACGGGTGATCTTGCGTGAGTTCGAGCCGGAACCGATCCCGATCCACGTCATTCATCGGGAGGGAAAGCGGGCCGCAGCGCGCGTGCGCGCGTTCGTGGATTTTGCGGTCGCCGAGCTCCGCGGGAACCCGCTACTCAAAGCCTAATTAGGCCGAGTCATTGCTTGTGCAGCAGGTAGCCGAGCGCCACCGACAACCCGCCGACCACTAGCACCAGCAGCACGGCCATCGACCAGGAGTTGGCCACGCGCGGCCCCGGCTTGCCCGAGTTTTTTACGCCCGCACGTTCGGGCGGAAGGGAGACGCCGCCGCGCCCGCCGCGAGCCAGATTGGCCAGGCCCGCCGCGGCCGTGGCGCTGATGTTCACCTTCACTTGCAAGGCGCCCCGTTCGGCGATCGTCATCGCCACGAGCTGCGATTTTTGCACGCGATCGGTGCCGCCGCTGAACACCGACAGTGCCTCGATGAAGGCGCGCACCGAGCTCGGGCGCAGATTGGGATCGCGTTCGAGCCCGCGGTGCACCACGCGCGCCAGATCGCGAGGTACCCAGGCCGCCACCGCGTCGAGCTGTGGGATGGGCTCGGTGCAAATGGCGACGATCAGCTCGCCGAGCGAGGTTTGGCCGCCCCACATGCGTTGGCCGCTGAGCGCCTCCCACAGCACGACCGATAGGCTCCAAACATCGGTGCGTTCGTCGACCGCTTTGGCGTTTTTGGCTTGCTCCGGGGACATGTACATCGGCGAGCCCAGCATGCCACCCGTGCGCGTCAGGCTCAGGTGGCTGACGGCATTGCTGCCTTCGTTCACGCGCGTGCGCTTGGCGACACCGAAATCGCAAACCTTGACCGTTACCTCTTGGGTCTGCTCGTCGATCTGCAAAAACAAATTCGCGGGCTTGATGTCGCGATGCACGACGCCGCGTGCGTGCGCGGCCGCCACGCCGCTCGCGCCCTGCAGGACCAGCCGCACCGCCACTTGTGGGTCGAGCGCGCCCTCCTTTTTGAGCACGGCCGACAGCTCCACGCCGTGCAAAAGCTCCATGATGATGTACGGCATACCGAGCGCTTCGTCGGAGCCGGTATCGATCGTGCGGGCCACGTTGGGGCTGCTGATGTCGCTCGCGGTGCGCGCTTCGCGCGCAAAGCGCTCGAGCGCGGTCGGCGAAGCATTGGCCATGCCCGCCGAGACCACCTTGGCCGCCAAGCGTTGCGCGTTGGGCCCCTCGACTTCGTAGACCGAGCCCATGCCGCCTTTGCCGATCAAGCGAATCACTAGATACTTGTCACTGAGGCGCTTGCCACTGAGACCCAGCGGATCGAGCTCGTTCGCGCCCGGCCGCGAGGGCGGCGCGACGGTCAACGCCAGATCAGCGCGGCTCTCGACGCGCTGACGCAGTTCGGTCGAAACGCGGGTGATGCGCGTTTCGTCCAGTAGCTCATCGCCGCCGGAAAAGCGCCGCAGCCGATCCGCGAAGTCTTCGATCGTGGGCGGGCGCAAGTTCGGATCGCGATTGAGCGCGCGGTGAACCGCGCGCGCCAAGTTTGCCTCGATCCACGGTGCTCGATCCTGAATGTGGGGTACGTCTTCCGTGCAAATGGCGGCCACCAAATCCGCGATCGACTCGACGTGCGAGAACGGTGCGACGCCGCACAACATTTGATACAGCGTCGCCCCGAGCCCCCAGACATCCGCGCGTTCATCGGCGTCTTTGGCGTTCCGCAGCTGCTCCGGCGCGGCATAGTCTGGCGTGCCCAGCTGTACTCCGGTCGCCGTCAGAGAATCATCCGTAGCCGCGCCCAGGCGCTTGGCGATTCCGAAATCGCACACCTTGACGATCACCTCTGGCCCATCGCGATCGAGTAGCAGGTTGCCCGGCTTCACATCGCGATGCACGACGCCAATGCGGTGCGCTGCGGACAGACCACGGGCCGCCTGCAGCGCGACGCGCACCGCGCTTTCCGGAGCCAGCGCACCGTGCGTCTCGAGCACGCCATCCAGATCCCGCCCACTGAGCAGCGGCATCACCAAATAGTGGCCGAGCGCCTCGTCCTGCCCCGAGGCCAACGTCGTCACCACGTGCGGGTGAGACAGCCCCAAGACGAGCTTGGACTCCCGCTCGAAGCGTAGCGCGCTCTCACCGTCCAACAGCTCTGGATACAAGATTTTGACCGCGAGCGACTTGCCTTCCGGATCGCTGGCCCGAAACACGGCGCTCATGCCGCCGAGGCCGATCAGTGAATCCAAGCGATAGCGCCCTGCAACGAGCTTACCGACGTAGCTCTTGGCGCGATCTTCGAAGTTGGGCAGGCCCACGATGGTGCCCGCAGCATAGCCACGCAGGGAGGTGTCGCCTAGCACTACTCGGCCGGTTTTCCGGCCGTTGCTGTCATGCGCTCCGCGACCCGGATTTTTCGCGGCTTCATGCGACGCTGGGCGTTAGACTGGGCGCATGGCTGAAGCTTACGAACCGCGTGGTCGCGTCTTGGTGGTGGCAGGCTCCGACTCCGGTGGGGGCGCCGGCATTCAGGCCGACATCAAGACCATCACCGTTTTGGGCGGGTACGCCGCGACCGCCATCACCGCGCTCACCGCGCAAAATACCTTGGGCGTGTTCGGCGTGCTGCCGATCGATCCGGAGTTCGTCGCCGAGCAGATGTCGGTCGTGTTGACCGACATCGGCGCCGATGCGGTCAAGACCGGCATGTTGTTCTCGGAAGAAATCATCTCTGCGGTCGCCTCCACGCTCGAGATCCGCGCGCGCCGCGTGCCGGTGATCGTCGATCCGGTGATGGTCGCCAAGGGTGGCACGTCCCTGCTCCAAGAGCGCGCACGCAGCGCCCTGGTCGAACGCCTGCTCCCACTGGCCGCGCTGATCACGCCCAACGCCCCCGAAGCCGCCGCGCTCGCCGGCATCAAGGTCGAAACCATCGACGACATGGAGCGCGCCGCCGATCGCCTGCTTGCATTCGGCGCGAGCGCAGTGCTGATCAAGGGCGGACACGTGCCCGGCGACACGATCGTCGACATCCTGCGCACCGCCGACGGCGAAGGCGCGCACTTCGAGCACCCCCGCATCGTCACACGCTCCACGCATGGCACCGGCTGCACGCTGGCCGCGGCGATCGCTTGCGGGGTGGCCCACGGCTTTACCCTGCGCTCCGCCGTCGAGCGCGCCGAAGACTACGTGGTCGAAGCCATTCGCACCGCCCCCGGTCTCGGCAAAGGGCATGGCCCGCTCAACCACGGCCACGTGATCGGGGCGCGCCTGAACTGAACGCGACGCGGGCGACGGTCGTGAGTCGGAGGCGGACGCACTGCCGCGCCCGCCTCTGGCCCGAAGCGTTCCGAGCTCAGCCCGGCTGGTTGAACTTGAATTGCGCCATGATCGCCAGACGGTACTGCTGCGTGGTCGCAGCCCCAGTGAGCGCGGCCACCGCGAACTTCACCCGCACGTTGTTGGGCGGTTGCCCCTTACCGGTGAGCGGCTGAATCTGGCATTTGCCGTGTGAAAACATTTCCTGGGTTGGCCACGCAGGAACGGGCGCGCGGCACGCGCAGCGCACCAAGCGAACTCCGCACCTCGGCGCAATCCGTCGCAGCAGCCACGCCTGCCCTCCCTGAAACGAGCGACGCGCATGTCTGCGCAGCTGAAGCCCGCGCATGTCCCCGCAGCTGAAGACACCTCTCTAAACCAGGGACTCGTCCGGCTAAGTCTAGGGTGCCCTGGACCCTCAGATATTCGGTCAAGCGTAATCAGCCACTGCAGGCTCGAAACCACAAAAAACCGCGGACGATTTCGCGGGGTCCGCTACGTCTTGCTCCGCCGTAACGCCTGCGCACACGCGAATGGGAGTCCACGCAATCGTACGCACACGCAGCCGGAAAGCACCTCACCGGTCACCGAGACATCCCCTCAGCTGCGGCCCCAGAACCACATGCCGCCCAGGCTTCACTTCGACGTTCCCACGTCGTACCGTGCCCGACTTGTTTCCCTTCGCAGCTCTCTCTCGCTCGCAAGCAAAGCTGCACTCTCAACGCCGAGAGCACAGTCGAACAACGCCTTCCGCTGCCGTTGGCGCACCGCGCTGGCCGAAGGCCAGCGCTTGGGTAGCCGGGCGCCCGCAGCGCAGCGCGCGAGGACGCCCGCCGTGACGCGACGCCCCTGGCCCGGGGCAACCGATCTCCAAGATCGGCTGGCTCTTCGCCTCGAAGTTCTTGACCGTGCAATGCGACGCGCCCACCGCACTCGGCAGCCTAAGACGTCGCGGGCCGGCGCGCGAAGCGGCCCGCGAGCCACCCGCCGACCACGAGCTGCAGCGGGTGATAAAGCATGATCGGGAGCAGAATCAAGCCGAGCCCAGGGGCCGCGCCGAAGATCAGACGTGCCATCGGGACGCCCGACGCGAGCGTCTTTTTGGACGCGCAAAACAGCGCGGTGATGCGCTCGGCCAGTTCGAACCCGAGCACGCGACTGAGCACCCAAACCAAGCACAACATGAGCGCCAGCACGAGCACCGACGCCAGCGCCGACACCGAGAGCAACGTTCCGCCGCTGCTCCACACGTGGGTCTTCACCGAATCGCAGAAAGAAGTGTAGACGAGCAGCAGGATCGTGACCCGGTCCAGCACACCGATGCGTGCCTTGTGGCGCATCGCGAAGGCGCCCAAGAGCGGTCGCAGCGCTTGACCAACGAACAGCGGCAGCACGAGCCACAGACATAGGTCCAAAACGACGCGCCCGAGCGGTAGCGAGTGGCCCGAGGCGCCCAAGGCCAACCCCAGCCACCAAGGGGTGAGCAATACTCCCAGCAAGCTCGAGAGCGTCGCGTTGAACACGGCTGCCGGGACGTCACCCCGCGCCGTCGCGGTCAGCGCGACCGAGGAAGAGACGGTAGAAGGCAGCGCGCACAAGAAGAACAATCCCGTGCGCAGGTTTTCGTCGATCCGACCGGCGGTCAGGCTCAAAAGCAACAAGCCCAAGAGCGGGAAGGCCAAGAAGGTCCCGAGCTGGACCAGCAAGTGGAGCTGCCACTTACGCGTCCCAGCCGCGAGGGCCGAGAGCGACAGCGTGAGCCCATGCAGGCAAAAAATCAGTGATACGCCCAGGCTATTGACCAGCTCGGGGTGCAGGCTGCCTCCTTTGGCGCCCGCGTCGGGGAACAGCCAGGCCAGCGCGACGGCCGCGCCCATACCGATCAAGAACCAATCAGGCCGCTTCATGCTACTCGTCTCCTTCGATGCAAAGTGATGCTGCAAAGCCTCGCCGCAAAAGCGCGACGCAGGCCAAAACGAAAAGCGCGCCGCTCAAGCGCGACCCAGACGCGACGCGCCAGCGCATCTTGGACGCGGCGATTCGCGAGTTCTCCGCACAGGGCTACAGCGGCGCTCGTGTCGACACGATCTGCAAGCGCGCGCGCGCCAACCCGCGCATGATCTATCACTACTTTGGCGACAAAGATGGCCTGTACGTGACCGTGCTGGAGCACGTGCTGGGCGATCTCCGGCGCGAAGAGCTGAAGCTGGAGGTCGATCACGTTCAGCCGCTCACGGGCATGCTGCAGTTGTTCAACTTCGTTCACGCGCACTTCGGTGCGCACCCGGATCTGATCGCGCTGCTCAGCGGTGAGAATTTGTTGCGCGCGCGCTTTTTGCGTCGCTCGGTGAAGGCGCCGATCGTCGCCTCGCCGTTGATCGAGCTGATCGCGCGGCTCTTGGAGCGCGGTGTGAAGCAAGGCGAGTTCCGCTCCGGCATCGACCCGCTGCAGCTGTACGTGATGATGGTGGCGCTCAGTTATTTTCACCGCTCCAACGCGCACACGCTGTCGGTGCTGTTCCGCACGGATCTGCAAGACCCCGCATGGCAGAGCGAGCAGAAGCGCAATGCGGATCAAATGCTGACTCGCTTTCTCGAGCGCAATTCGCCGCGTGCGGCCGAGTAAGCGGCACTCGGAAGCATTCTCGAAACATGGATTGCGGGTCATGATAGGGCGTGAAACACGGCGGAAATGAGTAAGTAAGTATTTACTTTCTTGTCGAGGAGTGAGAATGTCTCTCCACCGAGGCCGCTTCGCAAGGCCCGAGTGAGAGAAAGATGTCGATTGCTACTCCCTTCAGTTACGAGCAGCCGTACGCCTCCGCACGCGTTCCCGTGTTTGGTCGGCAAGCGGTGGCTACGTCGCATCCCGCGGCGGCGCAGGTCGGGCTCTCCGTGCTCACGGCCGGCGGCAACGCCATCGACGCAGCGATCGCCGTCGCGGCCACCTTGGCCGTCGTCGAACCAACGATGAACGGTTTGGGCAGCGATCTGTTCGCACTGGTTTGGGACGGGCAGAAGCTGCACGGCTTGAATGCGTCGGGGCGCGCGCCCCGCGCGTGGAGCCCGCAGCGCTTCTCGGGCAAGCGCCGGATGCCCGAACTCGGTTGGGATTCGGTGACCGTGCCGGGAGCCGTGAGCGGCTGGGCCGCGCTCTGGAAACGCTTTGGCAGCCTGCCATTCGAACGCTTGCTCGCGCCGGCCATCGGCTACGCAAAGGACGGCTTTCCGGTGCTGCCGCGGATGGCCGAGCTGTGGTCCCAAGCGGTCACGCGCTTTCAAGAGTTCCCGGAATTTCGCCGGGTTTTCCTCGACAATGGCCGCGCCCCGCAAGCCGGGGAGTGGTTTCGTTTGCCCGATTTGGGCGAGTCCTTGGTCGCCGTCGCCGAGAGCGTCGGGGGAGAGTTTTACTGCGGCAAGCTCGCTGAACGCATCGCTCGCGCGGCAGCTCTGGCGGGCGGCGCGCTCACAGGCGAAGATTTGCAAAGTCACCACGCGGACTGGGTCGAGCCTCTCGGCATCGACTATCGCGACGCGCGCCTGTGCGAGCTGCCGCCCAACGGGCAAGGGCTGGCCGCCCTCTTGGCGCTCGGCATTCTCGAGCACCTGCCGCTCGAGGGGCTATCCCCCGAACATCCAGACAGCGTTCACCTGCAGCTCGAGGCGATGAAGCTGGCGTTCGTCGATTGCAAGAGGCACGTCGCTGATCCCGAACGCATGCGGCTGCCGGTTCAAGAGCTGCTCTCCGAGCAGCGGCTCGCCAACTTGGCTCGGCGCATTCACGCCGACCGCGCCGCACCGCACCGTGAGGGCCCCGCGCGCGATCACGGCACCGTGTACGCCACGATCGCCGATCGCGAGGGCCGCATGGTGTCGCTGATTCAATCCAACTACCTGGGCTTCGGCTCGGGCGTGGTCGTGCCGGGCACCGGGATCAGCCTACAAAATCGGGGTTTGGGCTTCTCACTCGAGGCCGATCATCCCAATCGCGTGGCGGGGGGCGCACGCCCTTACCACACGATCATGCCCGGCTTTCTGCTGCGCGAGGGCCAGGCGGCGATGAGCTTCGGCGTGATGGGTGGGCACATGCAGCCGCAGGGCCATGTGCAACTCGTGCTGCGCACCGTGCTGCATCGCCAAAATCCGCAAACCATCTGCGACGCGCCGCGCTGGTACCTCGGCGAACAATCCGAGATCGCGCTGGAGCCCGAGTTCGGCAGCGAGCTCGAACTCAATTTGCGCGCGCGCGGCCACCGCATCGTGAACGCTCCACAGCGCCTCCTGTTCGGTGGCGCACAAGTCATCTACCGCCTGACCGACGGCTACTGCGCCGGATCCGATCCACGCAAAGACGGCCAGGCCGTCGCTTCGTGATGTTCCCGAGGAGATAGCTCATGACCCAATTACTGATCACGGACGAGATCGAGCTCAAGCTCGGTGCGCTCGGCCTCACCTTACCGATACGGCCGACGCCGATCGCCAATTTTCTACCCTTCCGCGTGTCGGGGAACACCGTGTACCTCGCGGGCCAAACCTGCGAGCTGGATGGGCAGATCGTGTACAGCGGCTGCGTCGGGGAAGACGTAACGCTCGAAGTGGCTAAAAAGGCGGCCGAGCTGTGCGCGCTCAATCTGCTCTCCTGCCTGCGGGAAGCCTGCCAGGGCCGGCTCGATCGCGTGGCCCGCTGTCTGCGCGTGGGCGGCTTCGTGCAGGCGAAGTCCGGTTTCCCGCGCGTGCCCGCCGTAATCGACGGCGCTTCCGAGCTGTTCGTCGCTCTGTGGGGCGAGCACGGACGCCATGCGCGGACCGCAGTCGGTGTGGCGACTTTGCCGCAGAACGCTGCGGTCGAAGTCGACGCGATCTTCGAATTGCGGAGCGCGCCTTGAACGGCCGCGCCGCACCACGCGAGCTGAAACCTCAACCAAACCGTAAGCAAACAATTTTTCGTGAGAATCGCGAGCCGGCATCCCGAGCTCGTCAGGAGAAGGCCATGAAAAGAACGACCATTCAGGATTGCTCGAATTACACCTTGTTGGCCGCGGCGCTGTTCGCGCTCGGCGCTTGCAGCCGCTCCGAAGCCCACGCGGCGGAAAAGAGCGCAGAGCCAACGGCAAAGAGTGCCGGTCCGCTCAAGGTGGGCGTGATGATGCCCGGCTTCGTGAACGACGGCGGATACATGGAATCGGCCGCCAAGGGCATCGAGAAAGCACGCGCTGATCTGGGCTCAAAGGTGAAAATCACCTTGGTCGACCAAGTGCCGTTCGCCAATTGGCCGCAGACGATTCAAAGCCTGATGAGTCAGAACGATCTGGTGATCACGGTCGGCGCCGACCCGGGCGATGCGGGCAAGGCTGCCATCAAGAGCTTCCCCGACAAGAAATTCGCCGAGGTGGGCGGCCCAGCCGATGCCTCGGACAATCGCGCGGCGTACGACCCGAAGCAGCCCGAGATCGCCTTCGTTGCGGGCGCAGTCGCGGCGCTGAGTTCGAAGACGGGCAAGGTGCAGTTCATCGGTGGCATGGAGATCCCCCCCATCGTCAACACCGCGACCGAGTTCGGCAATGGCGCCAAATACGCGAAGCCCTCGATCACCGTGCTGGCACCGGTGTTCACCGGCGATTTCGAAGATGTCTCGAAGGCGAAAGAAGCGGCGTTGACTGGCATCGCCAGCGGCGCGGACGTCCACTATCAGGTGCTCAACACCGGCATGAAGGGGCTGGTGCAGGCCGCCCGTGAGCACCACACCGCGGTCATTGGTGGCCCGCTGCCGAAAGAGTGCGGCAGCGACGCCGTTTTCATTGCCTACACGAAATCCGATACTGGAGCCGAGCTGCGCTACGCAATCGACGAAGCACTGGCCGGCACCTGGAAGCCGATCAACAAAGCGTTTGGTCTCGCGTCGGATACGGGGGCCGCTGGTTTCACACTCTGCACCGGCGATTCCGCGGTGCAAAAAAAGGTCGACGAGATCATCGCCGACATCAAGTCCGGTAAAATCAAGACCATCTGAGGTTGTCATGCCGTCGATCTCCGAGCTGGCACGAATGGACGCGGTCACGATCGCCCGTGAGGTGCGCGCGCGACGATTGTCCGCGGTCGAGGTCACTGACGCCGCGATCGAGCGCATGAACGCGCTCGATCCGGCGCTGCACGCCTTCTGCACCAAGGCGCCGGACGTCGCGCGCACCGCAGCCCAGCGCGTCGACGATGAGCTGAGGGCCGGGCGTGACCCTGGCCCGCTCGCGGGAGTACCGATCGGCATCAAAGATCTGGTCAGCACCGCGGGCATCCGCACCACCTCCGCGTCCTGGGCCTACGCCGACTTCGTCCCGGACGAAGACGACGTGGTCGTCGAGCGGCTGCGGGCGGCCGGCGCCGTGATCCTCGGCAAAACCAATGCGACCGAGTTTGGCTACAGCGGCACCAGCGACAATCCGCTGTTCGAGGCCACACGCAATCCCTGGAACCCAGAACTCTCTCCAGGCGGATCCAGCGCTGGCTCGGCTGCCGCCGTGGCTTCCGGAATGTGCCCATTTTCGATCGGCAGCGATGGCGGCGGTTCGGTCCGCATTCCCGCCAGCTTCTGCGGCCTGTATGGCATCAAGGCCTCGATGGGCCGCGTGCCGCTCTACCCCGGCTGCAAAGACGAGCGTTTTCCCGGCGTATCCAGCTGGGAATCGCTGGAGCACATCGGTCCGATCAGCCGCACCGTGGCCGACAGCGCGCTCATGCTGTCGGTGATCAGCGGTCCGGATGACCGCGATCGCTATTCATTGCCGGCCGCCGATTTCGACTGGCTCGAGGCGTTGAAGGGGGATTTGCGCGGGCTGCGCGTCGCGTACAGTCCAGATTTTGGCTACGTGACCGTCGATCCGCGCGTGCGCGAAATCGCGCGGCGGGCCGTGAAGGTATTCGAGGACCTCGGTTGCGTGGTCGAAGAGGCCAACCCGGGCTGGGAGAACCCGGCCAGCGCGTTCGAGGCAATCATGTTCAACGAGACGGATTTGCGTGGCATGCGCAAACTCGCGGACCAACTCGGCGATCGCATGAGCCCGCACCTCTCGGCTGGCCTGCGCCGCCATTGGACCGCCGAAGAGTTCACGGATGCGATGATCGACCGCAAACGGCTGTGCAACGCGATGTGGCGCTTCATGCGCAACTACGATCTGTTGCTGACACCGACGTTGGCCGCTCTGCCGTTCGAAATCGGCCCGCTCGGCAAACTCGGGCCGAACACGATCGCAGGCAAATCCGTGAGCGAGACGCACTGGCTCTCGTTCACCTTTCCCATGAACTTCACCGGGCAGCCCGCCGCTACCGTTCCCGCGGGCTGGACGGACGACGGGCTCCCGGTCGGCTTGCAAATCGTCGGTCGCCACCTCGCCGATCGGCTCGTGTTGCGGGCGTCCGCGGCATTCGAAGCGGCCGCGCCCTGGAAGCACCGCTGGCCCAAAGTCAGCATGAACGAAGGCAAAGGGCCGTGATGAACCTGCTTCATGACATCCACATGGAAGACGTGACCCGCGCTCCGCTTCAACTGGCCGTCGCGCCCACGCCATTTTCGCTCGAGCTCCGCTCCGTGACCAAGCGCTACGGCTCGGTCACCGCGCTCGAGGACGTATCGCTCGAGGTGCGCGCGGGCAGCGTGCATTGCGTACTCGGCGAAAATGGCGCCGGAAAATCGACGTTGTGCGGGATCGTGTTTGGCACTCAGCGCCCCGACGCAGGCGAGGTCAAGGTCGACGGCAAGCGACTCGACGCGCGGCGTCCAGCCGATGCCCTCGCCCGCGGCATTGCCATGGTGCATCAGCACTTCTCGCTCGTCGGGACACTGACGGTCGCGGAGAACCTGGCGCTCGGCGGCTTGCGGGGCCGGCGCGGCGTTCGTGAAGCTAAGCAACGCTTGCGTGAGCTGGGGGACCGCTATGATTTACACGTCAATCCGGACGCGGTCGTGGAAGAGCTCTCGGTCGGCGAGCGCCAGCGCGTGGAGATCTTGAAGGCCCTCTCGAGCGATCCGCGCTTACTCGTGCTAGACGAGCCGACCGCCGTACTGCCGCCAGCAGAGGTCGCGGCTTTGCTTCAGCTGTGTCGCCGAATCGCAGACGACGGCCGCGCCGTGGTGCTCGTCACGCACAAGCTGGCCGAGGCGCGCGCGGTCGCCGAGCGCGCCACCGTTCTGCGCGGCGGGCGCTCGATCGCGACCGTCGATTTGGCCGCAGTAGACGACGACGAGCTCGTGCGGCTGATGGTCGGCCGTGACGTCGGCGCCACGGGCGGCGCAGTCGCCGCCGCGCTCGGACTGACGGCCGGCAGCGGCGCTCGCTTGCTCGAAAGTGCGTTGCCCACGTTCGGGGCATCCGCAATCAATGTCTCCCGGCTGAGCTTGGAGGTTCAGGGCGGCGCGCCGATCCTCGATGAGATCTCGCTCGATGTGCGAGCTGGCGAAGTCGTGGGCTTGGCCGGAGTCGAGGGCAACGGTCAGAGCGAGCTTGCGCGCATCCTGGCCGGCGCCCAGCACCCGACTCGAGGCGAACAACGGCTCGCCGGCAAGGATGTCGCGGCCCTACCGCCGCGAGAGCGAGCTCGCCTCGGTCTCGCCGTCATTCCCGAGGACCGGCACCTCGAAGCGTGTATCGACCAGCTCAGCATCGCAGAGAACCTCGTGCTCGGTGATTTGCCGCATTACACCCGCTTCGGTCTGCTGCGCCGCGGCGCCATCGCGGCCCGGGCAAAAGAGCTGATGTCCACCTGGGACGTTCGCGCTCCCGGGCCGCTCGTGGCCATGAAGACACTCTCGGGGGGCAACCAGCAACGCGTCGTGCTTGCGCGTGAGCTGTCACGCACACCGCTGGTCGCGGTGCTCGCCGCGCAGCCGACTCGCGGCTTGGACGTGGGCGCCGTGGTCAGTGTGCTCACGCGCTTACGGGCGGCCGCAGCGGCGGGCGCCGGCGTATTGATCATCTCCAGTGAACTACCGGAGCTGCTCGCTACCTGCCATCGCATCGCGGTCATTCATCGCGGCCGAATCGTGGGCCAGGTTCTGCCGCGCGAACCCGGCGCGCTCGAACGCATCGGCACACTGATGTCGGTCGGGGCGGTGGCGTCATGATCGCGGGCAGTTCAATCATCAGCAAAGCCGTGGATGGCTTGAAGCCGCTCAAGATCCCACTTTTAGCGACGCTGGCCGCGTTCGGAATCGGTCTCGTCCTGATCGTCGCCGCGGGTGCGCCGCTCAAGGATGCGCTCGGCGCCCTGCAAGATGGCATGTACGGTACACCCTATGCGTTGGGCGCGTCGTTGAACGCGGCTGCCTTGCTGGCGCTCGTCGGTGGCGGCTTCGTCGTGGCCGCGCGCTGCGGTTTGACCAACGTCGGCGGCGAAGGCCAGATCAACGTCGGAGCCCTCGCCGCCACCGCGATCGGCCTGCACGGCGCGGCCCACCTGCCCACGCCGCTGCCCGTCGTCGTGCCGCTGATTGCCGCGATCATTGCCGGCGCAGTCTGGGGGGCCATTGCCGGCGCGCTCAAGGCTTGGCGCGGCACCAACGAAGTGATTTCGACGTTGCTGATGAACTTCGTGGCCATCGGCCTCGTGTCGGTGGCCGTGCACGAGCAAAGCCTGCTTCGGCAACCCGCCACCTCCGCCCAGACCCTGCCGAACTCGCCGCCCTTGCCCGAAGTGACTCACCTCGCGCTGCTGCCACTCGGTAGCGGTTCACCCGGCACGATTGGCATCGTGATCGCCGCGCTGGTACTGGTCGCGGTTGCGGTCTTGGTCCGCCGCAGCGCGTTCGGTCTCAAGCTCAGCAGCGTCGCGCTCGGCAAGCAAGCCGCGGCGCGCGCCGGGATCTCGCCGGGCAGCATGGAAATAGCCGCCCTCGCCCTCGCGGGCGGCGCCGCGGGCCTCGCCGGCGGCATCCTCATGCTCTCCACGCCCTTCATCCTGCGCGATGGTTTCTCGTCCGGATACGGCTTTCAGGGCTTGGTCGTCGGGCTGCTTGCTCGGGGGTCTGCGGCCGGCGTGGTCTTGGCCGCACTGCTGTTCGGATTTTTGGACACCGGTGGCATCTCGCTGGAGGTCGGCGTTGGTGTGCCGTCCACCGTCATCCTGATCGTCGAAGCCGTGATCGTCATCACCATCGCCGGTTCGGCGGGCCTAAAGTTTGGAAGAAGCAAAGTGCGGAGAGCAACGTCATGAACCAAGTACAGTTCGCAGCATTCCTCACCGGCGGCGTGCGGCTCGCGCTGCCCGTGTTGTTCGCCGCGGTGGGCGAGCTCGTCTCGGAGCGCGCGGGCGTGCTGAATCTATCCCTCGAAGGCATGATGTTGAGCGGCGCGTTCGGTGCCTCGGTCGCCACCGCCGCTAGCGGATCCGCGCTGCTCGGCGTGTGTGCCGGCATGTTCGTGGCGCTGCTGTTCGCCGCAGGCCAAGCGTTGCTCACCGTCAGCGCGGGAGCCAATCAACTCGTCGTGGGCATTGCCGCGAACGCGCTCGCGCTCGGCGTCACGTCATTCGCGGCTCGACACCTGCTCCACGACGGCGCCGGCGACCGGCTCGCTGGCTTCGATCAGCTGCAAATCCCGCTCTTACACCGGCTACCGTTCGTCGGGGAAGCGCTGTTCGGCCAAGCGAGCCTCGCGTACATCGGGCTCCTGCTCGTCGCACTCACGCTCTTTGCGCTTCAACGCACCGGTTGGGGCCTTGCCGTCACGGCCGTCGGCGAAGACGCGCAAGCAGCCGACCGCGCCGGCACCCCCGTGCGCCTCGTGCGCACGCTGGCGATCCTGTGGACAGGCGCGATGGCCGGCTTCGGCGGCGCGTTCATCGCACTCGCAGACGTCCACGCCTTCACGCAAAACATGACCGCTGGCCGCGGCTACCTGGCCATCGTGGCCGTGATCGCGGGCGGTTGGATCGGTCGGCGGGTGCTGGTCGCCTGCGTGGTATTCGGAGCCGCAACCGCACTCCAGTTCCAAGCCGAAGCACTCGGGATCCACGTGCCCGTCGCGCTACTCGTGATCTCACCCTACCTGCTCGCACTGTTGGCCGTTGCCGGTCTGGTCGGTCGACAGCGCCCCCCACGCAATCTGACGTTGCCGTTCACCCGCTAACGCATTCCTCCGCCCGCTAGGTGCGCGCGATCTCGTCGGCAATGTCGCGGATTTTGACGACGGCCCGCGCGTAGGAGAGCAGTTCACCGCTGATCGTTTGATCGCTGCCGATCAGGATCAGCTGAATGCCTTCGTTCTCGACGAGGTGCTGGACGACTTCGTGGAAGTCACTGTCGCCCGCGGCCAGGAAAAGCGTGCGCCACTTGCGATGGCCGTGCGAGCGCATCAGGTGAAATGCGAGGCCGACGTCGACGGCCTTCTGTTGGATGAGCTCGAAGTGACGGCCGCTTTCTGGATGGATCACCGGGCCACCGCCCCAACTCGTTGGCCAAAACAGGGGCCTTTTCTGGAGCCAGTAAAGCTTGACGCGAATGCCCGGACCATCCGGCGGGCGATACGCCAGTGCACTGTGAAAGGCATTTTGCTTCGCGCTTGCCACGTCCGGATCGGAGTTGAAGTAGTAAGCGTCGTCGATTCCTGTGGCAAAGGTGCTTTCCAGGTATTGGCGGAGCTTCAGGTAGTCGAGCCGATCGCTGCGCTTGAGGCTTTGCCAAACCTTGTACAGGTAGGCACCATCGATGAACCACGCCGCTTCGTCGTTCATAAGCCCACTCGTCGGTACATCGGCAGCCTGTCGAAAAGCGTCATTGCCGTTCGGAAGTTAGCTCTTTTCGGGGCGCTCTGCGCGTAGCATGGTGGGGGCTTCCGTTTTCCGCGCGGAAGCGCCGGCTATCCTCTAGCATCCACCTCGGCCTCGCATGCTCCAACAGACGCGATGACGGCAGACTCGACAGTGAGCGACGGGCGCCTACGCGGCCTGTCCGACACGATGCGCGCGTTCGCCGAGGCGACGATTGACTATCAGCGTCTACTGCGCACGGTGGCCGAGCGCATGGCCAAGCTGGTTGGGCACGGCTGCGTCGTCGCGCTGCTGTCGGAGGACCAACAGCGGCTGATCCCCGCGGCGGTCTTCTTCGAAGATGCGGACCTGATGCGCGGCGCTCGAGGCGTGCTCGGAAACGGCCCCATTCCGATCGGTGCTTCGAAGCTGGGCAAGCGCTTGATCGAAAAGCGAGAATGCGTGTTGATCCCGTATTGTGATCAAGATGCGCTGAGTTCGGAGCTTTCGCCAGCCAACGCCGAGGCCATGCGGCACGTGGGCGTGCAGAGCTTGCTCGCATTACCGCTGGAAATGCGCGGCGGTTTGCTGGGCGTGGTCGCGCTCTTGCGCGTGGGCCGCGGCGCTCTGCCGTTCGATGCGGACGATGAAGCCGTGGCCAAGAACCTGTGCGAGCACGCCGCGCTGGCCATTTCCAACGCGCAGTTGTTGGAGTCGAGGCAGCGTGAGATCGACGAGCGCAAACGCGCCGAAGAGCAAGCGGGCCGCTTCGAGGCATTGATTCAACACAGCGGGGAGTTCATCGCCATGGCCTCGCTGGACGGTCGCGTGTTGTTCATCAACCAAGCAGGCAAAAAGCTGCTCGGAATCGAGCCCGACGTGGACGTGACGCAGCTCGAACTGCCGACCTTTCATACCCCCGACGGCTTGAAACGCGCCGACGTGATTCGCACCCAAGGCCGCTACCAAGGTCCCGGCCAGCTGCGTCACCTGGTCACGGGCGAGCTGATCGACACGCAAGTCAGCTCGTTCCTGGTGCGTGATGAGCGGGGCGACCCATTTGCGTTCGCGACCGTACAGCACGACATGCGGGAGATGAAGAGCCTCGAGGCGCACATCCGCCAAACGCAGCGGCTCGAGGCGCTCGGCAGACTCGCAGGCGGGATCGCCCACGACTTCAACAATATCTTGTCCGTGATCCTCAGCTACAGCACGATTTTGCTGTCGGAATTGGCGCCAGGAACTTCGGCCAGCGAAGACGTGCAAGAGATCCACGCCGCGGGCGAGCGCGCGGCGCGTTTGACGCGCCAGCTACTCGCCTTCAGCCGCCGCCAATTGCTCGAGCCGCGGATCGTGGATCTGAACGAAGTCGTGAGCGGCATGGAGAAGATGACCCGCCGCCTACTGGGTGAAGACATCGTGCTCAAGATGACGCTCTGTCCCACGCTCGGCCCCGTCAGGGTCGATGTTGGGCAGATCGAGCAAGTGCTACTGAACTTGGCGCTGAACGCGCGAGACGCCATGCTCAACGGCGGTGTTTTGACCATCGCCACGGACAACGTACTCGCGCCCGTCAAAGTCGGCACGGAAGAGGCATTGCCCGCGGTGAAGCTGTCGGTCACCGACACCGGCTCGGGCATGGACGAGGCCACGCGGCAGCGCGCATTCGAGCCATTTTTCACGACCAAAGCCAAAGGCAAGGGCACCGGGCTCGGGCTCGCGACCGTGTTCGGCGTCGTCGAACAGAGTGGCGGGCGGATCTCCGTCGCGAGCGAAGTGGGGCGCGGCGCGTCGTTCGTCATCCATCTACCGCGCTGCGATGAGCCGCTGCCCGTGCCGCGCGTGAGTTTGCGACCCAAGCAGCCGCGGGAGCAAGAAAGCGCCACCATCTTGCTGGTCGAAGACGAGGCACAAGTGCGAAAGTTGATCCGCGCGATCTTGGTCAGCGCTGGCTACCGCGTGTTGGATGCGGCAGGGCCTTTGGAGGCCCTCCGCCAAAGCGAACAATTCAACGAAGAGATCCACCTGCTGGTGACGGACGTGGTGATGCCCACGATGAGCGGACGCGAGCTCGCGGAGCTGCTGAAGCGCACCCGAAACCAAACCAAAGTCTTGTATCTGTCAGGCTACACCGAAGATGCCATTGCGCAGCACGGGGTGCTCGATGCCAGCACGGTGTTGCTGCAAAAGCCGGTCACCCCGGACGTGCTACTCGATCGCGTCCGGGAGATCTTGGAAGCTCCGCCGTCGAGCCGGCCTAGTTGAAGACGACGCTGACGCCCACGTCGAACGAGCTCGCGAAAGCGGAGATATCCTCACCCGAATGCGTGTCGCTCGTGGTCATGCCCATGGCCCGAAATTGCGGACCCGCCGCCCACTCCGGAGCGACCCAAAAATCATAGCCAAACCAGGCTGCGCCGCCGATGCCGACCGCGCGCTGGCGGCCATCACCCGTGGCGTTCACGTTCTGAAAGCTCTGCCCGGCCAAGCCGATCAAACCGCCCAAATGCCAGCCGCGGGTCGCATCCGGAAAGGCGTCGATGAATGGGCCGATCAGCGTGCTGACCCCAGCATGGCTGCCCACCTCGCGATCGTTGCGCTCGAAGGACGCGCCGAACAGCGGATCGACCAGTAAGCCACCACCGATCGATACGCCGGGGCTCGGCGAGCCGCCGATCAACAGATCGAGTGACATGGTTCCACCGTGCGCGCTGAAGTCCGAGTTCGGGCGATTACCGTCGCCGAAGCTACCGTAGTAGTAGCCGAAGCCGACGCTGGCCCGCAGGTAGAAACCTTCGTGAAAGTGATAGGTGCGCTGCACGGGCGTGGCGTTGGGCTCGGTGCTCAAATCGATCTTGGGCAAGGGCGCCGCTGGCGGCTGTTGGGGGGCAACCAGTTGGATCGTTGGCGGCGCTTCCGAGGGAGGTGGGCCAGGTGGCGCTGGCGGGCCGGGCGGCGGCGGCGGCACTGTCGCGGGCGCGGCCGCGGCTGGTGGCGCAGCTTGCGCCCACGCACTTGCCGAAAAACCAACGATGCAAAAAACTGGCAGGATCAAAAGTTGAGATTTCATTACTTTCTTGCGCCGGTTGCCGAGCCTCCGCTCCCCGGGCCCTTCTCCTATATGGTGTCCAAGACTGGGACGGGTAGGAGGCCGGATCCATTCATCGCGCCTAGACTGGGCGAGGGCCCGGACGCGTTACCGCTAACCAGCTGTAACCAGTGACGTTTTTGGCAGGGAAGGGGCGCGCTTAAAATGTCGCGCCCGACGCCGTTTCAGGCACAGGGCCCCTGCATTGTCCGACGACCGCCTGCACTGGACGTTCAACGGCGACCCCAATCAATTGGGCGAGCCCGCGGGTGTTCGTTCGATCACCGGCAACGACATCAACATGGTGTTCCAGCCGATCGTCGACCTCGAGACGGGCGTGCTCTTTGCGCACGAAGCGTTGGTCCGTTGCAAGCTGCCTCAATACGCTTCGCCGCCGCTCTTGTTTCTCGCGGCCGAGAAAGAACGCGCGTGCGGGCACTTGGGGCGGGTCATTCGACAGCAGACGTTCGAGCGTTGTCAGGACACGGCGTTGTTCGTGAACGTGCATCCTGAAGAGCTGAGCCAGCGTTGGCTGGTGCGACCGGATGATCCGATATTTTTTCACGAACGCGAGGTGTACTTGGAGATCACCGAATCGGCCGCGTTTACGCACTTCGACTTGTGCATGAGCGTGCTGAAAGACGTCTGCGCGCGCGCTGGTGTTCACCTCGTGGTCGACGACTACGGCGCGGGTCACTCCAACTTGGCTCGCATCCTCGACCTCAACCCGAAGGTCGTGAAGCTGGATGGCGTGCTGATCCGCGGTATCGACAAAGACCCGCGGCGGCAAATGATGGTCCGGCACATGGTCGCGCTGTGCACCGATCTCGGCGCGAAAGTAGTGGCCGAATGCATCGAAACGGTAGAAGAGCTGAAAGCCGTGGCCGACCAAGGTGTGCACTTCGGCCAGGGTTACGTGCTCGCGCGGCCCGCATTCCCGCCGCCCGAAATCAACTTCCCCCTCGCGCGCCGCGCGCCGCCGTCACCATCTTCCACGGGCAAGCACCGCCCTCCACCCAAACCGGGCGCCAAGTTGACCGTCCCCGACAGCACGCTGGCGGCCCTCCCCGCCCCCAAGCTAGGCCCTTCGATCCCGCGCCCTCAGCCCGCTTCGTCGCAGGCACTAGCGGCCCCGGGCCCGCCGCGCCCCAGCAGCAAGCCGAGCAAGGGAAACTCCAAGCGACCACCCAAGCGATCCACACCACCGGCCTCGCCGGTCGTGCCGAAACGACCGCCCCCGCTGCCGGGCGCCCGCTAGATCGAAAACGAGAACGAGCCCGCCTCACCGCGGTTTTCGCATTCGAACTGCGAATTTTCGAGACGAATCAGCGAGCCATCGAGATCCACACAGTCGCAGCGTATACCTGCGAGAATGAAGCGCATTCGGCTGCGGCGAAACTCCGGAAAGCCGTTGCCAGACACGCGCCAGCTGACCGCCACCCGATTGCCGCGGCGCGAAACCTCGAACGTGGTCCGCAAGTACGCGCCGGACTGGAACGCGTTGCTCAAACCGTCGTCCTCTTGCAGCATGGACTGCGTATCGCCCTCTTCATCGGGCACGATCACGCGCAGCTCGAGCAGCTCTGGGTAGTGACCCATGGTCGAGAGCGGCGCTTGGGAGTACATCGGGATCACGTAGCCAGCGCGTTCGAAGAGCGGAATGCGATCCGCGGGCGCGGCGGCGGTGATCACTTGCCCGCCGGAGTAGCGTTCACCGGTGTAGAAGTCGACCCAGCCGCCGGTTGGCAAGTACACGTGGCGGGCCGTGCAGCCAGCGCTCGTCACGGGAGCCACCAACAGCGCTTCCCCGAATAGGTAAGCGTCTTCGGTCTCCCAAGCTTGGCGATCGTTTTGAAAATCGAACACGAGGGGGCGCTGCACGGGCGCACCGGTCTCGCTTGCAGCCACGAACGCGCTGTAAATATAGGGCAAAAGTCGGTAGCGGAGCTCGATTGCCGTGCGCGCCAACTTCTCGGTACCAGGGCCGAAGCTCCACGGGTATTTGTCGGGCTCACTGCGCTCACTGTGGTAGCGGCAGAACGGGGTGAGCGCGCCATACTGCGTCCAGCGCGCAGCGAGCTCCGCGCTCGGGCTGGACATGAAGCCGGGGATGTCCCCGCCGATGAAGGCCTGCCCAGAAATGCCCATGCCCGCCGTCATCGGAATGCTCAACGCCAAGTGCGACCACTCCGCGCAATTGTCGCCCAGCCACTGCGCGGCATAGCGCTGGATTCCAGAGAATCCCGCTCGACTCAAGATGAAGGTCCGCAGCGAGGGCTCGACCGCGAGCAGCCCCTCATGGGTCGCCATCGCCATCAGCAGTCCATATTGATTGTGGAAACGCTCGTGCGGATGATTTTCGCCATCGCGATCGAAACGCATCTGGAACGGCGCGACTCGACCCGTCGCCGGCTCGTTCATGTCGTTCCAGATGCCCGCAATGCCGGACGCGACGTGGCGCGCGTTGAGCTCCCCCCACCAAGCGCGCGCCTCGGCCTTGGAAAAGTCGGGGAAGGCCGTTCTTCCTGGCCAAACTTGCCCGATGTAGAGATTGCCGGCGTCGGTCTTGCAGAACAAGTTCCTTGCTAGGCCCTCGTCGAACACGGAGTAGCCGGGGTCGACCTTCACTCCCGGATCCACGATCGTGATCACGCGCAGCTGGTTGTCTTTTAGCTTACCGAGCATGCTCGGCAAATCCGGAAATTTCTCGCTATTCCAGGTGAAGACGCGGTACTCGTTCATGTACTCGATATCGAGCCACAGCACGTCGCAGGGGATCTTGCGATCGCGGTATTGCTTACCGATGCGCTGCACATCCGCTTCGCTGTAATCGTACCAACGGCACTGGTGGTGACCGAGCGCCCAGATCGGTGGCACTGAGATGCGGCCCGTGATGAAGGTGTAGCCCTCGAGCACTTCCTTCATCTCCGGCCCCGCGAACACGTACTCGGTGTATTGGCCCCCGTGGAACTCGACGCGATAGCTGTCGCTGGCTTCGAATTCGAAGTTGGCCTTGTAACCATTGTCGATGAACGAGCCCGACAACGCCGCCGCGTGGGCGCTGGTGCGCGAATGATAGAAAAACGGGATGGACGTGTAGTAGGGGTCGAAGTGGGTGCTCGAGCCAGGGAGCATTTCAGCCTCCGGCAACCGGTTTTGTGCGAGCACGCCCGGTTGGAGCACGTCCGTGTTCCACAGGATGAAGTTCCGCCCGCGGCGATTGAAGCGGCCGGTCTTCTCGCCCAAACCGTAGATGGCGTCGTGACGTGCCATCCGGCGAGTGAGCACGAACGAGTCGTTGAGGTGCAGGTAGCCGTGCGAGCGCCCGTCTGCCGCACAGGCATCTTCGAACACCAGTGAGCCATCCGTGCGGTACACGGCCAAGCCGAATGCCGCGCGCCAGATCACCAACTTGAGCCGCGCGGTCTCGAGAGTGATCACATCCGCGGCCTCGTTCACCTGGAAGGGCACGGGGGCCGGCATTTGGAAGGCCGCCGCAAAGGTCGGAGTTTCGTCGAACCTTCCCGAGCGCGAGATCTTGAGCCGCAGAATGTCTGCGCGAATCACGTCGACGCGAAAGCGCTCGTCGCCAACGCTGAGCAGGAGGCCACGCTCGGTCAGCTCCAGCGCGCTCACGGTTCCGAGTCCGACGTAATACTTGGGGTCGATGCTTCTGGTCGCCACGTGGGCAGCCTAACATTATCGGAAAAATTCGACCGGGCCCGGCGCGTTTCGACTAGAACGCAGGGGCGGCGATGAAAGGACTGCGGCGAGCCCTGTACCAGCGCTTCGGCGCCAGCGCGCTGTTTGCGGCGTTGGCCGTCGGCGCGCCCGTCGCGCTCGTCGCCAGCTCCGGCTGCTCGACGACCAGCAACCGACAGACCCCGCGGCACATCACCTATTGGGAAAAATGGACGGGCTTCGAAGGTGAAGCCATGGACGCGGTAATCGACGACTTCAACGCCAAAGAAGCCGCGCACGCCCAAGCCGACCCAAGCTACGCGCCGATCGAAGTCGAGAAGGTCACGGTCTCGAAAATCGAGCAAAAGCTCTTGATCGCGATCGCCGGAGGCAACCCTCCCGATCTCGCAGGGCACTACAGCTTCGCGGTCGCGGCCTACGCAGATCACGGCGCGCTGACCGATCTCGGTCCCCTGCTCGCGAAGTCGGGCTTCGACCGTAGCCGGTACATCGAACATTACGTGCAGCTCGGCGAGTACCGCAAGAAGACTTGGGCCCTGCCGCTCGTGCCCGCGTCGACCGCGCTCGTGTTCAACAAACGCTTGTTCGCAGAGGCCGGGCTCGATCCCGAGCGGCCCCCGATCACGATCGAAGAGTTCGATAGCTACGCCGAGAAACTCACCAAGTGGGAAGTGACCTTGGCCAGCGGCGACAAGCAGATTCGAACCGGCTACTTGCCCGAGGTCCCCGCCGCGCAGAAGCGCCTGATTCAAGCGGGCTTTTTGCCGGGCGAGCCGAGCTGGTGGCTGACCGGCTGGGGTGACCTCTTCGGCGGGCGGCTGATCGACGGCCCCGAAAGGATCAGCACCGCCGACCCGGCGAACATCCGAGCTTTCGACTGGGTCGCGTCTTACTCGAAGAAGCTCGGCGTGGGCGTGATCAAACGCTTCCGCTCCGGCTTCGGTAATTCTTCCAGCCCGCAAAGTGCGTTCCTATCGGGCAAAGTGGCCATGGTCATGCAAGGCGTATGGATCCACAACTACATAGAAAAGTACGCGCCGGGCCTGCAATGGGGCGCGGCCCCGTTCCCCTACCCCGCAGATCATCCCGAGCTAGCGGGCACCAGCCACGCCGAGGCGGACGTATTGATGATCCCGAAAGGCTCGCCGCACCCAGCGGAAGCATTCACTTTCATGCAATACGCCAGCACGCAAGCCGCGCTCGAAAAGCTTTGCCTCGCGCAGCAGAAGTTCACGCCGCTTACGAGCGTGAGCGACGAGTTCTGGCGCGTGCACCCGAATCCGTACATTCGCGTGTTCCGCGAGCTAGGCATGAGCAAGAACGCCGTGAACATTCCCAAGACCGGCATCTGGAACGAATACAATCGCGAGCTGGGCAACGCGGTCGACTTGATTCAGAACCTCAAACAACCGCCCGCTCTAGCCCTCGCCGAAGCTCAATCCAAGATGCAAGCCGCGCTCGACCGCGACCGCAAAATCCGCGCCCTGCGGCAGGGCCAGTGAAAGTGGGCTCGATCGCGCGGGCGAACCGCCGAAATGGCCTGCTTTTCTGCCTACCATGGTTAATCGGCCTGACGGTATTTCTGCTCTACCCACTGGGCGCGGCGCTCTACTACTCGCTGTGCGATTACTCGGTGCTCTTGCCGCCCGTGTTCATCGGCTTGGATAACTACGCCGACCTGCTGCAAGATCCGCTGTTTTGGAAGAGCCTGGGCAACACGGCCTATTTCGCCCTGGGCTCGGTTTTGCTCGGCTTGTTCGTTTCGCTGAGCTTGGCGCTGTTACTCAATAGCAAGGTGAAGGGCCTCGGGCTGTATCGCACCATCTTCTTTTTGCCCTCGCTCATGCCCGTGGTGGCGAGCAGCATCCTCTGGATGTGGATGTACAACGGTCAAAGTGGGCTGATCAACACCGGGCTCCGCGCGCTCGGCGTGAACGGCCCCGCCTGGCTCGCAGATCCAGCTTGGGCCAAGCCAGCGATCGTGATCATGGCGGTGTGGGGTGCGGGCAACGCGATGGTCGTCTACCTCGCCGGTCTGCAAGACGTCCCCACGTCCTTGTACGAAGCGGCGCTGATCGATGGCGCGGGCTTCTTTCAGCGCTTGTTCCACGTCACCCTGCCGATGATCTCCCCGGTCATCTATTTCAACGTGGTGCTGAGCATCATCTCGGGCTTTCAGGCCTTTACCCAAGCCTTCATCATGACCGGGTCGACGGGCGCACCCGAGCGTTCGACCTTATTTTACGTGCTCAATCTGTACAACGTGGGCTTTCAAGATCTGCGTATGGGGTACGCCTCGGCGATGGCCTGGGTGCTGTTCGTGATCATCCTGCTGCTCACCTGGGCGGCGACCAAGTTATCGCAACGCCTCGTCACCTACGATCGCTGAGCCGAGCCGATGCCCAGCCCGAACCCGCTCACGCGCACGAATCCGCTGATTCACTTGCCGCTCTTGGTGCTTGCGACGCTCTTCGCCCTGCCCCTATTGTGGCTGCTGCTCACGGCAGTGCAGCCTCGCGAGCAGGTCGGCAAGATCCCTCCAGAGTGGCTACCGCGCCAATCCTACCTCGAGCTGGGCAACGAGACGGTGCCCGTGACGCCACCCTACCCGGTCGGCAGCGACAAGCTGTTGGTCGTGCCCAGCGCGGGCCCGAAGCGCGGCCGGCATCTGCTGGTCGAGCCCGCAGATTTCGTCGACGGCCAACTCAAACTCCGAAACCAAGTCGCCGATCGCGTAGTCGAAGCGAGCTACCCCGCCCAGCTCGAGCAGGTGGTCCCTGCCCATTTCGTGATTGTCAAAGAGTGGTTCTTGTCGAAATACACGAGCCGCGAGCCGCGCGTGTTCTACGTCGAGCCGAGCGCAGTCCAGCGACGAATCTCGCCGATTTTCGGCAACTATCCGGAAGCCGTGCGCGCCCTGACGGCCAGCGAAAAAGACAAGGCCCGCCCCCTTGGCGAGCTGCTCGGCAAATCGTCGATGCCCTGGACGCACAAAGGTGATCGCAACAAAACCATCACCTTCGTCACCTACCTCAGTAACACGCTGCTCGTGGCCGTGCTGTCGGTGATCGGTACGCTATGCTCGAGCTCACTCGTCGCCTACGGCCTGTCGCGCATCCAATGGCAAGGCCGCGCCACGCTCTTCACCATCACCCTAGCGACGATGATGGTCCCTTTTCCCGTGCTGATGGTCCCGCTATACGGCGTGTTCCGCAGCTTGGGTTGGATCGGCACGCTCCTCCCACTTTGGGTACCGACCTTCTTCGGGGGCGCATTCAATATCTTCCTGTTGCGTCAGTTCTTCCTGACCATCCCCAGTGAACTCTCGGACGCTGCTCGCATCGATGGCTGCAGCGAATTCGAAATCTTCTGGCGCGTGATCCTGCCCCTCTCTCGCCCCGCCCTTTCCGTCGTCGCCCTGTTCACCTTCCTCAACGCCTGGAACGAGTTTCTCGCCCCGCTGATCTTCCTCACCGAGCCCGAAACCTTCACGATGGCGCTCGGTCTCCAGCAGTATCAATCACAGTTCGGCGGCAGCGAATGGCACCTGTTGATGGGCGCCTCGGCGCTACTCGTGATGCCGATCATCGTGCTCTTCTTTTTCGCCCAGAAGAGCTTCATCCAAGGCATCAGCACCACCGGCATGGGCGGGCGCTAGTTCTTCACGTGTGACTTCACCCCCCAAGAGTAGTCACCCATGACCACTCATACCAAGGGGGCGTTTTTGGCGGTTATTCCCAATGCCATTCAGTCGAGAGCCTTCGCGCCGAATTTTGCGCGGAGTGCGCCTTTACGGCTAGAAAATCGAGTTCGAATTCGCACTCGAGTTTTCGCGAGTCGGCCCCACCACGCCGAATGTGAGCGAGCGCGATTCTCGGCGCCAACAAAAGAGCGGCCTGCGCGGCTACTCGTGTCCCGCGCCTTGCGTCGCCCCCGGCGCGAGCCCGAAGTCGCTCACGCCGTCGATGTGCTTGCCGGCAGCGAAGCCTTCTACGACGGGCACGAGCTCTTTTTCGTACACTTCCCCGGCCCAGAAGTAGCGCAATTTGCCGGTGGTATCGAACAGGAACGAGACGGGGATCATGCCCGGCCACTTCGGGTTCATCGCCAACTTGAAGGCCTGGAGCGGCGGCGCCGCTGCGTAGCTCGTTAGGTTGATGCCGAGCGATTCGAGCACGCCCTTGGCCGCGGAATAACCCTCCGGATCGTCGACGGACACGAGCCAGATGGGCACGCCGAGCGCGGCCATTTTGGGCGCCACGCGCGCGAGCATCGGCAGCTCTTCGCGGCAGGGATCGCACCAGCTCGCCCAGGCGTTCAGCACGACGCCTTTGTGGCCGCTCTGGCGGATCCTCTCGAGCAGCCCCGCGCCGGAGACGATGGGCAGGGCCGCCCCGGGCGCGTCACTCGGAACGGCGCTCGGCTCGAGGCTGGGCACCAAGTCCGCACGCGGCCCGAACGCGTTGGCGCTGGCCAGCGGCGGACTCGGCGTTTGCCGAGCGCTCTTCTTGCGCGAGCACGCCGTCCCGGCACTCGCCAAAACCAGGGCCAGAGAGAGCGGCAGCCAGCGCGATGAAGACTTCACAGCCACAGAATATCAGGGACCGTCGCTTCGGCATCCTCGATGATGCGCTCCATCAGCGGCTCGTCCAGGTTGAGTTCGGTGCGGCTGACCTCGAGATCGAAGTCGTCTACCGCATCCCCGGCCATGAGGACACCGTGCTCATCCACCGGGCCGACTACGCTCGCGCCGAAGCGTTCGCTCAAGCGATCCGCGATGTGGATCGCCGCGGCGACCCGCGAGGTCTCACCGGTGTGCAAGTGATGGTGATGGCCGACCAGTTCTTGCAGTTCGATCGGCAAAGCCCAAAGCTTGGTGATGAGGCGGGATGCTTGCTCGTGCAGGACGTCGATTTCACCCCAAAGTTGGATCAAGGGGGGGCTGGCTTCTGCCTCGATGTTGGACACCGCAAAGAGCAGCCCGGCAAAGCCGATATCGTGGAGTAAGCCGCACAAGAACGCGTGTTCTTCGTCGACCTTGGCATGTTTGCAAACGATCCGCGCAATGTACGCGGTGACCGTGCTGTGCCGCCGGATCTGCTCGATGGTTTCGCCGTATTCCGCCAGCCGAAACACACCTTGATTGAGCGCAGTCTCGAATACGAGATCGCGTACGGTGCGCACGCCGAGTCGAACCACGGCCTCTTTCAGCGAACGGATACGGGTGCGCGCAGCGTACAAGGGTGAGCCAATCAAGCGCATCACGCCGCCCGCCAGCATTTCGTCTTGCTCCAGCAAACGCACGACGCGCTCGATCGTCGCATCGTCGCGATTGGACAGCGTCATCAGCTCGAGGGCAACACCGGGCAACGGCGGGGGCCGATAGTTGGGATTGTCGAAGGTCTCGACCAGTTGAGCCCCGAGCGTGGCCGCGATCAGCGATTCAGCCATGGTTGTCTCGTGTCATTCACGGAACCTCGTACAGCTCGACACCCTCGACCGACGGAGTCTTCGATCCATCCTTCAAGTATGCCGGATTGTCGAAGGCTACGCCGCCCGCCTTGGCACGGAGCCCACATACCGAAATGTGTTCTAGCCCTTCCGATGTGGCGTTGCAGAACGGCGCGCCACGCCATTCTGTGCTCACCCGGTGCGGGCTGGGCAACGTGATTTTGAGCTCGTATTTGCCGGGTTCCAGCGAGAAGTACAGCTTCTTGTTCTGCTCGATGGGCAGCGCCTCGACCACCACTTTGCGTACGACGTCGACCTTGAACTCGGCCGAGGCTTCGCCGGCCCGCGCGACCAGGTTGGCCGTACCGACCGATTTGGGAACGAGCTGCCCATCCTTGGGATAGACGACGCCGGAGTTCTTGGAGAAAAATGTCACATCGACGTCCGTGAGCTCTGCGCCCGATTTATCGAGCGCGCGCACCTTGGGTTGGAATGGACCCGTGCTCAACTCGACGCGGCCGACATTGGCGGCGTCCACGCGCGCGACGATTCGGCAGCGCACGGGCACCGAACGACTCACGCTGGCGATCGAGACGGTCACCTTGCCGTCTCCCGAGCGCTCGCATTTCAACATCCCGGCTTTGCTCACCGAACCCAAGTCGGCGGGCTCCAGTGCGTAATCAGCACCATCGGTCACTAGCTTGCGCACGCCCTGGGCGTTGGTCGCTTGCACCGACACGGCTACGACGTCGCGTGACGCGATCACGTTCGGGATTTCCAATCGAATCTCACTTGGCGCCTCGCTTTGCTCGCAGCCAAGCAGGGCGCAGATCGAGAAGAAGCCGGTGCAAAATCGCGGCGCGCGGTGCGAGGCGCCCTGATCCCGATGAAACAGCATGGTTCTCTAGAACTCTTACTATGCTGGCGAGCCCCCACGCCAGCGCCCTGGCAAATCGACGGCGCGTCAACCGGCGCGGCTAGAAATCGGCTTCGCGCCACGCTCGGCGAAGGCAGCCTTGGCTCGTAGCATCCAGTACAGACTCACGGGCAGCACCAGCAGCGTCAAAATGGCAGCCGAGATCGTGCCCCCCACGACGACGACGGCGATGGGGCGCTGGGTCTCGCTGCCAATCGCGTGCGAAAGGGCGGCCGGCACCAGCCCCAGGCTGGCCAGCAGCGCGGTCATCAGCACGGCGCGCAACCGTTCGATGGTTCCACCTGTCACGGCGCGATAGGCGCTCTCCCCGCGCAGCAAGCGCGCGCGCACGGCCGAGACGACGAGCACGCCGTTCAACACCGCCTGGCCGAGCAGCGCAATGAAGCCGACTGCAGCGGAGACCGACAAGGTCATGCCTGCCACGCCCAGAGCGGCCACGCCGCCAACTAGCGCGAGCGGCGTGTGGAGCAAGATCAGGAGCGCATCTTCGATGCTCTTGAACGCCGAAAACAACAAAAAGAACGTGAGCGCGAGGGCCAGCGGGATGACCACGCCCAAGCGCTTGATCGCGCGTTGTTGGTTCTCGAATTCGCCACCCCAGGTCAGCTCGTAACCCGGGGGCATGACCACCTTTGCGGCCACCAAGTGACGTGCTTCCTCGACGAACGAACCCATGTCACGCGCGCGCACGTTCATGCGCACGCCAATGTAGCGCCGTCCGTTTTCGCGCGTGATCGCGGCGCGCCCCGTCCCCACCGTGACATCCGCGACCGCGGACAATGGCACGACCAAGCCCGTCTTCAACGGCAGACGAATGCTGCGAATCGAATCCAAATCTTCGCGCGTGGCACGCGGCAAGCGCACCGTCACATCGATGCGTTTTTCGCCTTCCCAGAGCTCGCTGGCGGCGTGCCCCGCCATGGCCGTCTCGATGTAGTCTTGGACGTCGTTCAGATCGAGGTCGAAGCGGCCCAACGCTTCGCGATCGAGTTTGACGGCAATTTGTGGGCTTTCCGAAGCCTTCACGATGCCCAGGTCGGCAACGCCGGGCACCGTGCCCAGGACGTCTCTCGCGTGCTCGGCCGCGCGCTGCAGCTCCGTCAAATCTTCGCCATAAATCTTCAGTGCGATCTGACCGAACTGGCCGGAAATATTTTCGGCCACATTGTCGCGAATCGGTTGCGAGAAGTTTGCCTCGAGCCCCGGGACCTGACTCAGGTTGAGCGCCATCTCGGCGATCAGATCGTTCAACAGCGGCTTTTCTTTGCGCCACTCTTCTGGCGGCGCCAGCTTCACGAACGCCTCCAGGTTGTTCGGCAGCGAGGGATCGGTGCCATCTTCGGGTCGACCCAATTGCGTGAGCACGGCCTTCGCTTCGGGCGTGCGTAAGATCAACTTCTTCAAGCGCGGCGTGAGCTTTTGAGCTTCGGCCAGCGACATGTTGCCGGGCAGCGTGAAAGTCACGTAAAGGGCCCCCTCGTTCAGCTCCGGCAAAAACTCCGAGCCCAAGCGCGGGACGAGCAAGCCTGCCGCCAGCAGCGTGCCGAGCGCCACGATGAACACCGGCAAGGGTCGGCTGAGCACGAAATCGAGCGATGGAATGTAGGCCTTTCGGGCCCAGCGCGTGAGCGGTGATTCGCGTTCGAGCCCCGCCCCACGCAGGCCGAAGAAGGCCAGCACCGGGATCAGCGTGAAGCTGACGACCAGCGCGCCCACCAGCGCGCTCACGACGGTGTTGGCCATCGGCGAGAAAATCCGTCCCTCGACCCGCTGCATCGAAAAAATCGGAATGTACGCGGCGATGATGATCAAAAGCGAGTAGAGCGTGGGGCGCGCTACCTCGTGCATCGCCTGCGCGATGTTCTCCATCAGTGGCTCGGACGAGTCCGAGCGCCGCTTGGGCACCTCGTGAAACAAGTGCTCGACCAAGATCACCGCGCCGTCGACGATGATGCCGAAGTCGATCGCTCCCATCGACAGCAAGTTGGCACTCATGCCGCGCGCGCGCAGGTATGCGAAGGAGGCCGCGAGCGACAGCGGGATCACCGTGGCGACAATCAGCGACGCGCGCCACGAAAGCGTGAACGCAAACAATACCAACACCACGAGCAGCGCGCCCTCGAGCAGGTTGTGGAACACGGTGTGCAGGGTCGTGTGCACGAGCTCGGTTCGGTCATAAAACGGGCTGATTTTCACCTTATTCGGCAAAATTCGCTCGATTTCCGCCATCCGCACGCGCAGCCCCTCCAGCACCACCGACGGGTTCTCGCCGCGACGCATCAGCACGATGCCCTCGACGGCTTCCTCGTTCTGACCGCGCGTGACGACGCCCTGGCGGGGCGCGTAGCCTTCACTCACATGGGCCACGTCGCCGATGCGCACGGGCACCCCGTCGTGCGTCGCCACGCGCGTCTTCTCGATGTCCCGCAGATCGCCGAAGATGCCCAAACTACGGATTACGAACATCTCCGAACCGCGTTCCACATAGCCGCCACTGGCGTTGCTGCTGGCCTTGCTGAGCGCCTGAAACACGTCGTTCAGACCCACGCCCAAAGAAGCCATGCGCGAGGGATCGGGCTCCACGTGGACTTCACGCACCAGGCCTCCGTAAGAGACAACGTCCGCCACGCCGGGAGCGCGCAGGATCCCGGGCCTGACAATCCAATCCTGAAGGGTGCGAAGCTCCATCGGATCGGCGCCGGGCCCCTCCAACGTGTACCGGTAAACTTCGCCAATCGGCGTGGCCATCGGACCCAAGTCCGGCTGCACCCCTTCGGGGAGTTCGGCCTCGCGCAGGCGCTCGAGCACGCGTTGGCGGGCCTGTAACAACTCCACGCCGTCGTCGAAGGTGAGTGTGACGAACGAAAGACCAAAGAGCGACACGCTGCGCAGCCGAAACAAGCCCGGCGTGCCGTTCAAAGCCCGCTCGAGCGGGATCGACAGCCGGCGCTCCACTTCCTCCGTCGGTTGCCCGGGGAGCAAAGTGATGACCTGCACCTGGGTGTCGGTCGGATCCGGAAATGCTTCGACCGTGAGATCGCGAAAGGCCAAAAAGCCCGCAATTCCCAGGGTGATCGCGAACAAAAATGCCGCGATGCGATTATTCAGCGAGTACCGAACCAGCGAATCGAGCATGACGCCTTCGACCCACCACCACGCGGGACTCTACACCCCAGCGGTTCTCAGTTGGTAGGAACGTCAGGCGAGCAGGGCAAGCAAGTCTTCGCGCGTGATGCCCGCCGCGTCGCCGGTGCCTTCCAAGGCGGCGTCCGCGAGCGCTCGTTTTTTGGCTTGAAGTGCCAAAATGCCCTCTTCGACCGTATCTTTGGCGATCAGCCGATAGACCAAAACCGGGCGGTTTTGGCCGATGCGGTGCGCGCGGTCCGCCGCTTGGTCTTCCGCGGCCGGATTCCACCACGGATCGAGCAAAAACACGTGGTCTGCCGCGGTCAGGTTGAGCCCGGTACCGCCCGCTTTCAGCGAAGTGAGCAAGACCGGCGGTCCGTCTTCGGCCTGAAACTCATTCACGACCGCGGCGCGATCGCGAGTGCGGCCGTCCAAGCGCACGAACTTCATGTTCGCGCGCTTGAGGTGCGGTTCAACCAAGTCCAAAAGACTGGTCCACTGCGAGAACACGAGCGCCTTGTGCCCTTCGGCCTGCACCTGCTCCAGACTTTCCAGTAGCGCCTCGATCTTGCTCGAGGTTTCGGCTTGTTGCCCGGGCACCAACGCTGGATGACAGGCCGCTTGGCGCAAACGCAAGAGCGCTTCGAGCGCCTGCAGCACGTTGCCGCCCTTCTGCAACTTCTCCAGCAGATCCTTTTGTGTCGCCGCGCGCACGGCGTTATACAGATCACGTTCGCTGGCTTCTAGTTCGATCTCGAGCACCATGTCCGTGCGCGGCGGCAGCTCGGGCGCCACTTCACGCTTCAGGCGGCGCAAGATGAAGGGCTTGGTCTTCTCTCGTAGCTCAGCCAGCTTCTTCTTGTTGCCTTGCTCGATCGGCAAGCTGTACCGATCGCGGAACTGCGAGCGGCCCGAGAGCAGACCGCGGTGCGAGAAGTGGAACATGCTCCACAGCTCTTCCAAGCGATTTTCCAGCGGGGTACCGCTGAGTGCCACCGGGAAATTGGCTTTCAACGCGTACGCGGCGCGTGATACCTGGCTGTCCGGGTTCTTGATCGCTTGCGCTTCGTCGAGCACCACGGTGTCCCAGGTTTCCGCTGCGAGCCGCTCGGCGTCGAGCCGCAAGATGGCATACGTCGTGATCGTCAGCTCAGCGCGCTTGTCGAGCTCGCGGCGCGGCCCCTGATAGATCGCGATCTTGAGGCCGGGGCGGAAGCGGCGCGCCTCCGCCTCCCAGTTGTGCAGCACGCTCTTCGGGCAGACGATCAAGGTGCGACCGTTGACGGCGCACAGCGTTTGCAGCGTTTTGCCGAGACCCATGTCGTCGGCGAGCACCGCGCCGAGGCCTGCGTCACGCAAGAAACACAGCCAATCAACGCCCACCTTTTGATAGGCGCGCAGGGTGGCGGTCAGATCCTTCGGGAGCTCGACCTCGGGCAAGCTCTCGAAGCCGTGGATCAGCGGCGCCAACTTGTCGAAAGACGGCGGACGCGGCTGATCGAGGTCGTCACACAGCGCGGACAACGCGGGGATGGAAACCCGCGACACGCGCCCTTCGGCATCGCGGGCGGCCAGCAGATCGGCCACGCGATCGCCGAATTTCTCCAGCCAATCACTGGGCAGTGGGGCCCACCCGCCGCCTTCGAGCGGGACCAGCGAGAGGCCATCTTGCCAAGCGCGCAGCACCGCTTCCGCGCTGGCTTTGCCACGACGCGGCTCGCTGCCCTTCGGCGCATCACTATCCGGCGGCACCTCGAATTCGATGTTGAGCGTGTCGCCATTGATGCGAATTTTCGCTTCGACGGCGGCGGTGCGCACCAGGGTCGCGCCAGGCTCGCCCCCCGAGCGCCCCTGAAATTCACGCAATTTGGCGGCGAACTTGTTGGCTTCTTGGCCGTCGAAATCGACGCGTCGACCCGGCACCAAGAACAGCTCGTCGCGCAAACGCCCGATCAGGCGCCGCTCGCCGATTTCGTCTCGCTCTGGGACATCCCCCTGAACGTGTACCAGACGGGAGCCCTCGACGCGGACGCAGATCGGATCGCCGTACACGATCATGGGCACGACGCTGAGCGTATGATCGGCGTGGCTCAGATCGAACGAGATGCGTGGCGGCATGCGCGTCTTGCCACGACGCGGCATGCGCTTGGACTCGATCACGACTTTGATCTTCGACTCGATCTCCGGCATCACCTTGGTGGCCATTTCGCCGACTTCACCGTGCGGGAAGGGGCGTCGGAGCGGCAAGCGCTCGAGTTTTAGGCCAGTGAGCTCGGTCAGGCCCAGCGGGCGCAAGGTGTTGCCGACTCGACCGAGGCCCATCTCTTCTACCGCCGTGAGCTCAGGATTTTGCTCGACGGCGAGCACGATATTGTCACCCTCGTCGTAGACCCGCCCGACGGGCAGCAGCGGCTCCGCCGACACCGAGATCGGCTTGCCGTTGAACTCCACGGTGGCGCCGTTGAGTGCCTCGAGCAGGCTCTGCCACACACCCGGCCGCAGCACGCCGCGCGAAGCCGCCGTGAGGATGCGATCGACCACCAAATCACCCGGGCCTGGCGAAAGTGCGAACTTTCCCTGCACCGATGCGAGCGTGCCATCGAGCTTCGTCCGCTGCTCGCCCACCAGCACGAAGCGATCGAGGGTGAGCCCCGACATCGGCAGCCGCCGAAACGCGTACACCAGCTGGGCGCCCGACTTCTTGGCGTCCGGCAGACGCTGACCGGCCTGCGCGACCTTTTGCACCGCCAGGAACGCCGCAACCACGTGCACGCACGGGTCAGCCGGGCCAGGGCAATCGCAAGTCCACTCCAGATCTCGCGTGAACAGCGAGACCGTCAGGTAGGACGCCCGCGCTGGAACGCGAACCCGCAAGTCCAGCCGGCCGTCGCTCTCTTTTTCCAGCGAGACCGAATCCTCGCGGGCGAGCTTCACTCCCTGGGCCCAGATTGCAGGCAGCGCTTGCTTCTTCAGCGTGTCGAGAAGTTCTTTCAAGGACCGACGAAGATACTACCGACGCCAGCAGAGGCAAGGTCTCGCTTTGCTCTTTCGCGCTTTCGCTCAGCTTATGTGGGCAAGGCGGCGTCTCGAGATGGCTCGAGGACATTGCATGCTGGCGCGAAAACAATAGACTTGCGCGAGTGCCGCGGCGCGATTTTCGGAGCTCACTCGCCCAGCCGGTTGATTGACCCCTCCGGCAAACGCGCGCCCAACCGATCCAGCGCCGCCGCCTCGCCGCGCACATCCACGAATACGCCCGCTTCTTCGTAGCGCGTGCCGAGTACGTTCATGGTCGCGTGCATTTCGGCCAGCAAGCGCTGCTCGCTGAAAGGCACGAGCACCTCCGCGTGTACATAGCTCGCTTCGAAGAAGGCGATGATTTTTTGCCTCAGGTCCGCGACATCCGCGGGCCGCTTAGCCGAGAGGAACCAGGCTTCGGGTTGTTCGGTACGCAACGCGGCGACCGCTTCATCCGTCAGGCAATCCACCTTGTTCATCACTAGCCGGCTAGGGACGGCGTGCGCGCCGATCTCGGTCAGCACTTCCCGCGTCACGGCCAGCTGCGCTTGCCAGCTCGAGTCCGACGCATCCACGACATGCAGCAGCAGCGAGGCTTCGCTGGCTTCATCCAAAGTCGATTTGAAGCTCGCCACCAAATCATGCGGCAATTTCTTGATGAAGCCCACGGTGTCACTGATCAAAATGCGCGGTTCGACCTCCGGCGCGAGCGCCCGCACGGTCGTGTCGAGCGTCGCGAACAGCTTGTTTTCGACGTACACATCGCTGCCCGTGAGCGCGCGCATCAACGATGATTTGCCGGCATTCGTGTAGCCAACGAGCGCGACGCGGCGCGCTTGTTGACGCTGCGCGCGCCGCACACTGTACTCTTTTTGCAGGGCTTCTAGCTGCTCTTTGAGCTCGGCAATGCGATCGCGGATTTTGCGCCGATCGAGCTCGAGGCCGGCTTCACCCGAGCCTCGACCGGCTTGGCGCTCTTTGCCGCGCGGTGATTCGCGCACGCGCGGCGATTCATAGCGCAAGCGGGCGATCTCGACCTGCATGCGCGCTTCACGGCTGTGCGCGTGGCGGTGAAAAATCTCGATGATCACGCCCGTACGGTCCAGCACCGTGATGCCGGTGGCGCGCTCCAAATTGCGCAGCTGGCTCGGGCTAATTTCGTGATCCACGGCGATCAGCTGAAGATCGTCGGTGTCCGCCGCGGTCACGCTCGTGGCCTCCGCCTCGGCGTCGTCAGCGTCCTCGTCGGCGGGCACGGTCTTGCCGGCCTCGATCGCTTCGCGACGAATGCGCGCTTTGTCCTTCACGCGCTCCACCTCCACGCCCGCGTGGCCGGAGCCGCCGGTGAGCGCCGCCAGCTCCTGCAGTTTTCCTTCGCCCAAGACCGCCGTGGGCGCGAGCGTGCCACGCGTCTGCGTGACCCGGGCCACCACGCGGTAACCCAGGGTCTTCACCAAGCGCTCGAGCTCGTCGAGGCTGGCTTCGAACTCGGACTCCGAAACGCCGGGCAACCTCACGCCGACCAGCAGCGCCTTGGGCAGAGAAGAGGGGGATGAGGGGGGCACGGGTGCCGAGCGATCCGCAGAAGTCATTGAGGGGGCGGAAGCATGGCACAAAACCGAACTCGGCTATTTCCATCCTGGGTAACTTGGGGCACACTGGAAAACGTGAGTGATTTGCGAGATCCGGACCGCGACCCCGACCACCTGCTCGCCCCCGAGCGGCTGATCGAGCTAGAAAATGCCGCAGAACCGGCTCGGCAGCGGCTGAGCGAGCTGCCCGCGCCCGCGCTCGAGCTGGTACAGGCTTGGCTGGCGGCGGAGCTCTCGGTCGCCCGCGAACGCGCGCTCGAGGTGGCTGATTTCGAATTCGCCGAGTGCGTGTGCGAGATGGAGCAGCGGCTCCGCTTCCCGGGCAGCTTCTTGCGCGACGCGAAGGCAAGCCTGCGAATTCAGGCGGTACTTGGCGCACGCGCGCAGTTCCGCGTGATTCAGGGCGGCGGCTGAAAAGCGGCGAGCAGCGGCGCCGACGGCGAGCGACTCAGGCGGCGGAGCTGGCCGACTCTTCCGTTTGCTCCAAGTACTGGTAGGCGATCGGGCATTCTACGATAGCGACGTACGGGCGCGTCAGCGCGTTGAGCGTGACCACTGCTGCGCCTTCTGGGTGCCCATTGAACTCGGCCCTGAGCGCGCCGATCGCGACGCCGCTGTGGGAGGCAAAGCCAGCCGCGCGCGACAAAAGCTCGTAGGTCCAGGTACCGTCGGGGTCGGCGAAAAAATCTGCCGGCACCTCGTCGAGCGCCAGCGCGTAGTAACTCACTCGCATTCCGCCCGAGGTCACGAAGTGATCCAGGGCTTGGATGGAGGGAATGGGGCTGCTTTCGATACTTTTCAGAACGGGTCGGGAATTCGAGTCCATGGGTGGCTACCTCTGTTTTTCGCTCTAGCAGGACACTGAACACCGGAACAGTTATTCCTTCAAACCATTGAAATAAATCAAAAATTAGCGATCACATCCAGACACTTCCGGCTCCATTGGGCGGCCCGCGTTTTCGACTACCCTGGCGTCATGAGCGACACCAAACCGAGGTCTGACGCGCTGTCCTTTTTCGGCGCGACCGGCGACCTCGCCTACAAGAAGATTTTTCCGGCCCTGCAGTGCATGGCCAAGCGCGGCGTCCTGAACTTCCCGATCGTCGGCGTCGCCAAGTCGAACTTCACACTCGAGCAGCTGATCGCGCGCGCCAAAGCCAGCTGTACCGAATACGGCGGGCTCGATCCAGCCGCGTTCGAGATCCTCGCCCAGCAACTCCGCTACGTAGATGGTGACTACGCAGACCCCAACACGTTCGTCCAGCTGAAGGCCGCGCTCGGCGGCGCGCAATTGCCCACGCACTACCTGGCCATCCCACCGTCGATGTTCGGGACCGTGGTGCAACAGCTGCAGCACGCCGGCTGCACCTCGCCGGCGCGCGTGGTCTTGGAGAAGCCATTCGGACGCGATCTGGCCTCAGCCAAGGCACTGAATGCGACGTTGCACGAGGTCTTCCCGGAAGACTCGATCTTTCGCATCGATCACTTTCTGGGCAAAGAAGCGGTCCAAAATATCCTCTATTTCCGCTACGCCAACGCGTTTTTGGATCCGATCTGGAACCGCCGCTACGTGGAGAACGTCCAAATCACCATGGCCGAGGACTTCGGCGTCAAAGGGCGCGGCAAGTTCTACGAAGAAACCGGCGTCATTCGCGACGTGATTCAAAACCATCTGCTGCAGATCGTCAGCTACCTGGCGATGGAGGCGCCCTCGAGCACCTATCCGGAAGCCGTGCGCGACGAGCAAGCCAAGGTATTGCGCACGATCCGACCAATGAGTCCCGAGAACATGGTGCGGGGGCAGTTTCGCGGCTACCGCGACGAACCCGGCGTGAATAGTGACTCGTACATGGCGACCTATGCTGCGCTCCGCCTGTACGTGGATTCTTGGCGCTGGGAGGGCGTACCGTTCTACGTGCGCGCCGGGAAATCGCTGGCCAAGACCGTGACCGAGGTGACGGTCGAGTTCAATAACCCGCCGCAAGTGGTGTTCAACGAACCCGCGCCGTCGATGGGCAACTACGTGCGCTTCCGCTTGAACCCCGAGGTGGCGATCGCGCTCGGTGCGCGCGCCAAGCGCCCTGGCGAAGGCATGCGCGGTCGACCACTGGAGCTCTCGGTCGTGGAAGCCAACGAACAGGGTACCGATGGGCGTCTCGGCCCTTACGAGCGCTTGCTCGGTGATGCGATGAATGGCGACGCGACGCTGTTCGCGCGCCAAGACGTGGTCGAGGCCGCGTGGGCGATCGTCGACCCGATCATCCATGGCCCGAGCCCCATGTTCGAATACGAGCCCGGCAGTTGGGGCCCGCCCCAAGCGGACCGTTTGGTGGCGGACGTGGGCGGTTGGAACACGCCGCAATAGGCCGCAATTGGCGGGAATCGCGAGCGCGGAGCGACGCGCGTCGTCAACCCTTGAGCGCGAGCCAAAGCACCAGCGCCGAGAGCGCGATGCGATAGTAACCAAAGGGCTCCAGACCGCGTCGCTGCAGGTAGCGGATGAAGACGGCGATTACCCCCCAGGCGACGAAGAACGACACTAGCATCCCGACCCAGAGCTGCGCTCCACCGACGCTGGACGCGAGCTCATGGCGCGCTTTGAGGCCTTCGTACACCGTCGCGGCTCCGAGGGTCGGCAGCGCGAGGAGGAACGAGAACTCGGCCGCGGTGCCCGTCGACAAGCCCGTCGCTTGTCCCGCAACGATCGTGCACATCGAGCGGGAAGAGCCGGGCCAGAGCGAAAAGCACTGCCCGAGCCCAATCACCAGCGCGCGCCCCGGAGTGACGTGTTCGAGCCCGACCAACCCGTGCAGCTGACGGTTGGCGCGCACCCGTTCGACGACAATCATCAGCACGCCGCCAGCGAACAGGGCGAAGGCCACGGGCAAGGGACCGAACAAGTGGGCCTTGATCGTCTTGTGCAACAGGAAGCCGATCGCCGCGGCGGGAGCGAAAGCGACCGCCAAGGAAGTGGCCAAGCGCAGCGAGGCGACGTCGCGCCGCATCAGCCCCGCGACGCGCGCGCCGAGCAAGCGCCGGTAGTGCACGACCACCGCCAGAATTGCGCCGAGCTGGATCACGATGTCGAACGCCTTGGCGCCCTCACTCGTCTCACCCAAGAGTTGGCTGACCAAGATCAAATGCCCGGTCGAAGACACCGGCAAATATTCGGTCAGGCCTTCGACGATACCCAAGAGGATCGCAACCAATAAGCTCAAGATTCGCCTCGTTTCACGCCGTTTGGCGTGTAACCCGAATCTGCCGCGCGAGCCACAGCTGGGTCCGATCGCAGCAAAATCTGCGCAAATGCCCAAGCTCGCGGAGCGCTACTTCATGCGCGCAGTGAGCCGCTTCGAACCGCCCGCATAGCTGAACTTGGCGTCGGAAAAGCTCGGCGGCCCGAAGCTACCGCGCGCGTCGCGCGAGGCGCAGTAATCTTCCGTGGGCAGACCGATGAAGTTCGTGTCAAGCTTCCCATTTTGGTTTTCGTCGTGGAAGGCGGAAATGCCGTACACGCCCTTGGGTACGTCTTTGAACACGCACAGCGCGCTGCCACCGACGATCCGCGCCACGGACGACTGCACGGGCGCCTTGAGCCAGCCCTTCTCGGTGAACAAACCGCAGCGCACTACGCCCTGAGCGTTGCGCGTGACGGTTCGAAATTCGAGCACCGAGGGCGCCGCTTCCGCGTGAACCTGCGGCTCGACGACGACCAATGCCACGAGCGCAGCAAGCACGGTGAGCGGTCTGACCACAGGCCAGCATAGCGCGGTTTAGAGCGAAGCCGAGCCTTCGCCGGAAAATTGGCGGATCGGACAGCCATGCGAGCCCGTGCGCTCGGCATATTGCTGGTGGTAGTCCTCCGCGCGATAAAATGGCTGAAGCGGGCTGATTTGCGTCACGATCTTGTCCGATTGCTTCTTCTGCGCGCGCGCCATGGCCGCGCGGGCGGCTTGCTCTTGGGCGGCAGACTGCGTGAAAATCGCGCTGCGATACTGATCGCCGTAGTCCGGCCCTTGGCTGTTTAGCGTGGTCGGGTCGTGGATCTCGAAGAAAATATCGAGCAAGCGGCTGTAGCTGACGCGTTTCGGGTCGAACTCGACGAGCACGGTTTCGGCGTGGCCCGTGTCATGCTCGCAGACGCGAGCGTAAGTGGGGTCTTGAGTGTGGCCACCGGTGTACCCGACCGCGGTTGCCGTCACCCCCGGCACGTGGCGAAATGCATCTTCCACGCCCCAGAAGCAGCCCGCGGCAAAAGCCGCCAGCTCATGTCCAGCCTGGGCGACGAGCGGCGTACCGCGACCCACTTGGCCCGGATTGGTGCCCACGTGTACCGCGGCTTGTAGCGCGTTCGACGGCGCCGTGGCCGCGCGGCTTGCGCCTTGATCGCCCGTGGTACTCTCGTGACAGCCCGTCAGGGCCAGAAGCAGCACGGCAGCCAACTTGAGGTGTCGCATGGACCAAGTACGGTCTGTCTGCGGAACGGTTTCAAGCCGCTGTCAAAGCCCTGACGAGCGTCAACCGAGTGACGCGCGAGGGGTCCGAGATCGACGGTCAAATCCAGCAAATTCGCGGAGTTTCAAGGCCGCCGCCGAGGCTCCGGAAGGAAGCCCGCTGGCCTGAACCTTGCTCGTTGCGGGCGTGACCCAATACCTACCCCAGGCGACCGAAATTCCTCTCTGCCCCGTGTGCGGCGTGAGCTCAGGCGGCATCGAGGTCGGGACACGCGGTCGCTTCGACATGAGTGTGCGCAACATCGCTTGTGACCATTGTGCGCTGGTGTATCAGTCGCCGCGACCGACACAAGAAGCGATGGCCGAGTACTACGCGACCGGCTATCGGGAACACTACAGCGACATCGCCTATGGCTCGCCGGACGGAGGCTACGCGACGCCCGGTGATGCACAATTCGAGGCCGCCAAGGATTCCTGGCATCAATCCCAAGCCAACAATGCCCGCGCGCTGGGCGAGGCCAAGCCCGGAGACCGAGTGCTCGAGATTGGTTGCCGGCATGGTCGCACCCTGGCGCTCATGCGCGACGCCATCGGCATCGAACCATTCGGGATCGAACCCGGCCTGAGTGAGGCGCAGAAAGCGCAAGAGGCCGGCATTTCCTGTTTCGCCGGTACGATCGAAGCCTACGATCCGGGTGAGCTGCGCTTCGACCAAATCCAAAGCTTTCACGTGCTGGAGCATCTACATGACCCGCTCTCCGCCTTGATCCGCATGCGCAGCTGGTTGAAGCCCGGTGGCCGCCTCGTGATTGAAGTGCCGAACGTGTACCAACCGTACGGGCTACTCGAAGAAAATTTTTTCCAGAATGCTCACCTGACCAACTTCAGCGCCTCCACGCTGCGCGTGCTGTTGGCCCGTGCCGGGTACACGGTGCTGCGCACCGTCGATCAGGGCGTGCTGTTCGGAGTAGCCGTCCCCGACGAACATGCTGCCGAGCTACCCCTGCCGTTTGCCCCGCGGCTCTTGCCCAACGCCAACGAATCGGCCATCTGGGTCGCTGACCGCTTGAAGACGTACGAGATCTTGGAACGGCTGCGTGTGCTCTTGCTCGCCACTGGCCCGACGATGGAGCTTCTGAACGAGCTCGCGGGCACGCTCAAACGGCCCGGCTTCATTCCGCACACCGTGAGCACGGTCACCGAGATGGCAGAGTATTTCGTCGCCCAAGACGCACCGCGGGCGGCCATGTTCGTCGCCGTTGCCGCCTCATTGGGACCCTACCCCGCCGAGATTTGCAGCCGGTTTCAAGCCCTGGCTATTCAGCTCCAGTCGATCGCCGCTTGATGCGGGCCGCGCCCCGGGCGCGGCGGAGGCGGGCAAGCTGGCCGCGGGGAGAGCCGGTTGAAGCCGTTCCGGCGCGCCCGCTTCCAAGCGATGACCGGTGATCAGGCGCGAACCGCGCTGGTACGTGAAATAGGACCACGCCCAATCGAAGAGCACCACGACTTTGCTGCGAAAGTCGATCAAGTAAAAGATATGCACCGTGAGCCAAGCCAGCCAAGCGATGAAGCCGCTCAGCTTCAGCTTGCCCACCGCGGCCACCGCGCGCCGACGGCCAATCGTGGCCATCGAGCCCTTGTCGACATAATGAAACGAGCCGCGCGATCGCTTATCGATGGCGGCTTCAATCGCGCGGGCCACGAAGCGACCTTGCTGCATCGCGACCGGGCTGACGCCAGGCAGAGGCTGAGACTCGCCAGCCGGCGTCAGGCTAGCCGCATCACCGATCACGAACACTTCCGGGTTACCGGGTAGCGAGCAATCGCGCTCGACCGCGACGCGCCCCGCGCGATCCACCGGGAGGCCCAGCCGCTCACACAGCGGAGAGGCGCGCACGCCGGCCGCCCAGAGCACGGTCGACGCCTCGATGCGGCTTGCGCCAATCGCCACGCCCTGCTCGTCGATCGCGGTGACGCGCGCATTCGGCAGCACTTCTACGCCCATTTCGTGCAAGCTCTGCGTGGCGCGCTCGGAGAGTTCGGGATCGAACGCGGCCAGCACGCGCGGGCCACCTTCCACCAACACGACGCGCGTGGCATCTGGCTTGATGGCTCGAAAATCACGGGCCAAAACGTAGGTCGCCAGTTCGGCAATCGCGCCAGCCAGTTCGACACCGGTGGGCCCGCCGCCAATCACCACGAACGTCAGGTGACGCCGCTGCTCGACCGGATCCGGTTCACGCTCGGCAGCCTCGAAGGCGAGCAAGACTCGGCGCCGGATCTCGACCGCATCGTCCAAATCCTTCAAGCCGGGTGCGACGTGAGCCCACTCGGGATGACCGAAGTACGAGTTCACGGCGCCGGGCGCGAGCACCAAGTAATCGTACTCGAGCGCGGTACATTCACGGGTGATCACTTGGCGCGTGGCGAGATCGATTCGAGTGACCTCCGCCAACAGCACGCGTGCGTTTTCGGAATGACGCAAGACGCTGCGAATTGGCGTGGCGATCTCGTTCGGCGCCAAGCCGGCCATGGCCACTTGATACAAGAGCGGCTGAAATAGGTAATGATTCGAGCGATCGACCAGCGTGACGTGCACGGGCACCTTGGCCAGCGCTTTGGCAGCTGCGATGCCGCCAAAACCGCCGCCGATCACCACCACTCGCTTGCGCAGTTTCACGCACTCAACTTAGTACCGAACCCCCGCGCCGCAATGGCTGATCCAGGCGACAATCGTGGCGTTTTCGCGCTCCGTTGACAGCGGACTTCCACTCCGCACCGTCAGGAGTGTAGGACCGAATCAGCCTCGAGATGCCGCGTTCGCTGCTCAACCTGAGTCCCCGCCTGCGCCCGCTGCTGTTCTGCGCGTATCTGGCTACGCAGCTCGGGCTCCTGGTCCGTGCCCAGAGTAGCCCTGATCTCGTATTTGGCTTCCAGATGTTCAATGCCTCGTCCCAGCTCAAGATCTCCTTGTTCCGCAAGCTGCGACGCCGCGGCAAAGTGCGGGTGGTGCCCGTTCACGACGGCGCTTGGCAAGCCAAAGACCGCGCCGGCGCGTTCCACACGCATCGCTGGCAAGATCGCGTGCGTTACAGGAACCTCGCCACGCTCGAGCAATTCGTCCATGCGGCTTACGGCCTCGACGCGCAATTGTTCCGACTGCAGTTCGCGCTGAATGATTTCGTGTCGCACTTGGCCAATGATCAAGAAACCGAGGCGCTGATCGCGGAGGTGGACACGTTAAAAAATGGCCGTGAGGCGGGTCACGTTCGCCTAGAGGCCGCTCGCCCATGAGTGCCTTCGGCGCCGCCTGGCGGCGATTTTTCGGCGAAGAGCGCGACGCGCTGGTGCTGGGCCTGCTCCGCCTAGCACTCAGCGCGCTGCTCTTTTTCAACGGCTTACGCTTGGTCCTCGAGCTCATGCGCGATGGCTACTTCGCGGACTACTTTCACGTTCCATTGATCCCCGAACAATGGCTGCCAGACCGTTCGGGGTATCAGTTGCTGCTGTTCGTTCAGGCACTCGCGGCGTTGCTGGCATTCGTCGGCATTTGGCCGCGTGAGTCGTTGCTCGCGGCGTCCGGCCTAGGGCTGTACTTTCTGCTCTGCGACCGGCTGCAATATCACAACAACCGCTACGCTTTGCTGTTGCTCGGGTCGTTGCTCGCGTTCACGCCTTGCGATCGTTCGTTCTTACTCGCGTACGGGCGCGGGCACACGCTCCCCCTTGAGCAGCGCATCGCGCCCACGTACGCGCGCCGTCTGTTTCAGATCCAGGTCACGCTCGTTTACCTCGGGTCCACGGGCGGCAAGCTGCTCGACGCAGATTGGCGCAGCGGCCAAGTCTTGTTCCACCGCTTCGCAGAAGCGCCGGGGATTGCTGCCAGCCATGGCTTCCCACTGCCGGCTTGGGTGCTCGTGATCCTGACCTCCACTTGGTTCGCCAGCTTGGCGGCAAAAGCGGCCATCGCCAGCGAGTTGTTCATTGCGCTCGGGATCTGGTTTTCACGGACGCGTCGCTTGGCGCTCTGGCTGGGCGTGATCTTTCACGTGTCGATCGAGCTCGGAGCGAACGTCGAGCTCTTCAGCTGGCTGATGGTCGCGTCTTACCTCGCGTTCGTGGTGCCGGAGGTTCGCGAGCGGCGCTTCGAGTTCGCGAGCGGCAATCCGCGCGCGCAGGGACTGGCGCGAGCCGTGGCGCTGCTCGACTGGTGCGCACGCTTCGAGCGCAGCTCATTCTCGGCGACCGGCAATGAGCGGAGCTGGTTCTACGTCACGAACCGCGCCGGCCGCCGGGCATCGGGCGCGCTCGGACTTGCGCAATTGGCGGAGGCCATCCCGCTGCTGTTTCCGCTTTGGTTGCCGCTCGCGCTGTACGCCCAGCTGACCCGCGAGCGGCGCGCGAGAGTACCTAGCTCCGCTTGACCCCGGAATCGCGCATTTGTTGCTCGAGCGCGCGGAAGCGCTGCGCCAGCGCTCGCACCAGCGCGCCCGTCCAGCCATCGAAGCCGAGACCAGCCGTCATCGTCGCTTGATCGAGCACCAACACCGTCACCTGGTCCACCGCTTTCACGCTCGCCGCGCGCGGCTCTGCCAGCAAGAGGGCCATTTCGCCGAATACGTCACCGACGGTCATCGTGCCGAGCGTCTCTTGTTGGCCATCGCGATCCCGCTGGGCGACACACGTCCCGCTCACGATCATGTACGCTTCATCGCCCAGTTCGCCCTCGCGAATGATCTGCGTGCCGGGCGCGAAGCTCTTGCGCGGCAAGTGCAGGCCGCCCTGAAGAAACGCGCGCACGTCACTCTGCAGCTGGACCACGGTCTGATAACGGTCATCGGGGTTTGCCGCCACCGCCTTGGCCACGATCATCCGAATGCGCTTGGACACGCCGATGCCGATCGTGGCTTCGTCGATCGGCACGATCTTGTTCGCGACGGCGCGCGCCAAAACGTAGTCTGCGTTCATCGACGGGCCGTACACCACCTTGCCGCTGACGATCTCGTACAAGATCGCCCCTAGACCGAACACGTCACTGCGCTCGTCCATGTCCTCCGGGTTTCCGCGCGCTTGTTCCGGCGCCATGAACGTCGGCGTCCCGACGGCTCCCGGTGCTTCCATCTGCGCGCGCGAACCGGAGGCGGGGCGAGTCCTGGTCAACCGCGCGAGCCCCCAATCCATTAGGTAGACCTGACCGAAACCGGCCACCATGATGTTTTCAGGCTTCAAATCCCGGTGGATCACACCCCGGTGGTGAGCGTAGGCGACGGCATCGCAGACCTTCAGAAAAATCTCCAGACCCTCTTGCAGTCGCTCGGTCGAGCCAACCGCGTGCGCCGGGTCGCGTAGCCAGGCGTCGAAATTGATGCCTTGCACCAACTTCATCGTAAAGTACGGCACGCCCTCGTCAGACACCGCCAGCTCGTGCACGGGGACGATGTTCGGGTGCTCGAGCTGCCCGGTCATCTGCGCTTCAGCGATGAAGCCGTCCTTGTACATTGGCACCTTGGCCAGCTCGCGGTCCAAACGCTTCAGCGCGACGTGCCGCAGCAGATTGCGATCGGTCGCGGGGTGAATGCGCCCCATGCCGCCGCGTCCGAGTTCCGGGAAGATGCGCAAATGCGCGGGCGTCGGGATCCCTTCCGCGGCAATCTCCGCCGCGCTGACCTTGTTCTCGGCCCGCACGGGAATGGTCTCGATCACCTGCACTGGCTGAGCAGGGGCTTCAGCAACTTCTCGATTGCTCTTCACGCGGCGCTCCTCGGCACTAGGCTCTGACTAGTGCCGGGCACCGTAACACCCCGCCGAAAGGGTGGCGAGAGTGGCCAACCCTACCGAATAACTCAATAATATTGGCAACCTATGGCATGAGCGGTAGTCCGACACGCAAACGAAACAGTGCCGCAGGGATGCTCCGGCCATGTCTCAGAGCGTGCGCGAACTCAGCCTCGATTTTCAAAGCCTCGGCGCTCGCTATGCAGACGCCAGCCTGACTCCGAGTGCGCTCGTGGAGCAGCTTGCGGACACTTGGCAAGCGAGCCTGAGCAAGCACGTCTGGATCCACCTCGAGTCCAAGCAGAACCTGCTCGCGGCCGCGCGCGTGCTCGAACAGCGCAAGGCAGCGGGTGAGGCGCTCCCGCTGTACGGCCTGCCCTTCGCAGTGAAAGACAACATCGACGTCGCGGGGATGCCCACCACCGCCGCGTGCCCCGGCTTCTCGCACGTGCCCACTGAGAGCGCGTTCGTCGTCGATCGTTTGCGGTTGGCCGGCGCGCTCGTGATCGGCAAAGCCAACCTCGATCAGTTGGCGACCGGCTTGGTTGGCGTGCGCTCACCGTACGGCGTCGCCGAAAATCCGTTCGATGCCGAGCGCATTCCGGGCGGTTCGAGCTCTGGCTCCGCCGTTGCCGTGTCATCGGGCTTGGTCAGCTTCGCGCTCGGAACGGACACCGCGGGCTCGGGTCGCATCCCAGCGTCGTTCAACAATTTGGTCGGCATCAAGCCGACTCGGGGCTTGCTCAGCACCCGCGGCGTGGTGCCGGCGTGCCGCAGTCTCGATTGCGTGTCGGTATTCGCGCTCACCGTGCACGACGCGGCCCAAGTGGCAGAAATTGCGGCCGGCCCAGACAAAAACGACGCTTACTCGCGGCCGGACGCCGACCGCGTGCGCTTCCTCCCGGGCGCCGCGCCGGCATCGTTCCGCTTCGGCATCCCTAGCGCGCCCTACTTGAAGGAGCTCGACTACGGCGGAACGCGGGCTGATTTCACGCGCGCCGTCGAGCGCTTGAAGCGCCTGGGAGGCATTCCCGTCGAACTCGACTTCGAGCCATTCCACGCCACTGGGCAGATGCTGTACGAAGGCGCGTTCGTGGCCGAGCGCGCCGCATCGGTGCAGAGCATCTTGAGCAAGAACCCGAGTGGAGTGCTGCCGGTGATCACCCAAGTGCTCAGCCGCGCGCAGGGCTTCACCGCCACGGACGCCTTCCTCGGCGCACAGACGCTCGCCGAGCACGCCCGAAGAACGCGCCTGGCGTGGCCCAGCATCGATCTGTTCATCGTGCCCACGACGCCGTTTTTCCCCAAAGTGAGCGAGGTCGAAGCCGACCCGATCGGCCTCAACTCACGCCTCGGCGCGCTGATGAACTTCGCCAATTTGCTCGATCTCTCCGCGCTCGCGGTGCCCTCGGATTTGCGCGCGGATGGGCTGCCCTTCGGCATCACGCTCTTCGGCAAACGCGACGCCGACGCCTTTCTGGCCGCAATCGGCAACGCGTTTCAGCGCGACGTCGCCGGCACCTTGGGCAAAACCGGTGCGCCCTTGCCGCCCGCGCCCGCAGCGCGCGTGCCCCGCCCCGGCAACCTACTGCTATCGGTGGTCGGCGCGCATTTGAGCGGTCAGCCGCTGAACAAGCAATTGACCGAGCTTTCGGCGACGCTGGTGCGCGGCTGCAAAACAGCGCCCGAATATCGCCTGTACGCGCTGCCGAACACGGTCCCGCCCAAGCCGGGTTTGGTCCGCGTGAGCACGGGCGGCAGCGCGATCGAGCTCGAGGTTTGGGAGCTCACGCCGGAAGCCTTCGGCCAATTCATGAAAGGGGTGCCCGCGCCGATGACGATCGGTACGTGCATTCTGGAAGACGGGAGCAAAGTGCTCGGCTTCGGCTGCGAACCGATCGCGCTGGAAGGCGCGACGGACATCACCGAATTCGGTGGTTGGCGCAGCTACTTGCTCAGCAAATAAAAAAAACCGCCCCAGGCAAGAGCTTGGGGCGGTTTCTTTTTTTGGGGTGCTCCTGCGCGGCGGAGCTACACGAATTCAGATCCGCGTGCCGTCACTTTGCCATGTCGAGCGCTTGCTCGATCCAGAACACGCCCGCCTTGGGCCCGCCGTTGCACTCACCGTCGGACTCACCGGGGCGCTTCAGCCACAGGTAGCCGTCGATCAAGGGATCGTTGGTGACGGTGGTCGGGGGCTTGCCGATCTTGCGACCGGGGGGATTGCACCAGGCGTTGTCAGGGGCCGCGCCTGCGCCGTTGCGGCTGGTGTCGATCACGAAGTGCGCGCCGCCGAGCAAGGCCGAGATTTTCTTGCCGAAGGCGGTATTTTCCTCGGTCGTCACGTAGTTCGAGACGTTGAGCGCAAAACCGTGTGCATCCTCGATGCCGGCCGGCTTCAGCCGTTCGGCGAACACGGAAGCCGGCTCCCAATGCGCGTGGCCGCTGTCCAGGTAAACGATCGCGTTCGGGTTCTTGCGCAGCACCCAGACGGCGTCCTTGAGCAGCGCCAAGCGCTCGCTCTGCTCGGCGTCCGAGAGGCAATTGTCCTTCTTCAATAGACCGAGCGCATCGGGCTCCAGAATGAAGATCACCTTGTCGTCGTGGGTGGCGGCGGCGATGCGGCGAATCCAGTGCCTATAGTGGTCCGCAGTCTTCAGACCGCCGGCTGACTCCTGACCGCAATCGCGATGCGGCAAGTTGTAAGCGATGAACGCGGCGGTCGCGCCCTCGGCCTTGGCCTGCTCGATGTTGTACTCGACGGTGCGGTAGATGTCGCTGTTCCACTCACCGAGCCAGAGCGCCTGCGGCTGCTTGGCGATCTTGTCCAAGATCGCCGCTTTCTCCGGCTCTTTGGCGCGGATGCTGTTGGCGCGCAGCATGGCGTTCGAGTTCGGATCGACCCACAGTTTTACGCCTTCCAGCGGGTTACCGGTGGCCTTGGGCGGCTTCGTGGCGGGCGTGATCGGGCCGTCATCACCCGGGTCGTCGCTCTTGTGCTTGGGGCCAGTCGAGCCCGAGGGATTGTTGGCGGCGGACGTGCCCTCCGATGGAGTGCAAGCCAACAGCGACGCCGCGACCAGCAAGCACGTTGCAGCGAGCCCGAGGCGCTTCCGCGTTGCACCTGGACCCGGTAGCAGGTGAGGAGAAGTCTTCATGGGAACGTCTTTCTACGGATTGTGCTGCAGAAGGCAAGTGCCGGCAATTTTCCGCGCAAACAACGCGAGGCGTCGCGACCTCCGTCGAATCAAACCCAAAACCTGGAACCGGTTCTACATGGCCAGCAAGGCGGCGATTGCCGCCGCGTGCGTGAAATCCGAAAATACGTAGTGAGCGCCACTCGCCTGCAAATCTAGAACGGAATAACGACCCGTCGCTACACCGATACACTCCGCGCCGATTGCGCGCGCGGCATCGACGTCGCGCGGCGTATCGCCAATCACCACGACGCGACAGCGGGCCAGCGGCACCCCGAGCTGCTGCGCGCCGCGCTCGGCGCCCAAGCGAATCAGCTCCGGCCTCGCCTCGGCATCGCAGCCAAAGCCTCCGAACCGAAAATGATGATGCACGCCGACGCGTTCGAGCTTGATCCGGGCGCCTTCGCGCACATTGCCGGTGCCCAAGCCCACGGCCATGTCCGCCGCTTGCGCCGCCGCGATCGCCTCGCTCATGCCGGGCAACAGACGAAAACTCGCGCCATCCGCGCGCGACACTTCGTCTTCCAGCGCGAGCAAGTATTCCGCGAGCCAAGCGTCGATCGCCTCCCCCGTTGCCTCGACCCCAATCGCCTCCAGGCCCAGGCGAGCGATCGAGCGATCCGTCATACCATCGAAGCCAAACGAGTCACAGGCGTCGGCCCGTCCATACATCTTCGAGAACGCGCGGTTCACGGAGCGTCGCCCGGTGCCCCCCGTGACGATCAAAGTGCCATCGATATCGAACAGCGCGACGGTGGGGCTAGCCATGACTGGGAGCGCGGAGAATGCGTGCAAAACGGCTCTGAAGCCACCCCTTCACCGCCAATTGCCGCAGATTTGCGGAAAAAAGACCGCACCTGGGTCGAGGTCACTCGCGACCCATGGGGCGCCGGCAGCGCGAGCCCTCGGGCTGGGCCGCGAGGCGCGAGCGGCGTGTTAGTCTTGGGTTGTCCATGGAACTCCCAAAACGCGAAATCAGGCACGGGTTGGTGGCCGCATATGCCGAGGTCGTGGCGAGCCTCGGGCTGTTGTCGACGGAACGCGCGCTGGTGTTACCCAATGGCGAGTTCTTCCCCGACCTGTTCACGGCGGATGAAGCCAGCGTGCAACGCATGCTCGATCGCTTGCTAGAGCACGCGGGTCTCTCCGACATGGCCGTCGTCGCTCGCTTCTGGGGCGACCAATCTGCGGCGAGCTGCGGCACCGGCGCGTGCGGGAGCTGCGGCCCGACACCGGTCGCCCCCGAGTCAGACTCGGTGCAGCGCTTGGTCGATGCGGGTGAGCATTGGCAGGTGAACGTGCTGCCCGCCGAGGTTGCCTCACCGGTCGCGTTGGGCTCCGCGCTGTGCCACGCGGTCGCGCTGGCCGTACTGCGGGAGGCCGACACACCACCTCAGCGTTTGCCCCTCGAGTTGGCGGTCGATTTGACCGCCGTTGCGCTCGGCTACGGCGTGCTCTTGCTGGAAGGCTCGCACATTTACCGAAAGTCATGCGGTGGCCCATCGATCGCGCGCGCGACGGCGCTCGGCCCGAGCGAGCTGTCGCTCGTGCTCGCGCTGTCGGCCGCGGTGAGCGAGCAATCGCCGCGCAAAGTCGGCAAACATTTGTCAGCCACACAACAAGAGGCATTTGCAGAAGCGCTGGCATGGGTCGATTCGAACCCTGCCCTCGTGCACTCGCTGCGCGCCGATCCCGCGCGCGTCGCCCGCGGCGGCTTCACGTTGAAGGAGCCGAGTTCGTGGCTCGGCCGTTGGCTCGGCAGCAAGCTCAAGCGTGCTCCTTCCATCGAGTCCGCGTCCACGATCGAAGAGCTCGAGGCCGCTCTGCAGGCCGCGCCCAGCGCGCGCCCCGCCCTGAAGCCGCGCGATCCGAAGCTCGACGAGATCCGGCGCCTGGTCGACGAAGCCCTCAGCGAGTAGATTTTTAATCCTCTTTCATGAGGATCTCGATTCCGCCTTCGGCGTAAGCAGCAGAAGCACGTGTCCAGAACTGCGGCATTGCTGCTCGAAATGGCGCGCTTGTAGGCAAAGAAAGCGCTCAAGTAAGGGGATCCAATTCGCGCGCTTTCGTATAAGAGTACTGCTCCTAGAGGTTTGTCTCTGGGGCTTATGCGCGGCTACTTGGTCCGGGGAACCTGACCCGAGGAGGATTCGATCGATGAACAGCAAGCGTTCGATATGGAAGCTTTTGGTTGGCGTTGCCTGTGTCGGGCTCTTCGTCACGAACTGCACGGTCAAGACGGAGAGCGACAACGACGACGATTCCAGCGGCTGTACCGTCGGAAAGAAGAAGGACTGTAGCGCTTGCGACAACGGCGTCACCGGTTCCCAGACCTGCCAAGACGACGGCTCCTACGGCCCCTGCGTCTGTCCCGGATCGGTCAACGGCGGCGGCTCCAACGGCGGCGGCTCCAACGGCGGCGCTGCGAATACGGCGGGCGCCTCCGCGAGCGGCGGCGCGAGCGACACGGCGGGTTATGCCGGAACGGCGACTGACGGCGGCGCGTCTTCGGCCGGTGAAGGCGGTGAAGGCGGCGCTGCTCCGATCGTGATCGATCCGAATGACTGCGTCGACTGTCTGACCAAATTGTGCGCCCCCGAATGGGACGCGTGCGCCGACGAAGACGAGGACCATCCGCAAGATCCAATCAATGCCCCGGGCGACTACTGCTTGAGTAAAGACATCGACGGCACCGGCCAGATCGAGTCTGTGCTGGGCTGCATCGAGGCTGAGCGCGCCAAGGGCCTCGTCAAGCGCGAAGCAGTTCGCGCCTGCGGTGCGTCTCTCGGCAAGAGCTCGGATCCCAGCTTTTTCTTGTGGCCCCCAAACCAGATGACAGCGGCCACTACCGGCGTAATCAACTGCATGGCCGATGCGCCCGACGAATCAGAAAACCCCGGCGCTTGGGCGGACTCAACGAACATCCCGACCAGCGGCTCGCCCAAGCCGTGGCTCGACATGACCTGCGCAAAACTCAGCTGTACCTCGGGTAAGTGAAACAAAAGCTGGTTACTCATGAATAAGACACGATCCATCGCGGCCGCCGCACTGCTCGCCCTCACCTCCCTCACCCCGCAGGTTTTCGCTCAGTCGACCTCAGCCGCACAAGCGGCTCGGCTGCAGAAGTTGAAGGCGGCACAAGCGGCCGCGTTGGCGCGCGCTCAAGCAGCGCAAGCCGCGGGCACGGCGACCACCGCTCCAACCGCGGCACCCACCGCCGCTCCGACCACCGCGCCCACTCCAGCCGCGACGGTCGCGCCTCCGCCCACCGCGACCGCCACTGCCGCTCCTACCGCCTCCGTCGCTCCCCCGAAAGCCACGGCGAGTGCCGCCGCCAGTGCAGCACCGGCAACGAGCGGTAGTGCTGCTTCAGCGGCCGCGGTCCACCCGGACACGACCGCGATCGCCCTCGATATCGAAGCGCTGCGCAAAAGCCGCCCAGACCGTCGCCATGCGGAGTTCTTGGACATGCAATCGCGCTGGGGCAGCTTGCTCAGCGACCCACGCAGCGCGGATGAGCTCAAGCTGCACGCGCAGCGTTTAGCGTATCTGCAACGCATTCGCGCACTGGGCGCCAAAGACCCGACCTTCGTGAAGGGCGTGGACGCCTTGATCACCAAGGAAGAAACCCGCAATTCGGACGCGCTCAACGCGCTCCGCAGCGGAGCTCTGCCCACTGCTGCCGTCCCTGCCGCTGCCCCCGCCGCCGCGGCGCCCGCCGCTGGAGCCACGAAATGAACTTGCGTCCTGTCTACGCATTGCTGTTGCTGAGCTCACTCGCCGAACTCGGCGGTTGCAAAGACCTACTGAAGAAAAAAGATTCCGAACCAGCTCCGTCCGCGATTCCGGTGGCTGTGCCCTCTGCGGTGATCGCGCCGTTGGCCACGACGCCTCCGGTGCCGTCAGTTCCTGCAGCGGTGGTCGTCGACGAGAAAGTAGTGCCCACCCCGCAAGACTTCGAAGACGAAGCCTTCGAGAAGGTCACGGCGGCCAACTTCAAAGCGCAGTTTTCGACTTTGAAGACGGCGATCTCGAAGTAGCGCGGCGTGACAACGAGTCCGCTCGCCGAGCATCCAACTCGGCGAGCTCGGCGCGTGCTCAGCTCGAGAACCAACCCAGCTGGGCGTAATCATACTTGCCCGCGCTGATGTCGAAATAGTTCCAGCCGTCGATTGCGGGAGCAAACGTGGTCTTGACGCCACAAGCGGCCGTCATCCCATTCACTTTGACGGTGCGGCCGTCCCAGCTCGAGCAGACGAGTGTGTTGAACGTCGACTTGGTGCGGTAGCAAGCGGCGCCAACCGTTCCGAGGGAGCCGGTGTTGCCTGTCGGCGCTGTCGCCAAATCCTTCGGGTTATCGCAAGGCCCAACGGCCCCGCCGCCCGCGGTTCCGGCTCCCGCGGCGCCCGCCGCACTCCCGCCAGCACCACTGGAACTGGTTCCAGCCTTGCCACCCACCGCGGCGCCCGCGACGCCCACGGTGCCGCCGCTGCCGCCTTTGCTAGTTGCCCCAGCACTGTTGCCGCTGCCGCCTTTGCCAGTTGCCCCAGCACTGTTGCCGCTGCCGCCTTTGCCAGCGCTGCTCGGAGCCCCGGCTTGTGGCGCTGCACCCGCGGTCGGCGCGCCGCCTTCGTCACCCAAACCAGCGCTACCCCCGGCGTCCGAGCCGGCAACCGGCGGCATGTATTCGCCAGTGGCAGCGCCGTCGTCGTTGATCGCTGTCGCGCAGGAGAGCGCCGCACTGATGGCCAAGAGCGCACCCACACTTCGCAAGTTCATCTTCCACACTCCGAAAACCGAAATTTAGCCGCAAATTTTAAGCTGCAGCACCTAGCCCAGGGATAGCACGTCCGCCACACCGGTCACGCGGCTGTTCTGCGAAATCAAAGTGCCCACCCGGGGGCTCGTGGTGCCGACGTCGAGCTCGTGGATAACGAAAGGGTCTTAACGAATACCTGCGCCTACTTGTCGTTCTCGAGCGCGAAGAAGTCGCGAATCGAATGCAGGATGCGGCTTCGTTCGCTACTGAAACGTTGGCTTTTCGCGGCCGAATCGAGCCCTTCCCGCGCGGCCAGCAGTTCTACCCGCCGCGTCGCGAGCACGCCCGAGATTTCGCTGGCGATCTCGGGCCGGCGCTGAATGATGCCTTCCAAATCCTTCCGGTCGACGCGCAGGCATTGCACGTCGTCTTGAGCGATCACCGTGGCTTCGCGTGGCTGCCCGGTCATCAGCGCCATCTCGCCGAAAAAGTTGGGAGCTTCGAGCACCGCCACCTGACGCTCTTCGCCGTCCGGAGCACTCACGCGCACGGCGGCGCTGCCTTTGAGCAACACATACAGCCAATGGGCCTTGGCGCCCTGACGCGTGATCACCTCCCGCGGACTAAACGGCGCCAGGCGCGCAGACGCGGCCAGCGTGCGCTGCTCGTCTTCCGACAGGTTCGCAAACAGGTCGATGGCGGCCAGCGCGGCCATGTGTGACTCGAGCTCGCGTGCGCGCTTCCGATCGCGGTGTTCGGTGTCGTCTTGTGAGACGAAGATGGTCTTGGCCGGAATGGCGAGCGGGATTTGCGCGCGTTTGAGGGCAGCGTAAATGCGCTGGCGCACGAGCGAGTTGGTCGAGTCGTTGCGCGAGAAATTGGTCAGCCAGTAGCGCGCGGCGTAATAGCAAACACTGTCACTGTTGTCGCGCGCTAGGTCGTGACACAAACAATGCGGTTTGGGCTCGCGCGCGACGCCCTCGAGCGGCGCGGCCTGCAACGCTTCCTCGACCACGCGAATCACCTCGGCGGGCGCGAAGCGAAAATCCACGTTGAAATAGACCCACATGCGCCGCTGCACGGGCTCACCGCTGCGCTTACCCAAGACTCGAATCGACTGCGTCATCAACTGGCCATTGGGGATGATTAGCGTGTCCCAATCGCGCGTTTCGATCACGGTATGGCGCCAGCGGATCTTTTTGACCTGACCCTGAGTCTTGTTGTCGAGCTCGATCCAATCCCCTTCGTTGATCGAATCGTCGAGCTGAAGCGAAATACCGCCCACGACGTTCCCGAGAGTGGCCTGTAGCGACAAGCCGATTACGGCCGTGACCACGGCCGAAGTCGCGACGATACTGGTCAGGTTGACGCCCGCGCGATGCATCAACACGCCGAGCGCCACCACGTAGGCGGCGCCCACCATCACGTCGTGCAAGATGTCGGGATAGTCGACGCGTACGGCGCGCAAGAGCAGGTCGAAAATGGCGATCGCCAGCAAGTTGATCACGAGCAGCAGTTGCAGCACGTTCGCCGCAACCTGCAGACCGGTGACGAGCCCCGGGGCCACGGTCCAGCTCAGCGCCGACCTCAAGACCAGCACGGCGGCGTAAAAGCCAAGCAGGATCACCGAGCGACGTAAGCGGCGACGGGGCGCCAGCGGCGCGAGGCGCAGAAGCCCGGCAACGACGACGACGGCCAGGATAAACCCAGCGAAAACCAGCCACGGATCGGTCACGGGTTTGTAACCCTAGCCGAAATGATTCGGAAAATCGCGAGGATCGCGCGGGGGGTATAGTGCGGTATCAGTCATGAGCACCCGTCCGAGCATGTTCGAAGTTGGCGCGTCGCGGTCGTTGCTGCTCGGAGTGGCGGGAGGCACGGGCAGCGGAAAGACCACCCTGGCCCGAAAAATTGGCGACGCCCTGGGTGAAGGCTCGACGCTGATTTCGCACGATTGGTACTACTTGGATCGCACCGGCTACACGCCCGAACAGCGTGAGGCCATCAACTACGACGAACCCGCGGCCTTGGACAATGCGCTGCTCGCAAGCCACTTGGATGAGCTCGGTCATGGCCGCGGCGTGGAGTGCCCACAGTACGATTTTGCCACCCACACTCGTCGCGCCGAAACCGTTTCAGTGCCGGCCCGCCACGTGGTCGTGGTCGAAGGCATTTTGCTTTTCGCCGTACCGGAATTACGGAACCGCTTCGACCTGCGGCTGTTCGTCGATACGGACGACGACATCCGGCTCTTGCGCCGCATTCGGCGCGACGTGGTGGACCGTGGCCGGGACCTCCACTCCGTCGAGCAGCAGTACTACGGCAGCGTACGCCCGATGCACCACTTGCACGTCGCACCGAGTAAGCAGCATGCCCACCTGATCGTGCCGGAGGGCGGCGAAAATGCGCAGGCGATCGATGTCATCGTCGGCAGATTGCGCTATTTGTTGGATGCAATCTGAGGAAGCCGCATGGCCAAGCGCGCGCCGAAACGAAGCGACCGAACCGTCCGCCGTGAACAAGAGAGAGTCAAGGAGCGCCTGAAGGAAGATCGCGAGCGGCTGTTCGCGCTTTCACCGGGCGGGAGCCCGGAGCGCCCGCTCGATGCGGCTTCGGCCGCGGTCATCGAGAGCCATGCGCTCAGCGTGCCCTGCCCGCTCTGCGCTGCCAATCACGAGCTGGTCGAGCACTCCGCTCACGTGCGAAACGGGGTGCGTTTGCGCGAGACCAAGCTTCGCTGCCGGCAGTGCGGTTCCAGGCGCTCGCTCTGGTTCAAGATCGTCGGCCCAAGCCTGAACTGACGGGCGGTTCTGTGGAGGCGGCCTCCGCCGCGGCCAAGGCGGCGAGCTCGCGCACCCTGCGCACCAACTCGAGCGGCGCGAACGGCTTCTGCAGGAACACGAACCCACGTTCGATCACGGCATGATTGACCAGCGCATCGTTCGCGTAGCCGGACATGTACAGCACCTTCAACTGGGGTCGCAGCAAGAGCAACAGCTCCACCAACGCCGGGCCGCTCATCCCCGGCATCACGACATCGCTCACCACGACGTCGAACTCGGCGGGGCTCCGATGAAAGATAGTCAAGGCTTTGGCTGCGTTTTCGGCCTCGACCACGCGGATCTGGTGTTGCTCAAGCACGCGTCGCGCGACCGAACGCACCATTTCCTCGTCCTCGACCAAGAGGACGCGAATCGGGACCGCCGCTGGAAGACTGACCTCTGGACGGGCGGCTGCTGATTCACTCGGCTCGCCCGCGATCGCGGGCAGATAAACTTTGAACGTGGAGCCCGAGCCTGGCTCACTTTCAACCGTGATCGTACCCCCGCTTTGTTCCACGATGCCATAGACGGTGGCCAGCCCGAGGCCCGTCCCGCGACCGCGCTCCTTGGTGGTGAAGAACGGCTCGAAGATGCGCGCACGGGTCGCTTCGTCCATTCCGACTCCGGTGTCCTTGACCGAGAGCATCACGCTGGATTGCCGGGCGCGGCCCGGTTCGCCGAGCTCCACGTGCGAAGATTCGACCGAAATCTGCCCGCCGCTTTCGAGCGCATCCCGCGCATTGACCACCAAATTCAAGATCACTTGCTCGATTTGACCGGGATCCGCCCTGATCAAGGCGGGTTTCCGGGAAAGCGTCACGGCCAGCAGGATGTCCTCGCCGATCAGCCGCCGCAGCATCTTCTCGAGCTCGACGATGCGCGAGTTGAGATCCAAGACCTCGGGCTTCAATACCTGTCGACGGCTGAACGCCAACAGCTGCCGAGTCAGCGTCGAGGCTTGTTCCGCGGCGCGGCTGATTTGCGCAAGATCTTCCTTCATGGCCGGCGCGGTTTCGACGTCATTCAGTAGCGTTTCTGCGTAGCCCGCGATCACCGTCAGCAGGTTGTTGAAATCATGCGCGACACCGCCCGCGAGCAAGCCGACGGCCTCCATCTTTTGCGCTTGGCGAAGTTGCTCTTCACTCTTGCGCAAGGCTTCTTCGGCGAGCTTGCGCTCCGCCACCTCTTGCGAGAGCTCCGCGTTCAAGCGCGAGAGCTGCGCGGTGCGCTCGACGACCCGCTGCTCGAGCTCTTGACGCGTGCGTTGGAGCTCCTCATAAATCAGCTTCTGGTCGGTGATGTCTTCGGAAATCCCCAGCAAAAATCGAGGTACGCCCGCGCTGTCGCGCAGCGGGATCTTCTTCGTGCGCAGCCAGCGCGTGCCGCGCGCCGTCTGAATCGGCTCCTCGTCGATCTCCAGCAGCTTGCCGCCGTCGAGTGTCTCTCGATCTTTGCGAATGAAATGTTCGACTTGCTCGGGCGGCCAGAAATCATGATCGGTCTTGCCCAAGAGCGCGCTGCGGGGCATACCGAGCAATTCCTCCCCCGCGCGATTGAAGCGACTAAATGCCAGCCGCTCGGCGTCCTTCACGAAGATCATGTGCGGGATGTTCTCGAAGATGGCATCGAGAAATGCATTCGGGTCGGACAGCTCGTGCTGGGCAGGGAACGACGGCAACGACGGCGCTGAAAGCTCCGTCGCCTGCGGTGGCTCGTCCCCGCGCTTCACGACCTTCGGCTCATCCACTCTCGTTCGAGACTACCCTCGATCGCGCGCGGAGAGAAACTCGAGCCGTGAATCTCGATGAATCCCACGCTATCATGGTAAGACATGCCAACCCGCTCGAGCGCGATTGAAGGCAATGGCGGCTGAGGGGACGCGGACCGTCGCTTCGCGGGTGCGATTGGGGGTACTGCTCGGGTTGCTCGCGGCCACGCTGGCGTGGGCTTGGCACGACGTCCATTCCCGTCACGCGCGCATCGAATGGCAACGCCCGCTCGACGTCGCGGTCGCCTTCGTCCAGCTCGGGGACGTCGATCCGAGCGCGCTCTCGGCGCTCCGCGCTCGTTTTCCCGCGCTGGAAGGGCGACTCAGCGATGAGTACCACCGCTATGGCGGCCGGTTGCCCCGCCCGATCCAATTCACGCTCTTTGGGCCGGTGACGGTCGACCGTGCGCCACCGGCGGATCCAGACACGACCCTGCTCAGCCTCGTTCGGCATGCCTACCAACAATGGCGCTGGACGCACGCGGTGGACGTCGGTTGCAACTTGCCCGCGCGTGGCTTCGACTCACGCATTTACTTGCTGCTGCGCGCTCCCCGCGACAGCGGGCGAAGTTGGGTAGAAGGCTCGAGCGAGCTCGGCGGTCGGGTCGGCGTGGCCCGCATCGAGCTCGGCGCGTCGACCGTGGATCTGGGGCTGTTCGTTGTTAGCCACGAGCTCTTCCACACCCTTGGCGCCAGCGACAAGTACGACGCAAACGGTCGTGCCCTGATCCCCGACGGCTTAGCCGAGGCCGAGCAAGTGCCACTCTATCCACAGCGCCGTGCCGAGGTCATGACTCGCAATCTGGTGCTCGCGATCGGCTCGGAGCGCCCGCCCGATTCATTGGCGGAGCTGGGCGTCGGTACGCTCACGGCCCGCGAGATCGGTTGGTCGGGCAGCGAACCCCCAAAATAACAGTGTCGCGGTTCGGGCCGATGCGCGTCGCGCGCCGTGGCTCTGCGGCGTGGTTGCCTGACCGAGCCGAGCGCGTGGTACTCTCGAAGGATGAGTCGTGCGCGCGGACACTCGCTCGAGCGTCGCCTTTGCCTGGCCTCGGTTGCCTGGTTTGCGTGCCTCGGGTGCTCATCGGCGACCGACAACGGCGGGGGACACGCCGGGGCGAGCGGCGGCGGGTCTCTCGACGCCGGCGCGGATTCTTCCGGCGCCGGCTCCGCCACGACGGGCGGCCTCGACGCGGGCGGCGCTAGTGCAGGCGGCACATCCGGGGCCGGAACCGGGGCCAGCCCTGGCGGCGCGGGCGCAACCGCGCTCGGCGGCAAGAGCGGAAGCTGCGAAGTCATGGAGTGTTTCGTCGCCAATACCTGCCTGGACAAGTGCGGAGGCAGCGTGGTTTACATTGGCTGCTGCAGCTGCGAACCGCCGTCGGTCAACAAGCTCACCTGCAGTGGTATGAATTGAAGCACGTTCGCAGCTGATGATTTCCGTCCCGGACTTGCTCTACCCCGAGCCGCAACGAAGACTCGACGCGCGAGCGTTACGCGAGGCGCTCACCTTTGCCTTCGCGACCGGTGGTACGTCCGAGAGCTTCAGCAAAATCTGGGAACGCGCGGAGTTCGGGCCCAGTGACTTTTCGAGCGACTGCTTCGCGCGCGAGCTTTTCTTGGGCGACTTCGTGGCCCGTTGTCTGTCGTTCAGCGTGGCCGGGCAAAAATACGTACCCGAACGCGGCCACTTGCAGCGCCTAATCGCGCAGCCTCCGCGTGAGCTACGAGTGACGCAGTTCCGTCAGGAAATCTTGCGCGAGCTACGCGAAGCACCGGAGCGCGCGGAGGAGCTCGGGCGGCTGGCCGTGAAAATCCGCGGTTTGGTGCAACGCTTGGAGGCGCCCGATCGCGGCAAGCGCTACGACGCGATCGGACGTCGGATCGACATTCTGCGCACGGTGCGTGAGCTGTTGGACGAGCTATCGACGGCGTTCGCGGGGGCCGGTCCCGGCCTCGGCCGCATTCGCCAGTTTGCGCTCGCGCAGCAACGGCTGCCCGCATACGACACGCTGATCAATCTGCTCGACCACGAGAGCGACCGAGCCACGATCGAGCTGCGCGTCAAGGTCGGCTACGATGGCGAGCTACGCAGTTTCCAAATCGTACGCGCGGGCGAGAACCAAGAGAATCCGTTTTATCGCACGCGTTTTGCGCGCTTCCTGACCAAAATCACGCTCTGGATCCAGGGCTATGGTTTCCGCGAAGCGGAGCTACTCGGTCGGCTCACCAACGCTGCCTTCGACGGCGTCCAAGACTGCGTTATCTCGCTGTTCCAATTGCTGGTCGATATGGAATTTTACTTGGCCAGCATTTCTCTCTGGCGGCTCGCGCGGCAAACTGGGCTGGAAATGTGCCTGCCTGATTTCAAGGCCCAGGCCGCAGAGCAGACCGAGCTCGAAGCGCTGTTCAACCCCTTCTTGCTGCTCGAAGAAAAGCCGCCCAAGAGCGCGCACATCACCGCTGGTGAACGCGCGCTGGTGGTGATCACCGGCCCCAATTCCGGCGGCAAAACTCGCTTGCTGCAGGCCATCGCCCTGACGCAGCTGCTCGGTCAAGCGGGGTCGTTCGTACCTGCGCGGCGGGCCACGCTCGAGGTGCGGCACGGGCTGTTCGTGTCATTGTCGCACGAAGTGAGCTCCGACTCGCGCGAGGGCCGGCTGGGCACGGAGCTTTTGCGGATTCGGCGCATGTTCGAACAGCTGCGCTTCGGTAGCCTCGTGATTTTGGACGAGCTCTGCTCGGGCACCAATCCGTCCGAGGGCGAAGAGATCTTCGAGCTCGTGGTGTCACTGCTCGCAGAACTACAGCCGCAAGCGTTCATCACCACCCATTTCCTGCAATTTGCCTCGCGGCTCGAAAAGGAGCGGCCCGTGTCACGCTTGGAATTTCTGCAGGTCGAGCTAGACGCTCAAGAGAACCCCACGTACGGATTCGTGGCGGGCGTGGCTACGACATCACTCGCCGAACGCACTGCCGAGCGGTTGGGCGTCACACGCGAGGCGTTGCGAGAGTTGGTCGACCGCGCAAAAGCTTCAGATCTCGGGGACAAGCAATGGCTAAGATAGATTTTTGGGCGCTCGCACGACCGGTTCAAGAACGCTTCGTCGCTTCGACCGAGGGCGGCGCTGCCCCCGCTCCGCTCGCGATTCGCCCGCTCGCCCGTGATGCGCGCAGCCTCGCCTACGGCGCATTCGGAGTTTGTGCAACGCTAGGCGGCATTGCTCTCTTGCGCGTGGGCTTCGGCGATCTCAGCAGTCGCTTCGCGCTCGCCCCGATCGCGTTCATCGCGCTGTATTCGGGCTGCTTCTTCCTGGCCGCGGTGGGCTTCTTCCTGGCCGCTGCTCGCTACGTGAAGGCGTACGCGGTGCCCTATCACCCCGCGCTCTACCTTTACCCGATTGGCGTGATCGACGCGCGCTCGCCCGAGTTCGTGGTGCATCGCATCTCCGAGCAAACCGAGGCCCGCTTCGACGCCGCCCGTTCGGCGCTGCGCATCGAGCTCGAAGGCACTCACTTCGAGTTTCCCGCCGCCGACGCGGCGCAAGCCGAACAAGCGGCCGCGACCGTGCTTGGTTTGCGTGACAAATTAGCCAACTCCGGCCCCGATTCGAGCGCGCGCGAACAGTCCTTGGTCGATCCGCTGATCGACAATGGCTTCAAGAACCCGTTCGCGCCCGCAGAGCCGCTGCGCAAAGAGCTGCCGGGGTGGATCAAAACCTGGCCAATTTTCGCCCTGATTTTAGGGGTGCTCCTGGGCGGCGCGGCGTTCCTCGTTCGCAACCATTTGAGCGAGGGCCGGCTGTACGCCGCGGCGCGCCGTGTGGACACCAGCGAGGCCTACAGAACCTATCTCGAGCGCGGCGGCAAAAATCCCGACGTCCAAGCGCTGCTCTTACCGCGCGCCGAATTACGTGATGCCGAGCGCAGCGGCAACGTTGCCGAGATCGAGCACTACCTCGACGCGCACCCCAACACGCCCATAAAAATCGAAGTCGAGGCCGCGCTACAACAAGCGCTGCTCAAGGAGCTGAGTCTCGCAGAAGCCGCGGGCACGCTCAACGCGCTGAAAGAATTTCAGACCAAGTACGCGCGCTATTCGTTCCTGGCCGCCAACATCGACCGCGCAATCGACGCGCGCATCGAGACCGTATTGCGTCAGCTGAAGCCCGCGCTCGCGCCGAACCAAGCGCGCCTCTTGCCATTCATGGATCGCTTGCTGCGCTACACCGCCAAACACGGCCCGCAGCTTTTGGTGCGCTTTCAACGAAAACCCACCGAAACCTTGCTCGCGGCCGAAAAAGCTCTGCGCCTGAGCCCATACTTCAGCGGCGAAAAGACGCTCCCCGGCCAGTTCTTCGACGACGCGCACCAAACGCCGCGCGAGGCCGTGGTGGCCGCCGCTCTCGTCACCGAGCTCGCCGCGCATTTTCCGCGCGACCTCGTCGATCCTCAGCCGGGCCCGGCGATCGATTCCGCTGCCGACCCCAAAGCGAGCGTCCCGACCATCCTGATCACGTACCACACCGAACTGTCGGGCTCGTTTCCCAGCCGCAAACCACGGCTGGCGCTCACGGGCATCGGTGTGCTCACGCGCGTTTCCTTCGATATCCCAGGCGATGGCGAGCCTCAAGTGTTCAAACTCACCGTCTGGCGCGCGCCCGATCTCAGAACCATTACCGACACCAGCACCGCGGCCGATCTCTACGAAGCGATGGCCGGTGAAGCGTTCAAACGCTTCACCAAGAAGTACCTAGCCACGTTGTTCGTCGAGCACTGAGCAGCGGAGCGACTCCGAGCCAGGGTTTTCGCTCGTCGCTCAGAAAGCCAAGTCGACAGTGGTGTCAGCGCTCAATTTTTCTCCGGAATTCCCGCGATTTTCGAGGTCGCCGAGGCCCAATTGCCCGCTCGCATTGTAACCCCAACAGTGGAGCGTGCCGTCGGCCACAATGGCGCAGGAATGCTCCTCACCCACTGCGACTTGCAGCACGGGACGTCCTCCGAGATCGACTGAAACGCGGCCCGTTTCAACCCCGGTATCCGAGTACTTCACTGGCCCCGGCGAGTACAGGGCGGAACCAAGGCCCAGCGCACCGTGCGGTGCATAGCCCCAGCAGCTGAGCGCCCCATCGTCCGTAATGGCGCAGGCATGATAGAAGTCGACGTCGCTCGCCCTCACCTTTCGACCTGCACCCATCTTCATCGCTGACAAGGTCGAGAAGTCGTCCGGGGGCAAACCGGCGTGGGTCCAACCTTGGTATCCGAAGCCCCAAAGCAGCAGCGAGCCGTTGTCGAGAATCACCTCGGAGACATAACCGGCAGTGATCGTGCGAGCTTTGCCGGCACCAAACACCAGCGCCGGGAGCGCGGCGATCTCGCCGGGATAATCCCCAACCGCAGCGCTATCGTCGAGGTCGGCCGTTGCGGGCAGCGGCAGGTACAGCAGATCGCCCCAGCACTTCGCGCTGCCATTGTCGAGGAGCGCACAGGTCACTCCGTTGGAGGCACTGACGGCCGTCGCCGGGCGCTTCAAATTCACCGCCACGAACTGCGCTGGAGACACTGCATCGTAGGGGCTCTCTCCGCCCAGCTGGCCAAACTTGCCCGAGCCCCAGCACTTCACGGTGCCGTCGTCGAGGAGCGCGCAGCTGTAGTTCGAACCCGCGCTGATGCGGATCGCCTTTCGCCCGCTGCCGAGCGCAATCGGCTTGAGCGCGTCGCCCATTTCTCCGGGCTCGTCGCCGCGGTCGTCCGTCGTTCCGGTGCCCAATTGCCCGAACTGATTGTTACCCCAACACTTCACCTCGCCGTGGTCGAGCAGTGCGCAAGCAGAGCTTGCCCCAGACACCGAGATGGCGCTTGCCGTTCGAGCGGTGCCCAAATCGATCGCCGGCAACTGACTCGGCACCTGGCTTTTGACATCTCCCCGCGTCTTCGTGTCGCCCAGAGCGAGCACGCCGTTCTGGTTGCTGCCCCAGCACTTGACCTTGCCCGAGCCGGACAGCACGCAGGTCGTCGCGCCCCCCAACGCGATCGCGACGGGCTCGACGCGACAGGCCGCGCTGCAGCCGTCACCGGAAACCCGATTGCCGTCGTCGCATTGTTCGTGCGTCGCATACAACACACCGTCCCCACAGGCTGCCATCTTGCAGTTGATACACGCTCCATCACTGACGTTGCCAGCGTCACATTCCTCGCCTGGCTCGATCTTCAGATCCCCGCACACCGGCTTCTGGCACACGCCGTCTGTACACCGCCCCACGCAGGCTTCGATTTCCAATGCGGAGACCAGATCAACGCCACAAGAAAGCAATACATCATCGCGGCACACGACTTCACCCGACGCGGCGCTCGCGCAATCCGGCACCACCTTGGCGCATGCTCCCGATCGCGAATCGCACAATTCGTCCGAACCACAGGTGGGACCCGCGAGCCATTTCGCACCATCACAAGCAAGCCGCTGAGCCAGCGCACGCCCCACGCACACCGTTTGTCCGAGCTCCGAGCAAGCGCCGAACAGCTTTGGTTCCGCGGCTCCGGCTTCGCCGCCAGAGCCGCCGCCGCTCGCTACGGGTGGACTTCCCTCCGCCGCGCCTGCCGAGCCCGCCTTTCCAGTGCTTCCCGCCGGCTCACTGCCGGCACCGCCACTCACGCACGTCTCGCACGCGGTAAATTCAGGTGAGCACGCGGCAGCGATCGCGGCCACGGCTGCCGCAAAGCCGAGTGGCAGCCAACACTTGCAGGTCATGATCTCAGTTCCTTGATCTCGAAGAGTCACCAGCGCCACGACGATTCTCGACTCGTCACCTGGCTCGGCGATGCGCATACAGCGGGCGCGGTCCCCATGGGTTCAGAGCCAGCTCAGAACGAGCAGAACGAGCAGAACGAGCTCAGAACGAGCTCAGAACGAGCTCAGAACGATAGTGCAACCGTGGCGTCGGCGCTGGCTTTATCGGTGGCGTGCCCTAGCCCGAGTTGGCCGTAGGCATTGTCGCCCCAGCACCTGAGTGTGCCGTCATCGAGGATGGCGCAGGTGTGATACGTGCCGGCGGCCACTTGCTGTGCGCTATGCCCGCCGAGATCGACAGCGGCGACTTCGCTTGGCGCCGCGCTGGTGGCCCAGGTTGATCCGAGCCCGAGCTGACCATCGGTCCCGTTTCCCCAGCATTTGAGCACACCTCCATCAAGGACCGCGCAGGCGTGATTCAAGCCAATGGCGATCGACTTCACTTTCTTCGCTCCGAGTTGCACGGCCGCTAGGCTTGCGAGCGCGGCGGGGGTCATGCCGATTCGATTGGAACCCAAGTCGGGCTGGCCCAACTGAGCGCCAGTCCCCCACAGCCTCAAGGAGCCGTCGCTCAAGACCACCGCGGAAACAGCACCAGCAATAATTGATTGAGCGGGGCTACCTCCGAACGTCAGCGCCGACAGCGCGCTCATCTCACCCGGCTCATCACCGATGCCATAGCCGTAAGTGGAATCGGGGTGAGGAACCCCATCAGATTCTCCCCAACATCGCGCGCTCCCGTCATCCACCAACACGCAGGTAGACCCTCCGAACTGGCCGCCTTTGCCATTGAACAGGTAGTTGGACGCGCTGACGGCGATAGCCGGACGCGCGAATTGGATAGCCGGAAGTTCCTTCGGGGATGGGGCATTGTCTTGGTTGCCTTGGCCGAGCCGGCCAGATTCGTTCGAGCCCCAACACTTCACGCGCCCGCCGACCAAAAGCGCGCAGGTGTGGCTGTCGCCGGCACTCACGCCGATCGCCGTCAGCCCGGCGCCCAGCGGGATTGGCGTCAGTGCATCCCCCATTTCTCCGGGCCCGTCCCCGCGCGCGGCCGTGTCACCCGTGCCGAGTTGACCGCTGAAATTGTTGCCCCAGCATTTCAAATCGGCGTTGTCGAGCAAGGCGCACATTGAATTACCGTGCCCGGAAATGGCTACCGCCTTTCGGCCCGTGCCGAGATCGATCGCGCGCAGCTTGCTCGGCACCGTGTTCGGCGTGTCCCCACGATTGGCGGTGTCACCGAGGCCAAGTTCCCCATAGCCGTTGTCCCCCCAGCACTTGACCGAACCCGTCGAAGAGCGCACGCAGGTGACGTTGTACCCCAATGCCAGCTCAACGGGCTCGGCTGTGCAGGTCGCACTGCAGCCGTCACCCGACACCTTGTTCCCGTCATCGCACTGCTCGTGCCCGGGGTAGAGCACGCCGTCGCCGCAACTGGGGGTTTTGCATTTGGCGCAAGCTCCGGATGCGTTGGCGACCGCATCATCGCAATCCTCATCCTTCTCGATCTTTTCGTCCCCGCAAATTGGGGGCTGGCAAACTCCGAGTTTACAGCGGCCCTCACATACTTTTGCCGGGCGTGCACTGACCAGATCAGGGCCGCAGCTCAAGAGCGTATCGTCTCGACAAACCAAGGTACCCGGGGTCGCCGAAGCGCACTCGCTCACGATCGGCGCGCACTTACCATTGGCTGAATCGCACAGCTCGGAAGCGCCGCACGTAGTCCCTGCTTGCCAAAGCTTTCCATCGCAAGCGACCCGCTGCGCGCTAGCGGGCTCGACGCAGGCAAACGCCCCCTTGATCGAGCAAGGATCAAACAAGGTCGCAAAAACGCCGGGCGCGCCGGCTTCATCATCCGCGCGCTCCCCAGCGCTCCCCCCTTCTTCCGTGCTGCCGCCGCTCCTTCCCCCCGCGCCGCCTCGACCTGCACCAGAGCTGCCCGTTTCCTCCACGCCTGCCTCCCCGGCATCGCTACCGACGTTCGCGGCGCCTGCTTTGGGCGCGCACGTACGCGTGACCTCGCACGAGTGGAACTCAGACGAACAAGCAACGACGAGCGGCCCCGCAATTGCGAACAAACCCAACGGAAGCCAATAAATACGAGTCATTTCTCAAGTCCTCGAGCTGCAATGGTTCACGGTTCATGCGATCGCCCAGCGACGATCTTCGTAATGGCTCCATCGACCAACCCGAGGACGCAGTTGCTGACTTCGACACGATGAGCGCCGATCGTTGGCAATTTGTCGTCCACGAAGAACCCCGCAATGTTCACGTTGCACCCGTGCGCTGAATTCACTCGCCACCCGAGATGCGTCAATGAGTGATTTGACGCCAACGAGTTCCAGTCCGGTGAAGTGGCGGGTTTCGCCGACCGCGACGACAAGCTCTGGGGTTAGGCCCGGCTCACGCTGCCGTATCCCGCTTCAAAACGCGGGCATCGTTGCATCAACAGCGCTTCCCGGAAGTCGAGCTCAACGTCTCCGACGTGATCAGCTCGGCTCCCGCGTTTTGCCGCGGTGTTGTTCCTGCCTAGAAACCGCGATTGCGGCGCGACGCTTGGGCGATTCGCTGCTTGCCTACGGCTTCGGGTAGATGTCTTGGGTTAGCCCTTTCGAGCCATCGGGCGCGGACACCGAACCCAGGGTTCCGCCCTTTCCACCGGCTGCAGCCGCCCCGAAGTTCAGAGTCGACGTGCCGATGAGCGTCGGCGCGGTCCCGTCAATAACAAGCGCGATCGAAGGCCCGCCGGTCCCGCCCGCGCCGCTGCCACCATTGCCACCGTTGCCGCCGCGTGCACCGTCGCCTCCGACGCCGACCGTACCGCCACCATCGGCGGGCCCGCCAGTTCCTCCAGCTTTTCCGGTGCCGCCGACATGCCCTTTTCCACCGTCGCCGCCAGCACCGCCGCTCAGCGCACTGAGCGCACAACTGTCTATCGATATCGAGCTCCGCCAGCTCAGCAACGCGACGGACGCACCACCGCCAAGCCCTCCCGTTCCTGAATCGCCGCCGCAGCCCCCCATTCCGCCAGCGCCTCCCGTGGCACCCAGGCAGGTGGTCGTGCTTCCCGCGATACCCAGGCTCGCCCCCCCACCGCCGCCGCCGAACCCCGGCTTGCCTGCAGTACCGCTGCCACCGCTCGCCAGTTGGTATCCGTCGCTCGAGAATGTGCCGATCGTAGGGGCAAGCGCTCCCTGTTCGCCGCGCGCGCCATTTTCCCCTGGTTGTCCGGGCTTGGCGTTCTGACCCAGCGTGTCCCCTCCCTTGCCCCCATTACTCGGTGAAACGAGGTAACCACTGCTCCCGTCCTGCATGGGCGAATAGGACACCGCCGCGTACGCCATGCCGCCCGCACCACCTTCAGAGCCGCAGACTTTCGACACTGGTGCCGGTCCCATTTGCGAGCCTGGGGCGCTGCTGCAAGTTCCCGCTTTGCCATTCTGGGCGTCGCCGGACGCAATGCCATCAGCACCGGTTGCCCCATCCGTCCCCGACTTGCCCTTGCCGCCCTTGCCCGCGTGGATCTCGACTCGCTTCAGCGCGACATTCTGACTGCCACTGACCATCAGCCCGAAGCTGCTCGCACCCGTGCCATCGTCGGCATTGCTGGCATCAATCCGCAAATCCTGAATCAGGACGCCCACCTTTGCGTCCATGATCGTGGCACCGATCGGCGTCGCAGAGTGCAGATAGGCCGGAGTGTCGGCGCCGTATTTCCAGATCCCGCCATCGCACGAGAACCCGCCGTAAATTGACACGCGATCCGGGATAGCGAGTGCGCCAGGCTCTTGATACTCCCCCGCGCACACGTAAACGTGCTTGATCTTCATGATGCCCGCGAGGGCCTGCGTCACAGTGGCGTAGGGGTGCGCTTGCGTGCCGTCGGCGCTGCTGCTGTCTCCGTTTGGAGATACGAATACGCCGAATTCGTCCGAGATCACGCAGGCGTCGGTGTCTGGGCCGAGCGTGCCGTCGCACGGGATGGGAGGGGCGCCGCCGCTACCGGCCGCAGCATCCGTGCCGCCTTCGCCGCTCGTCCCGGAGCCGCCACTCGTGCCCGCGAAGCCGCCGCTCGTCCCGCCTTTGCCACTACTGCCCGACGCGCCGGAGGCGCCGCTCGTGCCGAGTTCGCCGCCGTACGGGGCGCAAGTGAGGTTTGCGTTGCAGTCTTCGGACTTACCAGAGCAACTCCAGGCGAGGCCGCTGACCGCGAGCAGGCCGAGGGTTCCGATGCTGAAGCGTTTGAGTTTCATGTCGTCCTCGGGCGGTGGCTCGATAAGGCTGAAAGCAGCGCAAAACGCGAAGGCTGAACGGAGAGACTAGGAGCGAAAGGCTAGGCTAAGAAGTTAGAAGCGACCACTCAGGCCGAGGTTGCTAGCGCCCGGGGTGATCGCAACCAGCGGGGCTAAACTGGGGGAGACGCTCGCGTGCGAACTGGCGTGGGAATGCGGCCAGAGGAGGTAGAGCGCGGTACCGACCGCGGCCGCGCCGGCGACGCTGAAGCCGACGATTTCGATCGTGCGCGCGCGATCGATGTCGCGGTTCTTGTCGTGCAGCGCGGCGCACTCGGCGACGTACGGCGTACCGGTGCCGCAGGTATTGGGGCTCGCGGGCAGCGTGGAGCGCAGCTGATCGGCGTCGTTTTGGCTCGAATTTGCGGAGAGCAGGAAGACGACGCCGACCGCGGCGCCCGCGGCCACCAAGCTGCCCCCGACGATCGCGGGGACGATCGAGCGGTGTGAATGGTCTTTGAGGGGGGGCAGCGTGACTTCGGTCGACGAGCTCGCGCGCTGATCGGGATCCGTGGCTGGGTCGGGGGTGCCGCCGAGCTGCGTCAACTTGATCCACAGGACCTGAGAAGCTCCGCGCGAAAGCCGGACCGTCTGCTGATTCGGCTGATAACCCTCATGGGTGACCGAGACGGTGCGCTCACCGGGATCGACGAAGATGTCCCCACTGGGAGGGACGGGAACGGGAGTGTCGTCGATCGTGAGCACGGAATCTGCCGGCTCGAGCGTCACGTGCAGCGACCCGATTTCCTTCTTTTCTTGGGCCAAGCCTTCGGCCAACGCTTGCTGTTGTTCGTCCGTGGAACTCGGCAGTAGGTGGGCGAGCGCAAATGCAAAATGCTCGGCAGCGTCCCGATGCTTGCCGAGTTCAGACTCGGTCTGGGCCAGGTTGGCGGCGATGTCTGGGCTTTGCTTCAAGCTCCAGGCCTCACTGTAGATGCGCAGGGCGTCGTTGTACTTGGCGGCGTTGAACGCGACCTTGCCCTTCTTGAACAAGAGATTGGCGCGTTCGCTGTCAGGGCCATCGCCTTGTGCGTGCACGCGACCGGCATTGCTCGTCGCGATCAGCAAGCACGCACACGCAAGGCCGCGGCTCAGCACCCTTGGCCCAATTCCGAATCGTCTCGATACCATCATCACTCAATAGATTGCGCGTTTTGGTTTGGCCGTAGGCGGCGCGCTCAGCGCGGAGCTGTTCGCGCTCGATTTGAAGGGGCCGTGATGCGTCACTTCCGCCGAGCGCGCCGGGACGGCGCTCGAGGCGGGTTCCGCAGGCACCGCCGAGGCCGCCGCGCTCGCTGAAGCAACGGCGCTTGCGGGCGATTCCGCTCCCGCGGACGGCGCCGCGGCGCTTGCGACAGGCCCCGCCTCGCTGCCCGCCGCTGTTGACGGTGCACTGGGCAACGCCTCGACTTTTTTGAGCGACGGGGCATCCGCCAATGCTGCGGGTTGCGTCGCCTGTGCGGCCACGGCAGGGACGGCCGAGCGACGCCGCGCGCGCGCTCCGATGACGACCAGAACGGATGCCCCGAGCAACAACAGGAGCAGGAGCGGGATGAACGAACGACGGCGCACTGCGAGCGGGGGCTGGCTCGTGGTGAGCACGGTCTCGGGAGGCGGCCAGCCGGAGTCATGCTGCGGGGGCCACCCCAGGTCAGGCTGCCGCGGCCAACCTCCGTCGGGCTGCGACGAGGGCGGCGGCCAGTTGGGATCCGATGCCGGCTGAATGTGCAGCACCGGGCGCCGCAACTTGAGTTCGGTGGGCAACTTGCGCGGATCGATGTCTCTCGCCAGCTTCACTGTCTCGAGCTCGAGCGTCTTGTGCTCGGAGACCGCGTGCAGGGGCTTCGGCTCGTAATAGACGGGAGCACCCGGGATCTCATCTTCTGGGATGGGATCTGCAGCGGTGATGGAACGCAGCGTCGAGGCGTGCTCGCGCCCAATGGGGCCAAGGCCAGGATCGGTGGTCACTCGGTTGCGTTGATCGGTCACGACGCACCTTTGCCCGCGGCTGGGAAACCGGAAGAGCAGCTCAATTCGAACGTAGCTAAGACGATCAAGGTCACGCCCGCCCTCTCACAGAGTGAGCGAGCGTATATGACCTCGGACTACACCGCGAGACAGTTTGCTGGGATCGGGCCACGATGTGCAGATCGGGGCGGCGCGGGGCCAAGTTGCTAAGAAAATGACCTGAACGCATGGCTGAAAAAAAGGCCGCCACCCCTCAGGTGACGGCCTCTTTCCAACCAGCATGGAACGACTTAGCGAAGTCCGGATCTAAGACGTTTTGCTGGGCTCACGCGCGCGAGCGGGACTTGGTGGCCGTCGCTTTGGGCCGAGCTGCCTTGGCCCGCGGTGCGGCCCGAGGCTTGGGCTCTTCGACCTCTTCTTCCTCGACGGCGGCGCTCGCGATCGCGGGCGGCGGCTGAGAAATGCTTGTCGGTTTGCGCTCCGAGCGCGGTACCTCGACGACGCTGCTGCGGGGCACTTCACCGCCGAATTGCGCGTGAAGGTCCGCCAATAGTCCCAGCAACAGCAAGTACTGGTCCGTGGGATTCAGCGGGCTGATCGCAGCGAGAGCGCCCAGCTTGGCTTTGGCTTGCACTACGGCGGCCGGCAGCTCTGGCGGGACGAAGCTGCCGGGAGGCGGCGCGGGTGGCCATTCACCCCGCGGCTCATGACGCGGACTGCTGACCACGGCTGAGGCCGCCGGCTTCGAGGCAGGCACGACCTCGAACACGCGACGCCGCGGTAGGCCCGACGAAGAGGGCGGAGGCGCGGCCCCGGCGGCCGGCTTGGAGGCGGCGGCGGGGGCGGACTTGGGCGCGTTCGGATCGCGCGGCTTCTTGTCGTTGAAGATCGCGGCGCGTACATCCCGAGGCAGCCGTTGGCGCGCCAGGAAGAAAAATACTCCTCCGGGGCTCCGGCGACCGCTACCGTCGCCGCGCATCAGGCCGCCAGCCTTTTCGATCTTCTCGGTCTCAGCAAGTAGAGTAAGGCACGCCTGGTCGCCCAGGTTGTCTACGACTGCCTTGATCTGCGCGAGCGGACCTTCGTCTGCTTCCCCGAGGGACTTCGCGATTGTGTTGATAGTCTGATCACTAGCCATGGTTAGTTGACCGCGCTCATGCACAGGTCCCCCGGAGTGCAGCGGCTGGGGATTCTTGGCACCAACACGGTCGGACCGCAATAGGTGTCTGTGAAAGCCCCGGCGCAAGCCGCCGAGGCAACCTCGCCCGAGCTCTTGAGAGCTCACCCGGGCGCAGCACTCTCAATCATACGGCGTCTGGTCCTCCAACGCTAAGAGCAAATGCGCCGCGCTCGTGATTCCCGGAAGGATGGCGGAAGATGGGTTTTTCCAGCTTCAGCATCGGGTTTAGTCGCCCTCCTCGCTCGGCCGTTCCGGCTGCTTGTCGCCTGAGCCATCCGTATTGCATCCCGGGTTCGCGCTCCCCGGATCGTCTTGGCTCGCTTGCTCGCTCGGCTCGTTTGGCCGCCGTCGCCATTCGCGTCTCACCTTGCGCCAGATCGGCGCGGACAGGTGACGCTGGCGTCGGGGACAGCTTACGGCTCCGCTGAGCGCGCCCGGCCCTCGCAACAAACCGAAATGCGAAAACGCGGGCGCGCGATCGTGCCGGGCCGGAGCGGCGAGGCCGGGCGCCTTATTTGAAGCCGTGCAAGTGGACGAAGTACCACTCGCCGCGCCACGAGATGAGCGACGTAAGCTCGAAGTCTCGCGACCGGCCCGTCGGCAGTGTGAAGCGTAGACGCGAGCGCAAGACGCGAAAGTAGCCGACCTTGTTGCCCTCGGATCCAGGAGCCATCCACTTTGCATCTTTCTCCGACACGGTGATGCCGTCGAACTTGCTGTCCGTCGCCGCTGCGCCCAGCGCGTGGTGGTACTCGAGCAAGTCACGCTTGAAGTTTGCGAGCAGCCGAAACTTGTAGTCGCGTTCCGGTTTCGCCACGTCCTTCACCTGCTGGTAGGCGAGCAACGGAAAGAAGGCCGGCAGCGCGGGCTCGACATCGCCGCTGAGAATCGCTCGGGCGACCAATTCGACACGCTTCTGAAAGGATGGCGAAGCGAGCGTTGGCCGCTCGTCGGATTGGGCAAGGGGTTTGCCCTGGTCGTCCACCAATGGAGGCACAGCTTCTTGCTCGGCGAGTGCGGGCGGCGGCTTGGCGTCGCTCGGAGCGCCTGCATCCGCTGCTATCGCGGACGTAGGCGGCGCTGGCGTCGCTTCCTTCGCAGGCATCGGCGTGGTTACGCTCGGCTGACCAGGAGCCGCGCTGTGCGTCAGAGCTACCGAGTTCGGCTGGGCCCCGCTGGGCTCGTGGCATCCGACGCTGACGTTGACGAACAGGGCCGCACCCAACCCAAAAAAACAAGGCCGCGAGAGGTTCACCACGCTGCTCTACACCGGAGCAAAGGGGACGGCGAGAAATGTGGCTCCGCTCGCAGGGCTCGATTGGTCCGGATTGTGGACCAGTTGACTGAAATCAGGGACGGGTCTATCCGGCGAGTCCGGAGTGGGACCAACCGATGAAGATCAACCGCCATTGCTGCACGCTTTCCGTTCTCCTGGCCGGGCTTTTGCTGAGCGCACCAGGCCGCGCCGCCGAACCGCTCCCTGACAGCTTGGTCAAGAGCAGCAAGGCGAGCGAGGGCAGCACGGACGTGGCAACCTCGGGCTTCGAAACTGCCGCCAAGGCAAAGGCCGATAGCAAAGACGCCACCGAGCTGGAAATCTCCGCCGGTGGTTTGGCTTCGGCGGGCAACTCCCGCTCCATCGCGGCAACCTCGGCCGGCAAGTTTCGGCTGCGCCGCAGCTCCGATCAGGTCGGTGCCGCGATTGCGGCGAACTACGCAGAATCGCAGGTCACCAAGGGCGAAGGGCTACAGACCACTGTCGAGAACTTTCAAGGCAAGGTCCGCTATGACCGATTCTTGGCCGGCTCGTTCGCCGTGTTCGGTTCGGTGTCCGCGCGCCACGACCGTTTTCAGGGCCTCGAACTGCGGATCAATTTGGATCCTGGCTTTGGCTACTATTTCATCGACGAAGACAAGCAGCAGCTTTGGTTGGAAGCCGGCTACGATTTTCAGCACGACATCCGAACCGACGAGGCCCGCGCGACCTCCCTCGCCGAAAACTACTACCTGGACAAGACCAACGACCGCCATAGCGGGCGCGCGTTCGTCGGCTACACGAGCGAACTCAGCGATTCCGTGAAGGTCACGACCGGGCTCGAGTACCTGCAGGGCTTCAGCCCCGCCACCAACTACCGCTTCAACTGGGACGGCGCGGTCACCTCGGCCGTGGGCAAGGGATTTTCAATCGCGACGGCGGTCAGCGTGCGCTACGATCACAATCCGATCCCGGAAGTCGAGAACACGGACATCACCACGTCGATCAGCCTCGTCTATCACCTCCTCTAGCCAACTCCTGTAGCGCGCCGCGCTAGAACGTGAAACCCAGCATGCCGCAGGCTCTTCGAATTTCCAGGCGCTTGCTCGCCACGGCGCTCGTCTGTGTCGTGGCTTGCGGGCTCGCGGCGTGCGCGAAGAAAAAGGCGCCCGCAGACACGACGTCCATCGATCAACCGCATCCACCGGACGCCGTGCCGGGCGCAACGGTGATCGCAACTTTGGAACGGACCGGCTGCTACGGGGAGTGTCCGGTCTATCGACTCACCGTGAACAGCGACGGCAGCGTCGTCTACGTGGGCACACGCTGGACCAAAGTGCTCGGGCGCCAGGTGTACAAGATCACGGAAGCGCAATTGGCCGAGCTGGAAGCCGCGTTCGAGCACGCGAACTTCGCGCTGCTGCGCGACTACGACAAGGTCGAGAACACCGACGACGACTGGGTGCTCATTTCCTATCGACGCGGGGCCGGCCTCAAGCGGGTACGGCACTACCACGGCGACAACGCCGCTCCTCCCGCGCTCGGCGCGCTGGAGGATGAATTCGATCGCATCGTCGACAGCGGACGCCTGGTTGGCGTGCCATCGGTCGCGCCAACACCGCCGTCACCGGTCACTCCAGCTCCAATGGAACCCAGCGCCCCCAGCCCGTCCGCGAAGCCGCCGCGCCCGAGCGAAAACGCGGGTCCGCCGGACGAAACCGCCGCTGACCCGGACAATCACCCCTGACGTGGTTACGATCAGGGTGGGCCAGGCCGCCGCGTTTTTTGACATTTCGGCCAGCCGGCGCCCAAAGTGAATCCTTCACATGCGAAGGCCCAAGTTGCATTTATGAAACATCCGGGCAGCTCCATGCAGCTAACTCCGCGTAAGTGGGTTGGCCCGAGAAGTGCTTACTGAAGCCGTCCTCCGGAAACAAACTGAATGCGCGGCGTCATCACTACCCGTCACTTGGTCACTCACGCGCCGCTGATCATGCGCTTGTTTGGGGTGCGCGCTTACTTCAAGTGCGTGGCCTGTGTGCTCCGGAAGGGCGGCCGCGCCACCTTCCTGGACGCGGTTTCGCACTGACAAGCGCTGCCTAAGCCCGTTTATTCCGGCGCAAGTCAACCCTCGCATCAGCGAGTCCCGGGCGTTGCCGGCACGCTGCACGTGTGACACATACTGCGCGCCCAACGTGAGCAGCAAAGGCCGCCCCTACCGAAGCTTCAACCACGCGGGCTTCGAGATTTTGGTCGGCAAGGCCGCCAGCGACAACGATCACCTGACGTTCAACGTCGCCGAGCCCCACGATCTGTGGTTACACGTCGCGGGCGGCACGCCCGGGAGCCACGTGGTCATTCGCAATCCAGACAAGGGCGCCGTTCCCGACGACGTGACCCGTTGCGCGGCGGCGCTCGCCGCGTGGTACTCCAAGGCGCGCAATGCGGCCCGCGTCGAAGTGCACCTATGCCGCGCCGGGGACGTCAAGAAAGCGCGCGGCGCGCCGGCGGGTCAGGTGCAAATCGCACGTTATAAATCGGTCAAGGTAGCGCCTGCGCCGTTCGCCGGCGAAACGGGCGCCGATCCCGAAGCCGACTGACGCTCGCGGTTCAGGGCGGAAGCTTGGATTTTGCCGCGTTCTTCGTGTTTTTGAGCAGCGCGAGGTCGTGTTCGAACTTGGCCTTCACGGTCTTGAAGGTGTCGAGCGTCGCGCCGTCGAACGCGGCCAAATCCGCGGCGATCGCTTTCTGCTGAGCGGCCACTGGCTGCAGCGCTTTCTGAAAGGCGGCCTTCTGCTTGGCGTTTGCTTTGGCTGATTTCGGGCCCAGCTCATTGATGGCCTTGTTGACATCCGCGAGTTCGAGCTTCGCCGCAGACTTGAAGGCCTGACGGGCCACGGTCAACGCCGCTTCCGCGCTTTTGCCTTGCTCGTCCGCGCTGGCCTGCGCCTTGCTGGTGCATTCATCCAACTTGGTCTTCGCGTCGGTCGCGTCGGCCTTGAGCTGATCGAACTGCTTCTGGAGCTCGTCCAACTTTTGCTGCGCGGCTTGCTTGGCCTTGCTGGCTTGGTCATCCGCCTGCTGCTGGACAGCCGCGACTTTCTTTTTGATTTCCTCCTCGTTCCCACAAGCGACGAGCATCAGCGGCACGATCAGCAGAGCGCTACGCATGACCTTCACGCTAGGAGATGTGACTGCGATGTTCAACCCGAGCGATGAGTGCGCCCACAGTGTGCGCGAGAAAAATGCGATCTAGCTTCACAGCTCGACCGCTGAAGCGCCAGAAATGTTGCCTTGCGGAACGCCTTGAGCGAAAGCAACCACGCCCAGCCGACCGTCGGCAAAGTCGGGATCCGGCCGCACCGACCAGCGGCCCGATGTCTCTGCCGTCAAACTGCGAGTGGTGAAAACGCGAACCACATTTACGTGCACCAAGTGCGCACCCGCGTTTTCGCCGTTTTCGACCTGGCTCTCGGCGCGCGCTTCCACCAGCGCGAGGTTGAGCACGCGGTCCCGAGTGTCGCCGTTGACGCGGTAGCTCACTTGAATGCCGAGTTCGCTGCGCCGAGCGCTGAGTTCGATCTGGCTACGGGGCTCGTGCTGGCGCGCTGCTGCGATCAGCGCGTCCACTTGGCGTGCCTGGGAGCCCACGCACTCCGCCTCGCCGTTGACTACGATTTGCGGGGTGTACACGCTGCCGCTTGCGCCGATCGCGGAATAACCCTGCTGCCGATCGGAGTAGCTCGAGCGGCTGAAGCGGTCGCGCCAGCCCAAACCATTCCAATAATCGACATGAAAGGCGAGCGGGTACACAGGCAAGGACTCGGACGCGGCGCGTGCCGCGAGCTCCGCCAGGACGTGATCAGCGGGGGGGCAGCTGGAGCAGCCCTCTGACGTGAACAGCTCCACGACCGCCACGCCTGAGCCAAGCTTTGGCTTCGATCGAGCCGGCGCCTCATGAACCAGCGTGCTCACGCGCTCCGCGGGAAGTTCGCGCGAACAGCTCGCCAACGAACAGCAGAGGGCAGCGCAACCAAGCAGCTTAGCGGACACGAGTTTGCCACCAGCCGACGCTAGAAACCGCCAGAAACCAGGCTAGCCCAATGCTGAAATGACCGGCGATCAGGTGCGCGCGCTGAGTGCTGGGGCAATGAACCAAGAGGATCAGACTGGAGAGCAGCGCGACCATTCCCGCGGCCAGCGCCCAGACTTGGAACGAAACGCGCTCGCCTCGGTCGAAGGCCCAAAGTAGGGCAAACGACGGCGCGGCCAAAGCGCTGCCATAGCCGAAGCACGTCAGCGAGCGCAGAACAAACCCACTGCCCGAGAAATCCTCGATGCGGAGTGGGGCTTCGGGCGCAAACCAAAGAACGCACGGGAGACACCAAGCAATCAGCGCCAAGACCGAGCGGAACCGGGCAGCGCGCCGCTCGATCGGCAGAGGTCGCAGCGCGCTGTGCGCGACGAGGGCCAGCAAGCCGAACAAAAGCAAGCCCGCGACCATCCTCGTTGTCCCGAGCTCGCGCAGTGGCACGCGCTTCCTCAATAGTTCGCGGACGAGTAGAACCGCGACCAAGGTCAGGCTCGATGCCCAGCGCAGCCGCGTCGAGCGACTGCGCAAAAACGCGCGCAGGCCGCGCTCCTCAGCGATCAAGGACTCGGTGGCGACCAGTTGTTCCGTAACGTCCGCGGGCTTTCGCAGCGCGTCGTCGGCCAAGCGTTGCCCGAGCTTCGCGTCATGAGCGAACAGCTCCGAGCAGTGCGGGCACCCCTTCAGGTGCTCGGCCACGGACGGACCCGAGGGAACTCCTCCGGTCATGAATCCTTGGCGAATCTCGGCGCAGTCCACGATTTCTCGCTCGTGGTATGCCGCCGCCCCTTGCAGGGTTACGGCGGCGCCACTGCTTTTCTTGCGCGGGCACGCGGCCTAGCGCTTCGCCCCACCCCACTAGCGAGTGAACGAGCCGAAAGATCAGCGCTTTTTGGCGGGCGCTTTCTTCGCGGGCGCCAGCGGGGCCGCCACCGGCGGGGGCGGCGCGGCCTTCTTGGCCGCTTTCTTTGCGGGAGCGGCTGCCGGTGCGGGGGCAGCGGCAGGCGCTGCCTTCTTCGTCGTTGTCTTCTTCTTCGCTGCCTTCTTCGCGGGCGCAGCGGCCTTTGCGGGGGCAGCCTTCGCCGGTGCCGCCGCCTTTGCGGGTGCCTTCTTGGCAGTCTTCTTGGCGGCAGGGGGAGCGGCCTCGGCCGCAGGCGCCTTGGCTTCCCAGATCCCGAGTGTTGCGCCCTGCGGATCCACGAAGATGCCGATCGCGCCCATCTCGCCGATCTCTTGATAGTCGAGCACCGTCTTGCCACCGGCCTTCAAGACCTTGGCGATGGTTGCCTTCACGTCGTCCACCTGCACGTACGGGAGCCAGGCAGCTGGCTGCTCCGGCATTTGCTTCTTCTGCAGTCCACCACCCACTCCGCCGCTGACATCGATCATCGTGTAGGACATGTCGGGCAGGTCGTTCAGCTTCCACGCGAAGACCGAGGCATAAAACTTCTTGGCCTTCTTGACATCATCCGTGCTGAGCTCGACGTGGGCGAATGGATTGGGCATGTGGACTCCTTGTTTCCGCGGGAAAATAGGGGGAACCCGCGCGCGCACGCAATCTCTCACGAGCCGAATGCCCGAGCAAGATGGCGCTCGCGTTCGATGCTCCGTGGCTCCGCGCTACTCCCCCGAGGGGCTCTCACTCAGAAAGTAAATCCCGCGTTTCGGCCGCACAGCACACCCGAAACGCGGTTGCCCTGCTGTGCCACCGCAACCTCACAGTCAGATAGGACGTAGTCGAGCGGCGGGTCGTACACAGTCCCGGAGAGGCTCAGCGAGTCGCTGTCGATCAGCAGCGCAGTGGTCGAGGAGGGCTGAACAGCGAGTGTCCCCTGCTGGGTCACGTGCCCCGTCACGACCAAATCGTAATTTTGATTCGCTGTCGCATTCGGCGGCGCCGCGTAGGCACAGGCTTCGAAATCGTATTCGAGATCCACGAAGGACGAGCCCTGCACGGCATTGGACGTGGCGTTACCGAACACATGGACCATGCCGCCCTCCGAGCCGTCCGATGAACGACACGGGGTCGTCCCGTCTTGGGCGCCCACGGGGCGCCCCTGAATCAGCACGTTGTAAGCGAGCTTCATCGTCTCGCGCAGGCCACGGAGAGCAGTCCCATCTTGACAGGATTGCTCGCACGGGGGCGCAGGCTCGGGCTGCGCCCCTGCGCCGCAACCGGTCAGGAGCAAGCACGCGAGTGAGCCAATCAGCTGATGAGCGCGTTGCATGATCAAAAGCCTCCTTCGATCCCGAGACTGGGGATGGTAATCGGACCGACGGTTTGGGTCTCACAGCCGCGCAACGTACAGGTCGTCGCCACCGCCTCTTTGCTCAACGTTGCGTTCATCCACTCGGCGACGAACGAAAAGTAGGCGCGCGGTCCCAACTGCCAACGCTTCTCGACCCGCAGATCGAGGCGGAAAAATGGCGGTAAGCGAGTCGCGCCGGGGTCCGTCGGATCGGCTGCCTTGGGCAGCCCGGTGTAGAATGTGACGCGTGTACCGGCGCGCCAATTGCGTCCGAGATTGTAGGCGAGCGCACCGTTGATCACGTGCGTGCGATCGAACGCAGCGATGAATTTGCTATTTCCGAAGGAGCGCACCGAGCGCGACAGCGTATACGACAAAAAGCCGCCCACGCGACTGGTGAGCCGGCGTTTCAGGAACAGCTCGAGGCCGTACGCCTCGCCGTTGGTGCGCGCAGCGAGCGCGTTCGCGGCCGTCGCGGTTCCCCCGCCGTCTGCGCCCTGGCCACTGCCGCCGCTGCGATCCTCGCCGAGGGTGCCGACCGTGAAGCGCGGCGTACCGCATGCGCCCGAGCGGCCCGAGGTCGGGTCGCCGCCGCGATCTCCCGCCAGCGTATCGCTCGGAAAGCTACCCGGGACGCAGCCATTCACTTCTCGTGGGGTGGCACCAATCGGATCGCTCATGTCGAAGAACCCGTTGTGAAAGACGGTCGCGGTAAAGTTGGTGGCGTCGCCCAGATCGTAGTCCAGCCCCGCGCTCTGCTGAACCGCGAGCTGTAACCCTCCGCGCAACCCGCCTGGCTGAAAACCAGGCAAAGGCACCACGAAAGCCGGGGGTTGATGGGCCAGGCCGAAGGTCGTCAGCAGCGCCAAGCGACGGCTGACTTCGAGGCGCGTCGAAAACCGTGGATCGACAGCCACGGCCGACTGACCTTGGGACGAAAAATAGTCCAACCTCAAGCCGGGAGTGACTTGAAAGCGCGATGTCGGGCTAAATACCAGATCGGCGCGCAGGCCACTCGCGAGATCGGTACGCGTCGGAAACAGCCCGGCCGCGCTCGCCGCCGCAGGGCCGAGCTCGGTGGTGTCGAACTGTACGTCGTAGGCATCGGCCCGCACGTCCGAGCCGAAGCGAAGCACTGCATCCGCCGCGACCCGCAGGCTGACTTCAGCGCGCACACCGAGCGAGCGATCTCGGACGAAGCGATCGTCGGGCAACCGTGAGCGATCGAGCCCGGCGCTCACTGCCAAGCGGAGTTTTCCGTCTGGCGAGAGCGTGCGATCGTAGCGCGCGTCGAGCCGATGAAACTCCGTACCGAAGAGCGTGAGAACGCGCGTCGGCGTCCGTTGTCCCAAAAAATCGTACGAGCCGAACGAGAAAACGCTGAGGGTGTCCTTGGGCGTCACCGCGTAGCTTGCCCGCGCTTGATAGTCCCAGTAGTCGAGCTTGGTCTGGGGCGACAAAAGGGAGAACAAAGCCGCTGTAAATGCGTAGCGGCCGGCCACCAGCAATTCGCCACGATGTTCGGCGAAGGGCAATTCCACGAGCGCGCCGGCATCGAAGGTGCGCAGGTTGTATTCGCCATGCAGGTCGCTCGCAGGCGGAGCCGTCTCACCCGAAACGACGCCGCCGCTGAAGCGACCATAGCGCGCGGGGTAACCCCCCGGGTACAAGTCCACGCGTTCGATCAGCGCCGGGTGCACGACCGACGGCCCTGCGCCGACGTGGAACAAGAGCGGCACCGGGATGCCGTCCAAGAAATAACCAACATTGCCCGGCGGCGCGCCGCGTACGAAGAAGAAGGGCAACCCGGAGATGATCGGCGTGACCCCTGGCATGATTTCGATGGCTCGAAATGGATCGCCGAAGGTGCCGGGGATCTGGCGCACCTCGGCACGCGAGAGCGATGCGGTTCGCGACGGGTCCATCTTGACCCCGCGCACTTCAATCTCGACCGACCGCGGCTTGCGAGCCGTGGGCGCCTCTTTGCCGGTCGCAGCCGCCGCAGGGCCAACTTCGGGCACTTCGGGCACTTCGGGCACTTCGGGCACTTCGGGCACTTCGGGCACCGGCGCGTGGAAGTCGATTTGAACGCGGATACGCGCGCGCACTGGAGCCCCCCGTCGCGTCGCGGGCAGAAAGCGAAAAGTCTGAGCTGCCTTCACGGCCTGGCTCGAAAATGGCTCGTTCGTCCGAGTAGCGGAGGCGGCGCTGACCGACCCGTCAACTTCGACCGTGAGCAGCACGACGACGACCGCGTCTCCGCTTCCTTGCTCTGGATACGCTGCCGTCAGCGCCGAGAGCGGTTTGGGCGGCAGGACTTCGCGCTCGGTCACTCCGCCGGGGGCTGGCGTCTGCGCACTCGTGAGGCGCGGAAGGAGGCTCAGCGCGAGCACAGCCACTAGCGCCAACGGCGCTCGAACTGGGCCGCAACCTGCCAACATTCAGTGCTCGTAAAGTTAGCATCCGCCTCGGCCGCCCGACACCGAATCGGCTGCTTCGTCGCCTAGCGCGACGCCGCATCGAAGTGAGCGGCGCCGCGCGAGACATTTTCGCCACTCAACGACTGAGGAACGCCAATAGCGCGAGCAGCGCTACCGGCAGCAGCATCCAGAGCATGTGGGGCGCCGGATGCGTCTTCAAAACAGGCTTCTCAGTTACCGAGTCCATGCGTGCAGTAGACGCATCGAGATCTTCGTTCGACATACGACATTTCCATTTCCGCCTCGATGAGGCAGCCAAAGGCCAATCAACCAGGGATTTCGAGCGGAATTAGGCCCTGGGCGGCTCTTCGGAATTCATGCGCGGAATACGCCGCTTGCTGTGAAAATGGCTGAGCCAAACGTAGGATCGGTCAGCGGGTGGCGGCGCGAGCCAAACTTGAACGCCGAGCTCGGGCCAGAGCACGCTCGGCGTGGAGAGCCAGGGCACGCGCACGAAGACTGGCGCTGGAGCGACACGCAACGCCGGCTCGGCGCGCACGGCATGGCTCTCGATGCTCTGCACGCGCTCGGCAACGAGCCGCACGACCGATGAGCTGGGACGCACCGCGGGCGCGAGTGCCCGCTGTTGCGCGCAGAGCCCGAGCAACGTGATCGAGAGCACGAGCAGACGGAGCCAAAACGCCCGTCGGACGACGGCCCGGCGTACGGGCATCGTGGTCGAAATGCTCTGGCTGACGGTCACTCCCGATACGAAGCACATCCGCTTCCGTCGCGCAAACCGCGAGGCATTTTGCGCGCTAGCCGCGCGCGGACGAGGGCGTACGCTTACGCCGATGGCCCGCGAAACGCCCCGAGGGTTACTGTTGATCGGCGCGCTGAAACTGCTGAAAGGCCTGGCCCTGTTGCTGCTGGGTGTGGGGCTGCTCTCGATGCTGCATCGCGACGCAGCCGCCGTCGTGCGTCACTGGCTCCAATTTTTCCGGCTCGATGTCCATGCGCGATTGCTCGAGGCAATGCTGGCGAAAATCGCGGGCATCAATCACCAGACCATGCGCCGACTGGGCGTTGGCACGCTCGTTTACTCGGCGGTGTTCGGGATCGAGGGCGTCGGCCTGCTGCGCGGAAAGGCCTGGGCCGAATACATGACAATCGCCGTGACGGTGTCATTTCTACCGATCGAGGCCTACGAATTGATGGCGCATCCAAGCGCGATGAAGGCGTTGGTCACGCTGATCAACGTTGCAGTGGTCATCTACCTCGTGTTCGAGATCCGACGCCGTCGTACAAACGAGCAGTTACGACCCGGAACCCCCGCTCCCCAGCCGTCCCAGTAGTGGTCAGACTTCAATTTTATGCTGGGCAAGGGATGTCACGGAGTTCACCTTGTGCGCTCGGCGAGACAGCGCTAATCACGGAGCGAAATTCGATGCGTTCGATCACGGCATTCTTCCTTTTGCTCTGCGTGAGTTGCGGTTCGGGTAGCACACCGGCTGCAGAGCACCCCGAAGTCGCATCGAACGATCCGTCCGCCTCGCCGGCGGGCGGGAAAAGCAAGGCTCGCGCGCTGCCCGACCATTGCGCCCGCGGTAAGCGAGAGTGTGTCCCGCCCCCCGGCTGGGTGCAGCGCCTGTGCGAGGACGTGTACCCAGACGTCGCGCTCAATATGTTCAAGCCGGGCACCCGTTGGAAGCGGCTTTATATGCTGGCGCGCGCGGAGCCGTTCAACGCCTCGGGCGGAGCCTCGCTGCTCGGCGACAAGCTCGAGCGCGGGGAAGAGGTGATCGCGCTCAAGCGCCGCGACAACAACGGCGAGATGCAAGTGGGCGACAACGCCGGCTACGATGTCCTCCGTTGGAACGGCGCCTGCGCCACCATTCACGACGGCGATTTCTCGCGCACCCCCCCGCGGGACATCGTGCACTCCAAGATCGAATGGCGCCGCTTGGGCTTGGATTTGCGCAAGACCTTGGAAGAGCAGCCGGAGATTTCCAAGGCTCAAACGGCCCGGCGGAAGGCCTGCCACGGCTTCAGCATTGGCGAAGTCTCCAAAGACTGTGAAGTGTACGACCGCGCCTTCTCGGATGAGATCATCCGCTATGTGCAAGCCGGCGGTGCGATCCCAACCCCTTCGCGCTTGCCCTGACGCGCAATTCGACCGCGGCAGATCGACGCACCCTGCATTTTTGGCTGGACTGACTCGCTCGAGCCACCTTAGCTGTCAGCTGACGCTATGAAGCTCCTCCCCGTCCTCCTCCTCGCCAGCGCGTGCAGTGCCGTCCTCCTCAATGCGGGCTGCAGCTCCTCCGACGACAGCCCAGCCGCTACGGGGGCGGTCGGGGGCCCGGTGCAGGGCGCAGAAGACGCGCATTGCGCGGATCGACACGTGGTGGGAGCCGATCCAGGCGCTTGCCACGCGGACGCATCCGAAGAGGAGGGCGGTGCGTCCGGCGAAGGCGAAGGCGGTGCATCCGGCGAAGGCGAAGCCAGCGATGGCACGGCAGGCAGCGACTGCAATCAGACTCACGCCGCCGAATACGGCGACACCCTGCCCAACAGCGAGGGGGATGACGACGACTGCAAATACCACGTCTCGTGGACCTCGACTCCGATCCGGCGGAACCAGGACGTCACTTTCACGGTCAGGGCCGCCGATCTGAGCACGGGGGATCCCCTCCAGTCGTTGCCTGGCGAACAGGACCTCCCCCTCAGCCGCGTGGAGGTATACCAGCCTTGTGAACCGACCCGGCTCGGCCCGGCTCAGAATTTCAAGGCGGAGTTCAGCAAAATCTCGACCGGCGTGTACGAAGGGGGACCAATTCGCTTCGATCAGCCTGGCCGCTGGGTCGTCCGCTTCCACTTCTTCGAACAATGCAACGACGGGGAGAGGTCGCCTCACGGGCACGTCGCCTTCTTCGTCGACGTACCGTGAGTGACTGACGCGCGGCTACTTGGGGCCGCCGCAGCCGAACCAATCGAAAATCTGCTGTCGCTCGCTGCTCGTCAGCGGTGGTGAACCCGCCGGCGGCATCGAGCAGCTTCCGAGTTGCATCGCAATGCTCGTGCGTTCGTCGAACACGTGCAAATAATCGGTCAGCTGACGGCTGCGCTCGACGCCGTCGGCCGCGTGACAGGGAAAGCAGCGGGCGTGCACGAGATCACCGATCCCAGTATCGAAGGTCAACGCGCCTGGTGGGCAGCCCCTCTGCGCTGGCGCCGGGCACGCGTCGTGTTCGACCGGTTGTCCGCAGGCCGCTGCCGCGCTGCCCGCTGCGAGCAGCAAAAACAGCAGCTTTTTCCAGGTCTTTTGCGTACGCACGAGTACTCGCTCAGGTAACTCGGCCTATCACGGCGCGCGCGTCCTGCAAGCGGTCACGCGCGCAGCGGAATTACCGCTCTCGCGCGACGCGCGCACACGCTCCGACGGCGGAGTTCGAACGGACGCATTCGAGCGACTCGGATTTGCACCGGTCCACGGCGACGTGCTCGATTCGCAACGCCGCCGACAGAGCTGACCGACAACCTGAGCGAACTCAGGGCGTCGGCCGCTCCGATCGAAGCGCGATCACGCGATCGCGTCCTTGATGGCTTTCGTGGCGCGGGCCTTGACGGCTTTGCTGGCGGGCTTGGCCGCGAAGGTCGTCGGCTCTTTGGTGAACGGGTTGATGCCCTTGCGAGCCGGACGTGCGGGCTTCTTCACGACCACGAACTTGGCGAAGCCGGGCAGCACGAATACGCCGTTCTTCTTCAGCTCTTTGTGGCCAATTTCGACCAGCGAGTCCAATACGGCTTTGACGTCTTTGCGCGTCGTGCCTTCGCCAACGCTGTCGACAACGGCCAGCAGTAGGGCGCTCTTGGTGAGTTGCTTCGTCGCTTTTGTTTTCGGCTTTGCCATCGAGAAATCTCCTGTTCGAGGAATAAGAACCGACAGAGAGCACCGATGGACCGTAAAATCCAGCGCTAAACCGCGAGCGTGACGCTTTGAGCACCGAGCACGACGAGCCACGAACCGCCGTCGCCGACCGAAAACGCTTCGACGAATCAGCCACCGGACGAGGCCAACGCGCGCGGCAACGCTCGGGCAGCGCACGAAGGACCGCTCGAAATCACCCTGAAATCGCCGGGGAATCGCCGATCGCCCGCTGGGCTGCACCGCGCGTCGAAGGACGCCTCGGCAATACACCGCGGCGCAGCTCGAACCGCTCTCGTGTGCCTGCTCCGGCCGCGACGGCCGAGCGCATTTTTTTTGCGCTAGTCTCGTGAGCGATGGCCGAGATGGTCGCTTGCTTGCACCGTGGAAAGGTCGAGGTGTTGCGCCGCGGCCAGGCTGCCCAACGCTTGGAGAGCCCCCACCTAGAGCAACTCGCGGCAACCCGGGTAGGTCGAACCGGCGCGCGCATCGTGAGCGTGACTCGCGGCCGAACCAGCACCGAGCTGTGCTACGCGATTGGCGACCGTAGGGCCTCGAGCGTGTTCGCGCAGGTGCCCGGCAGCCGCAACGAACAACCCGTGTTTCAAAGCGCAGACGCGCAGCTGAGCGAGCTCGACTTCAGCGTCGCCGATGAAAGACTGGCCTGTACCGTTGCCGGTGCGAACGGCACGAGCGCCATCGGCGTGCTTGCCGACGATGGCAGGGGACTGCGGACGGTGACCGAAGGCGACGTGATCGATCGCGCGCCGCGCTGGGCGCCGGGTGGGCGCGCGGAGATCGTTTACGCTTCGGCGGGTATCGGGCGCACGAAGACCGGCAAAGCGGTGGGGCGTTCACCGTTTGCGCTTCACCGTTTGCGCTTCAGCGACAACAGCGTGGAGGTATTGATGGCGGACGCGCAATACGACTACACGGCGGTCGTCCCCGTTTCGGAGAACCTGCTGTACGCCCTGCGCCGCAGCTACGACCGCGCGCCTCCAGACTCAGCGTTCGCGAGAATTTCGCAAGCTTTTCGCGATTTTATGCCGTTCGGCAAAAGCATTGGAGCCGCCCCTATGCAGAGCCACGAGCTGGTTCGCGTCACGGCCAAAGGCGCACAGTTGGTTGCCCAAGACGTGCTCGCTTTCGACGTCGCCGCGAACGAGGACGTCGTCTACTCGAGCACAGCGGGCGTGTTCAGGATTGCTTCAGGCGAGGCGACACCAGCGCCGATCGCAGCGCTGGAGCACGTGGAGCAGCTCGTCATTTATTAGGGCATTCCGCGCGAAATGCCGTCGGCCGCGCGCTCGACCGTGCCGACTTTTCAGCGAGCGGTCGAGCGGGTTTGCCGGGCGTGCGCTCAGCTCTGAGCGGCCGCCGCGATCGTCTGATCGCATGATTGAGAGCCGACCGAGGTCATGATCGTCTTGCCGCGGCCGCTGGCTTTGGTGCCGCACTTGGTACACTTGTAAGCGCTGAAGGAGCCGACTGCGCCCTCTTGCAATGCCCAGTCGTGCGTGCGCGCTTCTTTAGGGAAGATGCCCTGTTGTGCTGATTTCATGGCTCAGCTTACTCGCTTTCGACTCGAAAGTACCGTTTGCCGTGCTTAACACGGCAATTTGCCACTTTCATCGACGCGGAAAGCCCACGCTCTTGGTCATGGCGCACGCGTCGTACACGCCGCGGTAGAAACGCGGCATGCATTGCTCCACGCGAAAGCCGCACTCGAGAAACAACGAAAGCGCCGACAGATTCGCGTGCGCGGTGTGGAGTCTCAGTTCGTGGATGCCCGCGCCGACCAGTGAACGCTCGACGTGCGCCAATAGCGCGCGACCAATCCCGAGCCCGCGCAGGTCTTCCTCAACGGCGATCGCGCACAAATCCGCACTCGTGTGGTTCAGGGGGTGAACGCAGGCAAACCCAACCGGCACGTCCCCCCGCCAGGCGACCCAGGTGGTCCCACGTTGAACGAGCCGCTGCATGGTCAGCGCTGGCTGCCCGTCGTATTCGGCAAACGCACGCGCGGCGAGCCGACCAATGAAGTGATCATCGGCTCGCTGCCGCTTGCGGATCTGAAGCGTAGTCGGCGTGGCAACTTGCACTGCGCGAGCTTAGCGCGCGGTGCTCATGGCTGCACCCGAGCCGATATGCCGCGAAATCCACGCCCCGCGCGAATCTCGCAGCACGAGCCAGAGCGAGAAGGAACCAGCGTGTTCGGGCCCCATCCAATGATTTTGCACACACTCAGCCCTTTGGCGGCGACACCCTCCGCGCCACCGACTCGGAGCGACGTGCGGTTCACCGCCTCGAGCTTCAGTGCTCGTGGCGCGCGGGCTTGCTGGGCGCGGGAGGCGCGGCGCTCGCGCTCGGCGCGATCTGCGCGCTGGGTGCAAGCACGGGGCGAGCGGCGGCGCTACGCGGGGGATTCAAGTCGACCATGCCGGTCGCGGGGGCGCTCGCCGCTTGGGGAGTCGTGCCCGGATCGCGCGACCAGATCAGGCCCAACACGGCCGCTGCGACGGCAAAGGTCGCAAACAGTAGGGGCTTACGCAGGTGCGGGGGTGGCACGCTGCGCGCGAGCAGCGGGCGCAGGGTCGGCATGAGGCTGAGTCGAGGGGGCGCGGGAGCTGGGATCGATTCACTGCGTTCGACTCCGGTGTCGACGGCAATCGCCCGCAGCGACCTGACGCTACTGCTCGACGTACCCCCGCCGGGCTCCCCTGCTCCCGCGTCGACCACGATTTCGGCGCGACGAATGGCTTCGCGCTTGCGCAAGCCACGGTCGCCCACGCAATCTGCCATGAACGTGCGAAGCTGTGCTTCGAAGCCGAGCTCGAACGCCTGTGGCACCCCGCGCTCCAGGGCCAAACGCATTTCCTCGGCAGTGGGCCAGCGTCGATCGCGATCCTTCTCGAGCGCTTTCATCACGACGGCTTCCAGCGTGCGCGAGTAACTGGTCTTGAGCACCGATGGGCGGACCACGGGCTCATCACTGACGATGTTGCGCAAGGTAGCCGCTGAATCTACGCCCTGAAAGGGATGCCGCCCAGTCGTGAGCGTGTACAGAGTCACTCCGACCGCAAACAGATCCGTGCGCTGATCGACCAATCCGCCAACGACTTGCTCGGGCGCAGCGTAGCCGAGGTTCCGCTCGATGCGATTGGCCGGCCCCAGTGTCCGGTCCTGACGCTTGGCCCGAGTGATGCCGAAGTCGACCAACTTGGCGATGCCGGAATAGCTCACGAGAATGTTTTCCGGCGATACGTTTCGATGCACCACCGGGCGTCGTACGCCCGCTTCGTCGCAGTGCTCGTGTGCCGCTTGCAAACCGCGCAATGTCTGGCCGATCAGGTTCACGGCCACCAGCAGCGGCACACCACCAGCCAGCTCAGCGCTCTCGATGACGTCGCTGAGCGGCTCGCCGTCCACCCACTCCATCACCGCGTACAGCGTACCTCGCTGCTCGTCGAGCTCGAGGGTCTGGGCCACGTTCGAGTGCTGAATCAGCGCCGCGACGCGCAGGTCGTCGAGCAGTCTCTGCTCCATGACCTGGGCATCGCCTGGAGCAGGCAGCAGGGTCTTGATCGCCACCAGCTTGTGAAACCCGCGCGCGCCGCGCAAGCGCGCGACCCAGACTTGGCCCAGGCCACCGCCACGCGCCACGGGCATGAGCAGCTCGTAGCGACCCAGCTTTTGGCCGGTGTGCAGACGGATGGGTTCACGGAACAAGACGAATTCTCATCGAGGCGAGCCTTCAGTACGGCCCATCCCAGGTGAGAATTAGTGCCGTTCTCGTTCCGTTTGCGATCGCCCGAATGGATCATTGTCGTTTCGTGCGCGAAATACGGCCAAAAATGCGAAAAGCTGCCCGATGTCGGACAGCTTCTCACCCGCGCCTGTTCTCACCCGCGCCTGGCTTATTTAAGCGTCGACTAGATGACGGGCTTCATCGCCGTCATGTACGCCCGTAACACGGTACCGATCTGCTCGACGGGATGGTTGCGGATCTCGGCATCCACGCGGACCAGCTCGCGGTTCGACACGGCGGTGTCCTTGAGCTCGAGCCCTTTGCCGATCACGTCTGTTTCGACCTTGAGCATGAACTCGCGCAGCAGCGGGCGACAGGCGTTGTCGAACAAGTAACAGCCGTATTCGGCAGTGTCCGAGATCACCTTGTTCATCTCGTACAGCTTCTTACGCGAGATCAGGTTGGCGATCAGCGGAGTTTCGTGGAGCGATTCATAGTAGGCGCTCTCGGCCTTGATGCCGGCGTCCGTCATGGTCTCGAACGCGAGCTCGACGCCCGCCTTGACCATGGCCACCATGAGGATGCCCTTGTCGAAATACTCTTGCTCGCTAATTGCGGCATCCGTGGGCGCTGTTTGCTCGAACGGGGTCTTGCCCGTGGCTTCGCGCCAGGCCAAGAGGTCTTTGTCGCCCGCTTTCCAATCGGTCATCATGCCGCTCGAGAACTTGCCGCTGATGATGTCGTCTTGGTGCTTCTGATAGAGCGGCGCCATGAGCTTCTTCAGCTCGAGCGAGAGCGCGTGGGCCTTGAGCTTCGCCGGGTTGCTCAAGCGATCCATCATGCCGGTGATGCCGCCGAACTTGAGCGCTTCGGTCACGGTTTCCCAGCCATATTGGATGAATTTCGCGGCGTAGGCTTTGTCGATACCCTTTTCGACCATCTTGTCGAAGCACAGCAGCGAACCGGTCTGGAGCATGCCGCACAGGATGGTTTGCTCCCCCATCAAATCGCTCTTCACTTCGGCGACGAACGAACTGGCTAGCACGCCCGCGCGATCACCACCGGTGCCAGAAGCAAGCGCCTTGGCCACGGCCCAGCCCTTACGCTCCGGATCGTTCTCCGGGTGCACGGCGATCAGGGTCGGGATGCCGAAGCCGCGTGTATACTCGACCCGCACTTCCGAGCCCGGACCCTTGGGCGCCATCATCACGACCGTGATGTCTTTGCGCACTTGCATGCCCTCTTCGACGATGTTGAAGCCGTGCGAATACCAGAGCGAAGCGCCCTTCTTCATCAACGGCAAAAGCGCGGTCACCACCGGCGTGTGCTGCTTGTCCGGAGTCAAGTTGCCCACCACGTCCGCCGTCGGGATCAGCTCTTCGTACGTGCCGACTTTGAAGCCGTTCTCGGTCGCGTTGCGGTAGCTCGCGCGCTTCTCGGTGATGGCATCTTTCCGCAGGGCGTAGCTGACGTCGAGCCCGCTGTCGCGCAGGTTCAAACCTTGATTGAGGCCTTGCGCTCCCGCGCCGACGATGACGATCTTCTTGCCGCGGAGAACGCTGACACCATCGGTGAATTCGCTCTTGTCCATGAAGCGACACACGCCAAGCTGTTTGAGGGCTTCGCGAAACGGCAGTGAATTGAAGTAACTCATCGGCACAAACCTCGGTGTTCCTGAACAAGCCCTTTTGGGGGTTGGGGCCCCAAAAGTCTGGGGTGGGGCCCCGCTGAATTCATTTCAGCGGGTGCGGGGGCGAAACCCCCGACGATAAATGGGCCGGGAACATTGTCCGCCAACCAGCACCTGTCAACATAGCCCGCACAAACGGATGAGCATCCCGAGCATCTGCTTCCGAGAAGCGTCGATTGGTCCTGTCGACCAGCCCATTTTCCGCGATTTCTCGTGGAACGTCGAGCCTTTCCAGTCTTGGGTCATTACCGGCGAAAATGGCAGCGGCAAGAGCGCGATTGCCCAGGCGCTTTCGGGCGGCCTTGCCGTCGCCGCCCGTGGCTCGCGCAGCGCGTCAAGCGGCGCTGGAAATCAGCTGCCGGACCCGGCGAGCGTGGCGCTGATTTCGTTCGAGCGCCAACGCGACGTGGTGTTCGACGAGCGCTATCACGACGATGGTGAATTCGTAGAGGGCGGCGTCGATCCCGGGACGCGCGCACGCGATTTCATCATCGGGCGCAAGCGCGGCAGCCGCGCGGCCGCCCCCACGTTGCCCCCGCGGCTCGAGGAGCTCGTGCAGCGCCTGGGCATCGAGTCCGTGCTCGATCGCGGCGTGAAGTATTTGTCGACCGGCGAGATCCGCAAGGTGCTCTTGTGCCGCGAGCTGCTACGTGAGCCAGCTTGGCTCGTCTTCGACGAACCGTACGAGGGGTTGGATAGCGGCACGCGTCTGGTGCTGGCCGCCGAGCTCGACCGATTGGTGAGCGTCTCACTCGTGAGCCCCGCCGCTACGCGAGTCCTGATCATCACCGACCGCTACGAGCATGTGCCCGCCGGCACGACCCACGTGCTGCACATCGAAGATCGGCAGGTTGCGTTCGCGGGGCCGCGCGCTGAATTCGAGGCCCGGGGCATCCCGCGCGAACTTCGCGGGCTAGACACGGAACAGGCCGCATCGCTCGGACATGCCCTCGCCCAAACCATCGAAGAGCGCGCGGCGGCAAGAGCGCCCGAGCTAGCCGACGGCGCGCACAGTGCCACGCTCGTCGCCATGCGCAACGTCACGGTGTCTTACGCCGAGCGCCGCGTCCTCGATGGACTGAATCTCGAGATCGGGCGCGGCGAGCATACCCTCGTGCGCGGACCGAACGGATGCGGCAAAACCACGCTGCTCAATCTGATCAACGGCGACAATCCGCAGGTGTATGCCAACGACGTCACGATCTGCGGCATGAAGCGCGGCTCCGGTGAATCGGTCTGGGACGTGAAGAAGCAACTCGGGCAAGTCTCGTACGCTTTGCACGTCGAATATGCCTATCGCTGCCAAGCGAACCTGATCGAGTGCGTTCTATCTGGCTTTTACGACTCCATCGGCTTGTACCGCGAGCCAGGGTTCGCCGAGCTCCACGCCGCGGAACGCTGGCTTTCGGTCGTCGGCATGGTGGACAAGCGCGCCGAGCCGTTCACACGGCTATCGTACGGGGAGCAGCGAGTGGCGCTGATTTTGCGCGCGGTGATCAAGCAACCGCCGCTCTTGATCATGGATGAGCCCTGCCATGGCCTCGATCCACGGCACCGCAGCGAAGTCTTGACCATCGCCGACTACATCGGGCGTCACACCGACTCGACCTTGCTCTACGTCACGCACGACCCAGAAGAGGTCCTCGGTTGCACGCGTCAAATCTTCGAGTTCGAGCCAGCGAGCGGCTGGGCACTGCGTCGCGCGTAGCGCGAGTGCGAGGTTGACCCTCAGCCCACGAACGCCCGCAACCAGCCGCGCTCCGTCAACAGTCCGAGGACCTTCGCCCGCACCTCGTCGCGGATTTCGCGCACGCGCTCGATCGGCTTGCCCTTCGGATCTTCGAGCGGCCAATCGGCGCGTTCGAGCCCCGGCACGACCGGGCAGGCTTCACCGCAGCCCATCGTGATCAAAAGCGAAGCCGTCCGCGCAAGTTCGTCGGAGAGGAACTGCGGCGTGCCGTGCGTTAGGTCGATACCGACCTCGTTCATGGCGACCACCACTTCCGGGTGAACTCGGGTGCCAGGCTCGGTGCCGGCCGAGATGGCGTGCGCTTTGGTCGGCTGCGCGAGGTGATTGAACCAGGCGGCCGCCATTTGCGAACGGCCTGCGTTGTGCACACAGGCGAACAGAACGAGATTTAGCTGATCGGACATTGGCTTAGGGCTCCGGGAAATCGGTGACCTTCGGGGCGACTTCGGGCAAGCCCGGAACCAACCAGCGGAAGACCGCGGTTGCGGCGGCAGCCCCCAACAATTGAACCACGATGAAGCCGGGCGCATCCTGTGGCCGGATCCCAGCAAAGGTGTTGCTCGCGGCGCGACCCAGCGTGACGGCAGGATTGGCGAACGACGTCGACGACGTGAACCAGTAGGCTGCGCTGATGTAGCCGCCGACCGCAAACGGCACGGACGTGGAGCGCCGACGCACGCAGCCCCAGATCACGGCCAAGAGCCCGAAGGTCGCAACGAACTCGCTCAGCAGCTGCGCCGAACCAGAGCGGACGTGCGTGGACGCGGAAAATAGCGGCTCTCCGAACATCAGGTGCGCCAGCGCGACGCCGAAGAAGGCGCCTCCGATTTGCGCAGCAACATAGAACGGCACCTCTCGCCAAGGTAGGCCGCCTTGGCTCGCGTCGGCCAGGGTCACGGCGGGATTGAAATGCGCTCCTGATACCGGTCCGAACGCGAGAATCAATGCCACGAGTGCGGCACCGGTGGCGAGCGTGTTCGCCAGCAGCGCCAGGGCCACGCTGCCTCCCGACAATCGTTCGCCCATGATGCCCGAGCCGATGACGGTCGCGAGCAAGAACGCGGTGCCCAGCGCCTCTGCCACCGCGCGCCGTTTGAGATCGGCTCTCATGTCCGAGGCGGGCAACAACCACTCGTCGACGTTTGCGTCTTGGCCGCGCCGGTGGGTGCACAGCACGTGCTTGGTGCATCGCGCATCACTGGTGCGTCGGCTTTCACGACGAACACTTCCCAGGAGTTGCCGTCCGGGTCGTCGACCCAAACCTTGTCTTGAACGGCGTAACAGCAGGCGGTGTCCTCCTCGGTCAGCGTCCGCAGACCAGCCGCTTCGAAGCGCTGCTTGGCCTCGAGCACGTCTTCCGTGGCAGCCACTTGGATGCCGAAATGGCTGGCGTTCACGCCAGTGCGCGGTGCCTCGACCATGCTCAAGTTCAAGTTTGGGCTTTGCAGATCGAATTTCGCGTAGCCGGGCCGCCGCTTGGTTGGCGGAACACCAAAGGCTTTCTGATAGAACTCGACCGAGCGATCGATGGCGGTCACGTTCAACGAGATGTGTGGCTTCAGCACGTTCATGGGGCTCTCCTTCCAAAATTCTCGAAATAGAAACGCAAAAAAACTCAGCAGCAGGCACTGCCTTTTTGGCCGCGCTTACAGCAATCCTCCCAAACGTAGTCGGTGAGCGCGCGCAGGGAGCTGTAGTCCGCGCCGTAGTAGTGGAACGTGCCTTCGGCGCGGCTAGTCAGCAGCCCCGAATCGACCAGGCGCTTCAGGTGATGGCTCAGGGTCGACGCTGGGAGATCGACGTGTGCCTGGACCTCACCCGCCGCCGCGCCCTCCGCACCGCTTTGCACCACGAAGCGCAAAATTGCCAGGCGCACGGGATGACCGAGCGCTGCTAGCTGCTCGGCATGGCGCTCCAGTTTGGCGTTCACGCCCTACTTCTAATATTTTCGAAGCAAACGCGCTAGTCTTATTTCGACAAATCTAGAAGTAGCTAACGGAGCGCTCAGGTTGCTGGAAATGGCTGTGCGCGCGGGACCAGGGATTCGCGGTCGCGCACGGCTTGCTCGTACAGCGCGTTCTCACGCTGTTTGTGGCCAGCACTGAAACGGACAGCGATGGCGCACAGCGACGCGCCGAGCACGCACGCGCCCAACGTGGAGAAGCAGGCCTGCACGCTGCCAACACCCTTGAGCAAGAAGCCGGCCGCGACGGCGCCCACGTTGCCGCCCGCGCCGATGATGCCCGCAACGCCCCCGAGCGCTTTGCGATCGATGAATGGGACCAGCGCGTAAGTGGCGCCGCAAGCCATGTGCGTGAACAGACCAAAGGTGATCATGGCCGTGATGGCCATGGCTGCGGAACTAGTCGTGGAGAACCAGAGCAAGCCGAGCCCCTCGCCGACCATCAGCGCAAAGAGCAGGAACGTGCGCGCATCGAGGCCACGCGCGCGGGCCACGCGATCCGAGAAAATACCGCCCAGCGCACGGGCGAACAGTGCGAGCAGGCCGAACGAGCCAGCGGCCATGCCTGCGGACTGCAAGTTGAGCTTGTAGCGATCGACGTAGTAACTGGCCGCGACGTTGTGCACGAAGAGTTCGATGCCGAAGCACGCGCCATACGTGACGAACAGCATCCAAACCCGATAGTTGGCCATGGCGGCCTTGAACACCTGCCAGCCGCCTTTTTTCCCGCTCTCGATCTCGATGCCCGCCTTGCGAAGCTCGTCGTAGTTTCCCTGCGGGCAATCTTGCGTGAGCTTCCAATACAGCACGCCCACGACCACCATCAGCAGCGAGGGCAGGATCATCGCCATACGCCAACCCAGGCTCTTTTCCACGCCCAAGCTCAACAATGCCGCCAGCACCCAAGGCATCACCGATTGCGTGACGCCGCCGCCGGAGTTGCCCCAGCCTGCGCTCGCCGCATTGGCCGTACCCACCACGTTCGGCGCGAACATCACGGACGTGTGATATTGCGTGATCACGAAGCTTGCCCCGATGCCCCCGATCAGCAAGCGGAACAACAGAAAGACGCCATAGCTCTTGGCGAAAGCAATGCCCAGAACCGGAATGGCACCGAGGACGAGCAAGGCCGAATAAGTGCGGCGTGGGCCGTATTTGTCAGCCAACGGCCCGACCAAGAGCCGCACCAAAATCGTGATCCCGACCGCCGCAATGTTGATGTTGGCGATCTGATCCTTCGTCAGGCCGAACTCCGCCTTGATCACCGGCATCAGCGGAGCCAGCGAAAACCAGGCAAAAAAGCAGACGAAGAACGCCAGCCAACTCATGTGGAAGGCGCGCATCGCCGGCGTCGAAAACGAGAACAGCTGGATGCGCGTCGCCTTGGCTGAGCCCGGAGTCATGACGCATCCTTCAAATCGACGAGGATCATGCCCGCGTCACTGAGTCGCGCCGGATAGGTCTTCAGCGCGCAGTCTCCGTTTTCCGCCTGACCCGTGCTCAAGTCGAATTTTAGTGAGTGCAGCGGGCAGATCAGTGTGCCCGATCCGAGCAGGCCATCTGCCAGCGGCCCGCGCCGATGCGGGCATTCCGCTTGAGTGGCGAACAACCCGCCGTCCCGGCCCCTAAAGATGGCTATCTGGGCAGGTCCGACTTGGAAGCTTCGGCCTTCGCCTTCCGGAATCGCAGTGATGGGACCCAATGTGACTTCCATCTGCAAACCTCCTTACTGAACGATCGGCAAAAGTGCAGAGAACTGATTCGCGGTCGCCGGAGTGATGGCTTCGAGCCAGGGGTCGCGATAAGCCTCGACCGAGCGCTGCATCGCCTGATCCAGTCGTTCGGCGATGCCTTCGCTGTCTTCGACCACTACGGCGCGGATCTTGTCGATCCCGACGCGCGGCACGAACGCGTACGTGCGCTCGAGGTAGCGCCCATTTTCTCGATAATATTGGAGAAAGCGCCCCGAGAATTTGAGCACGGCCTCGTGCGAATCGACCGTACAGAGAAGATCCCCCTTCCGCACGTGAGCGCCCGCCGCGCCGCCCACGTAAATTTCCCATTTGCCGCCTTCCACAGCGACCGCGCCCACGTCTTTGACCAGCGCCTCCGAGCAATTCCTCGGGCAGCCTGCGGTGGCAAGCTTCAACTTTCCGGGCGCGTCCAGCCCCTGGAAGCGCGCTTCGATTTGTTGAGCGAGACCAATGCTGTTGCCGAGCCCGAAGCGGCAGAAGTCCGTGCCTACGCAACTCTTGCAGGTCCGGTAACGCTTGCCGTACGCGAAGCCCGAGGGCATCTCCAGATCCCGCCAAACATTCGGTAAGTCTTCGCGCTTCACGCCGATCAAATCGATCCGCTGACCGCCGGTCAGCTTCATCAGCGGGACGTGATACTTGTCCGCGACATCGGCGATTCGACGCAGCTCCGCGGCCGAGGTGACCCCCCCCGGCATTTGCGGAATGACGCTGAAAGTGCCGTCTTTTTGGATGTTGGCATGCACCCGGTCGTTGATGAAGCGCGCATCTCGCTCATCCACGTATTCGTCCGCCCAGAGCGTGATCAGGAGCGAAGCCAAGCCAGGCTTGCTGCCGGGATCTTCTTTGCCGCCGGCCAGCGCTGCGAACACCGAAGAAACCGATTTCAGGCCAAGTGCGCGGATGGCTTCGATCAGCTCGGGCTTGGTCAAGGGCACGCCCGGGACGTAGAAATTCGCAGAAGGATCTTCGTCGGTGGCGCCGCCGCAGGCCCATTCGATGACCTGCGAGACCAGGGTCTTGCACGCGCCACAGCCCATCCCCGCGCGCGTGGCCTCCATAACTGATTTGGAGCTGCGTTTGCCTTGCTTGACGCAGCCGATGATCGCGCCCTTGGTCACGCCGTTGCAATTGCAGACCTGCATATCGACCGGCATGCTCTCGACGGAGGCCGCTTCCGACGGAGCCCCGATGTCGAACAGCAGCGAGAGCCGCTCATCCGGCACTGGCGTATTGCGCTCGAAGGCCTGTGACAGGTAGGGGGCCTTGCGGATGTCCCCCAGCAGGATACCGCCCACCAAGCGCCCGTTGCGGATGATCAGCTTCTTGTACGTCCCCTTCTTGGCTTCGGTGAATTGAACGACTTCATCGCCCTCCTCCGTGGGCTCGGTGATGCCCATGGACGCCACCTCGACCCCCATCACCTTCAGCTTGGTAGCGACCTTGGTCCCGTGATACGCCGCGTCAGTGTCGCTGTCGGTGAGGTGAGCGGCGAGCACCTTCGCCTGTTCCCAGAGCGGCGCGACCAAACCATAGACTTGACCGCGGTGCTGCACGCACTCACCGACCGCAAAGATCCGCGGGTCGTCGGTGCACAGGCGATTGTCGACCACGATGCCGCGCTCGACGGCCAAACCGGCGCGCAGCGCGAGGCCACTGTTGGCCTTGATGCCCGCCGCAATCACCACCAGATCGCAACCGAGGCGCGTCCCGTCCTTGAACTCCAAACCAGTCACATGGTCGTGACCGCGAATGGCTCGAGTGTCACGGTTGGTGTGAACGACGATGCCCAAGCCTTCGAGCGTCGTCTTCAAGATCGCGGCCGCGGGGCCATCCAACTGCTGCCCCATGATCGCGCTGCCACGCTGGATCACGTGTACGTCGAGGGAGAAGTTCTGTAGGCCTCGGGCGGCCTCGAGACCAAGTAAACCGCCGCCAATGACCACGCCCCGCTTCTTGCCCATGGCGTAGGCGGTGATTTTTCGGCAATCATCCAGGTTCCTGAACACGAAGACGCCTGGTTTGTCGGTGCCGTCTGGCAGCTTCAGGCCATCCATCGGCGGGATGAAAGGCAGGCTGCCCGTGGCGATGATCAGCCGGTCGTAACTTTCAGTGATGCCGCCCTCGGCTTCCACTTGCTGAGCGTGGCGCAAGATCTTCGAGACCTTGACGCCAGCGTGCAGCTTGATGCCGTTGTCCGCGTACCACGCGAGCGGATTCAAGAAGATGTCTTCCGCCTGATGCGATCCGTTCAAGACGTCCGAGAGCAGGATTCGGTTGTAGTTGCCGTAGGGCTCCTCACCGAACATGGTGATCTCGAACTGATCCGCACCGCCTCGAGCCAGGACTTCTTCGACGACGCGCGCCCCGGCCATGCCGTTGCCGATCACGACCAACTTCTGCTTGCTGGCCATGGCGCTAAATCTCCAGCACGCCCATATCGATGACGATCGCGCCGTCCAGCCCCTCGGGCGCACCGATGCAGAGCTCGAGTTCGCTCTCGGGATCGACGTCCTCGACGATTGATAGTGGCACGTGAATCGCCTCTTTGGCGCCCACGGGAAACAAGCGCATGCTCTTTCCGCCGCGGTTCAGCGCCAAATAGACCAATTCCGGGCTGGCGTTCCCGGCCCTCAGGTAGATCAATTGCGCTCGCCGGTCGTACGGCACTTTGTAGGTCGCCGCCGGAGAGAGCGGTGCCGGGCGAGTCAAGCCTGCCCCCCGAAACGTGAAAACACCCTGAATGAACTTCGGCGTTTCGTTCATGCTGAGTATTCGTTTACTCAACATTCGGTTTCAATCAGGTATTGTCGCGCGTTCCGGATTGAGTCTCGTTCGATAACAATGTTTCGGAAACCCGTGCCCAGCGTGCTGCGGCAATTTTGAACAGGGGATTTTCGAAACAGTCGGGCGAGCGTTTCTGCTTGGCAGGATCGCAAGCCGGACCAATTGACTCAATCGCTGCTGATCAACTTTTGACGTAACATCCTGACCAGCAGGCGTAGCGTGCGCAGCCGAGGGAGCGGTGACAGGTCGAGCACCTCCTCGGCGCTGGCCACGCCGTCGATGCGCGACAACAGGAAAGCTTCCTCCGGCAACAGCGCGAGGCGATCTTCGGGTTGCGGAAGTAGCCGGAGCGCGCGCTCCCGGCGTCCCAGGCGCATTTCCAAAGAGCCTTCGATCAAGGCTTCTTCGCGTTCGATGGCCGCTACCGCCTCGCTGTTGCCGAGCACGTCGGCCATGGTGAGGGCGCGCTCGACGAGCGTCGCCGCGAGATCGATGTCGCGCGCGGAGCGAGCTTTTTTTGCGTCATCGAGCACTCTCAATAGGCGTTGCTGAGAGGGAGCACCGGGCGTCGTCGAGAGTAACTGCTGACCGTCGGCAATCACGGGAGCGTTCGCTCTTCGGTACTCCGGTTCGTCGGGACCGAGCACGCTGGGATCAGTGGTCGGGCGAAGGCTGGAATGGACATTGAACGAGACGCCGCTCGCGAACGGCGCCTCATTGAGCGCGGCCGCGCTGAGCGCATGGGCGAACTCGAGAACCGTATCGAAGCGTTGTTCTGGTGCCTTGGCCATGGCGCGGCGCAGGACGGGCCCCACGCCAGGCGGCAGGCTGGGCAGCAAATCCTCGATGCGGGGAGCCTCGCTGGCGATCACTTGTTCGAGGATCTCCATCATATCCCCTTCGAACGGGCCACGACCAGTGAGCATCTCGTACACGATCACGGCCAATGAGTATTGGTCACCGCGTTGGTCGACGTGCGCGGTCCGGCCCTGAGCCTGCTCCGGCGGCATGTAGTCCGGCGTACCCATCACGTCGTTCTCACCGGTTAGGCGCTGCCTTCCGCCGAGTCGCTTGCCGATCCCGAAATCGAGCAGTTTGATGTGGATGCCTTCGGCAGGGAGCTCGGTCAGGAAGATATTGGCTGGTTTCAGATCGCGGTGGACGATCATCGCCTCATGCACGGCGGTCAAACCCGAGGCGACCTGAGTCGCGATCCGCAGCGCGAGGGCCAGCGGCAGGATCGGTTCGCGTGCAAGCCGCAGCTCCAAGCTTTCACCCTCCAAGAACTCCATCACGATGTACGGTTGCCCCTCCTCGGTCGTATCGAAATCGACGATTTGAACGACGTGCGGGTGTTGCAGCAGGCTAACGAGCTCGGCCTCGCGCTGAAATCGCAAGAGCGCCGTCTGTTCCTGGGCCAGGTGGACCGGCAAAATCTTGATCGCGACTTTACGGCGCAAACGGACCTGTTCCGCTTCGAACACGATCCCCATGCCGCCCCGGTCGACTACGTTTCGAACCTCGTATGTCCCCCGCAGCACCGTTCCCACCAGCGGATGTGGCTCGGACGAAAACGGGTCGATGACGAGCGACATGCGCTGTTTTCCGGCGACCACAGCGGTTTCGCTGCCGTCAACCAGCCAACAAACGCTAACCCCGCCCCTGACTGGTGGCTAGAGCAAGAACTTTCCGGCCCTGCCCCGGCCGAAATCTGCGAACTTTCGATGGAATATGCGGCGCGGCGCTAGCACTCAGGCCAGTAAACGGCGCGGTGCCCAGGTGGTACGGCCGCCCTGAAGCGCGGCACGGGCCACTTCTCGGATGACGTCCGGCGCATCGCCCTCGATGATCGCCTCGCGCTGTGTGCCGAGCGAGAACGCGCCCACGCGCACATCGTCCAACAAGCGCACGACGTCGTACTGACCGGCGCGCACGCGGACGATTCGATAAGTAACGCTATGAACTTGGACCATGCCCTTGACTACCGCTTGCATTGCTCTTCCCGCTAGAGCAAGTGCCAGGCCAGCGCACGCTCTCTCGTCCCAGGCGCGAAAATGTCTCAAACCGCGCCGCGAAAAACAACGTCGCTGGATATTCGCCCCGCCCGACCCCGAATCGCGCTCGACGCGCTGCTGTAGGGGAGAGGAATGTCGCGATTCGCACCGAGACACAAGGCCACATCGTGGCGAGACGGGTTGCGTCTATTCGCGCAGACCACAGCGCAGCCAGTTCAGAATTCGAGCGCGGTCGCGGTTGCTGAGCGTGCTGGGCGCGTCGCGTGGAGGCATGGAGCACGAGACGAGCTCGTCTCGAACGAGATCGGTCCAATCAGCGACGTTCTCATAGCTGTCGAGGGGCCAAGGCTGTGTGCCGACGCCCGTGTGACAGCTCGCGCATTGGCGCTCGAAGATCGGAGCCACGTCGGCATACCGCAGTTCTGGCTCCAAACAGGTGCTAGGCGCGACGACCGAGCACGCCTCGTCGGCGTCGGAATCGCTACACCCGAATGGAGCACAAGCGAGCCACAAAGCGAAAACTTGCTGCACGGCCCTCTTAAACATCGGCCCGTGCAGACTAGCCGATGCTGGCTCTTCAGCATCCGGAATGGCGGGGTGCGAAGATTTGCCGCATCACCCTCGCCCCGCACTTGCGCTAAACGGCGAGGTAGCCATGCTCATTCGTCGGATTCAGCTCAGGTCCTCGTTCCTTGCATTCGCGGCGCTCTTCGGAGTCGAGGGGCTCACGGCTCGTACCGCCCATGCGCACGTTTCGATCGTTTCTGGAATTGCTTACGCAAACACCACGGGAGAGATAGTGTTCGGGGTCGGTCACGGCTGCGCTGGCGCAGACACCTCGAGCGTGCAGGTCGAGATTCCGGCCGGGGTCGGCTCGGTGCGCCCGCAAGCCAGCGGTTTCGATCAGGTAGACGTCGAGACCGACGCGACCGGCGCGGTCGTCGCGGTGACCTGGCAAAAGCACGGCTCGAGCGTGCTCGATGCGGATTCGCTCTACTACAAGCTGAGCCTACGCCTGAAGCTGCCCGACCAGCCCTTTTCGACGCTCTATTTTCCCGCACATCAAACTTGCACCGCAAAAGATGGCAACACCACCGTCGTCGATTGGGTGGGGATGGACGAAGCCGAGGGAAGCAGCGTCGAACCGGCCCCCGCGCTGAAGATCGTGCCCGCGCGGTTTCCGGGCTGGAATAAATTCACGGTGCCTTCGGCGCTTTCCGAGCTTGGGCCCTTTTTTGGCGATGCGCAGATCGTGTGGCAGGGAAGTGCGGCGTACAGCAGTAACCCGACGACCGCTGAGCTGATCGCTGGAACGAGCGGCGTGAGCGAGCTCAGTTCGCTCCAGGCGGGCGACCAAATCTGGGTGAAGTACTGATGCGCGGCGTGTGGCTCTCGCTGCTTGTGCTCTCGCTGCTTTTGGCCTTCGCTTGTTCGAATAGCAATGCTGGTGAAGGCCAACCGCAGGGCGGGACCGGGCTCAGCCATTGCCTCGAACGTTCGGGGGAGCTGCCGCACGCCCCCAGTGGCCATCTACCGTGTGACTTGATCCCGCCGGGCCTTTCGCTCTGAGCGTGCGGCAGCGAGCTGCGTTGCCGTCCACGCAGAGACAAATTCGCTACGACTCGGATGCGTCACTCGAGCAGGCAGGCGCAGTGCACTGAGCGCGAGGCATGTGGTTTGCTTGAAAGGCCCCCATGTCAAATACCATCGAGCAACTCAGCGCCAAAGCAGTGGGCACCGTGAAGGCCGTCAAGGCAGGCTTCAATGGATTGCGGGGCGTATTCCTGCACCTGGCCGAGGAGCACGGCGAAGTGGGCGCGCTGCTGAAGCAGCTCCGTAAGAGCACGGACGCACAGGAAAGGCGCGCTCACTTTCCCAAGGTCCGCGCCGAGCTGCTTGCGCACGAACGCGCCGAGCTAGCCGAAGTTTATCCGCCCCTCTTGAACCATGACAGCACCCGTGAGTTGGTCGTGCTTCACAATCAGGAGGCCACGCAACTCGAAAGCGCAATTCGCGCGGTCGATGCCGTGGATCCGGGTAGCGAAGCTTGGGGCCTGGCTTTCGAACGTTTGTTTGCGCTCGTCCAGCAGCACGTCGAAGAAGAGGAGAAAGACTTCTTCCCCAAAGCTCAAGCCGCCCTGGGTGAGGAAGCCGCCGAAGCGCTCCTGCCGCGCTATGAGGCAGCGAAGACGTCGGCCAAGCATCAGCTGTAAACGAGCTCACGCGCGGCAGAGCGTAGGGGGGTGTGCCAACTACCTACATGATGAGCACCGGCCGGGCATAAGCGAGGGGTGACGCGCGTTGACACGCAACCGGCACGCGGGCTTGACGTATCAGCCATCCCCTCCGTTCACAGGTAGCCTCCGATGTTCGCACGCACCTCCAATGCACCGCTTGCGCTCCCGCCCAATCCACCCGCGCGCAGCGAACCCCTCCATTTGTTGTTGGTCCAAACGCCCAGCCTCACCCAACGCGGGCGGGCGTGGCTCGAACAGCGGGCGCAGTTTGGCGCGTTCGATGCTCTCGAGCTGCAGCGCCTGATTCGCTTCGAGAAGCTCAGCCTGGGTTGATGCTGCCCGAGGCCATTCGCCGCGCCAGCCAAAGATCTTTGCAGGATTGCCACGCTGACCTACGCCGTTAGCGCCGTAGACGCACGATTCACGCGTTTTTTATCTTGGCATGTAGAGTGCACTTCGAGCCCACACGCTCGAAGCAAACCCATGTCGAAAATCTCCGCCGCGGTCGACCCGCCATCCCGTTCTGCTCCCCCCCGGCCCAGGCAAACCCGAAAGCCTCGCGCACAAAATGCAGGCGCGTCCGCTCCGCTCGCACGAGCAACCGAAGCCGGAAGCTCCAGCAGCTTTCCGACCAAGCCTTTGCTGGTGGGTGTGGGTATTGGAGCAGTACTGGCCCTGACGGCGGTGGCGTTGGGTTCGAGAACCACGCGCTCGGCCCGGCTTGGCTCGGTGTCACCGACAGTTTCGAGCGCACTAACCAAGACTGCGCTGGCGTTCCTGGCACGTGCGGTGGCTCGGCGGGCACTGGCGGCCGCGGCCAACCACGGGATGCGAAAACTAGCGAGCGCGTGGCCCCTATAAGCCAGCTGTGACGCACGAACAACGGGTTTCGGGCCTTCACGCGCGCCGTGACTTGAAGATGGCACGCGACGCGCATGCTTATGTTCGTGGAAGTACCGAGCGCTTCTATGAATGGCTCGCGAAGACGCAGGGGCAAGGCATCCCTCAGGGTCCGACGGTCTGGATTTGTGGCGACGCACACGTGGGGAACCTCGGGCCGATCGCGCGCTGCGATCAAAGAATCGAGGTCGAGCTCCGCGATCTGGATCAATCAGCGCCGGGTAACCCCGCGCACGATTTGATCCGTTTGGCGCTCAGTTTGGCCATGGCCGCGCGCAGTTCGGACCTGCCAGGCGTGGTCACGGCCCGACTGATTGAGGAGCTCATGGCGGGCTATCTCGACGCCTTCGCTCACACCGAAGTGAGCGCACCGCCCACGGATAGTGCGGCAGTGCGCTTCGTGGTGCGCGAGGCGTTGCGTCGCAAGTGGCGTCACCTGCACCGTGAACGCATCGGCAAGAAACCCAAGTTCAGCTTGGGCCAGCGCTTCCTACCGCTGGACGCGGAGGAGCGGCAAGCGGTCGAACAGTTTCTGGATCGCGAGCGCGTGCGAAAGCTGGTCACGCGCCTGGATTGTCGCGACGACGCCGCGAAGATCCGTCTGCGCGACGCCGCGTTTTGGGTCAAAGGCTGCAGCTCACTCGGGCTCTGGCGGTGCGCCGCGTTGATTGAAGTGGTGGGACACAACCAAGCGCGGGGTGGCTATTCGCTGTTGGATATCAAGCAAGCAGTCCCCACCGTGGCTCCCGTCAGCGACGCGCGTCAGCTGCCCGAGCATCACGGAGAACGAGTCGTCCGAGGCGCCAACGCGCTCTCCCCCGCTTTGGGAGCGCGAATGCTGTCGGGGACCATTTTGGAGCGCGCGGTGTTCGTGCGCGAGTTGATGCCCCAAGATTTGAAGTTGGAGCTCGCAATGCTCAACGACACCGAAGCGCGTGCCACGGCTCGGGCTCTCGCGAGAATTCTGGGCCTTTCGCACGCCCGTCAGCTGGAAGCTGCGGAGCGGAAGCAATGGCAGGCTGAGCTCGAAGGCGCCGCGACACGCTCCCTCGATGCCCCGCCCTGGTTGTGGTCCAGCGTGGTCGATTTGATCGGCATTCACGAGCGCGCGTATCTCGAGCATTGTCGGCGCTTTGCGCTGGCTTCGGAAAAGCTACGCGAGCAACGAGGCGAGTGAACGGAGCTCGTTCCAAGCCCTTGTCAGCGAGGCGTAGATGCCCAAGGCTCCAGCTGCAATGACCTGGAACCCAGCCCTTTATCGCCGCTTCGAAGACGAGCGCACGCGCCCTGCCCAGGATCTACTGGCCCGCGTCGAACTAGACCGAGCGGCACACGTGGTCGACCTCGGCTGTGGGCCCGGCAACTCCACGGAGCTCTTGGTCGAGCGCTTCACCGGCGCCCACGTGGTCGGTACGGACACGTCAGAAGCCATGCTGGAGAGCGCGCGCCAGCGTCTGCCGGCCTGCCGATTCGAGCTCGGCGACGTGAGCTCCTGGCGGGCCGAGGTCGCGCCCGATCTCATTTTTGCCAACGCGGTGCTGCAATGGGTGCCTGAGCACGATCAGCTATTCCCCCGGCTGTTTTCGCAGCTCGCTGCGGGCGGCGTGCTGGCCGTGCAAATGCCGGACAACCTGGAGCAACCGACGCACCGCTTGATGCGAGAAGTCGCCAGCGTCGGCCCCTGGGCGAGTGTGATCGGGGATGCAACCCGAGTTCGTCCGCGCATTCCTCCGGCAGACACCTATTATGATCTACTCGCGGCCCAAGCTGCGGCAATCGAGATCTGGCGTACGACCTATCATCACCCGCTGGCTTCAGCCTCTGCCATCGTCGATTGGGTGCGGGCGACCGGCCTTCGCCCCTTCATCGATCCGTTATCGGAAGCGCAGCGTGCCGCATTCCTCGCCGAGTACGAGAAGCGCATCGGCGAAGCGTATCCGGCACGCGCAGACGGCAAGTGCCTCTTGGCTTTCCCGCGCTTGTTCATCGTGGCACGCCGCAAGTCATGAGCAGCACTGGCAGTAACGCTGCTTAGCACTTCGATAGATTCGACTAAGTCTTCAAAGAGTCGGCGACATCGAGCAACGCGCTGGTGGCTACGCTCCGCACGGTATGCCCGGAGACGACACGCGCCAGCGCGACCAGCGCGGTCTTGGTCAGCGTCTGATTCATGCCGCTGAACACCGAGCCCCCGGACGGCCGCTTCGAGCTCACCGCCAACGCGGAGCCGACTAGCGCAGCGCCGATCCCCGCCCCGATCAAGAGCGGCTTCATGGGCAGGGCGGACAGCTCTTTGGCAATGGCCTCCGCGCGCTGCGCCAATGTTCCTGGCGTGCGCTTGCGCGGCTTGCCGTCTGCCGCTGATGCACGCGCTCGCGGCTGGAGTTCGGCGAGTGAAGTGCTCTTTGCCATGTTCGTTCCTCGGCTGTTCGATTGCACTCCTTGTGCCAGCGCTATCCGTGCCGCAAATGCCCGGAGTCTGCTGGAAGCCGCGGGCGCCTGTGGCGAGGTCGCGTCCCCGCCCCCGCACGCGAGGCGCTTCGCCCCAACCGGATGCTCGTAGCTGCAGCCGAAGCTAGACAATCACGCATCGGAATGCGCCTGGCACGCGCCATGCTTTGGCCTGCAATCGGAGGCGATCATGTTATACACTTTAGTAGTCGTTTTGTTGGTGCTGTGGGCCTTGGGCTTGGCAACGTCCTATACGTTAGGCGGGGTTCTGCACTTGCTCTTGGTCGTGGCATTGGTGCTGTTGGCTGTCCAATTGGTGACCGGTCGACGCACCGTTTGACCGCAGATTTTTTCTTGGCTTAAGCTGCACTCATGCATCGAGCGCCGAAAGCCGCGCTACTCAGTGCGGCTCTCGTGCTCATGCCCGGCGTCGCCGGATGCGAACGCGAACCGGCGCCCCAGATCGCCAAACCGAAGCCTGCAGCGTCCGCGCCATTGCCGGCCAACCCGCCCGGAACGATCGCCGATCCGTTGGATCCCAAGCGACCCATGACCGTCGACGCGGAGCGCCGGGTGGAGGCGGGCTGGGTCACGGCTCGCCCCGGTTTCCAAAGCTCGCGCTCAGCGGCCCAACGCGGCGGCATCGAGCCGTGCGCCCCTCAGCCTGTCGACACGAGCGCCTTCGAAGATTGGGTTCCGCTGAGCCGTGGCAAGTTCACGGCCCCACGCGCGCTCGCGCTCGACGAGAGTGGCGGATTCGACCTAGTGATCCACCTGCTTGGTGATGAGCCCATTCGCCGCGAGTTGATCCTCAGCCAGCAGCCGTTCGCGCTCTACTCGCTGACGGTGGGTCTCAACCAAAGTTACGCGCCACTATTCACGGGGACTCAGCTGCAAGCGTCCATTATCGCGGGCATCGAACAGGCGTTGAGCAAACGCCTAGGAAAGCCAGCACATCTCCGGCACTTGGCGATGAGCGCGTGGAGCGCCGGCTTCGTGGGCATCGAAGCAGCATTGGCACAGCCTTGGGCCAACCAAATCGATTCGGTGATTTTGATCGACGGGCTACACGCGCCGCGCAATAACGACGTAATATTCAAAGCGCAGATGAAAGCGTTCGTCGACTTCGCGGCGCTCGCGGCGCGCGGCGAACGCTCGTTTTTCATCAGCCATTCGTCGATTAACCCGCCTGATTTTGCGTCGACCAGCGAGTGCGCGCATTACTTGATCGCAGCACGCGGAGGCAAACCACAACCGGTGCACCGCGCGGATCAATTTGGACTCGACCTGATCGAATTCTACAAGGAAGGGGAGTTTCAAGTGCGCGGCTATGCCGGCAACGACAAAGCAGACCATTGCGCCCAGCTGGCGGTGCTGCGTGATGCATTCACCGCGCTGGGCGCTCGCTGGCAGCCCCCGAAACCGAGCCGCTAGGCCGCAGCAGAGGACCGGCTCACTTCTTCGGTCACGATGTCGAACTGCACCAGCTTGGATTGACCGAAGGTCGTGGTGATCGCGCAATCAGCCGCGTCCCGACCACGGGCGACCAAGATCCGCCCGATGCGGGGCGTGTTGTGGCGAGCGTCGAAGGTGAACCAACGCCCACCCAGATAAACTTCGAACCAGGCGCTGAAGTCCATCGGCGCAGGGACGGCCGGTACGCCGATATCACCCAAATAGCCGGTGGCATAGCGGGCGGGAATGTTCATGCATCGGCACAAGGCAATCGCCAGATGCGCGAAGTCACGACACACGCCAACACGCTCTTCGTGGCCTTCCCAAGCAGTGCGGGTCGCGCGCGCAAACTGGTAGCCGAACGTCAAATGCCGATGCACGTAGTCGACGATGGCCTGGACGCGGGCCCAACCGCGGGGCGTATTGCCGAACAGGGACCAGGCCAGCGGCGACAAGCGATCGGTTTCGCAATAGCGGCTGCCGAGCAAGAAGCTGACGGCTTCGTCAGGCAATTGCGAAACAGGCACTTCGTTTGCCCAGAGCGCGACTTCATCGGGCAAGCCCGAGTCTTGGATCACGAAGTCGGTGGAAAGCTTCATGATGCCCGCGGGCGCGACGGTGCGAGTTCGCAGGTTGCCGAATTCGTCAATGCTCGCCGCAAGCGGCGCGCTGCCGCTCGACGTGATGATCGCCGGGCTACGCAAATCTGCCTGGCGCGAAGGATGAACGCTCAGGAGCGCCATCAGTGGGGTTTCGACGTTACATTCGATGGCAATTTGGTAGCCAGCTCTAATCAACATGACCGGCGTCCTTTGCAAGGCGTGGGCCACATATCCAGTGTCGTCCACGCTGACGAAAACGCCTTCAAAAGGCGACCTTTTTGGCGTTTTGCCACGGTCTCAAGATCTTGTGAGATGTTGCGTGAAGTCACATGCCCCGGCGTTGGGAGGCAGGCTTGCCGCTACAGTTTTTCGACGCTGACGTGCATGTCTTTGGTCTCGAGCGGACCAAATTCAGTGATCAACGCGACGTCCGCCGCATCGCGACCATAGGCAATGGCCACGCGACCACCCCGTGGCTCGGTCTGAGTCGCATCGAAGGTGTACCAGCGCCCGTCGACGAAGGCCTCGAACCATGCGTGCAAGTCCATTGGATCGAGGCGATAGAGGTAACCTACAACCATGCGCGCGGGAATGCGCAATGCCCGGCACAGCGAAATGCCGATATGCGAGAAATCACGGCACACGCCGGCCTTGTCGCGGATGGTGTCCGCGGCGGTCGTCGACGCGTTGCTTACGCCGTATTTGTACTCGATGTGCTCGTGAATCCAGGCGCGAATCGCTTCGACTTGGTCGTAACCAGGTAACCGCTTGGTCGTGACTTCGCGCGCGAACGACTCGAGTGTATCCGACGGACAATAGCGGCTGGGCAGCAAAAACTGCAGCGCATAGTCGGGCAAGACCTCGATTGCAGTAATCGGGGCCCCTACCTTCGTCGCTATTTCGTCGGCAACTTCGACCGTGACCTCGGTCCGCAAGCGCAACTCGCCGACTGGGGCAACCAGCCGCTGGCACAAGTTGCCGAAACAATCGACATATTCGGTCGCCTCCACGAACGGCTCGAACTCGTATTTCTCTTCCACGATCCACTGCCCCAAACCGCTGCGCGGTCGAAGCATCGCAATCAACGCGAGTGGACTGGCGGCGATCAGCGTGAGTCCGCAACTGGCGTGGAGGCGCACTGGTTCAAGCCCACACGTTGCGGTGCGACAGTTTGCCCATGACGAACAAGAGCAGCAAGGCACCCACGACGCTGCCGATGACGCCGGCCGTATTGAGATCCGTAACGCGGGAGTCGGTCACCAAACTGACCAGGAACCCACCCACGAACGAACCGACGACACCCAAGATCATCGTCGCGATCAACCCCATCTTCTGAGTGCCCGGCATGACTGCACGCGCAATGAACCCAACCACCAAACCGAACAGTAGAAACAATACGATGGCCATGATGAACTCCTTCTCGAATCTCGATTGAATTCGAGCGCTGAACGGCAGCGCTCATGGTCGAGTTGCAACGCAAGGATCGCGCCAAAAAACCGAGCCCCTCGCTCTGTGGCGAAGCGCCTCGCTGAGTTACCGGATGGCGCGCGGCGCGAGACGCGACTACATCGAAGCCAATGACGAATGCCGCAACCGAAAGCTACCTGGCTGCCCTGGATGAACGCTACGCGGCGCTGCACACGGCCAAAGAGGACGCTTTTTGGGCCGCAAAAATGGGTCTGGGCGCGGACCCTCAGCAAGCGCAAAACGAGCTAGACGCGCGTGACCTCGCGCTGCAGCAGTTTCTGCAAGCATCGGATCAGTTGACACGCTTGCGCGCGCTACAGGCAGAAGACGACGAACAGCGCCTGCGTATCGAAGGCTGGCTACGTACGTTTGGCGCGCACACCATCGATAGCCCGCGAGGAGCTACATTGGCCGAGCAGCTGGCCGCGGATGAGGGCCGTTTGCAGGTCGCCCGTGGCGAGCTGAAGCTCGGTTACGAAGACCCCGTGCGCGGCTTCGTGTCCGCCAGCAGCATCACGCTCTCTCACCTGGTGCAAAACGATCCCGATGAAGCGCGCCGCCGAGCCGCGTTCGACGGCCTGCGCTCGATCGAATCGCATCTGCTCAATCATGGCTATTTGCAGGTCGTCGCCAAGCGCAACGAGCTCGGACAAACCCTGGGCGCAGAGGACTATTACGACTGGAAGGCAAAGCGTATCGAAGGCATGAGCAAGCAGGAGCTATTCGTGCTGCTCGACGAGCTGGAAGAACGCACCCGCCCCGCGGCCCGAGCCTTCGTGGAAGATGCGCAGCGCAAGCATGGCGCCGAAGCCTCCAAACCATGGAACCTCGGCCAATTGACTTCGGGCGAGGTCACGCGCGATTTGGATCCGTACTTTTCGTTCCGTTCTGCCGTCGATCGTTGGGGCCGATCCTTTGCCGGCCTCGGCATTCGTTACGCCGGGGCGGAGCTGGTCCTCGATTTGTTGGACCGACCTGGGAAATACGAAAACGGCTTCATGCACGGCCCAGTCGTGGCGCGCCGGGCGCCGCATCCCGGCGCGTGTTCAATTCACGGCCAACGCGTTGCCGGGTGCGGTGGGCGCCGGGCAGCAAGCCTTGCGCACGCTGTTTCACGAGGGTGGGCATGCGGCGCACTTCGCCAACATCGACATGCCGAGCCCCTGCTTCGGGCAGGAATTCGCGCCCACATCCACGGCCTTCGCCGAAACTCAAAGCATGTTCTTGGATAGCCTACCGAGCGACGCGGATTGGCAGCAACGCTACGCGCTCGACCGCAACGACAACCCCATGCCTCTGTCTCTCGTCGAGCGCAGCATCGACGCCCACCAACCCAAAGCGGCCTGGGCCATGCGCTCGATGCTCGCGGTCTGCTACGCGGAGAAGGCGATCTACGAGCTCCCCCGCGCAGCCCTCACTGCGGAAAGTGTGCTGCGTATCTTGCGTGAGGTGGAGCAACGACTGCTTTTCCTCGAAGGTGGCCCCCGACCGACTTTATCGATCTCACACCTCATCTCCGGTGATTTCAGCTGCACGTATCATGGCTACGTACTCGCCCAGATGGCGGTCGCGCAGGCGCGCAGCTACTTCATCGCGCGAGACGGCCACCTCGTCGACAACCCTCGCATTGGTCCCGAGCTGGCCCAGGTTTGGTGGCAACCCGGAAACAGCGTGTCATTCGCGGAGTTCATTCGACGGCTCACCGGCCAAGAACTCAGTGCCGGCCCGCTCGCGGCCCGGCTCAACCAAACCGCGCAAGACCGAAAAGCCGAAGCGCACGCCAGCGTCACGAAGCTCGCCGAAGTTCCGCGAGCCTCCCAGGCGATCGACTTGGACGCGCGCATCCGAGTCGTCCATGGCCCGCAATCGATCGCCGAATACCGCGGTGATTTCGCTGAATTTTCTGCAAATTTTGCCAATTGGATCGACACGCAGGTAAACGCAGCGGCCGTCCGATAGACCGAAATGTCCCCTCATGGGGGAGGATGTAAGCGCGCGAAGGCCTATTTGTCCGAGCTGCGGCCGCCGTGATGAGTTCCGCTGGGGTGATGAATATTGCCTCCGTTGGGCCCGTCTCAGTACGCGTGTGGGGTCTCCCCCTGGGGGGGTGACCAGTTCGTCCAAATGGCTTGGGGGCGCGCCCATTTGCCTCTGGCCTGGGCATTTTCTGCATCATGAGGAGTAATTCAATGCGTAGGTTTGCTGCGATCTTCGTCTCGACCCTATTCCCCTTTTCCGTGCTCGGTCTCGCCACCCAAAACGCGTTCGCCGCTGAACCGGAAGCAGAAGCGCCCGCAGCCGACGCGCCCACGGCCGAGGCAGCCCCACCGCCCGCGCCGGTGCTGGTTCCGCTCGAGGATGCAGGCGGTGAGTTCAGGCAGTTCGCGATCCTAGCAAACCCACTGGCTCTCTCGATTGGCCGATACAGCGTGCAGGTCGAGTACCTACCTGCGCTGCATCACGCCATTGTCCTCAATCCGGTCTATACGCACGCGCCCGTGAAATACACGGCCAACGGCCAGGAAATCGACGCTGGCTCGTTGAACGGTTTCGGCGGCGAAATTGGCTACAAGTATTACACGGGTAAGAAGGGACCGAACGGGTTCTACGTCGGTCCCTCGTTCCTCTTCGCATCTTATTCATCGAGTCTCCCGGGTACGGCGGACAAGTCGTTCACGAGCTTTGGCGGCGCGGTCGACGTGGGCGGACAAGCGGTGCTCGGCGGTTTCACGATCGGTGGTGGCTTTGGTTTGCAAGTGACCAAGACCAGCGAAGATATCGAGACCGAAAACTTCAATTTTGCGAGCGCGATCATCGCTGGCGGCGGTTGGCGCCCGCGCGCTCTGTTCACCATCGGCTACGCCTTTTAAGCGGTAAACGTGGGAGAGGCGCCGCCACGCATCTAGCTGGGGGCGCCGACCGACTCTCGACTTCATGCTTAGTTTCTCCTTGCATCAGCCGCTGGCCCTCCGCAGCGGCGAACGAGCAATACACCCCCCATCGCGCTCGGGGACAACGCGAGTCTGGGCGCACGCGCCGGCAACGAAATGAGCCCCGCGCAGGGCCCAGAGTTCTGTCACCGCGCCGCAACACTTCGCGGCCGACCAAAGCGATGGCCGAGCTGACGACGCGCGCCAGCGCGACCTCGGCGTAACACCGCGACGGGCGTCAGCCCGTGCACGACCGCGGTCGACGTGGACGCTCAGCCTTTCGTGACACGGAGTCCGCGCTTCGTCGCTTGCCTTTGCGCGTCTGAAATTCTTGCGCTGGCGGTAAGAACGACGTCGCCCTACACCGGCACAGGGTATACAGAATCACAGGTTGCCGCTGCCCGATGCGTATTGCCTCTGGATCGGGAGTGAGCTCGTGGCGATTTTCGGCGCGACGAATCCGTATGTCCGAGTTACGATCGGCGGATGCGTACAGTACGATGGCGGCTTGCCGCCCGCGTCTCAGGACTTCTGGGACTGGTCACCGCAACGGCAGCGGGCCAGTCGGCTCCGTTCGTGTGGGCCGATTCGACGCCGACCGATTGCCCGTTTCCGCGCTCGACCCACATCGAGCCCGGAGTCGGCTTCACGGGAAGACACGTAGAGCTACCGGACTCGGACGCCGATACCTGGTACCCGTCGTGGGCTGCCGATGGCGCGCTCTATTCGCCATTCGCCGACGGAGCCGTCAACGGCGTCGCGGTCGATGGCTACCATGACACGGCCCAACAGCGGACTGGGAACGCGCGGATTACCGGCGACGACCCCATGCATCTCAAGCTCGAAGTGATCAGTACCGTCAAGAATGACCCCACACCGTACGCAGGGCGATATCCGTCGGCCAGCCTGGTTTACAACGGGGTTTGGTATTACGGCACCTACACACTCGATGATCAATATGGTCCCTGTCAAAACTGGTGCGTACAGGGCCCGTTCATCGGGTTTCGGCAGTCTACCGACGGCGGCAATACCTGGAAAGACACGACCCACAAGCCCGACAGCCCGCTGTTCGGCGAAACGGGCAAGAACGGGTCGAAGGTGAAGTTCGGCGCCATCCACATGGTCGACTTCGGAAAGAACATGGAGCGTTCCCCGGATGGCCGCGCGTACTTCGTCTCCAACGGGCCGTCGAGCAGCAGTGGGCTCGTCGACTGGATCGCGGGCGACGCCGTTTATCTGGGGCGTGTGACACCTACGCCGGAAAACATGGATAACAATGCGGCATTCGAGTTCTTCAGCGGTGACCCCGGTGCAGACGCTTGGTCGAAAAACGTCGCTGACGCCAAGCCAATCGCTCTCTGGCCAGGAAAGCTCGGCAACGTCTCGGTGACGTACGACGCGCCGCTTCATATCTACCTGATGTGGGTAAGCAGGCCGCACGACCCCGGCAAGAACATGGGTAACTTCGACACCATGTTGTTCGAATCCAGTCAGCTCACCGGGCCTTGGAACATCGTTACCACCTGGTCGAATTTCGGACCACAAGCGTATTTCGTGAACACGCCAAGTAAATTCATCGGTGCCGATGGCAAGACGATGTGGCTGCTCTATTCCGCCAACTACACTCATATAGATGGGTTACCCGAAGGGAGTAAATACAACTTCGGCCTCCACGAATTCACCTTTGACTCGTCCTTGATTCCGGATGCTGGAGTCATCACAGGCAATCCATCGGCGGGCGGGGCCGGCGGCACGGGCGCCACGGCGGGCGCCGGGAATGCGGCCGGCGCGGGGATCATTTCCGGTGCCGGGAACACGGCCGGCGCAGGCACCACCGCAGGCGCAGCAGGGGCTACCGCAGGCGCAGGCACCACCGCAGGCGGCGCCCTCAACGCGGGCGCTGGCGCGCCGATGGCAGGAGCGGCACCGGTATCGCACGGCTCCGACGGCTGTGGTTGTCACCAAGTCGGTGCGTCGAGCGGCGTGGGGCGCGCACCAGGCGCGCTCGTTTTGGCTTTGACGTTCACACCACTGCTTTCACGATTCCGGCGCCGACGACGGGCCCGAGCCTAGAACGCGCGCACGCCAGCCAGCCCTGGGCGTGGGTTACCGAAACGCGCTGCGCTTCTCCGCCCTGCAGCCGATTCCGGCCAACTCACTGGGGATGGCGCTGGGGCGAGGCAGCCAAATCTGAAATTCATGGATCGTGCAAACGGATTGATAGCGGCGCCTCATGGCACGCCAAACGGCGGCACTCCAATAGGGCACGCCGCGATATTGCTGCGAGAGCTCGGACTCACCCTTGGCGGTAACGACGAACTGATACTCGTTCGCCTCGATCGAAGCGATGATTGGCCGATAGCTCCAGCGGCCGGTCAACTCTAGAACGCTGTTCAAATAGGGGTCCGGGACTTGGGGTGAACTGCTTTCCGCCGTGACGTCAGGAAGCGTGGATAGCACCGTGTGGTGCGCGATGGCCGAACTGAACGCTCTCCATTCGGCACGGCGCGCGCGATCAGCCAGCACGGTCTCCGAAACCCACTTCAGATCTCGACCGGCCGAAAATAGTGAGCGCGCCGACAGGAGCACCGCGGCGCAACCGATGATCAACCGACCCCCTCCGCCACCTCGACGGATAGCCTCCAACCCCGCCGAGGCGAGCACAGTGCTCGCAAACAGCGGCTCCCAGAAGTAGTTCACGTTGCCGCCAATCTGCGGCACACAGGCGATCGAGATTGCAAAGGCGACGGCGCAGTAGAGCACGAATACATTCAACGAAGACGCGCCTTCGGCGCGGCGCTGTTGGATGGCCAACGCTGCGCCAAGCAAGCCGAGCGGAAGCCAGGCTTGAAAGGCGACCCGGCAAGCAATCCTCAAAACGCCTGGATATTCGAACAAGGGCACGCGCAGCGCGGAGAGGTGGCTTGCCATGAGTGGCTCTCGCCAAAGGAGCACCGAGTACGTGCCGAAGACACACAGTGACGAGACGACCACTGCAATCGCGGCGTCTTTGTAGCGCCGCCGCATGCCGAGCGATAGGATGATGGTGAGCGCCGCGGCGATCATCGTTTGCTTGACTAGAATCGCCAAGCTCGCGCACACGACGGCAAGGATCAAGCTGCGGCGGGACTTTGCGCCGAGAAAGACATAGATGCTGGTCAACGAAAAGACGAGGCCATAAAAATCACCGCGAACCTGAGTGGTCCAACTGGAGAGCGGAAGCAGGGACCCAACGAGGGGCAGGCAAAGCAGCGCGGTGGACGACGGCCCGTACAAACGCTGGGCAATCTTGAACAACAAGAAGAAGCACGTGGCCACGGCCATGACCACCCCCGCACGCACGGCGATTGCCGGAGTCACCCCAATCGCCTCCGCTATCCAGCACGGAATACCAAGCAAGAAATACGTTAGCGGACCGTAGAGCGTGACTAGGTAAGGCGGGCGATCGAGCGGAGGATACAGCCGCCCGGAGTGAATCAGGCCCTCGATTCGCAGCAAAGTGGCGCTATCCGGGTAGTTCACATCGCGAAAACTCAGCAGTGAAAGCGTCGTCTTGACGGACATACACGAGGCACAGGCCCAAAAGATTGCCGTCAAGCACTTGGCTAAGATCGCCAATGGGCGCGCGTGCGCGGTGGCGTCGCGCTTCTCGATCAGCTCGTGGTCGTCGTGCGAGTCGGAGATTTCCGGAGCCGAATTTGCTCTCAGCATTGTGTTCTCCCGCCCTTTGATCAGGCCCGCACCGAGAGTCTACCGGAATAGTAATTAATTCAAGATTCGAAGTCTGTGACTTCGTCAAAATCATAGTCATGAGACAGAGGAAACAATCTCGAGACAAATGAGATGCGTCGACACTGCATTTGCTACGGCGCATTTGTGTCGTCTGCCGCACGTAGCGCAGTGTTTTTGTAGGCTGCAAAATCGGCGCACTCGCCTTTCGTGGCGAAAGCGTTGCATTGGCTCGAGCGGGTTGCCCAAAAGCCGCGATGCCGATCCACCTTGAAGGATCTTGCTCAAAAGTGGACGCGCCGCCGCGGCCTCGGATGTCCCGCGTGGCGTTGGTGGAATGGCGAACATCAAACCTCCATGTTCGTCGGTTCGGGCCGTTGTCGCATTTTTGAAAAGCTCAGTCACGGTCGCGGAGTCCCTGGGCCACCGCCACCTCGCGCGCGCGCAACTCTGCCGCGGTGGAACGAGGCAACAGCCGTCTGCGCGCGCTTGGCCCCAAGCGACGCGAATGCTTCACGTGGTGCGCGCGCCGAGAAAGATTGAGCTGAAGCGTCGAACGAGCGCCCCCCGCCGGCAAGCTCCGCCGCGCGAACGCTCTAATGTTCGTGGACGGCGAGCACCTCGACGGCCAGGGCCCGCGGCGCCGGTCCGCGCGCGGGTCACGTCGAGCGCGAGACCCGCATGTTCATGTTTCTGCGGAGCCGACTTCGAGATTTGAACTCGAGACCTGCGGTTTACGAAACCGCTGCTCTACCACTGAGCTAAGTCGGCCAGGGCGCGGGAGAATACGCGGGGAGCGCCTGTAGTCAAGGTTTCTCGGCGCGACAGCGGCGAAAGGGGTGGGCCGGTCGGGGATTCGCCGGATGTTACTTTTGTGGGGCGAAACTCATGTGGCACGCCTTGGCTGTGGGCGAGCTTGATTTACGGGAGATATGCCGGCGCGGGGTGCTATGAATCGGCGGCTGGCGAGTGGCGCCGGAGGAGGAATATTTTACGAGATGACTTCGACGATTGCAGGGTTTCGGTTCGCAGCGGTCTCAGCGGGCATCCGCAAGGACGGGCGTGTGGACCTAGCCTTGGCGGTTGCCGACCGTCCCGCAGTGGTGGCAGGGCTGTTCACGCGCAACTTGGTGCGCGCTGCGCCGGTGCTGGTGGCGGAGGAGCGCGTGCGTTCCGGTTTGGCTCGCGCCATTTTGGTCAACGCCGGCTGCGCCAATGCTTGCACGGGTGAAGCCGGGCTGGCGGCCGCGCGCGAGAGCACGGAATCGATGGCGCGCGCGCTGGGCATTCCGGTGGAAGAGGTGTTGCCGGCGTCGACCGGGGTGATTGGCGCGCTTTTGCCGACCGCGAAGATCGCGAGCAAGGCCAAAGAGTTGGCCAAGAGTATCACGCCTGAGGGTTATGAAGCATTCGCGCAAGCGATTTGCACGACCGATCGCTGGGTCAAAATCGCCGAGGCCAAGATCGAGACAGCCAAGGGTGACCCGGTGTCCGTGCTCGGCATCGCCAAGGGCGCGGGCATGATTCACCCGGACGTAGGCCCGCCGCAGGCGACCATGCTCGTGTTCTTGTTCACCGACGCGGTGATCAAGCAAGAGGAGCTGCAGGCAGCGCTCGGGCAAGCCGCGGATCAAACCTTCAACGCCTGTAGTGTCGACGGCGACACGAGCACCAACGACAGCGTGATCGCGCTGGCCTCCGGGGCCTCGAATATCCGGCTGACGGCGGCCGAAATCGCGCCCGGATTGATCAGCGTGTGCGACAAATTGGCGCGCTCCATGATCGCGGATGGCGAAGGCGCCAATCACGTCGCGGAGATTCGCGCGACCGGTCTGGCCAACGACGCGGACGCCAAGCGCATCGCGCAAACCATGGCCACGTCGCTCTTGGTCAAGACCGCGCTCCACGGCAAAGACGCCAATTGGGGCCGATTGCTGGCTGCGGCGGGTCGCGCGGGCGTCGCCTTCGATCCCAAGCTCGCTAGCATCAAGATCGGCGACATCGAGATCGTGAAGAACGGCCTCGCGGTGGGCGCAGAAGCCGAGAAAGAAGCCGCGGAGATCTTGAAAGGCCCGAGCTACAAGATCGAAATCGGCCTCGGCACTGGCCCCGGCGCCTTCAGCTACCTGACCAGCGATCTCGGCCACGGCTACGTGGACGTGAATGCGGACTATCGCTCCTAGTGGGCACGCTCGGCGCCGAAGAGGCGCCGAGCTTCGTTCTAACGCGCGACTCACTGCACTTTTACTGGGCGCAGCGTGCTCGTTCTCCCTAGCGATCGCGGCCTGCGCGCCGAGCAAGGGCACGATTGGCGCGGTCATCGTTCAAGACGGTGACTCGGGTCGGCTGTTTTTGCGCGAGGTGCCGCCGAGCTTGGCGGCGGGCCAAGCCATGCTCAAACCGGGCGACGAAATCTTGCTGATCGACGGTCTCGACGTGCGACGCCTGGACGCCGAGCAGATCAACGCTGCGCTCAGCGGGGACGTGGATTCCCCGGTCAAGCTGACGATCATCCGTCAGGAGCAGGTCTTGCGCGTCACTCTGAGGCGTACCGAGGCCCACCGCCTCGTAAAAAAGCCTGGAAAATCGCCAGAGTCTGCGCCCTGAACCGGCGCGGAACGGAAAACCCATGGTTGGCCGAGAGCGATGCCCGGTTTCCGGCCCAATTTCGCCCCGTATTCACTGACGCGCGCGCCCCTTTCCGTGGGCCAAGTTCGTTGCTAGGTTCCGCGCCGTTCGTATGGCGGGCGAGTGACGCCGGCCCATAAGATTGAAGATTTCGGGGAGAACCCCCGCCATGGAGTCACGATGAGCAGCTATCTCTTCACGTCCGAATCCGTCACCGAAGGTCACCCGGACAAAGTTTGCGACGCCATTTCGGACGCCGTGCTCGACGCCGCCCTCGCTGGCGATAAGTACAGCCGCGTCGCGTGCGAGACGCTCGTCAAGACGGGTTTCGTCGTCATCGCCGGTGAGATCACCACCAAGTCGAACATCGACTTCGGCAAGATCGCGCGGAAAGCGATCAAGGACATCGGTTACACCAGCTCGGACATCGGCTTCGACGCCGACACCTGCGGCATTCTGATCGCAGTCGAGCCGCAATCGCCCGATATTTCGCAAGGCGTGACCGAAGGTCAGGGCCTGCACAAGGACCAGGGCGCGGGCGATCAAGGTTTGATGTTCGGCTACGCCTGCGACGAGACGCCGGAGCTGATGCCCGCGCCGATCATGTACGCGCATCAACTGTCGAAGCAACTCGCCGCCGTACGCAAGAAGGGCGCGGTCGACTTCCTGCGCCCTGACGGCAAGAGCCAAGTCACCGTCGAGTACGAGAACGACGTGCCGAAGCGCATCGAGACGGTCGTCGTCTCCACTCAGCACGGCCCGGAAGTGAAGCACAAAGCTTTGAAAGAGGCGGTGATGGAGCTCGTGATCAAGAAGGCGCTGCCGAAGCACCTGCTCGATTCCAAGACCAAGTACTTCGTGAACCCGACCGGTCGCTTCGTGGTCGGCGGGCCGTGCGGTGATGCGGGCCTCACCGGTCGCAAGATCATCGTCGACACCTACGGCGGCATGGGTCGTCACGGTGGCGGCGCTTTCAGCGGTAAGGATCCGTCGAAGGTCGATCGCTCCGCTTGCTACTACGCGCGCTTCGTTGCGAAAAACATCGTCGCGGCCGGCCTGGCCAAGAAGTGCGAAGTGCAGGTCGCCTACGCGATCGGCGTCGCGCAACCGATGGGCGTCTACGTGCAAACCTTCGGCACCGGCAAGATCGACGACGAAGCACTGGCCGCCTACGTGATGAAGAATTTCGACATGCGCCCCCGCGCGTTGATCGAAGAGCTCGACCTGCTGCGCCCGGTGTACCAGCCCACCTCCAGCTACGGTCACTTCGGCCGCAGCGAGTTCACCTGGGAAAACACCAGCCGCTCGAAGAAGCTGGCCGCGGATCTGCTTGGCGGTAGCGCCAAATCGAACGGTGCCAAGGCGAACGGCGCCGAAGCTCCCGCTCCCGTAGCCGCGAAAAAAGCCAAAGCCAAGGCCAAGCCCCAAGCGCGCGCCTGATCGCACGCGCGCTGGCGCGTCGCGCAGCTGCCGAGAAGCCCGCTGGATCCTTCGGGGTCTAGCGGGTTTCGCTTTTTTGTTGGGGTGCTCCTGTGCCGCACAGCGCACGCGACTTTCCTGGTGGGGGGCGGCTTTCGATGCAGATCTCGAGCGCACGTGCGCCACGCCGACGGTCCCGGTAGGCTACTGGGATGACAGCAGACACGCGCGGTTACGCCTTCGAGACCCTCGCCGTTCATGCGGGTTACGAACCCGACCCGTTGCACGGTGCGGTGATGCCACCCGTCGTGATGGCGAGCACCTTTGCCCAACCAGAGCCCGGCAAACCACTGAAGTACGACTACTCGCGCAGCGGCAACCCGACGCGGGCCGCGCTCGAGTCCGCGCTGGCGGCGCTCGAGGGTGGCACACGCGGCTTCGCGTTTTCGAGCGGCTGCGCGGCGGCCACCACCCTGCTTCACTCCTTGCGGCCGGGCGACCACGTGATCTCCGGCGACGACGTGTACGGCGGCACGTTTCGCCTATTCGACAAGGTGATGAAGCCGTTCGGGCTCGAGTCGAGCTTCGTCGATCTCAGCGATCTGTCGAAGCTGGAAGCCGCGATCACGCCCAAAACGCGCTTCGTGTGGTTCGAAACGCCGACCAATCCGACCCTCAAACTAGCCGATATTTCAGCTATCTCCGCGATCGCGAAGGCACGCGGGGTGCGCCTGGTAGTCGACAATACCTTTGCTTCACCCGTGCTGCAGCGCCCGCTCTCGCTGGGTGCAGACGTGGTGTTGCATTCGACGACCAAGTACATCAATGGCCACTCGGACGTGGTGGGCGGGGCGCTGATTACGAGCGATCCGGAGCTGTGTGAGCGCATTCCATTTTTGCAAAACGCGATCGGCGCCGTACCGAGCCCGATGGATTGCTATCTGGTCATGCGCGGCATCAAGACCTTGCCCGTGCGCATGCGCGCACACGTGGCCGGCGCAGCCGAGTTGGCTTCGCGCTTGGAAAAGCACCGCGGCGTGAGCCGCGTGCACTACCCCGGTCTCGCGTCGCATCCTCAGCACGAGCTCGCCCAGCGTCAGATGTCCGGTCCGGGTGGCATGATCTCCGTCGAGCTCGCTTGCGATCTCGAGGGCTCTCGCCGCTTCCTGCAAGCCTTGCGCATTTTTGCCCTAGCCGAGAGCTTGGGCGGCGTCGAATCGCTCGCCGAGCACCCGGCGCTGATGACACACGCATCCATTCCCGCCGAAAACCGCAAAGCCCTCGGCATCAGTGACTCCCTGGTGCGTCTCTCCGTCGGCATCGAGCACGTCGAAGACCTGTGGCGCGACCTCGAAAGCGCGCTGCACGCGGCCAACTGAACTCTCTGTAAACGAACCGCACGCGCTCCCCCCTGATCGGATGGTACTTCGTGCACGACGCATCATTGTTCGAGAGATGAGCCCATTAGCCCGCCGGCTTCACCGAACGATTTGTACTTCGTGCACGGCGTGCACGAAGCATCAATTACTTTTCGCGAGAGTTCCATCCCGGGCTGCGGAGCCCGCGTGATGCGTCGATGCGCCGAGACCGCCGTTCAAATCCGGCCGCCCTCCGCCCGGGCAAGATGCCGAAGCACGGGGTGCGCTGCTGGATCGGGATCGCCCCACTCTCACGTCCGGGCGCCCGGCAGGGCACGGGCGCGAGACGGGCGTGCGCGCGAAGCCGTCAAATACGTACGAAGTGGATCCAGTGTGGGCATTGCGGAGCTAGCTTGAAAGGGTCAGGCTGAACGCATGCCCGAGCTGGAGCCACCGAGTAACGACGTCCTCTCGCTGATCGGCAACACCCCGCTGGTGCGTGTGAGTCGCATCGACACGGGCCCGTGCGAGCTGTACCTAAAGCTCGAGAATCAGAACCCCGGTGGCTCGATCAAAGATCGCATTGGGCTATCCATGATCGAGGCCGCCGAAAAAAGCGGCGCGATCCGCCCCGGCGCGACGTTGGTGGAAGCCACGGCGGGCAACACGGGGCTCGGCTTGGCATTGGTTGCGGCACGCAAGGGCTACAAGCTCGTGCTCGTGATCCCGGACAAGATGAGCCAAGAAAAAGTGCACCATTTGCGTGCTCTGGGCGCAGAAGTGCGCATGACTCGCAGTGACGTTGGCAAGGGGCACCCCGAGTATTATCAGGACTACGCCGAGCGCATCGCTCGGGAGCTGGGCGCCTACTACGTCAATCAGTTCGCCAATCCGGCCAATCCCCTCGCCCATGAGCAGACCACCGCGCCCGAAATTTGGAAGCAAATGGAGGGGCGGCTCGATGCCGTCGTCTGCGGCGTGGGCTCCGGCGGCACGCTGACGGGCTTTAGCCGTTACTTCGAGCGCGTGGCTCCAAACGTGGAACTCGTGTTAGCCGATCCCAAAGGCTCCATTTTGGCCGACTATGTCGCGACTGGCACGCTCGGCAAAGCCGGTTCGTGGTTGGTCGAAGGCGTGGGCGAAGATTTCGTGCCCTCGATTTGCGATCTGTCGCGGGTGCGCAAAGCCTACTCGGTCAGCGATGAAGAGAGCTTTTTGACCGCGCGCACGTTGCTCAAGGAAGAAGGTATTTTCGCGGGTTCTTCCAGCGGCACCCTGCTCGCTGCGGCGCTCCGCTATTGCCGCGAGCAAACCTCGCCCCAGCGCGTGGTGAGCCTGATCTGCGACAGCGGCGGCAAATACCTCTCCAAAATGTTCAACGACTATTGGATGCGCGACCAAGGCTTCTTGCCCGGCACGAGCTACGGCGACTTGCGCGATCTGATCTCGCGCCGCCCCGAAGCCGGCGCGGTGATCTCCCTGTCGCCGAACGACACGCTCTTGATCGCCTATTCGCGCATGCGCCTGTATGACGTTTCGCAGTTGCCCGTGATGGACGAGGGCGAGATCGTCGGCCTGGTGGACGAATCAGACTTACTGATCGCGGCCCAACGCGATACCGGTCTATTTCGGAACCCCGTGCGAGAGATCATGAGCACCAAGCTGATCACGGTGGACGCACACGCTTCGCTCGAGTCGCTGATGCCGCTGTTCGATCAAGGGTTGGTCGTGATCGTGCGAGAGTCAGAGCACTTTTCTGGCTTGATCACTCGTATCGATGTCTTGAACCACCTGCGCCGCAAGCTGTCCTGAGGCGGCCGTCCGTCCGGGAGTGCCTGATTTTTGTGCCAATTGGCACAGCGCGCGGCGTTGCCCCGACAGCGTTGTCGGAGTGGGCGCACGAACATCTGAGGACGGGCCACGGCATTCGGCTGGAATCGCAGGCTGGTTTGCGCGGGCACGACTCTTGTAAGCTGCACAGCCATGGATGGGATGCTGAAGGGCGCGATGGGGTTGATGTGCGCGGCGAGCGTGTTCGCGGCAAGCGCGGCGCGGGCAGATATCCCGCCGCCCGACGTTTGCACGACCGAGGCGGCGGCCTGTCACAACGCTGGCGAGAGCTACGACAAAGACGGCCTGTGCACGAAAACGACCTGCAGCCGGGGAAGCGCCAGCGGGCAAGTGACGACGTACGAATGCCTCAAATGTGAGGCGAGCGCCGCCCCCGGAGCGGCCGGCGCAACGACCGTGACCGACGCTGATGCCGCCAAAGACGAGGGCGGCTGCAGTCTCCGCGCGCTCCGCACCGAGAAGGGCGTCGCCTCTGTGATGCTTGGCCTGGGCTTGCTCGCGCTCGGCATTTCCCGTCGCCGCCAACGCTGACCATGTCACTGTTGAGCGCCGCACAGCGAATCAGCGAGCCCCTCGACTGGTGCCGTCGGGGTTGGTTCAGCTGGCTCGTGCGCAGCGATTTCCTGCGCGCCACGCTCGCTCATCGCGATCGGCGGATCGCCACGGTCGCCTGCGCGAGCGTGCTCGCGGCGGCCTTCGGGGCAATCTATTTCCCGGTGCTACTCTTCAGCCTGGGACCGGTCGTACTCGGAGTGGCGCACGTTGCGGCGGACGTGCGCTACTTGGTGCTGCGGCGAAACCTGGCGCGCTGGTGGCAAGATACGCTGTGGTTCGGCTGCACAGCGCTGATCGGCCTGCGTGTCTTGGAGGAGTTCGGCCTGCTTCGGCACGCTGATCGCATCGAGTTCGGCGTGGCCGCGGCCTTCGTCGGCATGGCCTTACTGGCAGGCGTTCGGGAACGAGGCTCGTTCAGCCGAGCGCTGCTGGCCAGCGCACTGCTCGCTACCACCGCGAGCTGTGCCATCGTGCATCCGCAGACCGCGCGTTACATCTTCTTGCACGCGCACAACGTGGTCGCGCTGGTCGCGTGGGCGACGCTTTTTCGAGCCGACAAACGCTGGCTGCTCGCGCCGGCCGCGCTGATCGTGGGGGGCACGGTTGCGCTCGCGTCCGGCGCCTTCTTCGAGCAAACGCTGGCTTCGCCGTTCGCGGCTTCGTTCCACATGCACGTATTCGCGGTCTCCGATTGGGTCGCACCCTTTACCGAGCCGCGCTTGGCGATCGGCGTGACCACGACTTATCTGTTCCTGCAGAGCGTGCACTACTCAGCGTGGCTCAGCTGGATCCCCCAAGAAGAGCAAGCAGGCTGCGGCACCCTCACCTTTCGCATGAGCGTTCGCTCGCTGTTTTCGGACCTGGGGACGCCGGGATTGGCGGCGGTGGCGATGGCTGCGGCGAGCGTGTTGGTCGGAGCTTGCTTCAACTTGCACCGTGCGCGGGGCCTGTATTTGTCTTTGGCAACCTTCCATGGCTACCTGGAGCTCGCGCTGCTCGCGTTCTTTTGGGTGCGCGGCGGCAGTGCCGCCGAGCGCGCGACCGCACCCAGCCGTGCCCAAGCAAGGTAGGCTAGGCGCATGCCGCTGGTCCGTGCATGGCTGATCGCGTTCACTGTCACCGTGCTCAGTGAACTCGTGATTGCCGTGCCGCTGCTCGCGCCGGGCGGTTCGCGCTCACGGCGCATTGCCGCCGTCTGCCTGGCCCAGCTTGCGACCCATCCGTCGGTCTGGTTCATTTGGCCCTTGCTCGGCCTATCCCGCCCGCTCTTTCTCTTGCTCGCCGAAGGCTGCGCGCTGTTGACCGAAGCGCTGATCTATCGCTTCAGCTTCGAGCGGCTCAGCTGGTCCCGCTGCTTCGCGGCCTCCGCGCTCGCCAACAGCGCATCGGTATTCGTGGGGCTGTGGCTGCTTGCTTGATTCTAGCATGTCGATCGAGGCCGACGTAGAGCCGAACGCTCCGAGCTCGTTCGCCCTGAGCCATTCGAAGCGATCGAATTGCCCGTCGGCACTCTGTTTGGCGACGATCCCTCGGATTGATCCTTCAATCGCGCGTTGGCTCGAGCATTCGCTCGAGGGCCAGCAGCGCATCGTGCAACGCATCGAACTTGGCTTTGCCGATCGAGCGCTCCATCTCGGCTTCGATGCCACGCAGCACGCCGAGTCCTTGCATGATGGCTTGCTTGCCCTTGTCCGTGAAGCGCGCGAGCCGCGCGCGCCCGTCGCTCGGATCGGGGATGGTCTCGACGACATCCATCAGCTCCAGCTCGGCGATGGTTTGACTGATGGCTTGCTTGCTGATGTCGAGGCGACGCGCGAGCTCGGTGATGCGCACGCCCTCGAAGTCGAGGTGCGGAAAAAGATTGGTGTGCACAGTGCGCAGGCGAATGGCTTGGGGTAGCTCGTTCACCTTGGCGATCGCGCGCTCGTTGGTCAGCCGCGCGCATTTGAACAAGAGTTGAGCCACGCTCTCGCGTTTGCGGGCTTCCAGCGCGGGATCGGGTGGGGGCTTAGCCATGGCGCACTTCTGACCATCGCAAATCACTCCAGGAATCGTCAATCACACTTGACGACTAGTCAACCCCGATTTACCAACTAGTCAATCAGCATTGACCATCCCTCCGAAATCAACAGAAAGAAAGGTTCAAACGATGCCGAACGCGCTTCAGCTCACTCACTCCGAATCCCTCGTTCCGGATGCAGCGCCCTGGCTGGATCGCGATGCCTATCCCTTCCGCCTGCGCTCAGTGCGGCTTCCAGCGGGCCGGATACACTACGTCGACGAGGGCCCCGGCGCTGGCGCCGGAGGGCATGAGCCAATCCTGTTCGTGCACGGCACACCGAGCTGGTCGTTCGAATACCGGCATCTAATCCGCGCACTGAGCGTTTCCCAGCGCTGCATTGCTCTCGATCACTTGGGCTTTGGGCTTTCCGAACGCCCCACCGAGTTCGGCTGCCGACCGGAAGATCATGCCCGCGTCTTCGCCGAGTTCATCGCAGCGCTGGGCCTCCAGCGCTTCACACTGGTCGTCCACGATTTCGGCGGACCGATCGCGCTGCCCTTCGCTCGAGCACACCCCGAACGCATCGCGCGCCTGGTGGTGCTCAATAGCTTCATGTGGCCGTTCGAGGACGCGAAGCTCGTGCAGCAAGCGCGTTTTGCCGGCAGCCGATTGGGGCGCTTGCTCTATCGCCATTTGAATTTCTCGCTACGCGTGCTGATGCCGTTCGCTTATGGCGATCGGCGCCGGCTCACGCCAGCCGTGCATGCGCAGTATTTAGCGCCGTTTCGAGTGAGGGCCGCGCGCGCGACGGTGCTCTGGACGCTGGCGCGCTCACTGCTCGGCTCACACGCGCACTACGCGTCGTTGTGGCAGAGCCGCGCGCGCTTGGCCCCCATCCCCTCACTCGTGCTATAGGGCGAGCGCGACCGGGTATTTCCGGCGAACTACCTCGAGTGCTGGCGAGAAGCATTGCCGCAAGCGGCAGTCGAGGCGATCGCCGACGCCGGGCATTGGCCGCACGAGGAGCGTCCCGATCTCGTGCTCGAAGCCTTGCAACGGTTCTTTTCGAAACGCGCCGCCGAAGGCTGAGCCGGACTGTCACGCGCGCGTGACCATCAACCCCAAAATCTAAGCGCAGACGCGGTTGCGACCCGAGTCTTTGGCTTGGTAGAGCTTTTCGTCGGCGCGCCCATACAAAGCTTCCGGCTCTTCTTCGGAACCGGCCTTGAACTCGGCGACGCCCAAGCTGGCCGTGACGGGCAGACTCTTTTCTTCGAACGTCGGCATGTTCTCGGCAACCGCAACGCGAATGCGCTCGGCGCATTGTTTGGCTTGGGCGAGCGAGGTGTTCGGGCAGAGCACGGCGAACTCTTCACCACCGACGCGCGCGAACAAGTACTCCGGCGGCACGGAGGTCTTGACCACGTTGGCGGTGGCGCAAAGCACGGCGTCCCCCGCCATGTGGCCGTAGGTGTCGTTCACCTTTTTGAAGTGATCGATATCGAGCACCAACAGGCTGACGGGACCGGTCTGTGCGGCTGACAGCGCCACGCGCAGGTTCTCGTCGAAGTGGCGTTTGTTGTGCACACCGGTCAGCGCGTCGAAGCTCATCAGCCGCTGCACTTCTTCGTGGTACGCGCCCTCGATGTTACCGCCGGCCAGGTACTTGAGCAGGGCCTTGCCGATCTGCACGCGGTCGCCGTCCTTCAGTGTGTGCTCTTTCACACGCAGACCGTTGACGTAGGTGCCGTTCGTGGAGCCCAGATCAGTGAGGCGATGGCCGGCCTCGAGCGGTTCGATCTTGGCGTGGCGCCGGCTGACCGAGTCGGCATCGAGCACCAAGCCCGCGCTCGAGCCGCGCCCGATCTCCATCGGAGAATCGGCCAATACCGTGCGATTGCCCAAGCGCGGCCCCGAGAGCACGAGCAGGAGTGCCTGCTGCTGGCCCGCGACTCGGATCAGACTGCGCATGTCGCGCGAGATCGTGACCTCGAGAGTCGACTCGTAAAGCTCGTCGTCCGCCAAAGTAACCGTTGGGTCGTGCGCTTGTGGGACTGCGCTGACCGCATTCAAGCATAGCAGATGCCTGGACGGCGCTCGTGATTCACAGACTGCAATTGATACTAGAAATGTGGGGCCAGCGCCTACATTGTGAGCCCGGCCGCGCGCTCGAGTATCAGTCTGCGAGGCGACTGAGCAGTCGGCCCGCCCAGCGCACGACACTCAGACGTCGTAGTAGAGAAAATACTCGAAGGGTGTCGGACGCAGCCGCGAAGCCTGCACGTCGTTTTCGCGTTTGTGATCGAGCCACATGTCGATCAGATCTTGCGTGAAGACGTCACCCTTGAGCAAAAACTCGTGGTCGTTTTCGAGCGCGTCGAGCGACTCTTCGAGTGAGGCGGGCATGCGTTCGAAATCTCTCAGCTCTTCGGCCGACAAGGAATAAATGTCTCGGTCGAGGGGCGCGCCCGGGTCGATCTTGTTCTGAATGCCGTCGAGGCCGGCCATGAGCATGGCCGAAAAAGCCAAATACGGATTGCAGGTCGGATCGGGAAAACGCAGCTCGAGCCGGCGCGACTTGGGCGACGGCGAGTAGGTCGAGATGCGAATCGCCGCCGAACGATTACGACTCGAATAAGTGAGGTTCACTGGCGCCTCATAGCCGGGCACGAGGCGCTTGTAGCTGTTGGTGGTGGGGTTGGTGAGGGCGGCCAGCGCGCGCGCATGCTTGAGCACGCCGCCCATGTAGTACAGCGCCATTTCGCTCAGACCGCCGTAGCCATCACCGGCGAACAGCGGCTTGTTGTCTTTCCACAGGGATTGATGGCAGTGCATGCCATTGCCATTGTCCCCGTACAGGGGCTTGGGCATGAACGTGGCCGTGCGCCCATTGCGGTGGGCCACGTTCTTCACGATGTGTTTGAACCACATCAGCTTGTCCGCGCACTTGAGCAAGCTGTCGTAGCGCATGTCGATTTCGCCTTGGCCTGCGCTGGCCTGCTCGTGGTGGCTGACCTCGACCTCGATGCCGATGCGCTCGAGCTCCAAGCAAATTTCCGTCCGCAGATCATTGTGCGTGTCTTGCGGTTGGACCGGGAAGTAGCCCTCCTGACTGCGGATCTTGTGACCGAGGTTCGGGCCTTCGTCGCGCCCGCTGTTCCAGATGGCCTCGCCCGAGTCGACCGAATAGAAAGCCTCGTGACCCTTCACGTCGAAGCGCACGCCGTCGAAGATGAAGAACTCTGCCTCGGGCCCGAAGAAGCACGTGTCGGCGAGGCCCGTGCTGTGCAAATACGCTTCGGCCTTCTTGGCGATGTAGCGCGGATCACGCGAGTAACTCTGACGAGTCAGCGTATCTTGGATGTTGCACAAGAGTGAGAGCGTGGGAAAGCGCGTGAAGGGATCGAGCACCGCGCTGCTGGGATCGGGCACCAGCAACATATCGCTCTGATTGATGGGCTGGAAGCCGCGGATCGAGGAGCCGTCGAAGCCGAAGCCCTCCTCGAATGAATCGCTCGTGAGGCGATGGAACGGAACGGAGGTGTGTTGCCACTTGCCGATCAGGTCGATGAACTTCAGGTCCACCATGACCGCCTCGTGCTTCTTGCCGAGCTCGATGGCTTCTTTCGCATCCATGGCGAAAGCTTTATCCTCATCGGGCGCCCGGGGCTACTGCCGGCTTTCTCTCGCCGGCAGTAGTCATCCCGTTCGCGAGCGGCTGGGCGCAAGCCGCTGGGCCTAATCAGGCCCCACTCATCGACGAGCGCGAGGCCTCAGATCGCTTCTTCGGCGCGCTCGCCAGTGCGGATGCGAACCGCTTCGTCAACCGGGCTGACGAAGATCTTGCCGTCACCGATGCGACCGGTCTTGGCGCTCTTTTCAATCGCGTCGATCACTTGGTGAACCATCTGATCGGGGACGACAATCTCGAGCTTTACCTTCGGCACGAAGTCCACGACATAGGCAGAGCCGCGGTAAACTTCCTTCTTGCCGCCGGTGCGGCCGAAGCCTTTGACCTCGGTCACGGTCATGCCCTGGATACCGACTTCGGACAAGGCATCCTTGACCTCGTCCAGCTTGAACGGCTTGATAATCGCCTCGACCTTCTTCATCTGGCTCTCCACTTTATTTTGGGGGGGTATCGCCCGTCGCGAGGCCTCCCCTCCTGAACTGCGGGGGCACCGCTACGATCGCTTGCGCCGGTCGACTAGCATTGCTCGACAGGCGCAATCGGACGTACCGGGGTCCGTGTTTCCGAATTGTTTCCGAATCGAGTCAGTGCACCACTCTGGGAAATTCGCACAAATTATAGGCAATCGGAAACACCCATCGTCAAAAAGCGGCCTTTGGGGTGAGCCTAAGCCGCGACGGCGCAACGCGTTAAGGGGCAGGAATGAGGCATTCGAGAACCGGCAGCGGCCCGCTGGCCGAAGCGGTACGGGGCCTCGGGACGAGCGCGCAATTCGGGTACTGTACTGCCGTTCCCGTCCGCGTCGATCGCCGCCCCTGCCCCTTCGTCCATGCCGTCTCAGAATCAGTCACAAGTTCCGGTCGGGACCGTCCTCGAGGGCAAGTTTCGAATCACCAAGGAGATCGGACGCGGCGGTATGGCGGCCGTGTACGAGGCGGAGAACGTCGACATCGGAAAGCGTGTCGCGGTCAAGATCCTCGCCGCTGAGCTGATCACTTCGCGCGTCGTGCGTGAGCGCTTCATCCGCGAGGCGCGCGCCGCCGCCGCGATTCGCAGCCCCTACATTTGTGACGTGTACGACTCGGGCATGTTCGAGGAGCGCCCGTTTCTGGTGATGGAGCTGCTCGAAGGCGAAAGCCTTTACGATCTGATGACTCGCGTGCGACAGATCGACATCGAGACGACCGTGCGCATCGCCACGCACACCGCGCGCGGGTTGGCCAAGGCCCACGAATCGAACGTGGTGCACCGCGATCTGAAGCCCGAAAATATTTTTCTGACTAAAGACGAAGAAGGCAAGCTCGTCGTCAAAATCGTGGATTTCGGCTTGGCGAAGTTCTACGAGCCCACCACCCCCGACGCGCAGACCGTGCGCCTCACGCGCGAGGGAGCGCTCTTCGGCACGCCCGCGTACATGAGCCCCGAGCAAGCCAAGGGCAAAGGCGAGGTCGATCATCGCGCGGACTTGTGGGCGCTCGGTTGCATCGTGTACGAGTGCTTGACCGCGCAAACGGTGTGGAACGTCGAGCAAGGCGTGGCCATGATTTTGGCCCAAATCGCCAGCGCACCGTTGCCCAAACCGAGCAAACTGCGGCCTGATTTGCCGCCCAGCTTCGACGCTTGGTTCACGCGGGCGCTCGATCGCGATCCGGACAAGCGCTATCAAACTGCGCGCGAGCTGTCGGACGCACTGACCAAGGCTCTGCTCGGCAGCCGCGGCCCGGCACGAGCCATGTCACTGTCGAGCGACGACGAGGGCACCGTGGTCGATGAGCTGATGGCGGGCGATGTCACGGCGCCCATCAGCGGGCCGATGACCGAGCGCGCGCCGCCCAGCCCGCCTCGACCGCTGCCGCCCCCGGAGCCGGCACCGTTGCTCGCCGGGGCCACCGCTCCGGTCGCTTCGCTGCGTCCCGAATCGCGCACCGGTCGTGCGATTTCCGTGTTGCTCTTGCTGTCCGCGCTGAGCTTGGGCGCGTACGCGGTGTGGCTGTACGTGCTCCACCCGCCGGGGCAGCCCGCGGTCGTACGCACCGCGCTGCCCAAGCCGCGTCCAACCAGCTCGACGCCTGCACTGAGCCCGGCTGCGGCCAGCGCGGCGCGCGCGGCCGAGGCCGAGGCCTACGCCATGAAAATCGCGCATGCCCAAGAGCTGCTTGCGAGCGGGGATGGTAAAGGCGCGCTGGATGCCTTCAAGGATGCGAACAAGGGCGGAGCTGCGGTCGCGCGCTCGGTGCTGTCGCACATGTCGACCGCCATCGAGGAGCCGAGCGGGCCGTGCAAGCTCACCGGCATCAGCCGTCCTCGCCCGTATTCGATCGAAGTGCCGCCGATCTCGCGACCCACGCTTTTACACAGCAGCGCGGGCACTGTCTTCGTTTGGATCGACAATCACCAAGATCCGAAGAAGAAGCAGGCCTACGCGGTGCTGCTCGACGATGCACTGCGCCGCACGGCCAGCGAGGTGCCGCTGACGCCCGAGGTATCGTCCGCACGCCAAGTGCAGCTCTTGCCCGCCGGTGAGCGGTTCGTGCTCTTGTATTGGGACGATGGCGGCAGCGAGCCGGGCGTGTATGCGCGCTTGGTCTCTCACGACGGTCACATCGCCGGCCCGCCGCGGCGGATCTCGGGGGTGAAGAAGGGCGAGCTGTTTGCTGCGTTGGCGCCCAACGGCAATAAGTTTTGGGCGGTCTGGCAGGAAGAAGTCGACAAAGGGTCGACCGACATCATGGCCCGCGAGCTGGATGCCGATCTGACGCCACTCGCCGAATCGATTCGCTTGACCGCGATCCCGCCCGCCAAGGGCGCGAGCAGCGCCGCCACGACGCCCACGGTCGCGGTGCAGAACGGACACCTGTACGTGGCGTTCTCCGTCAATCGCGGCTTCGAGCGAATTCAGATGTACGTGTCACGCATCGCGCTCACCGACCCCGCGTTGAAGACCGGTCTCGTCGCGTCCAAAAAGACCAACGGCAAAGAGCGCTTCCTCGGCCAGGCTCAGATCTTGAGCGCCAAAGACGGTAAGAACACCACGCCGGTCTTGGCATGCTCCTCCGAAGGCTGCTTCGTCGCCTGGGACGACGAGAAGGCAGGAGCTTCGGTCGCGTTCGTGGAGAAGGACAAGGGGCAGATGCTCTGGCGTCGGGATCTGCCCGCCAAGGTCGTGCGGCCGGCGGTGGCGGCCACGGGCAACAGCGCGGTCATTTCCTGGTTCGATGAATCCAGGCTTCGCCTCGCTCAGCTCACTCGCGACGGCCTGGGCGCGGTCACCTCCCTCAGCCGCGTCAGCGGTTTTCAGCCACAACCGGACTTGGCGGCGGGCGAGAAGCCCGGGCAATGGTACGTTTCCTGGCGCGACTACGAGTCAGCGCATTTCGAGGTGTTCGCCCTGCGCACGGATTGCCCTTGAAAAACCGGGACCCGAAAGACACGGCTCAGTACCCGGGCTCCCAGCCCATTGCGCACCTTTTGTCGATCCCGTCGCGCTCGGCGATGCGCCGCTCGCCGATCGAGACCAGCCGCGTGGTGCTCGTGCCGCTCGAACTCGGCGACGGCAACGAGCTGTGGGACGCCGTCGATGGCTCGCGCTGGCACCTCGAGCGCTGGCTGCCCTGGGTTCCGTTCAACAACGCGCCCGAAGCCAGCGTCCGCTACGCGGAGGCTTGCGTGTCGGACTGGGACGCCGGCCGCGCGGTGCGCTTCGCGATTCGCGACCGGCAATCGCGCGAACTGCTGGGCGTGGTCGGGCTCGACTCGTGCGTGCACTTGCACCGCTCGTGTGAGCTCGGTTACTGGCTCAGGCGCGACGCCACCGGCCGCGGGATCATGACCGAGGCCGCACGCGCCTGCGTGGATTTTGCGTTCGCGCGCATGGCCGTTCATCGCATTCGCTGCGCGGCGGCCACGGACAACAGCGCCAGCTTGCGAGTGATCGCAAGGTTGGGCTTTCGCTTCGAAGGCATTGCGCGACAGGCAGAGCTGGTTGGGGCGCGCTGGCTCGATCACGCCATTTTCGCACGCCTATCCGGCGACGAGTGAAAACCGTCAACTCGCGCGCTCCGGGTGAGCCCCGCCCGACCCGCACGCTGAACACCCGGCTGCGCCAAATCCCGTTCTTGGTGATCGCGCCCATGGTCGTGCTGATCGTCGGCTTGGCCGCCGGTTTCGCGCTGGCCGTATCGGGCACGAGCCGCTTGCGCGCACAGAGCGACGACGCAGCCGAACTGCGCTGCCGGCTCTTGGCACTGACGCTCGCGGAGCGCTTGCGGCGCACCTCCGAGGAGGATCGCACGATCGTGCTCGAACGCGCAGCGCGCCGCTCCGGCGCCGAGTTGCTGCTGGTCAGCGCGGCGGGTCACGTGGTGGTCGACGCCACGCAAGGCGCACCTCCCAAAGTTCGGCTCCTCGAACTGATGGTGGCCGGCGAGGGCGAGACCACGACCGAACTCGGGCGTTCACGCTTCTTCTCGGCCGCGTTCCCGGGACCGAGCGAATACATGAACGTGTTGGCGTTCGTGGCTGCGCCGGCCACGCCCTTCGCCACCGGCTCCCTGTTGGTTTGGGTGGCAGCCTTGACTGCTTTGTTGGTCGGCGTGGCCGCCTTGGTCGCATTGGCGCTGGCGCGCGACGTGCACGCGGACGTGACCTTCGTGCGTGATCGCATCGTGGCCATGGCCCGTGAAGGCGCCGACCCCGCGGGCAAGCCGATCCCCGTGCGCTCGGTGGATTTGATCGGCTTACTCACCAGCGCGTTCAACGTCTTGGTCGATCGATTCACCGCAGCCGAACACGCGTACCGCCAGGATCTGTCCGGCGCGCTGGCCTACGACCGCGATCGCAGCGACTTTTTGGCAGCATTGAGCCACGAGCTGCGGACGCCGTTGAACGCCATCTTGGGCTTCACGGACGTGCTCTTGAGCGAGGTCGACGGCCCGCTCAGCGCCGACGCACAGGAAAATCTTTCGGTCGTGCGCAACAGTGGCCAACACTTGCGCGCGCTGATCGACGACATTTTGGATCTGTCCGCGCTCGAATCGGGCGAGCTCCGCCTCACCTGCAAGATGATCGACGTCCTCTCGATCGGCCAAGAAGTAGCGCGCGAAGCGCGCATTGCCGCCGAGGCCAAGCAGCTCGAGATCAGCGTGCAAGGCAACCGGGCCATGGCTTACGCCGATGGCCGGCGCGTGCGCCAGATCATCAGCAACGTCGTCGGCAACGCCATCAAATTCACCTCTCGCGGTGGCGTGATGCTGCGTATCGAGCCGCGCGACGGCGGGGTCACGATTTCCATCACCGACACCGGGCCGGGCATCGCGCGTGAGAACCACGAAGCGATCTTCCAAGAGTACTGGCAAGACGGAGACGTCAAACGGCAACGCGTGGGGACTGGGCTGGGGCTCGCCATCACCCGGCGGTTGGTGCAAATGCACCGCGGGTTCATCGATCTCCGCAGTCAACTCGGCAAGGGCTCCACGTTTACGATCGTTTTGCCCTCGCAGCCGCCGGTCGTGGTCAGCCAACGGCCCCTCGACCCCGTACCCGACGAAATCACCGACGCCGGCAAAAGCGTGGGGCGAACGTGAACGCGGCCGCTGCGCATTTGATGCGGCGCGTGCTGGGCATCGAGGCCCTGTTCACGCTGGCATCCAGCGCGCTCTTGGCGCTCTTGACCTCGCATTTTTTGGTGCTGAGCGGGCAAGTCGCGCTCGAGGGCGCGGAGACGCTGGGCTCGTCGCTGCTCGCGGGCGGGTTGCTCGAGCTCGTGCGTTGTTTCTGGCGCCTGCGTCGCTTCCGCTTCGTGCTGCGTACCTTGGCCTTGGGTGGCAAAGCGGTCGAGGTTCGAGAGCTGTTCGCGCTGAGCAACGAGCCGGCCTACCTGGTTTTCGGCTGGCTCGCCTCGTCGATGCTGAGTATCGGTGTGTTTCACACCCTGCTCAGGCCCAAATTAGTCGACTTTGCGACGGGCATGAACTTGGCGCTGTTCGGCGTCGTGATCGTCTCGGCAGCGTCGCTCCCTTTGTTCGTGGTGGTGCGCTCCGCGTTCTTGCGCGCGCTCGAGCTCGCGCCACCCGAGCTGATGCGTGAAGTGGTCGAAGACGCCGACAAGCGCGGCGTGATCGAGCGGCGCGTACCCCGGCGCTTGGTCGCGGCCGTGACTACGCCCGTCGTATTCTTGGTCTTCGGCTGCGCGCTGATCGTCGGCTCTCATCTGCGCCGCGCGGACGAGCGCAGCCGCGAAGAGACAGCGCGGGTTTTGGCCCGCGCCGCGCTCGAGCCGCGGCCAGGCGTGGCGGCCGGCGCGGGGCTCGAGGACGCCATCTTGCAGGGTGAAATGCTCGGCTTCAAGGCGACCGTGCACCCCTGGTCCGACGAATACCGCGTCGAGCGCGGCAACGACGGCGCCGTGCGGGTGGTCACGCCGCTCGACGAGGGCAGCGCAGAGGTGCGCTTCGAGGGCTCGGTGGTGGGCGTGCTCAGCGCGTCGTTCGTGCTCGTGGCATTGGTGGGCACGGCCATCGCCGTCGGCTTAGGCATCGCGCTCGGTCAAGCATTGGCCGAGGATCTGCGCGCGGCGATCCGCGACGTGCGCTTGCTCGGCACCGACGCGGTGCTCAGCGGTGGCACGCGCGTGGTGCGCGCCGCGCGCTTTCGCGTGGTCGCGCGCTTGGGGCGCGCCATCGAGCGCTTGGCCGCGCGCTTCGGCGTGTTCGCCAAGGCACAAGAGCGCGCGATCTCCGCGCGCAAGGCCGCCGCGCGCATGCGCGGTTTGTTTTTCGCGAGTGTCAGCCACGATTTGAAGAGTCCGCTGAACGCGATTTTGGGCTTCACGGAGCTGGTGCGCAAGAGCGAGACCTTGAGCGCTGGGCAGAGTGAAAGCCTGAGTTTGATCGATCGCCGTGGCCGCGAGCTCTTGGCGCTGATCGAGACCATTCTGGATGCCGCGCGCGTCGACGCCGGACAATTGAGCTTGGTCTTGGATCAGTGCGACGTGCGTCAGTTGCTGGCCGAGGCGGTGGCCAAGGGCAAAGATTTGGGCGGCGATCGCGGCGTCGAGATTTGGGCGGACGTGGCCGAAGACGTGTACTCGCTGCGCGTCGACCGAGTGCGCATGCCACGCGCTTTGGCTACGTTCATCGGTCACGCGGTGCGCGTGTCGGAGTCGGCGGCAGTGCACGTACAGGTGGTCTCCGAGCCCGACGCGGTCCGCTTCGACGTGGAGGTCCCTGGTTCGCGCGTCGACGCGCAAAAGCTCGAAGCATTGCTCGATCCGAGCCCTGCGCTCGGCCCGAGCGAACACCGCGGCCTAGCGCTGGGCCTCCGGCTCGCGCGCTCGGTGGTCGAATTGCACGGCGGTTCGGTCATGGTCAGCCCGCTCAGCGGTCGGGGCGCGATTTTCTCGCTCGTGATGCCGACGGGAGACGCCGAGTCACGCCTCCCGCCGCCCATTTCCGCCGCGCGGTGGTAGGCTGCACCGCGATGGCCGCCAAGAAACCGCGCACTGTAGCCGAACCTGAGCCCGAGTTCGAAGCCGCGGGCCCCCCCGGCGAGCGGGTCTTGGGCACGCACTCACGCCCGGAAGACGACCGCTTCGACCGCTTGTTTCGGCCTGAATCACTGGAAGAATTCGTAGGCCAGCAAAAGCACCGGGAAAATCTGAAGGTGTACGTCGAAGCCGCACGGCGCCGCAGCGAACCGCTCGATCACATCCTTTTGTGCGGCCCACCTGGGCTGGGCAAAACCACGCTGGCGTACATCCTGGCCAAGGAAATGGGCGTCACGTTGCACCAAACCAGCGGCCCGGCGGTGGAACACAAAGGCCTCTTGACCGGGCAGCTCACCAAGCTCGGGCGGGGCGACATCCTGTTCATCGACGAGATCCACCGCCTGAGTGCAACGGTAGAAGAGGCGCTTTATCCCGCGATCGAAGACTTTCGAATCGACGTGATGATGGGCGATGGCGCGTACGCGGAGAGCATCACGCTCGACATCAAGCCCTTCACGCTGATCGGCGCGACCACGCGCACCGGGCTTCTGACCAAGCCCCTCCAAGAGCGCTTCGGCGTCACCCTGCGCTTGGACTTTTATCCGCCCGAAGACTTGGAGAAGATCATCCTGCGCAGCGCGCGGCTACTCGGTGTGCCTTGCGACAAAGAAGGAGCGCGCGAGCTCTCCACGCGCTCACGCGGTACGCCGCGCGTCGCCAACCGCTTGGTGCGCCGCGTGCGTGACTTTGCCGAGGTTCAAGGCTCGGGCAAAATCGACCGCGAGATCGTGCGGCACACCTGCGATCGCCTGGGCGTGGACAATGCGGGCTTGGACGAGATGGATCGCCGGCTGCTCGGGATCTTGATCGAGCACTACGAGGGCGGCCCGGTCGGCGTCGAAACCTTGGCCGCAGCGCTGGCCGAACCGCGCGACACGATCGAAGACGTGTACGAACCCTATCTCCTGCAGCAGGGCTACCTCGGTCGCACCCCGCGCGGGCGCATCGCCACTAAAAAGGCGTACGAGCACCTCGGTGAAAAGCAGCCGCAAAAAGCGCAGGGCAGCCTCTTTTGAACCTTTCCTCTGTCTCACGCTGATCGCACCCCGTGCCTCTCTGATTCAGGATCTCTGGATTGATGGTCACGATCGTTCCCGCGTCGCGCTCAGCCTTCGGCGTCTCGGTCAGGAACCCAGCATGAACGCAAGGTGCGTGGCGGGATCGCGATCGCCCCCCATCCCCATCCCCATCCCCGCAGCACAGTTGCGCGCTTGCGTGCGCGCACGGGCACTTCGCGACCCCAAATCGAGTTCGAATTCAAACCGCGCTTGCGTGCGCGCACGGACACTTCGCGGCCGCCGAATCGAGTTCGAATTCAAACCGCGTTTGCGTGCGCGCGGAGGCACTTCGCGGCCAGGGAATCGAGTTCGAATTCAAACCGCACGTTTCCGCGCACAGAGGCACTCCGCGGCCGGGAATCGAGTTCGAATTCGAACCGCGCGTTTCCGCGCACAGAGGCACTTCGAGGCCGGCGAATCGAGTTCGAATTCAAACCGCCCTTGCGTGCGCACGGAGGCACTTCGCGGCCGCAGAATCGAGTTCGAATTCAAACCGCCCTTGCGTGCGCGCGGAGGCACTTCGCGGCCAGGGAATCGAGTTCGAATTCAAACCACGCGCTTCCGCACACAGAGGCACTCCGCGGCCGAGGAATCGAGTTCGAATTCAAACCACGCGCTTCCGCACACAGAGGCACTCCGCGGCCGAGGAATCGAGTTCGAATTCGAACCCTTTTTTTCTCACTTTCGGGGGGAGCGCTTCGCGACCGCCGAAAACGTTGGAATGCGAACCGTTTGAGCTCTTACCAGCGGCCCTGAATGTTTTTCATGAAGCCATACGGATAGCCCAGCTCGAACGCTGACGCTTCGTCCAGGCGCTTCATTTGCGCGTCGCTCAGGTTGACGTCGCACGCTTTCACGTTTTCTTCCAGCTGCGCGAGGTTGCGAGCGCCGAAGATGGTAGACGACACCTGGGGCTGCCTCATCACCCAAGCCAAAGATACGGCGGCAACGCTGGCGCCCGCTTCGGTGGCCACAGCCTGCACGGCATCCAGGATGCGCCAGTTTCGCTCACTATCGAATCCGGCCATGCGCTCCTTCCATTTCTCGAGCCGTGTGCCCGCGGGTGGCGGCTGATTTCTAGCGTATTTTCCGCTCAAAAAGCCGCTCGCCAAGGGCGACCAGGGCAGGATGCCGAGGCCCTTGTCGCGGCATAGGGGCATGTGTTCGCGCTCCAGATCGCGTGTCACCAAGCTGTATTGAGCTTGCAGCGTGACGAAGCTCGAGAGCTCGCGGGTCTTGCTGATCCAGAGCGAGTCCGTCAAACGATAGGCCGCGTAGTTCGAGCAGCCCGTGTACAGCACCTTGCCCTGCGTCACGAGGTCGTCGAGCGCGCGCAGGAGTTCGTCTTCTGGTGTGTCGATATCCTGCATGTGAATCTGATACAGATCGATGCGATCGGTACGCAGGCGCTTCAAGCTGTGCTCCACGCAGCGCATCACCCGATAGCGGGATGCCCCGCTCTTGTTCGGGCCCTCACCCATGGCGAAGCGAAACTTGGTTGCGAGCACGATTTCATTTCGACGCTGATCTCTTTCGAGCCAAGCGCCGATGATGCGCTCGCTCAGGCCGTCTTGGCCGTACACGTCGGCCGTGTCGACGAAGTTGATGCCCAACTCGAGCGCTCGGTTCAAGACGTTGAACGACGTTTTCTCGTCGCTCCCCACCTGGTGCATGAACGACTTGTCGTCGGCTTCACCAAAGGTCATCGCGCCGAGGCAAAGCTCCGAGACCTTGACGCCTGCCGCGCCGAGTTTTCTGTATTTCATGTTTCGAAACCCTTTCTGCTTTGGGACGGCTACCGTAGGGATCGGACCTGCGGAAGACAACGGCGAAACACGCTCGGAGAGCCAGCTGAGGCGGGCTTGATCCGCAGCCGCGGGGAAAATAACCCCGGCGTTTCTTGGAGCAATCGACGCCCTGCGTGCTTTCGCGGGGTAGACTCGAGGAGTGGTCAACGTGGATCGGAACTCGAACGAAGCAAGGCCGGGCCTAGTCGAACCGCGCCCCGAGCCGCTCGCGCCGCCGAGCACGGCGCTCGTGCCCGGTGCCGAGCCGCCCCTGGAAAAGCGCGCGGCCGAGCAGGTGCACCGCCACCAAAGCGCCGCTGGGCTCTATTCCATCTACGAGACCGTCAAGCGTGGCGTGCGGGAGATGGGTGTCGGCAACAGCTTTCGCACCCTGCTCAAGGTCAATCAAATGGACGGCTTCGATTGCCCGAGCTGCGCTTGGCCCGACCCCGATCGCGACCGGAAGACGGCCGAGTTCTGCGAAAACGGCGCCAAGGCCGTCGCGAGCGAAGCCACCACGGAGCGCATCACGTCCGAGTTCTTCGCCGAACACCCGATCAGCAAATTGCTCGAGCAGAGCGATCGTTGGTACGAGCAACAAGGCCGGCTGACGCAGCCGATGTGGCGCCCAGCGGGTTCGGATCATTACCAGCCGATCGAGTGGGACGCCGCCTTCGACTTGATCGCGCGCGAGCTCAACGCGCTCGGCTCGCCGAACGAAGCCGCATTTTACACCTCCGGTCGCGCCAGTAACGAGGCCGCTTTCCTGTACGGCCTGTTTGCGCGCCAATTTGGCACCAACAATCTGCCGGATTGCTCGAACTTGTGTCACGAATCGAGCGGCGCGGGCCTGACCGAAGCCATCGGCATCGGCAAAGCCACGGTCAAAATCGAAGATTTCTCGCATGCGGACGCGATCTTCGTGATCGGCCAAAACCCCGGTACGTGTCATCCACGCATGCTGAGTGAGCTGCAGAAAGCCGCGCGCAACGGCTGCCAGATCGTGAGCGTGAACCCGCTCGCCGAGACGGGCTTGATCCGCTTCAAAAACCCGCAAGAACCGCTTTCGCTGCTCGCTGCGGGTACGCCCATCGCCAGCTTGTTCCTCCCCGTGAGAATCAACGGCGACGTCGCATTGCTCAAGGGCATCATGAAAGAGATGCTCGAAGAGGATCGCAGGAGCGGCGGCCAGATCCTGGCCCACGACTTCATCCGCGAGCAGACCGAAGGCTTCGAGGCCCTGGCTGCCGATCTGGACGCCGAAAGCTGGACCGAGATCGTCGAAAGCAGTGGTTGCTCGCGTGAGCTGATCCGGAACGCCGCCGAGATCGCCATGCGCTCCGAGCACATGATCTGCTGCTGGGCGATGGGCATCACCCAACACAAAAATGGCGTCGCCAACGTGCAGATGATCGCAAATTTCGCGCTGCTCAGGGCGCAGATTGGCCGTCGCGGCGCGGGCTTGTGCCCCGTGCGCGGGCACAGCAACGTGCAGGGCGACCGCACGGTGGGGATCTGGGAAAAGATGAGCGACGAATTCATGTCGGCGCTGGGCGAAGAATTCGGCTTTTCCCCGCCGAAAGAGCACGGCCTCGACGCCGTAGGCACGATTCAAGCGATGGCCGAAGGCCGGGTCAAAGTGTTCGTCGGCTTGGGCGGGAACTTCTTGGCCGCCACCCCCGACACGCAGCTGACTGCCCAGGCCATGCAGCGCTGTCGCCTCACGGTTCAGATTTCGACCAAGCTGAACCGCGGGCACCTGATCACGGGCCGCGAAGCGCTGATCTTGCCGTGCTTGGGGCGCACCGAACACGACTTCCAAGCTTCGGGCGCGCAGTTCGTGAGCGTCGAAAATACTTCGGGCGTCGTGCATCAATCGCGGGGTGTCTTGCCACCGGCCTCGAAGCAGCTACGCAGCGAGCCCGCGATCGTGGCGGGCATGGCCGAACGCACACTCGCCGGGCGGACCACGACCGATTGGTCCGGCATGGTCGCCGACTACGATCGCATTCGCGAACACATCGAGCACGTGGTGCCCGGCTTCGAACAGTACAATCGGCGTGTACGCGACCCGGGCGGGTTCTATCTGCCGAACGGGCCGCGCGAGGGAAAGTTCACCACGCCCTCCGGCAAAGCGCAGTTCACCGTTCACCCCATTGCGCGACATGAATTGCTGCCCGGCGAGCTTTTGCTGATGACGATTCGCAGTCACGATCAGTTCAACACCACCATTTACGGGGAAAACGACCGCTATCGCGGGATCTCGAACGGGCGTCGCGTGCTCTTCATCAATGCTCAAGACATCGCGGAGCGTGGCCTCCAAGCCGGTGGCGCGGTCGATTTGATCAGCCGCTTCGGCAGTGAGTCGCGCAAAGCGGAGCGTTTCAAGCTGGTCCCGTACGACATTCCCCGAGGATGCGCCGCCGCGTACTACCCGGAGACCAACGTGCTGATTCCATTGCACAGCGTCGCCGATCGCAGCAATCAGCCTGCGTTCAAGTCGATCCCCATCCGAATCGAACCCACGCCTCTGACACTCGCCGCGTGGCAACCCGCATGACCGTGAGTGCTCGAGTCGCGTCGGGCGTGCAGGTGGCCGCGGTCGACGCTTGGCGTGCGGTACTGCCCAGTGGCGCCCTGCAGAGCCACCCGGACGAACTGGCCGTCGAAGAGCCGCTCGAGATCCTGGTCGCGGGCGACCCGCTCGCCGTCACGATGCGCACGCCGGGTTACGACCACGAGCTCGTCGCTGGTTTTCTGCTCGCCGAGGGCTTGATCCGCTCGCGCGCCGACCTGGGTGGCATGCATCATTGCGCGCGGCCCGGGACCGAAGGGGCGCACAACACGATCGACGTCTTGCCCGCGCCGGGCACGGTGTTGGAAATCGACGCCACTCGCCGCGGAACGCTCACCACTTCCGCGTGCGGCATGTGCGGCCGAAAATTGATCGATGATTTGTTGACGCGCCTACGCCCAGCTCCGCCCTCGTTGCCGTTCAGTCAGGCCTTCATCGGCGGGCTCGCCGCGGAGTTGGCCAAGCAGCAACCGAGCTTTCAGCGCACGGGCGGCTTACACGCCGCGGGCGTAGCAACGAGCGATGCGGGGCTGAGCGTGGTGCGTGAAGACGTAGGCCGGCACAATGCGGTGGACAAGGCGATCGGTCGACTCTTGCTCGATGATCGGTTGCCGATGCCGAGCGCGGTCCTCGTGGTCAGCGGGCGCGTCAGCTTCGAAATCGTGCAAAAGGCGTTGGCGGCCGGCTTGTGTGCGGTGGTCGGCGTGTCGGCGCCCAGCTCACTCGCCGTCTCTACGGCCACCCGTTTCGGTTTGCTGCTCTGCGGTTTCGCGCGCGGCGCGGCGTTCAACGTCTACGCCGGTGCGGAGCGCTTGGCGGGCTCGCCCAAGCGCTCGTGAGCGCGCGGGCGAAGCTCACGGCTGCACGAACTGCACCAGCAATTGGCTCGTGTGCTCGACCGCTGGCTGGACCGCGCGGGCCGTCAATTCGAGCGCGAACGTTCCGGCCGCTTTTCGATCGCGCAGCGTCAGAAACAGGGGTGGCAGGCCGACGCTGGAAGTCACGCGGCCCACGCGACAATGGGCGCGCGTTGGCGAATCCACCTGCCACGATCGCGGCGACGGTTCGAGCGGTACGATCGGCGACTTGCGCACGGTCTTGGGCGGGGGCTCTTGCTCCACGAACATCATCTCTAGCCCCTCCGGGACTTGAATCGAGATCAGCACGTCTTCGGCGGTCACCGCGCCCGCGTTCTGAAGCAAAAGCGCGGCGCGCGCGGTCACGCTGTTGTGCATTTGATGTTCGTGCACCGCCGCGCGATAGGCATTGGCGGCTTCGATTTCGGCGCTGCCGCCAGCGCGGGGCGCGTAACTCGAGCCCAGCGGCGCGGTCACGACCAGCACCTGTTCGAGCTTGCCATTGGCGAAGGTGACGTGCAGCTTGGCACCCGCGAGGTCCGAGCGGCGGCTCATGGCCGCAGCCGTTTGGTCACAGGGCGCCACACCACTTCGCGAGTCATGCGGCAACGTAGCTCGTTCTGGCCCCGATGGATAGGGGCAGCCCCCCTCAACGCCATGCATCGATGCTGGAATGATCGCTTGTCATGCGATTCTCGCGCCCCTTCTCGCCTCCCTTCTCCCCCCTCCTTGGGTCGCCGCGGTCATGAGTTCGCCGAATGGGCCGCCGCTTGAGCGCCCCAACAGAGTTCAAAAGCTGGGAGCGGTTCCAGGTTTGCGATTGCTTTACTCTGCACATGGAAAAGCGCGCTTTTCGTTGACTAGCGCCGATCTCCGTGGCTCATTGCGTGATTCGGCGGCGGCAAGTTCGAGATCATTCGGCTTTGTGGTCTTTGTTGGTTCGGAGTATTTACGATGCGAAAGTATCTAGGCCTTGCGGTGTTGGCGGGTGCCCTCGGGGGCGCCGCCTTTGGATGTAGCAGCAACAAAGACCCTGGCGGCGCCACCATCCGGCCCGGAGGCGGCACCGCGGCCAGCTCGAATGGCTCGGGCGGCACGGGTTCGATTTTCAATCCGCAGGGCGGCAGCATTGGCTTGAACACTGCCGCTGGCCCCAACGCCACCGGTGGCGGCCCGCCGGATGCGGATCCAACCAACCCGAAGATCACCCATCCGACCTGCACCGAGTGTCAAGATTTCCCCGCCGGCCCCATCATGGGCGACGGAGTGCCCGCGAACGCCGCAGAGCTATTCGGCGATCCGACCAACGTCACGATGGGCAGCGCGCTCTGCGTGCTCGAACCGCAGCTTTCGGCCAACGGCAAGCCAGGTGCCATGTTGCCCGCCAACTGGGTTCGCCCGCGCATCCGCGTCGCGGCTCCCTCCGGCATCGACCTGCTGGAGATCCGCATTCACTCCCCGGTCGAAAAGAACGATTTGGTGGCCTACACCAAATACGTGCCCGCCAGTGGCGTCGCGCCTTCCTGGTACCTGCCGAAGGACATTTGGACGGGCGCGCCCGCAGTGGCGCCCGCGGTGACCCCTGCCTCGGGCTTGGGGTTCGCCAACAACGCCGCTGGTCACCCCGTGACCGTGACCATCCGCGGTATCAACTCGGCGGCTCCCGCGAAACCGATCGGCGTTACGGGTGACTTCGAAATCGCGCCGGTCGTCGCCACCGGCAGCATGGTGTTTTGGACCGTGAACTCGGGCGAGGTCACGCTCCAATCCAGTAAATTGCTCGGTTTCGCAGTGGGTGACGAAGGCGTCGCCAACGCGCTCACCTTGGATCAGGTGAAGTGGAGCGGCGAGATCGGTGAAGACGGCGCCGTGCAGCGCGGCGTTTACGACATGCCCAAGCTCAAGGACTTCACCGACGGGCAAGTCCGCTGCATCGGTTGCCACACCACGATTCCGGACGACAGCCGCGGCGTGCTCTTCGGAGACGATTGGCCTTGGTCGCTCGCTGGCGCCACGCTCACCACGGGCGCAGTCCCGCCCAGCATCGCTATTGGCGCGCAGGGCATCATGAAGACGCCCTGGTGGGGCCAGATGAGCATGTCCAAGTCGCACTGGACCACGGGCGACAAGCTGATCGTCAGCAGCTACGGCGACACCTTCAAGAATGGCGAGAAGCGCGTGGATGCGTGGAGCAAGCTGCCGCAATACGCGAGTGAAGGCGGCAGCGCGATCGACGACAAGGTCAAGTGGCACAAGCTGGCTTGGATCAACGCAGAGTACGACACGGAGATCCCGGTCACGGTTCTCCCGGGTATGAGCGGTGATTACGGCAGCCCGAACCTGGCCGCTCGCCAAGCCGCCGTGGCCGCCGCGAAGGGCACGGGCTGGGGCATCATCGCCACCGGTGACACGAACATCAGCGATGTTTCGCCCAGCGTGAGCCACGACGGCAAGTCGATCGTGTACGTGACCACGGACTATTCCCCCGATGGTCATCCAGACGCGACGGCCACCGTGGCCGACGTCCGCACCGTTCCCTTTAGCAAGACCGGCGGCACATCAGCCCCATTGAACGGCGCGTCGGACCCCAGCTTGCTCGAGTATTACCCGTCTTATTCCCAAGACGACAAGCTGATCGCCTTCACTCAAGCGCCGAAGCCGGGCACCGCTTCTCCGGACGGCCCGTACTACAACCGCTTCGGCAAGATCATGGTGATCCCGGCCGCGGGCGGCACTCCCACCGAGCTCGCTGCCAATGATCCCGGCACCTGCGGTGGCGACAACCTGGCCACCGGCATCATCAACAGCTGGCCCAAGTGGTCGCCGGACGCGGTGCCGGTCAAGGCCAACGGCAAGACCTACTACTTCTTGGTCTTCTCTTCGGGTCGTAAGTACGCGGATGAGTTCTCCAAGCAATTCCCCTTGCCCGTCAATGCCGCGTCCTCGTTCAAGGGGCTGCAGCAGTCTTCGCAATTGTACTTGGCAGCCGTCGTCGTCGACGATGCCACGGGCGCGATTACCACCTACCCCGCTGTCTACATTTGGAACCAGAACCGTACTCCCGCCGCGGGCGGCCAAATGGCCACCGGTCTCCAATACAGCAATCTAACGCCCGCCTGGGATCCGATCGACCTGCCTGATCTGACGATCCCGCCGGTCGAAGACACCGTAGTTCCGAAGTAAGCAGCTCGCTTGTCGCTTCGCAGCGGAGGGCCCACACGTCGGCCCCCCGCTGCGCTGCGTTTGTGGCCTGAACTTTTCGGAGCAGTGCGACGAGCACGACTAGCGCGACGAGCGGGAGTGCTCGTCGAGCCAGGCGCTCAGGTCGGCGGCCAGCGCGCGCGGCTCGCTCATCGTGATCATGTGCCCAGAGCTCGCGTAGTGGCGAATGGTGAGCGCCTGGGCGCCACTCGGGTAGCCGAGCTCGATTTCGAACGGTGATTCACTCACTGTCACCGCCCCCGAGATGGCTCGCAAGGCCGGCGCCAATGCGCTCTCGGGCACGACCAGATCACGTTGGCCGTCCGTAACGAATGTTGCCACCTGCTCCGCATTCGCCAAGAACGCGGCACCGACCAGATCCTGCGTGCGCCAGTCGGGGTTGGTCGAGCCCTTGCCCGGCGTCAGGGGGGAATACGCCAGATTGTAACTCTGCCCCGCGGGCAGCGGGCCAAGCAGCGACACCAACGCCGATTGCTCGGGGGTTTGCGGGTCCGCGGCGCTGCACTTGAAACCGAGCGCCCGCTCGCTCCCAGCGAGACCGGCGATGCTCTCGAAGCGGACGCCGTACAAGGCTTCGGCTCGTGCCGGTGAGACCTGCGCCGCATCCGCGGCGAACAGGCGCGCATCCAGCTCTTGCGCGGTCAACGCGTAATCATAGAGGCTGCGCCCGCTCGCTCGAGCGCAAGCACAAGCGTCAGTATCGGTACACGCCCCGGATAGGCTCGCCTGCACGGCCGCCAGCAACCCGGGGCTCCGGCAGGCGTCCTGAATCGCGCTGGCGTGCGCGGCCCCGACCAACCAGGGTTGCAGCAGGATTTGTCCGCTCAAGTAGCGGTCACGATCCACTCCCGCAAGCGCGCTCTGCAGTGTCTCGTCCTGATACGGAGCGAGCGCCCACGCTTGCCTCAGGTACGCGACGATCCAGCTGATGCGCACTCCTGCGTAGCTCTCGCCCATCCAGTACACCGGTCCCTTCAGCGCAGTGTGCTGTCGAGTGAATTGCAAGGCCGCCAGCAACACGTCCGCTGCATCCACGTACTCACTGAATACGTCCTGCGAGCAGTCGTCGGCACTCGGCGCACGGCCGGACGTCAGATCGTACGAAAACCCAGCTTGCCTCGGCTCGAGGTAAAGCAAGTTGGCCGTGTGCGTCAGAGAGTCTGGATTGGCAGCGACGCTGCCGTCCGGCTGAACGCTGTATGGGCCGGTGCCAAAAGCGCGCACGACGTCCGACGCAAAACCATTGAACAAGACGATCACAGGACGCTCGGCAGCGTCCCTATCGGCCGGGCGAAAATTGTAAAAGATCTTGCTGGTCGTCGCGATCGAGACGTCGCGCCCGTAAAGCGAGACAGTGCGCGGCGAAAGCTGGATGAAACCTGCCTGCGCCGCAATCGGCCCCGCGCCGCCATCGCCCGCGCGGCCTTCGGCCGAAGACGGCTGTTTCCCGCAGCCCAGGCTCAGCGTGAGCCCAAAGCACAACGCGAAACCGTAGCCTGGCAAAGTTCCCACGATTCCATCAAGCCACACACGGCCGCCGAAGAAAACGACCAACTCCAGTCGAACTCGCCCGCCCCCCGCCAACCAGGCTTGCGTGGCACGAAGCAACGCCGGCGCGAGTTGCCCCGAAGATTCGAATCCACCGATGCGCCCGAGAAGCGATCAGAAAGGTCCCTAACTGGAACCGGTTCCCTATCGAGTCTGAAAAGTGGCAGAGATCACCAAAGATGACTTGCCGATTGCTGCTCACTGAGTCACGACAGCAATGATGTTGCGAGGTGTTTTGCTTTCGATTTCGATCTTGGCCATCGCAGGCTGTGACGCCGGCGGGAGCTCGACTGGAGGAGCTTCGGGTGACGCGACGCCTCATGGGCTCAAGGGCTGCGCGGTCGACGCGAGTGTCAGCTCCAAGATCGCCCCCGGTGGCTACTACACGAACGGCGCCAGCGTGTGTACGGCGAGCGGCCGCGCACACTTGTTTCACGGTGTGGATCGACCTTCGCTCGAATGGGATTCGGACGGTGAATTCTACGGGGCGAGTCCGCGCGTGGACTTCGACGCGATGGCCGCGTGGCATGCCAACGTCGTGCGCATCGCGCTCAATCAGGATTTCTGGCTCTCGGGAGCCGCACTGCATGTGCCGAGCTACCAGGCAACGGTAGATCGAGTCGTGAAGGACGCCGAGGCCGCCGGGCTCGACGTCATTCTCGATCTCCATTGGTCGGATCGCGGTGATCTCGGCGTCTCGATCGTGGGCCAGGGGCAAGGTGAAGTTGGCCACGCCGATCAACAGCAGATGGCGGACGTAAATTCCGTCACTTTCTGGCAGGAAGTCGCCGCCAAATACAAGGGCGACGGGCATGTCCTGTTCGAGCTGTACAACGAGCCGCACGATATCCCGTGGTCGACCTGGCTACACGGCGGAACCGTCAAGGAGTACCGCGCCGTCGGTATGCAAGATTTGTATGACGCCGTGCGCGGCGCGGGCGCCGACAATTTGGTGCTCGCGGGCGGCGTGGGTTGGGCGTTCGATCTCTCGCGCGCGGGGGACGAGCGGATCCAAGGCTACAACATCATGTACGCGACGCACCCGTATTCGCCCCAAGATCCCGAAGCGCAATGGGATCAAAAGTTCGGTTACCTGGCCGCGCAAGACATCGCTCCGGTGATCGCCACCGAGTTCGGCGACGGCAGCAAGAACTGCACGGGCAGTTGGGATACGAAGCTCACACAATATGCCGACGCACGCCAGATTTCCTGGACCGCTTGGGCGTGGTGGGCCGGTGATTGCTCATTCCCTTCGCTGATTTCGGATTGGAACTTCACCCCGACCGTGCAAGGGACAGCCATCAAGGCGGCACTTCAGAACTATCCGTATGAGCCCGCCGGTATTCCGAGCGCGCCTGCGGGGAACGGCGGCGCGGGCTCGCAGGGTGGTGCCAGCGGAGGCGGCGCGGCAGGCAGCATGGCAGGCGGCGCAGCGGGCAGCGGGGCCGGCGGTGCGAGCGGAGGCGGCGCCGCGGGCAGCAACGTTGCAGGCGCGGGCGGCGGCGCAAGTGGCAGCGCCGGCTCGGCGGGCAGCAGCGCCGGCTCCGCGGGCAGTAGCGCGGGCAACGCTGGCATGAGTGGCAGCGCGGGCAGTGGCGGAGCAGCGGGCACCGACGGTGGCGTGAGCGGCGCAGGCGGCGTCAACTGAGGCCGTCGAAACGGTGATCGGGCACACCGCGCCAAAACGAGGCGCCAAAATCGACACAATTCGTCGACCATTGCTCCTGGCATGGAGCATGCACCGTACTCCCGAACCGAGCCTGCACGCGGGCGACAGCGAATGCGGAATCATTCGTCGTCACCAACCGTTCACCGGGCAGGCCCCGAAACCGGAGGATCGCAGATGCAAATTCAGGTCAACACTGATCACAACATCGACGGACGGCAGCGCGTGAGCGAATACGTGCGGGGCGTCGTGGAGCACGCGGTGAGCCATTTCGAGCGTCAAGTGACTCGCGTCGAGGTGCACTTGAGCGACGACAATGGCGCCAAGTCCGGCCCGGATGACAAACGCTGCGTGATGGAAGCGCGCGTCGCTTCAATCGAGCCCGTGATCGTGACCCATCGCGGGCCGAACATCGATGAGGCCCTCCATGGTGCGGCAAGCAAGCTCAAGCGCGCCCTGGCCAACGATCTGGCGCGAGCCCACGCTCATCGTTAGCCCGCGCCTCCGCCGCGCTTCGGGCGCCCCACACGTATTACCTTGATTTTATTCGGCTATTTGGCGGGGTCGGCGGCGCGAAATAAAAATCGGGCCGCGTGTCGATCGCGTTCGCCACCATTCGTCGCTTGATCACAGAGAGGGCTCCTCTCGCAAAGAAAAGGACGACGACGATGAAAGTAATTGTTTTGGTCAAGGCGAGCAAGGATTCCGAGGCGGGCAAGATGCCCAGCGAGCAGCTCTTGCGCGAGATGGGAAACTTCAACGAAGAGTTGGTGAAGGCGGGCGTGATGCTCGCTGGAGAGGGACTGCACCCGAGCTCCAAGGGCAAGCGAATGATCTTCAAGGGCGCCGGCCGGTCGTTCGTCGACGGCCCGTTCTCGGAGACCAAGGAGCTCGTGGCGGGCTTCTGGATCTGGCAAGTGAAGTCGATGGAGGAGGCGGTGGAGTGGGCTCGTCGTATCCCGAATCCCGACCACTCCGACGGAGAAATCGAGCTCCGTCCCGTTTTCACTGACGAAGACTTCGGCGCTGCTCTGACTCCCGATATCAAGGAACAGGCCGATCGCCTGCGTGCGCGCACGGAAACCAGCAACGCGAGCTGAACCGCGCTAGCGTCGTTCGAGTGTCACCGTGGACCGCGCAGCGCCTGGGAGCGATCGTTGGTGCTGGCTTAGCCATCACTCTCGTGATCTGGTTTCGCACTCGGGCCACTCCCTGTCCGGGCGCGGTGACGCTCGAATTTCACCCGCCGCTCGCTGAGCGCGGCAACTATCACATTGAGCTCAGCTGGGGCGGCGCGAGTCGCTGTCAGCTGACGCTCGAACTACCCCTCGATCCGAAGCAGCAGACCAAGGAAAAGAGCGGCTGCGGCATGGCGTTGCAACTGCGCACGCAGGTGCAAGACGAGCAAGCGAGCGTTACGGGCCTGACCTTTGCTGCCGCGCCCGAGCGCTTCCGATTGCAGGTCGAGCGTGACCGAGAACCGATTTACGATACGCTGCTCGAGCCGAAATTTGCTCCCTATCCGACGCTCCGCAAAGAAGACAAGCACTTCTGCGGGGAGCGCGCGTTGGTTTTGCCCGCGTGTTTACGAGGCAGCTCGCAGTGCGCACCGTTCCCCACGCGATGTACCGGGCCCGACGGCTGCCCGCCCAAACAAGCGTGTTGCCTGACCCCCGAGTGGGGGCGTGATTTCGGTCCGCATGCGGCCAGCGAGTGCGGCTCGACCAATCGCTGTTTGTCGCACCTCGGCCGCGTCGCTTGCCACCACGACGACGATTGCCCTTCGGGCATGCGTTGCAGCGACGCTTCGCTAGCAAGCGAGTTTTCCCAGCCAGTGTCGGTCTGTCGAAGCCCATAATAGCGGCCGAGCGGGAACCCGCGCCACAGCCCCAACTCGCCGGCGAAAATGACTATCTCGGGTGTTACCGGGCATTTCCACACTGCCCTTGAACATCGATTTACCCCTGGCCGCCGAGTCGCGGAGCCTCTGAGTGGGGAGCTGGCGCCAGACTCAGATTGATGACGTAGCAGCCAGTCGTAACAAACTGCTCATTGCTCGCTATCAGAGCGGCTGTTAGCAGACCAGGCGCGTCGACGATCTCGCGACTCACTCCGGTGGGCCCGCCAGGATTGCTCGAATATTTACGGCTCGCGCAAGGGGTATCAATCATGACCAAGTCGATGTTCATCTACGGAATGATTCTAGGCGGAGCATTCCCCACTGCGGGATGTGGCGGCACCGGCGCCGAGAGTGCAAGTGACGGGCAGCTCGCCAGCACGGAGAGCACGCTCAGCTCGGGCTGCAAGCTGGACAGAGAAACACGGTTTTTCATTCCGCCGCCTGATCCAGACGCGGTGAAGCAAATCGCATCCTTGATCAAGGCCCGTGATCTGAAGAGTGCCGCCCGAATCACGGCCATGGTCACGACTCCCCAAGCGGTCTGGTTCAACGGGGGCACACCGAAAGAAGTCGAGAAATCGGTGAAAAAGACCATGATCGCCGCCGCTCTCGAGAAGCGCGTGCCGGTGCTCGTGGCCTACAACGTTCCTTTCCGTGATTGCGCGCAGTACTCCGGCGGCGGCGCGGTCGACACTGCCGCCTACAAGGCCTGGATATCCGGTTTTGCCAAAGGCATTGGCACGGGCAAGGCAGTCGTCATTTTGGAGCCGGACTCACTCGGCATCATCCCTTATAACACCACGATCTTCGGCGCGACCGAGTGGTGTCAGCCGACCGTCACGGCGGCCGACGGGAGCGTCACGAAAGCGCCCGGCGCAGCGCCCGAGGAGCGCTATGCCCAATTGCAATACGCCGCGGCAACCCTCGGCACGCAGGCGCCGAACACGAGCGTGTACCTCGATGGGTCGCACGCCGGATGGCTCGGAGTTGGCGAAGCGGCATACCGCATCCACAAGGCCGGAACCGATCCAACGACCGGCGCCTCCCTGGCGAAGGGCTTCTACGTCAACGCTTCCAACTTCCAAACCACCGCTCAGTCGGTTCAGTTCAGTACGTGGGTGTCGATGTGCACCGCGTTCGCAACCAATGCGGATGAGGGCGGCTGGCGGCTCGGCAACTTCGGTTGGTGCGCGAGCCAATACAACCCGGATACCGGCTACACACTCGACTACTCGCCGGAATACGTGGCGACGGTGACCGCCCAAATCCAAGGCTTGATGGGGAATGCGGCCGCCACGCTGCCTTTCGTGATCGATACCAGCCGCAACGGCACGGGCACCCTGAACGTGAGCCGCTACTCGACGGCACCCTACAATCAACCCGCAAGCGTGATCAGCGCGTTGAACGCAGGCAATTGGTGCAACCCGCCGGGCGCTGGCCTCGGCGTACGGCCCACCTCCACGACGGGGGTTCCCCTGGCCGACGCCTACCTTTGGGTCAAGACCCCAGGGCAATCGGACGGCTCCTGTGACATCGCGGGCGGCGCACGCGCCTGGGACTATGCCCCATACAACCCGTGGGGTCTCAGCGGAGAGGATGCGCAGAACCACTTCGATCCGCTGTGGGGCCGCGTCGATCCTGCTGCCGGCGCCTGGTTTGCTGAACAAGCGCTCGACCTAGCCAAGAACGCGAGCCCACCGCTTTTCTGAGCGCGCTACCCACGCAGCGCGTAGTGCAAAGCCACGCGCTGCGCTTGATTCGTTGCGACGCTCGTCCGAGCAGGAGGCGACGCTCGTCAGAGCAGGAACGAGAAACCCGCAGTAAATGCCGGGTAGCCCACGCGCATGGTCAGCGTCACGCGGTCGCTCAGCCGCAGGCGCCCACCAGCGTACAGGGTGGGATCAGCGCGATTCGCGTGACCGTGATCGGCAAACTTGAACGCGACGCCCGGCTCACCGAACACCGACCAGTGTTCGCTGAGCCAGAAGTTCCATTGCATCACCACCGGCACCCACGTGTTATCGCGAGTGTAGTCGACGCCGAAACCGAGGCCGACGCTATCGTTGATCTTGTCGATGAAGCCCTCTTGCGCGAGCACCACCGTACCGCGGAAGCCGACGCCGGGCAGGAGTGGCTGCGCTCCCAGCGGCGCGAGCAAGAAATGAGGCTCCGCCTCGAACACATAGTGTGGATGACGATCGGGGTCCTTGATGATGTTCGTTTCCGCGTGCGCAGAGTGATTCAACAGAGCGACGCACGAGGCCAAACCAATACCGAACGATAAGCACTTGAGTTGCATGAGTCTCCTTGGGCCCACCCCTCAGCAAAGCCTGTGCCTCGCGACAAATCAGGCAATTTTAGCCGTTATTGACCAACGCGAGCGAGTCGCGCCGCCTCGACGCGACAAAACGCCTCGCGCCCGAGTGTTCGTTCGGACTCTTTCGGCTCACGCGTCCTTTCAGTTCACGTGTTCCTTTCAGTTCACGTGCTCAGAGACAACAGCCGACGTACGTCTTGTCCGTAGGATCGGTCGAAGTCGGCGAACCGGTCGTGACGATGAGCATCGAACCAATGCGCGCGGCGACCACCCCTTTGAGCGGGATCGGCAATGATGGCAGCGTCGACCAGAGGTCCTGCCGCGGGTCGTAGACGAGCACATCCGCGCTGGGTAATTTTCCGGTCACTGATCCGCCGGCGATCAGCAGGCGCCCGTCGGACATCGCGATCGTCGCCGCGCCGATCTCCGAGCGCGCGGCGGGCAATGGCGCGCGCGGGCTCCAACCGTTCGTCGCCGGGACGAATGCGTCTAGCGCCGGGTCGTCGCCCGCGACTTCGTCCCAACCGTGTCGCCCAGAGACAGCGAAGAATTGGCCGCTCACCGCAGCGCTGCCACCGTGGTTGCGCGGGTTCGGCAGCGGCGGCGCGGCAGTCCAAACCGGCGCGCCCGCGAGATCCCAGACTAGGTGCTCCCCCGAGTCCGTGTTGCCGTCAGGAGCGAGGCCGCCTGCGGCATGCAGCTGCGTGCCGGACAGCGCCGCGAACACGGCCGCCCGCGGCGTGGGCAGATCGGGACCGGCCTTCCACACGCGCTCGTCCGCCATCCAGCGCCAAACCCCCGCCGTGGTCGTGCGATTGAGCACGTTGCCCTCGAAGCCGCCAACCAAAATGAAATCACGACCCGCACTGAGCACACCGGCGTGAGTTTCCGCGCCGGGCAACTCCGGACCGAGGCGCCAGTGGTCGCTTTTTGGATCGTAGATGTCGATGCGTTTGGTCACGTCGAGCATGGAGGAGAGAAAGCCGCCCATCACCCACAGCTCTTCATCCACGACTACGCCATTGGCCTCGAAGCGCGGCACGGGACAAGGCGTGACCTCGTGCCAAGCAAAAACGGCTCCGCCATCTTGTGATGCACCGCCAGCTTCCGGCGCGCCGCCATTTTGTGGCGCCCCCCCAACTTCCGGCGCACCGCCGTCGATTGGACCAGCGCTGGCGCCGGGCGGCACCGATTCCGAACAGCCAAGCGCAAACGCAAGCAAGGATAACGAGAGCGCTTTGCGCATGCGCTGAGCATACCTGAGCAACCGATCCGGCTCGGCCTTTCGTTGCTGTGCTTCCTTCACCGCATTCACTGCGGGATCGGCAGCCTTTTGGCTCGATCCTCGTTGGCCCCCCCACTCCCCCCGGACCTTCGTGCACGAACTACCGCGTGCCGCGAAGGGACCGCCCTCGCGCACGAACCACGGTATTCGTGCACGCTCAAGATTCGTCACATCGATGACTTTTGCGGGCCCTGGTCGGAATCATCGCGGCTTTGGTGGCGCGGGTCGCGAACGAAGAAACGAGGGCAAAAAAGAGAGTAGGCAGAAGGGGGCGTTCGCGATCCCGCAGCGCACCTCGCGTCGGGTCAGGGTAGCCGGAATAGGACGCCGAAGGCTGAGACGGGCGCGGCGGGAATGGTGACCATGAGAAAACTCGGACCGATCCTGCGCTCGCCGTTGTTTTCGGTGTCCGCTTGATCAGCGCAAATGCGGCAGCACCTCGCTGCCGAGTAGCGCGATCACCTCGTGGAGCAGCGGTGCGGGCAAACCACCGAGATCGGGCAGTAGATAGTGATCTTGCAGGCCCAGTGTCTCGTTGATGGCTGCGATGCGATCGACGACTTCGGCCGGGCTACCGCAGAGTGCCGGCCCCTGAAGCAGAGTCTCGTAGTCAAGCGGACGACCTTGACTGCCTCGACACCCCGAAGCGGCGCGCACGTAGCTTTCCAGGTAGGGGCGAAAGCGCTGACGAGCTTCTTGACTGGTCCGCGCCACGTGCACGTGACTGGGGTAGGCGACCGCGATCTTGTGCGCGTTGCCGGCCGCGGCCATGCTGGCTCGATAGCGTTCGAGGATTGGCAAGTAGTCCTCGGGGAAACAAAACAGGCTCGGCAGGCTGAGTGGCAGCCCGAGATCGGCCGCAAGATCGCACGAGATCGTGGAGAGGCCCCCGCCCACCCACAATGGCGGATGGGGCTTTTGAACCGGGCGCGGTTCGAGCCGTACCTCTTGGAGTGGCGATCGGAAGCGGCCTGACCAGGTCACCTTTTCTTCGCTGAGCAACCGCAAAAGCAAGCGCAAATTCTCATCGAAACGAGGCCTGAGCTCGTCTTTGTCGGTGATGCCAAACGCGACCTGGGTCGTGACTTCGACCCCGCGCGCGGCAGTGAGCTCGGCGCGGCCATTGGAGATGGCATCGAGTGTGACCAGATCTTCCGCCACGCGCACCGGATCCAAACCGGCGAGCAGCGTGACGCTGGTGCCGAGGCGAATGCGCTCGGTCTTGGCCGCGATCGCGCCCAGCAAAACGAACGGCGAAGGCAAGATGTAGTGCCCGAAATGATGTTCGCCGATGCCAACCCGCTCGAACCCCACCCGTTCCGCATGCACCGCCAGCTCGACGATCAGCTGAAAGCGCTCGGCCTGGGTGGTGTACAGCCCTGTTGCCGGGTCGGGCAGATGATCGGCAAGGCTCAGCAGGCCGTAGGAAGTCACGACTGCTAGACCATAGCGCGCCCAGTCGGGCGACGGGCGCGGATTATCGCGACGCTGCGAACGCGCACGGAATTTTCGCGGCTTGGTGTGCTTTAGTGCGACCCCGACCGTGGACGGCCGCGTGCGGTCAAAATCTGGCGATCCTGAAACAGCCGCCTTGGACTGGCTTGCTGGGTCGCGCTCTGGGCTCGCTCACTCACCAGCCCGATCGCGTTACGATCTGCTTCCGGCGTCAACGGATGGCTCGACGCCCAGTCGCTCCATCATTGGCTCGAGGTCGGTTTGCGCGGCACGTTCGTTTGCGCAACTCGCAGCCACCTCGCGCCTTGTCCCGTAAAGTGAGCCTGCGCCGAGCTTGGCCGCGCTCATAGGCCGAGGTCTTTGCGGATGGCCGAGACCATCAGGCAATGATCGATTAGATCGGCCGTAGATTTGGCTTCGCTCGCGTAGTTCAAGCCATAGGGCCAGAAGTGCTGCGTGTCGGAATGCAGGACGTCATCCTTGACGCCCGTGATCGCGCGCAGCTGGGCAATCGCGGTCTGGCCCGTGAACACGCCGCCCACCGAGTACGTGCTCCATTTGGGCGCGGTGCCCACGCCCACCGCGTGCGCGATCTCGTGCATGCCCGTCGCACACTCCATGTAATCGCGCCCGCCAAAGCGAACCGAGCCGTTGTAGGCGCCGTCGGCGGTGGGCACGTCGGGGTTGTACGTCACGTTGAGTTGCTTGGTGATCGTCGTATTGCAGTTGTAGTAGGCGACTGCGCCGTCCATGGCGCAGGTGATCGCGTCATAGGCCGATTGCTGATCGGCAGTCGGATTGGCGGCCCTCGCCAGCGTATACGTGACATGCCCCGTTGGCGTGCACACCGGCGGACCCAGGTTGAGGCATTTGCAATTCGGCGGGAACGTCGCCGAAGTGCCGCCGCCCGAACCACCGCCCCCCGTAGTTCCTCCGCTAGCGCCACCATGGCCAGCCATGCCAGAAGCACCCGCAACGCTCAGCGCGCCACCCGCGCCACCCCGACCACTGCCCCCGCTGCGACCGCCGTTCGCGGCGCCACTTACGGTGTCGCCCGCGCTGCCTCCCGCGCTCGACCCGGCACTGGCGTTCGCCGTGCCGCCGCTCGCCGCATTCGGTGCGCCGCTGCTGCTCATTCCGGCCGTTGCAATCCCCGCGCTCCCCGCCGCGTTGCGGGCACCCGCGATGGCGCTCGCGCCTGCTCCGTTCATCTCTTCCGCGGCTTGATCGTCCGAACTCGAGCCGCACGCGATGAGCGCCAGGGCCGCTGGCGAGAAGCAGACGATCAGTCGGAGGTGGCGCATTGACGCGCACGAGTGAAGCACGGGCGGAGCGAGAACGGGTGCTTTCCAGACAGCGTTTTTCCTCAGGGAGGTGGGACGCTTGCGCCCGGGTAGAAGATCTCCTGCCCGACGCGAATCGTGTACGCAACCACGAAGCGCAATGCGTGGTCCGCGCTCAGATTCCGAAACAGACGATGCGGCACGCCGGCTGGATCGACGAATCCTTCCCCGGTACGCACGCGAGTGGGCGCCTCATCACCAAACGCAGACTCGAAGCTGCCCTCGAGCACGAGGCCCGTGCCGACCACTGGGTGCACGTGAAGCGGTGCCACTGCGCCTGGCCCGTATTCGATCAGATAAAGGCGAGTCTCCCAGCCCGGGAGTTCGCTTACCGGTTGCTTCTCGATCAGCTTCCTGCGAATCGCACCAGACGCCAACGCTGGCGCCGCGCCCGCGGAGTTCGGAGGCTGGGGCGCGGAGTTCGGAGGCTGGGGCGCGGAGTTCGGAGGCTGGGGCGCGGACTTCGGAGGCTGGGGCGCGGAGTTTGGAGGCTGGGGCGCATGGCATGCCGGCAGCCCCCCCAAGAGCAAAGCACCAACCAGGAAAACCACCCCTCGAGCAATTGGCATTGCCCCCGCAACAGCGGAGCGGGCGATTCATTCCCAGCGCCGCGCAGGGGTCATGCCCTTCAATGCGGTCGAGCCGCGGTCAACGGGCAGATCTGCTGGTGGGCGATCGCGATCCAGCAGCGCACCTCGCGTCTGCGCAGGGTAGCCGGAGCGAGACGCCGAAGGCTGAGACGGGCGCGGGAGCCCAGGTGACCATCAAAAAAAGCCCGCCGCTACTTGGAGCCGGGCGTGAGCGAATAGAAATAGTACGTGGCTTCGTAGGGTACGCGGGTCTCGGCTTTTGCCTTGGCTTTTGCCGCGTCGCAACCCGAGACCGGTGCCTTGCCACCGCTCGTGTCTAGGCGTTGCACGTGCATCACCGAAGCGAGCAAGCCAGGGCCCTTGCCCACGGTGGTCAGCAGCAACCAGGGCACTGCTTGCGAGTCCGGCGCGTCCGCTTTGCTCTTCACGGTACCCACCGCGCTGCTGCCGTCCGTTGCTTGCCAAGTCGGGCCTGCGAAATGATGGGCGACTTTTTGGCCCTGGTCGTCGAACAGATCCGCTTCCGGAGCTTTGAGCTTCCAGGCGAACGCTTGTTTGTCATCGGGCTTGCTCGCGCACTCATAGATCTGAACGCCCTTTCCCCGAGCCTTGAGCAGCAAGCTGGAATTGGGCGGCACCTGCAGCTCGGGGGGCGTCGGGGGGAACTGAGCCGCCGCCGGCGCGTCGGTCGCGGCGGGAGGGGGCGCGCTCGCAGAGGGCGTCGCTGGTTCAGTGCGCGCGGCCAGCGCCGGGCTTGGGCTAACGGCAGGCGCTTGGCTCGGCGCGCAATTACAGGCGGCCACAGCGATCGACAACAGGAGACAGCAGCGTGAACGAATCATGGTCACTCCCGGGAGTTTCAACGGTGCGCGCAACTTAACACTGCTCACGCGGCGCACGCAGCCCCGCCGCGCGATCGCAACCACCGCGAGTGGCGGATTTCGCTGCGCGCGGCAGACGTTCATGTCGCGTTGGCAAGCGCCCTGAAGCCCGAGCTTCGCCGGCAATTTCACGCCTTTCGGCAGGGCTTCTGGATTCGGCCTTGTGCTAGCCTCTCGCCCGGGAGAATTTCATCATGCGTATACCAGCGACCATTTCCGCGATTGCTTGCGTTTTGATTGCCTCCGTGGCCTTGGCCGGCAGCAAGGATGCCGCGCCCTACACCGTCAATAGCGGCGTGGTGACCATCCAATCCCCTTCTGGTGGTGTGGGCACGGTCGTTCCGCTCAGCGGCGCGTTGGGCGTGGTGCGCGCGACCGCCAACTCGGTCGAGTTCTTCTCTTGCACGGTGGGTTACTACACTGGTCACCCTGCCAACGCGCCGCGCATTTTCTGCTCGGCGCGCGACGCCGCCGGCAACGTGGCCACTTGCTCGTCGTGGTCGAACGGCTTGGCACAAGCGCTTGCCACGATCAATCCTGACTCGTACGTGACGATTTTCGCCAAGCGCACCGCGGCCTATTCCAACGACAACATGAACTGCGACAGCATCGAAGTCACCAACGCCAGCTACCTCAGCACCAAACGCGAGTGAAGAAGGTCGCGCTCCCTTGGCTGTTCAGCGTGTTGCTGGCCGCCGGTATTGGCTACTGGCTCGGTGCAACAGCCAAGTCGTCGCCCGCCATCGACCCGCGAGCGAGCGACCCGCAAGCTGTGGCCGCGCAAACGCGCATCGAAGCTCGCCTAGCGCAGGCGCTGAAAGCCGGCAAATGGACGGATGCAGACGCCTCGGCTTTCCGTACGGATTCACCCTATTTGGACCCCGATACGGATACGAAGTTGAGAGTGCTACTGATGTCCAAGATCGGCAAACACGAGCTCGAGCTCGTCACGAGCGGCATGCCCTATTGAAACCGCGAGCGTCACCGAGCCGCAGCCGCCCCAGCGCGAGGCTGCGGTGACCGATCCCCCCAACCCGAGGCATCCTCATGGCGAGACCCCCATTGCCACCGTTCGACAGTGAGACCGCAACCATCAAAGCCCGGCTGGCCGAAGACGCCTGGAACAGTCGCGATCCGGCGCGTGTCGCGTTGGCTTATACCGAGCAGAGCCGCTGGCGCAACCGCGCCGAGTTCCTGGTGGGGCGCCCAGCAATCGAGGCCTTCTTGACGAACAAGTGGCAACGCGAACTCGACTACCGCCTGATCAAGGAGGTGTGGGCGTTTCGCGAGAACCGAATCGCCGTTCGCTTTGCCTACGAGTGGCATGATCACAACGGGCGTTGGTTTCGCAGTTACGGCAACGAAAACTGGGAATTCGACGGCGAGGGCCTGATGGCCGTGCGCATCGCCAGCATCAACGATCTCGAGATCGCCGAGAGCGCGCGCAAGTACCACTGGCCGCTCGGCCGTCGCCCGGATGATCACGCGTCGTTGAGCGACCTCGGCCTCTGAGCGTGCGGCTGCCGTGCGAGCTCGCCAGCACGGGCCGAGCTCGTGCTGCTCACGCGCGGTCTGCTCGATTGACTGTCGCCCGAAGCCATCGTTTCTGCGAAATCTCGAAACAATCGCGCCGCGCAATCAAGTCGCGCCGAGCGCCTAAATCGAGCTCAGAATGCTTGACCTGCGATTTGAACTCAGCGAAGGTTGGGTGCGGGTGAGGTTGGCAGAGGCTTGGCCCGGGGTTCGATCCACTTGACTCGCAAAAGGGCTGGTCATCATGAGTGACATCATCATGAGCGAGAGTGGGTGGTTCGATCGGGTCGTCGCAGTGCGACGCCGGTTTGGTTGGCTACTGGTCCTTGCGGGAGGCTCGCTGCTCAGCTGCGCCAGATCGGATGAAATGCCCGACGCCGTCGCGAAGACGTCACAGAGCGTCGTTTCGTCTGGAATTCAGCCGAGTACGGCCCCGCCCGCTGGGCGTCGGGTCGTGCCCAGTGTCGCGAGCGTCGAGCTCCGTCGCGCTCGCGCAGGCTACGAGATCGAGGTGCAGAGTCCAAAGGGCTTTGCGCCTGGCGCTTATGATCCGGTGCTGAACATCGGCGGCACGCCGTTTCGGAAGTACCGATATTCGCCGACAGCGGGGCTGTACGGTTTGGTGTACACCTTGTCAGAGGTGCAGTTCGCTGCGCTCGCCGAAGGCAGCACGATCGCCATCGATTACGGCTTGACCAAGATTCGGGAGCAAGCGTTCGGCACCCTGAATAAGGGTGCCATCGTGCCTTAAGGCGGTAGCCTGCGGTTCTCGCGCGTTCGTAAATAAGGGGAACGGAATGAAAGCTTCGTTGGCAACGTGGGGGTTGACGGCAGCGCTACTGTGTTCGCGGGGCGGCTGGGCGCAGAATCCGACGCTGGTCGGTCCATTTACGGTCCTTACCGCGAGTTACGATCACGGGGACACCGCGTTCAGTTGTCCAGCTGCGCAAGGCTGCGAGGTACCCAGCGCAGAGATTCGCGCGGAAGTTTATTATCCGAGTAACCTGGCTGCGGGGCCCTTCCCGTTGCTCGTGTTCCTGCATGGGCGTCACGCCCCCTGCTACAATCCGGTGACCGGCGACGCCGACAGTAGCTGGCCGTGCAATGCGAGCGCGGGCTTCATCCCGATCCCGAGCCATCGAGGCTACGACTACATCGGCCGGCTCCTGGCGAGCCATGGCTACATCGTCGCGTCGATTTCGGCGAACGGGATCAATGCTCAGGACGGTGGCGCCACCAACAGGGGCATTTTCGATCGCGCTCGGTTGATCGACGCGCATTTGAATCTGTGGGCGCAGCTCAATAGCGTGGGCTCCGCGGTAGATCCCGCTCCGTTCGCGTCCAGCTTCGTGGGTGCCGTCGATCTGACGCGGGTGGGGACGATGGGCCACTCCCGCGGCGGCGATGGCGTCGTGACGCACTATTCCCTGTTTCACACCAGCAACGCATACACCGTGCGAGCCGTCTTGCCGATCGCTCCAACGAATTTCGTGGGCAGCAACGCCAGCAATGTCAGCTTGGGCGTGCTCTTGGGTTACTGCGACGGTGACGTCAACACGCTGGAGGGCTCGCTGTTTTATGATCGCGCCCGCTATTTGTCTCCGGGCGATGAAACCGCGAAGTACACATTCCTGTCGCGGGGCTCCAATCACAACTTCTTCAACTCGGTCTGGACCCCCAGCTGCTGGCAAACGCCCGGTTCTTGTTGGCCCGACGCGCGCGGCGCGATGCCGGGCGATAGCGCAACGACGGATGACGTCGACGATCCGGAGACGTCGTGCGCCGCGGGTGCGCCGGGTCGCCTGACCCCCGCCGATCAACGCGCGGTCGGCCAGGCCTATGTGGCAGCCTTCTTTCGCCAGCACGTAGGCAACGAACCGGACTTCGCACCACTGCTGCGCGGCGACACGCGGCCCCCCGGCGCACTGCCCAACGACACGTTCGCGGGCTACCAACCGCCGAGCTCCCGTCGGCTCGATCTCAATCGGCTCGCCGACGCCTCGGAGTTGACGCAGACGACGCTGGTGGGGACGGGTGGCCTGCATGGGACCGTGGGCTCGAGCGGCTTCGATTCATTTGCACGCTGCGGCTTCGATCGGGCGCATCCGTGCTTTCCGGGTGCGCTCCGTGAAGTACACCTCAGCAACATTGCGATGCTGGATCCGGGCCTGAGCCGGCTCCGAAATGCATGGAGCACACCGGCCGCCACCTTCAGCAACGATTTTCCGGCCGGCGCTCGCGACGTGCGGCGCTTCGACACGCTGCAATTCCGGGCCGGCGTCGACTACACGGATACGAGAGCGCCTGTTTCGTCGCTCACGTCGTTGTCTGTGACGCTGAGTGATGGTTCGCGTTCGGCGACGGTCCTGACCGGGGCCGATCTCGGGAATCACGAGCTGTTTTTCCCGACCGGAGTGTTCGAGCCATCGACCGTAATGAATACGCTGCGAATTCCGCTGAGTTTGTTTACTGGCATCGACCTCAGCGACGTGCGGCGGCTCACCTTTCGTTACGACCAAACGCCGGCCGGTACGATTCTCGTTTCAGACATCGCCTTCGCCGACGACCTAGAAGTGAGCTCGCCGCGCTGTCAGGCGAGTGAAAGTTTCGTGGTTGGGGATCGCTCGAAAGTGACCACCCCCACCGGCGTTGCCGCCCTGTACAACGCGGGCAGCGGGATCAGCCAACTGGGTCGCAATGCGATTACCGACGGCATCGTGAGCGTCGGCAACGTCGAGATCTTGGAGCGCGGGCTGGTACGAGGCGATGTCGTTTCTTCGGGCACGATTCGCCTCCTAGCGGGCGCGGTCGTGGCGGGGGCGCGCTCCCCGATGCGCCCCGTGTCTCTACCGGCGTTCCCGGTGCTACCGGCATTTCCGGCCTCGAGCGGCACGGTCAATGTAAACCCAGGACCTGCTGTCTCGCTGGCACCGGGTTCGCGGGTGGCGGTCAACGTCAACGGTGGCTTTCTCAAGCTTTCGCCGGGCGATTACTTCTTTCAAGCGCTGACCATCAATTCCAGCTCACGCGTGGAGGTCACGCCGCGCACGCGCCTATTCGTGCGAGATACCCTCGCCGTGCGCAGCTCATTCGTGACGCCGGGCAACACGTTAGAATCGGTCTTCCTCGGCTTCACAGGCACCAGCGATCTGCCGCTGGAAGCTCCGTTTCAGGGCACGCTGGTCGCCCCGAACGCGCGCGTCACCCTCGGAACCAGCACTGCCAGCAGTTTTTCCGGTGCATTTTTTGCGCGCATCATCAACGTGCGAAATGACGCGACGCTCGTCTGTAGCGACGGGCCCGGGCTCGGCGCGCCTCAGGCGCCCACGTGTAGTGACGGCGTCCGCAATGGCAGTGAGACAGCGGTCGATTGCGGCGGCCCGATCTGTGTCGATTGTCTTGCCGGCCAGGCGTGCACGACCGGAAGTGATTGCGCTAGCGGCATTTGCGCCAACTCGATCTGCCAGCCAGCACTCGGCAGTGTCACGGCGACGCGCACGGTGACCAGTGATTGGCCTGGCGGATACTGCGTCAGCTTGCTCGTTCGCAACAACTCGACTCTTCCGACCAGCAATTTCACCGTCAATTTGAGCACGAACCAGTCCACCCTCTACACGAGCTGGAACGGCATGTTCTCCGGCTCCAGCGGAAATTTGACGGTCAAACCTAGTTTCAGCTGGAACAAGGTGATCGCGCCCGGCGCAACCGATAGCTCGATTGGCTTCTGCGCGAACCGCGCAGTGTCAGGCAGCGGGGTTCTACCAACCATCAGCAGTGCGTCTGGCACTTTTTGACCCGAGTAGTAACCTCAACGTCGGCTTCAAGATGATGACCCGATCTCGAATTCTCAGCTGGGTCGTCGTCGGCACGTGCCTCGTCTGCTTTGCATGTGGCGGCGCCAGCAATGGCAACGGCGGAGGTTCCGCTGGCGCAGCCGCGGGAGGCACGGGAGCGGCTGAGGCCGGAGCGGGCGGTTCCCCACTCGGCAACAGCGGAGGGCGTGCTGGAAACCCCGGGCAGAGCGAGCACGGCGGAGCCGGTGCCGGTGGCACGTCAACGGCCGGCGCCAATGGCAAAGGAGGCGCAGGGGCGAGCAGCACCGGAGGCGCGGCGAGTGGCGGCAGCAGCGGCGCGGCCGGCGGCAGCCTAGGCAGCAGCGGCTCGGCGAGCGGCGGTAGCTCAGGCGCGGCCGGCGCAGCCGCTGGCGCCAGCGGTGCTGGTGCGGCCGGTGCGGGCGGCAACAGCGGTGGTCTGCAGTTTCTCGCTTGTCTCACCACGACGGCGATCGATCGCATCCGCGTACAACGCATCGACGCGACGGCCGGGCATTGCACGACGCTCGTCTTGCAAGACACTCCCACTTGCCACCTTGGTTTGAGCAGTGGCTCGTGGTGCTTGGCTGAGGCGAGCGTGAGCACCGACATGGCGGCCTGCCTTGCACACGAGCTGCCCGCAGTCAGCGTCGCAGCAACCGCCGTCAGTGGCACGTTTTCCGTCGCAACAGCCGGCGCGAGCTTGAGCACCGATCTGCAGTTGACGTTCCCGGCGAGCGCCAGCTTGCCCACCAGCGTGAACATGCAGGTCGCCGCCTGCAAGCCCAACTGTAACAGCGCGACCGACTGTCGCAATTAGCACGGGCTCCCCGGCGCGCGCCCAGACAGCGCGCGCCAGTTGGCGGGAGATTTCAGGGCTTCGCGGGCAAGCGCCCGATCAGACCGTCGAAGAGCAGGAAGTACACGTACTTCGAGTCAACGCCCGTCATTTGTAGGCCCTTGTGCTGCGCGCCATCGTTCACGAAGCCGACCCCCAAGTTGTCCGAGGTCGAGCCATCCTTCGCAACGCGGTACACCATATTACCGTCGGCATTGTTGGCTTCCATGATGTAGGCGTACTTGTCGTCCAGCACGATACCGGCGCGCGTGCCGTCGATGTCGGACATCAGCACTTCAGGCTTGGCCCCCGGCACGTAAGGAAGCTTCGTGCGACGGAGCTCTCCAATCGCGCCGTGCGCGTCGGTCCAGTACAAGTACGAGCCGTCGCTGGCGATGGACGCGCTCTCGTTTCCGAGGTCGGTATCGATCTCAGTGGGCTTGCCATTGACGGCTAGGCCCGCAGCCGGCGCGGTGACCAAATGCTTCTTGCCCGCAGCCAGATCATTTTCCATCCAAAACAAGTTCTCACCAACGACCGTGAGGAAATAGATGTCGTTGTCGCGTGGGCCGATGTTTGGCACCAGAGTCGGCACCGCGGCCGGGCCGAGGTTGGCAATCGGGATCGTGTAGAGGGTGTCTTTTCCAGCCGTGGGGTCGTGGCTGGAAATGAACAATGCCGTGCTGCCGATCGCAATGTCGTTGCAGTCATTGGCCGCCACCGGCTCCGTGAAAATGGCGGTCGGCTCCGCGGAAGTGGCATTGAGCGCCACCCGTGTGCCACCCTTGTCCGTGCACTGATAGAGATAGGTGCTGTCGTAGTTCACGGCCTGTACGATGTACCCTTTGCTGACATCGCCCACGATGTCTTGCACGACGCTACCCGTAGTCGAGAGCGCTGCGGTCGTCGGCGTACGCAGCAGGCGCACGCGCAGATCCGGATTTTGGGTGGCATCGGTCAGCTTTTCCAAGCTGTACAGGTTGCCCGCGTTGAAGAACGTGCGCTGGTTGAAGCCCGACGACGCAATCTCGTTGACGGTCGGCTTGGGCACGAGCAACGCCTCGGCGAAACACAGGCCATCGTGGCATTCCGCCGTTCCACAGCTGTGACCACAGCGGCCGCAGTTGTTCACGTCGGTTTGCAGGTTCGCGTTGCATGTCACGGAGCCGTCACCCGCAGCACCCGCAGCACCCGCTTCGTCACCGCCCGCGGAGCCGCCCTCGCCGGTGTTGTCACTGCCGCCCGTGTTCTCGCCCGCCTCACCAGCGCTCGTGCCGGCGCCCTTACCTGCCGCTCCGCCTTTGCCCGATGCGCCAGCGTTCGCGCCCCCCGTTCCCGCTTCGGAAGTGGAGCCTGCGCCGCCGCCCCCATCACTCTTGTCGCTACAGGCGCCCGTCGCGAACACACCCAGCAACGCTAGAACCCCAACCGAAGTAACCGCACGAGTCTTTGACAAAATCATAACCCCCATCGCTAGCATAGAGCGGCGGGCTTTCCGCCAAGGCATCTCGGCGTAGACGCCGGCGAAACCTGCCACCCGCGGACCAACTCGCGCTCTCGCACGACGTTAACAAATGCTTAACATCCGTCTATCGCGGGTGTCACCTAGGCACGCCTCTCGCTGAAACTGATGACGCGGAGGACGAGCGCCCGCAGCGTCACCGCAAGCGGCTTCGACAGCTGCACGACATTCGCGAGCCGCGTTGCGGGGCATGACATGCGCGCATCACCGTCGATGCGGAACGCCTGGTGGCGGCGGCTCTGCTCCTGGTCGTTGCCTCGGGTGGCCCCCTCACTGCACTGGAGTTCTCCATTGGTAGCTTTCGATTGGCTATCAACTCACAGTATCGACCCACGAGGGTGCCGCCAAGCAGCAGCGGTACTGCCACTTTTGCTCCTACCGATCACTTTCACGGACCCACGCTGCCGGCACGGGGATTCTGCTCTCCAGTTGGCGTACCCTTCGGCGCTGGTACTTGGCATTGTTGATCCGAGGTCAGCATGGGGGCAATGGCGCGCTTGACCTACGCCCCGCTCACAACGACGAACGCGACACCACTTGTCGGATTTACGAGCCCGCGCTGCTCTATACCGTAACCTACCGCTACGCCTTTCCCTGTTTTGCTCAGGCCCCGTATCCGTGCCGGTGCTGCGCGGCAGACTCGGGTCTGCCAATGCTCGCAATTCGGGTGCGTAGCTGGCTCTGGCGGTGCATCCCGTTCGGGTGAGATCTTGGGTCTTCCAGTGTTTCTTGGAAGCAGAAGGTAGCGCCCCCAGCAAGGATCGAACTTGCGACCTTGGCTTTAGGAAAGCCCTGCTCTATCCAACTGAGCTACGGGGGCGGGCGGCGGAGGCTGTCACGTCCCGGGGCGACGCTCAAGCTGTGTCCGGATTATGCGGCATTTTTTAGGCTTCGGGGTGTGCCGCGAAGGGCGGCGGGGAACGCCGCGGCGCGAATGAGTTCTAGAGTCGCCTTTAGTTTTCTGGGGCCGTAGCTGGCAGCGTATGGGGGGTTGGTTTCCGCAGCCAGCACACGAAAATCACTTAGTGAAGTGATTGAAGCAAATCAAAAGCGAGGGCGCTCGAGCGGTGTTTCCACAAAAATTTCGCAGCTCAAGCGCGCGTCGTCGAACACCTCACGGATGTAAGCGAAACGCTGGAAATCAATTGCATCTCAACGGGGCGACGTGATGGTGATAGCATCGTGTGGTGGTCACTCGCGCGTGCAGGAACCAGTGTCTCCCTGCTTGGTCGTTGGTCTCACGTCGCGCTTTGCGTCGTCCGCGGCGCAGTCGGTTGCGGTCGGCCGCTGTCAGCCTGGCTTAGGGTATTGGAATTGAATACGAAAATGACGACTCGCTACATGGCTCCGGTTCCACGTCCGCGGCGGGTGCTGTCCGCGGCCGCGGTTTTGGCTGCGGTTGGGCTTGTTTCTTGGCTCGCTGGCTGCAGCGTCGTGGTCGATGCCAACCGCGCGCAATGTTCTACAAACGCGGATTGCACGAGCCGCGGCGCGGATTTCGCGGAAACTGTCTGTAATAAAAGCGGTGTGTGTGAAGGCGGAGCTGACGCGCTGTTTAGCTGCAAGTCGTCGGCGCCAGCGGATGTACCTGCCTACCAGCTAACGATGCACCTCACGGACGCGCAAACGACGAAGCCGCTGCCTGGGATAGCAGCGGTGCTTTGCCGGAACCTCGACGACATGTGTTCGAATCCCGTCGGCCCGATGGTGACCGCTGACGACGACGGGGTGGTCAAGATGCAGGTCGAGGCAGGCTTCAACGGCTACGTGCAATTGACCGGCGCCCGGATCGCTCCTTCGCTCTATTTTCTGACTCCACCGGCGTCGGGTGATTTGGACCTGCCGATGGTCCCGTTGGCGAGTCCCTTGGCCGCTGCCGGCATCGTGAGCGCAGCCAGCGGCGGCATGACTTGGGCGAGGGACACCAGCGGTATCGTGCTTCTGACGGCGGTCGATTGTCAGGGCAAGCCGGCGGCCAACATCAATTTCTCCATCGCGGGCACGCCAGACCCCAATACGTTCACTTTCTACATCGTCGGGGACTTTCCCACGACCGACGTGACGTACACGGATACGACTGGTTACGGCGGGCTGGTGAATGTGCCGGCCAAAAATACGACCATCTACGCGTCGCTCGAGCCCAGCGGGCGCAAGGTGGCCCAGATCAGCATTTTGGTACGGCCCGGATACGTCAGCTACAGCAACGTCACGCCGAATTCCCCATAACGGGTCGGTCGTGCGGCGCGTCCCGCGATCGACCGACCCCGCCAGAAAAAAAGATGCTCGCAAACAGCCTCGAAACCCACTCTCCCCCCCGGCAACTCGGTCGCTATGAGTTGATCGCGCCCCTCGGTGAGGGCGGGATGGCGCGCGTGTACGTGGCCGTTCAGCGAGGGCCGATCGCCAACAAGCTGGTGGTGATCAAGCTACTCCGCGAGCAGTTCACGGGTGACGAGCACTTCGTGGCGATGTTTGCCGACGAGTCTCGAGTGTCCGTGCTCTTGAACCATCCCAATGTGATTCACACCTACGAGTCTTCTTCCACTGACTCGCAGTACTACATCGTGATGGAGTTTTTGGAGGGGAAGACGCTCGGGCAGCTGATTCGCCGCATGGGCCGCGAGCATTTTCCGCTCGAAATCCACCTCTGGATCTTGTGCGAAATTCTGACTGGTCTGCAGTACGCCCACGAGCTGGCTGATTTCGGGGGCGCTCCGCTCAACATCGTCCATCGCGACGTGAGTCCTTCGAACATTCTGCTCACGGTGCGGGGAGAGGTGAAGCTGCTCGACTTCGGGATTGCGAAAATCCAAGGCTCGACGGCCGAAACTCAACACGGCATCATCAAGGGCAAGCTCGGCTACGCTTCACCCGAGCAATGCACCGGCACCAAGGCCGATGGCCGCGCCGATCTCTATTCCGTCGGGGTGATGCTCTGGGAAGCCATCGCCGGCAAGCGGCGACCCCTGCACGAAACGGCACTCGCGAGCACCCGCCCGGGAGCCCAAGTCGAAACGGACATCGCCGAGACGCTGCCGGGCGTGCCGCTGCCGTTGGCGCGCATCGTGCGGCGAGCGCTGGCGCGCGATCCCGCGGAGCGCTTTCAAACCGCGCGCGAGTTCGAGCTCGAGCTGCGACAATTTTTGGTCGACCACGCGGCGCCGAATGGCGGGCCCGCGCTGCAAGCGCTCGTCACGGCCCATTTCGGCGCTGAGCTAGCGACGATTCGGCGGGCGATCGACGAGCAGGTGGGCTCCGTGCGTCACAGCCTGCTGCCAGAGACGCGCTCGGTGCGAACGAGCTTCGCGCCCCCCGCCCTCGGCAGTGAAGCGCCGCACCAGATCACGCTCACGGCTCCCTTGGGTCCCGCGTCGAATCGCTTGCGCCAAGTCATCATCGCAGCGCTGTTCGGCTTGGCGGGGGTCGCGGGGGCGCTCTGGTTTTCACGCAGCTCGCCGTCGACCACTTCGCGGGCTGAAGTGAGTGCAGCCTTGAACGCCGCTCGTCCCGCGGAGTCCGGACCCTCGGTCCAAGCCTCGCAGGCGCTCGCCGGCAATTCGAGCCCGGGCTCCGTGCAGGTCGTCGCGGCTGAGCCGTCTGCCGTGGGCACGCCGCGGCCGACTTCGAAAGGGCGCCCGGTTCCGCTCGATCAGGGCGAGGCCGTGTCAGCGGCACTCCGGGCTCGCAGCGTCGCTCCCCTGCCCGCCAGAGCGCAGGCGAGCCTCGCCGTCAAAGCGCCCTCGAGAGTCCCGGCCAAAGTTCCCGCGAAAGGCGCACCTTCGGCGAGCGCGCCCGCTTCCAGCAAGGTCTCCGCGCTCGCCGAGCCCGGCGCCGACCTCCGACAAAGTCCGTCCACTTCCACCGCTCGCTCGCTCGACGAAAGAGATCCGTACGCACCATGAGCTTCCGCCTTCGTTTGCTAGTCTTGCTCGCCATCACCAGCTGCAGCAGCGCGCTGGTCGCGGCCGAACCCGCGGCACCAGCCGCTAGCCAGAGCGCGACCACGGAGGCGCGCGAGCGCTTCCAACGAGGAGTTGCGCTGTACCGAGAGGGCAGCTTCGACGCGGCACTGGCAGAGTTTCGGCGCGCGTACGAGATCGCCCCCAACTACCGCATCTTGTACAATTTGGCTCAAGTGCAGGTCGAACGGCACGACTCGGTGGCCGCGCTGAATCTGTTCGGCCAGTACTTGCAACAGGGCGGCAACGAAATCGAGGCGGAGCGGCGCGCGCAGGTCGAGCGCGACATGCAATCGCTGCGCAGCCGAGTCGCAGACTTGACCGTCGAGAGCAACGTTTCGGGCGCACAGCTCACGATCGACGGTGTCGAATCGGGGACACTACCGCTGGCCGGGCCGGTTCAGGTCAATTCCGGCGTGCGCCAGATCACGCTCGCCAAGCCAGGATACCAGAGCGTGTCACGCAGCCTGACCATCGCGGGGGCTCAGCCGCTCAAGCTGTCGCTCAGCTTGCAACCGTTGGACGGTGCCGCCGTGGACGCCGCGACGGGCGCTGGTCCCAAGAGCGCCAATGAGTCCAAAAGTCCTCAGCGGTCGCACGGGCTTTCGACGCCGTTCTGGATCAGCGCGGTCGCGACCGGCGTGTTCACGGGCGCAGCGGTGACCTTCGGCGTAGTGAGCCTGAATCGCAATCAGAAGCTCGACGACGAGTTCGACAAATACCCATCGGACCCGAAAGCGATCGATGAGGCCCGCAGTTCCCTGAAGACCAGCGCTCTGCTGACCGATGTCTTCACCGGCGCGGCGGTCGTCGGCGCGGTAGCCAGCGTGTACTTTGCGTTGACCAGCTCAAGCTCCAGCAGCGAAGCGCCGCCCGCAAAAGCCGCCCGCAAAGAGCACCTGCAACTCGGAGCGAGCGGTTCACAGTTGGTCCTCTCGGGCCGCTTCTGAAGCCAGCGCGCCGCGACGACTGGCAGGTGGGCGATCGCGATCCAGCAGCGCACCTCGCGTTCTTCGCAGGGTAGCCGGAGCTGGACGCCGAAGGCTGAGACGGCCACCGCCGGAAGGGTGACCATCAAAAAAACAAGGACCGAGCCCTAGCTGGGCCGGCTCTGCGCTTCGTCGCGGGCGGCGCTAGCGCGACGCTTGCCCTTGCGCGCGGGCTGCTCTTCGGCGCCGGGTGCCTCCGCGGTGTCCGGGTTTGGATCGGCCGACTCGTCGGGGACGAACGTGGTGGTTGCTTCTACGGAGCGCGCTGCGTCGATGGCGGACGGTTCGGCGGCGACCTCTGACGGCTCTGCATCAGGCGCCGATCGTTTCGAACCCGGCGCGGATGGCTCGGCGCTGACTGCTTTGGTGCTCGGTTTGCGAGGCTTGTTCGCGCGCGGCAGGCTGACGCGCGCCAGTTGCTCGGTGAGCGCGTCGTCGTGCTCGGCGTAGACGCGTGCGTAGGCGAGCCCGCGCTGCGCAAGCAGCAGCAGCGCCTCTTGCCGATCGGCCAGGGTTTGCCGAAGCTCGGACAGCTGCGCTTCTTGCTCGGCAACGGCGGCGGCCGCGGCTTCGACCGCACTCGCCGAACTGGCCAGCACGGCGGCGTCGACATCAGCAAAGCGCAGCTCGGCGAGGGGACCTTGAAACAGCTCGAGCACGGCTTGAACGGGAGGAGGGAGCGGAGTCATCGGGCACGGAGCATACGTTCAGTGCGCTTTCCACGCCAGCCTAAATTCAAGCGTTCTTCACGGCCGGGCGCGGGCCCCTCAGGAGCTGCCAGAGCGCGCCGCACGAGCACACCGCGACCAGCGGCAGCGTTGCCAGCGACATGCCTTGCATGTAGCTCGCGCTGCCCGGGCCAGCGCCGTGCGCGAGGGCCGTGCCGATCAAGCCCGCGGCCGGACCGAACGCGTAACCGAGGCCAATCAACGCTTCGTGCCCGCCTCCCGCGTCGACCGACGCGTTCTGCACGACTTGCGCGTAGTACAGGGCGGCGGTGTAGAGCAAACCCGCAGCGCCTCCAAACAAGACTTCACCGAGGATGACGGGCGCGAGCCCCCCGCCCAGCAAGACCAGCGCGAAGCCCACCGGCAGCGCAGCGATGGCGACGAAGATCGGCAACTTGCGGCTGTGCCAGCCGCTGAAAGCGAACAAGCCAACGAAGCAGGCGAAGCGCGCGACGTCGAGCAGACTCGCCGCGCGGGCCGCGCTCGCGGTGTCCAGGCCCACGCCGGTCATGATCTCGGGCATCAGCGGCGCGAGAACGTACATCAACGCGTAACTGAGCAGCATGGCCAAGCGCGAGGCCGCGAGCAGCGGGCGATAGCTGTTCAGCACGGTCGCGTTGGGGCGTTCGGCGTGATCGGCCTCGAGGTGGGTGGGGGTCCCCGGAAACCCGCGACACGAGAGCGCAACCAAGCCAAACACGGCTGCGGCCGCCACGAACAGCAAACGGGGCGAACCGGAAGCGATGATCACGCCGGCGAGCGCCAACGAAAGCGGGACAGACAGCGCCCAGGCCATGTTGTAACGGCTCAAGATGCGACCCAAGCTGTGCGGGGTTTCACCCGCGCTCATGTAGCTCTCGAAGATCGGCCACATCGCGCCCTGCAAAAACCCAATCGCGGCTAGCGCGACGACCAAGAGCGGGGCCGAAGGCACCGCGGCGATCAGCAGATGCACGCAGACCAGCGCGAACAAGACCCCGAGCAGCGCGCGGCGCTCCCCGAAGCGCGCGCTCGAGGGGTGACTGGCCGTGGCCCCGCCGACGTACGTCACGCCAACCAAGAGCGCGAGCCAGAGGTTTTGCGCTTGGGCGAAGCCGAGCACTTGATGCGTGTAGAAGTAAGCTCCGCGTTGCAGCAGCGTGCCCGAAAAGCTGCTGGCGAAGACCGTGATCAGCAGACGCTGCTTGAGTGTCACGCGGATAGCCCTAGTGCCTTCTTGGGCAAGAAGGCAATCGCAGACCAAACGAGCAGCCCCGTGGCGAGGAAGACCACGGGGTAGCCGTAGCATTTGGCGATTACGCCCAAGCCCAGCACCCAAAGCGCGGAACCTGCACCAAAGCAGCCAAAGAAGTAGCTCATCAGCGCACCGCGCCGGGCCCGCGGCACGCCCTCGGCGGCCAAGGCGTTGAGCGACGGATAAAGCAGGCCGTGTGCGAGCCCCAAGCCAGCGCCCACGGCGAACAGCAGGTTCGGGCGTAGCAGGCTGGTCAGAGACGCAACGCTACCGTACAAAATCAGCGCGCTGAACGCGACGCGCCGGCGACCCCAAGCGTCCGCCGCCCCGCCGAGGAACAAGCGAACACCCAGCGCGATCAACGTGTAGCCAAGGAAGAAGCCGCGAACTTTGCTCGCGCCCTGCGCTAGCGCGAACGGCTGAGTAAACGTGAACATCGCGCCGAAGGCCGCGCCGTTCGCTGCGCTGCACAAGAACGCGCCAATGCGTTGGGGCTGTCTCAGCAGCGCGAATGCACTCGGCAAGGCCCGCCGCTCGGCGTCGGAGACAGGCAACGGCGCGTGCTTGGGCTCGCGGATCCCGAGCGCGAGCAGCGCCGAGAACAATGCCGCGCTGCCCGCCAAAAGAAACACCCAGCCCCACCCGTGACTCTCCGCGATCGGCTCGGCAATGGCGGGCGCTACCGCGTTCGATACGATGCTGGCCGCGCCGCACAGGCCAATCGCTTGGCCCAACTTCTTGGCTGGCGCAAGATCCGCGGCCAGCGTCACCACGCCATTGAAAACCAATGCGTACGAAACGCCGTGCACGACGCGTAGCGCAAAGATGGGCCACGAGACGGCGTGGACCAGCGAGAACGCGCAGCCGCTCAAGCCATTGACCAACGCACCGTAGCCGATGAACGGGCGGCGCGAACCGCGATCGAGCCACGCGCCGGTCCACGGTGCGGCCAGCACGCTGGCCAAGAGCGCGGTAGCGGCGACCGCGCCGATCGCATCCGCTTTCGCGTGGAACTGCTGGGCCAAGAATTTGGGCAGGAGAAAGAACGTCGAATACGACAGCCCAAAGCAAAACTGCACGCCCAACACGAGCACGAACGGCCAGCTGAGGAGCCGCTCCGAATCGACACTGAGCGCGGCAGCCGTGGTCGCGTCCGACCGGCTGGATTCTGGAACAGTCAAAGCGGCACCCCACCCTGCCCCAATCCGAAGCCCGCGAGCGAAGCCAGCCATAAGCCCACCGAAGCCTTGTTGCATGAAAACCCAGACATCCAAGAATTCAAAAAAGGGGGCGCTAAGGACAGCTAGTCCTAGTGCACGCCCGCACCACGTCAACGGCGCGGGCGGACCGTCGTGGCAAAAATGAACAGCAGTTAGCCTGCGCTTCGCCCCATTTATCCCCGTATACTCGTGACAGGGTGATGACTTCGTTGACAGCCGATTCTGTGGACATCGCGGCGTTGCTCAACGTGAAAATCCTCGTCGTGGACGACGACGACGACACGCGCGAGCTGATTGCAGCAGTGTTGGAGAATGCTGGCGCGACCGTGACCACTGCCAACTCCGTGCGAATGGCGCTTGAAGTCATGGCCAAGCAAGACGCCGAGCTACTCGTCTCCGACATCGGGATGCCCTTCGAAGACGGCTATGAGCTGATTCGCCGCGTGCGCCAAGGCGCAGTTTCCGACGCCGCGCGAACCATCCCTGCCGTTGCGGTCACCGCCTTTGCAAGCCCCAAGGATCGTCAAAAAGCGCTCAGCGCAGGGTTTCAAGCTCATGTCTCGAAACCGTTCGATGCGCAGGGTTTGGTTCAGCTGCTGTCGCGTCTAGCGCCTGCGCACTCCTAGACGCGTCCATTCGCTGGCGTAGGCCGCCACTTTGCTGAAGCAGAACATTTCTCCAGCAAAACATTTCACGGGATGATAGTGCCGGATTGCAATCATGACGGAAGGTCAGCCGCGGGTTGACTCTTGCGCCGCTTGATCGCAAGACCGCATGAACCTTGAATAAGACTATCGCTTACCTACTCAGACCGCAGATGACCTCGGTGTTCGAGGTGAGCGTCGCGGTCGTAGACACTGCCACCGGGCGCATCGAGGGTGCGGAGCTGGAGCGGCTGACCAAGTTCTTGCGCATGTCCGAAGGCGCAGCCCTGTTCGATTTGGAGTACGACGGACGCCTGTTCCGCAAGTGCCGCATCCACGCAGCTGAGCCAAGCACCGCATTGCTCTTCTCATTCGAGCGCTCGACCGTTCCCGAGCCGATCAAGAGCGACCCCAACGCGACTTACCGCTGATCGGCCTGAAAACACGCTCCGGCGGGCCCCCGCATTTGCCAGCTAGCAGGCGAGGCGGCGCGCCACAGGGCGCGGCAAGTTGTCACCCGAAGGGGCTCGGCAGTTCAGTTGCTGCAGTACTCGCGGACGATCGAGACGAGCATTTCGAAAGCCAACGGCTTCTGAACGACCCGCGTCACCCCCTCCGGAGCGCGGGTCGACGCGGAGGAGTGAACAATCACCGGCACCGACGAAAGCTCGGGACGCTCACGCACCTTTGCGAAAAAGTCCCAACCATTCATGCCCGGCATCAAAAGATCGAGCAAGATGACACACGGCCTGCCGATGTCTTCGATCTTGCGCAGCGCGTCCGCCCCTTCCGTCGCAGTAACGACGTGATAGCCGCGCATCTCGAGTGCGTCGCACATCAGCTCACGCAAGTCTTCTTCGTCTTCCACGATCAGCACCGTGTGACTGGGATTGGGATTGGTCATCTTGAGACTGGCTGGAGGAGCGGGATTTCGACGCGAAAGGTGGTGCCTCGGTCTGCACTCGAGTCTACGTCTATGCAGCCGCCGTGCCCACGCACGATTTCCGAGGAGATATATAGGCCCAGCCCCAAACCAGCGGTTTTGGAAGTACGGCTCTCCCGCTCGCCGCGCCGGAATGGATCGAAAAGCCGGGGTTGAATCTCGAGCGGGATCGGTTCGCCTCGATTCTGGATGCTCACCTTCACCGACTGATCGCCAGGCTGCACCCGGATCACGACCGGGCGCGTGGGGTCCCCGTGCAAGATCGCGTTCCCGATCAGATTCGAGAAGACTTGCTCCATGCGGTCCGGATCGCCGAAAATAGTCGCGTTGGCGCCCTGAAAATCGAGGGCTTGCTTTGGATACGCCGTGCGCATCTCCTCCACGATCTTGGTCAACGGCTCGCGCAGTTCCATGGGCCGCGGCTGCAGTTCGAGCCCGGTAGCGAGGCGGGCACGGGTGAGATCCAGGATTTGCTCGATCATCCGGGTCATTCGCTTGGAACTGGACTGCATCCGACCGAGCACGCGAACGGCGGCCGGATCTTGGATCTGTTGGCTCAGGATCCCCATGCCCATGTCGATTGACGCCAATGGGTTTCGCAAGTCGTGGCCCAAGATGGCGAGGAAGCGCTCTTGAAACTCTTGAATGCGTGCTTTCTCGGCCAGCGCCGCGCGCTGCTCCAATAACGCACGGCTGTTCGCTTCCGCCTCGCGACGCTCGGTCAAATCTTGTGTGATCTTGGCAAACCCCACCACCTTGCCAAAAGAGTCGCGCAAGGTCGTGATGGTGACGTTCGCCCAAAAGCGAGAGCCGTCTTTGCGCAACCGCCAGCCCTCTTCCTCGAAGCGTCCTTCTGCGATTGCTTGCTCGAGCTCGCGCTCACACTTGCGATCGACCAGCGCCTCCGGAGGATAAAAGGTAGAGAAATGCCGACCGATGATCTCGTCGCTGGTGTAGCCCTTGATGCGCTGCGCGCCCGGGTTCCAGGAGCTCACGTTGCCCTGCGGGTCGAGCATGAAAATCGCGTAGTCCTTCACGCTCTCGACGAGTAGCCGAAAGCGCCGGGTCTCCTCTTCCGCAGCGCGCCGGGCCGTGAGATCTTGGGTCACCTTGGCGTAGCCCACGAGCAGGCCCGTCGGATCCCTGAGGGCGGTGATGGTGACGTTGGCCCAAAGCCGCGAGCCGTCCTTCCTCAAGCGCCAGCCCTCTTCCTCGAAACGTCCGTCGCGCGCCGCTACCTCCAACTCGAACTGGCATTTTTCAGCCGGCGACACCTCGGGCGGATAGAAGACGGAGAAGTGCTTGCCGATGATCTCCTTGGCGGAATACCCCTTGATGCGTTCGGCGCCTGGATTCCAGGTACTCACCCGACCATCGGGGTCCAGAATGAAAATCGCGTAGTCCTTGACGCTCTCGATCAAGAGCCGAAAGCGTTCCGCCGTTTCACCCTCGGCGTGGATCGGCAGTATCTCTTCGGCGCGGGCGATCATCACGCAGCACTCTACTACAATACGTGGCTCGCTCCTCCGCGTTGCGTCGAGACAAAAAGCCTCAGCATCGCGCTGACGCACGACGCCAAGATTGAGCAGGTATTGCTGGCATATTTGCTGCAAATCGCGCGCTGTGCCTTCAACGTTCAGCGCCGGGGCGCGCCTCACGTTCCTGCTCGGCCTGTCGTGCTCAGCGCCGTTCCGAGCGGCGGCGACCGTGGAACCGCCGCCCCAAGCGAGCACGCGAGACGCGCACGAGCCAGATGAGTCGCGAGAGATCCGCGGCCCCGGCCAACTGCGTCAGGTAGAGGTGCGCGGCTTCGGCCCCGCCGTCTTGTTCGTGCCGGGGGGAACGGACGCGCGACCCCTCCTGATCGCGGCGCACGGGGCCGGGGGCACGCCGGAGTGGGAATGTGAATACTGGCGGCGGCTCAGTTTCGATCGTGCCTTCGTGCTCTGCTTGCGGGGCACGCCCCTCGGAACCTATCCCGGTTACTTTTATCGCGATCATCGAGCCCTCGAAAAAGAGCTCGGCGAGGCCGAACGCGCGGCGCGCACCTCGGAACCGCGGATTTTGCCGGGCTCGGGCATGTACGTCGGCTTTTCCCAAGGTGCGACGATGGGCAGCGCGATGATCAACGCTCATGTCACCGCTTTCCCGTACTTGGTGCTCGTCGAGGGCTTCGACCTGTGGAACGTTCCGCGCGCGCAAGCCTTCGCGCGGAACGGCGGAAAACGTATTTTGATCGCTTGTGGCTCGAAGGAATGCGCAAAGGTCGGTGCGGCTTCAGTGCGTTGGCTCACCAAAGCAAACGTGGAGGCACGGCTCGAGTATGCACCCGGTGAGGGGCACACGCCGATGGGCGGCGTGCGGAGCCGCATTCAAACCTCACTGCCTTGGCTGCTGAGCGATGCCCCGGCCTGGGCGCTGAGCAGTGGAGGCTGAGGTCTTGGGTCGCCTTGCGGCAGCTCGCGTGCGCAAGGGTGCCGTGCGTCGCTAGGCCACGCGAGCGGCCACGCCTCGTGGCTGCGGCCGATGGTTCGTGCGCCGGCCGATCGGTTAGCGGTTCGAGGAATCGAAGTCGTTTGGGGAAGCAGGTCGCTCTTTTGTTGGGGCGAGAATCACTCACACTCCCATTTGGCGTGGTGGGGTAGACTCGCGAAAAATAGACTTCGAATTCGAACTCGATGTTCTAGCCTAGCCGTGATTCGTGCACGAAGGAGCAACGCCTTGCGGCACGAATCCGGAAGCGACTCACCGGCTATTCGAGCTTGTGCTTGTCGCTCGCGCGGCCTTCACCGATCGCGATCAGTCCATCGCGCATCAGCGCGAGCAGCTGGCGCAGCGTATCTCGACGCGACAGCGGCGACAGATCGAGCACCTCTTCGACGCTGGCCCCGCCGTCTAGGCGCGAAAGCAAGAACGCTTGCTCGGGCGAGACACGCGAATTCAGGTTCGACGGCACGTTGACGACGGTCAGCCGTTGTTGCAAAGAGCCGATGCGTGTCTCGAAGATGTGATCGATGAGCATCGCTTCACCGTCCACCATCAGCCGCGCCTCGGCGGTATCGAAGCTGTCTGCCAAACGGATCGCGGATTCGGCGTAGGCGACGGCCAGGTTCAGATCGCCCAGGCCGAGCGCTTGGCGGGCGCGCTCGAGCGATTCGGGGATGTCTTGCAGATTGGCGCCGCCCATCATCGTCGAGGCGTTGGCGAAGCGACTGCTCGCCGAGCGCCGCTGCGGACCAGTTTGCAGCCGTTCGCCTGCGTGCATCGCGGACAGCGGCGCGGGTTGCATGGGCGGAGCGGGATCCGTCGGGCTCGACGCGGGCACCGTGCGCGCGCTGCCCAGCGCTTCGGAAGCCGGCGCGGGCAGCGAATTGTCGCAAGCGGCCGAGAACGCCAAAGCGAAATCTAGCACCGTGGGGTAACGCGCGGCGGGATCTTTCTCCAAGCCGCGGTTCAGAACCGCACCCACCAGCGGCGAAACGTGCGGCGCAAAACGCTCGATCGGCGGGGCAGAGGCAGACACCACCTTCTGCAGCACCTCCATCAAATCATCACCCGAGAACGGTGTCTGACCACACAGCATCTCGAAGGCGATCACCGCAAGCGCGTATTGGTCGCCCCGATGATCGACGCTGGCGGTCTTGCCGAGCGCCTGCTCCGGCGCCATGTAATCCGGCGTACCGAGCACGTCGAACTCGCCGGTCAAGCTGCGGCCAACGCCCATGCGCTTCGAGATACCGAAATCCAAGAGTTTCACCACCCGGCCTTGGCCGGGCATGGTGGTCAAGAAAATGTTTGCCGGCTTCAGATCGCGATGAACGATCGAAGCTTGGTGAGCGGCGAACAAGCCCGACGCCACTTGGTGCGCGATGCGCGCGGCGTCCACGATCGGCAAACAGCCATCTCGCTCCAAACGCTCCGAAAGGCTCTCACCTTTGAGCAGCTCCATCACGATGTACGGCTCGCCCTGCTCGGTCGTGTCGAAATCCAAGATCTGAACGATATGCGGGTGCTCGAGCTGACTGATAATCTCCGCCTCGCGGTTGAAGCGCGCCAGCGCTTGCGTATCACTGGTCAGATGCCGAGCCAGCACCTTGACCGCAACCCGGCGCCGCAAGCGCGTATGCTCGGCTTCGAACACCAAGCCCATGCCACCTTGGTCGAGCGCGGACAGGATCCGATAGGTCCCCCGCAAAGTCTGGCCGATGAGTGGATGATCCTCCTCATCGGTAATGGCCGGCGCCGTCGTCATGACTTTCAGTACGAAAGGAGCGACGGTAGCGCGGCTCAGAGCTGACGTCGAGTGCCCGGCCTCGACCAAGCTTTTGATACCGTGTTTACTTTTCGTTCTTTGGCGGCCTTGGCGCGCGCCGCAGTTGCCCTGGGCGCGGGGCGCGCCCGGCTCTCGGCCTCCGTGCGGTCCGCCTTCGAAGCTCGAGCAGCCCGAGCGGATCTGGGCGAATGCGTCGAAACAGGCCCGCAACGCGCTGTCCCAGGTTGGGGCTTCGACAAAGGGCTCTGCCATCACTACGTTCTCCTCAGAACCGATGCCGAAATCCGCTGCGAGCCGCCCGCCTCCCGCTGAACCGCGTACGAGCTTGCCCCCACCAAGCCCTCCCGAACGCACCGGCTACACCGGCTGGGTAATGCTCGGCTTGATGCTCGCGGGCTTCGCCTTGTACCGGCACTACGCGTCGGAAGCGGACCCACAACCGGCCATTGCCTACACCAGCTTCTACCAGCAGGTAGCCGACCAAAAAGTAGAGTCGGTCACGCTCCGCGGTCTGAACGTGCTCGGCAAATTCAAGGCCCCCACGGACGTGGAGGGCCACAAGCTCAGCACTTTCCGCAGCATGGTGCCCGGGCAGGAGGACCGCGATCTGCTGCCGTTGCTACGCGAAAAAGGCGTCAAGGTCGAGGTTCAGAGCGAAGAGCCGCCGCGCGCGATTCAGCTCTTGAGCGCTGTTTTGCCCTTCCTGCTGATCGCGGGGCTGTGGATCTTCCTGTCGCGACGGGCACAAACGATGATGGGGCCAGGCGGGCCGCTTGGAAATATGCTCAAGGGGCGCTCGCGTCGCTTCGAAAAGGAAGCCGAAGTCGGCGTGAAGTTCGATGACGTGGCCGGGCTCAAAACGCCCAAACAAGACCTGCGTGAAATCGTCGATTTTCTGAAGGAGCCTGCCCGTTTTCGGCGCCTGGGCGGCAAGGTGCCGCGCGGAGTGCTGCTGGTTGGACCGCCCGGTACGGGCAAGACGCTGCTCGCGCGCGCGGTCGCGGGTGAAGCGGGCGTGCCGTTCTTCTCCATCAACGGCTCGGAGTTCATCGAGCTATTCGTGGGTGTGGGTGCTTCGCGCGTGCGCGAGCTGTTCGAAGAAGCGCGCAAGGTGGCGCCCGCGATCATCTTCATCGACGAGATCGACGCGGTGGGTCGCTCACGCGGGACGGGCATGGGCGGCGGCCACGACGAGCGCGAACAGACCTTGAACCAGCTTTTGTCCGAGATGGATGGCTTCAGTCGCAATGACTTGACGATCATTCTGGCCGCCACGAACCGCCCGGACGTGCTGGACGCAGCGCTGCTTCGCCCCGGCCGCTTCGATCGCCGGGTGTTGATCGATCGGCCAGAGCTGGCCGCTCGGCGCGCCATCTTGGGCGTGCACACGCGCGATAAACCGCTGGCCGCGAACGTGGATCTGCAGGCGCAGGCCGCCAATACGCCCGGCTTTTCCGGGGCCGATTTGGCAAACTTGGTCAATGAAGCCGCGCTCTCTGCCACGCGCCGTGGCGCCGAAGCGATCGAAGATTCAGACTTTCATGCCGCTTTCGACAAGATCGTGCTCGGCGACCCACGCGAAACCAAGCTCGATCGCTTCGAGAAGCAACGCGTGGCGGTGCACGAATCCGGGCACACGGTGGTCGCGCACTTCGCGCCCAACGCGGAGCCGCCGGAGCGGGTCACGATCATCCCGCGCGGGATGGCCCTCGGCGTGACGCAATCGGCCCCCGGTGGCGAGCAGCACCTGCTCACGCGCCCACAGGCGCTCGATCGCTTGCACGTCATGCTGGGCGGCTATGCCGCGGAGCGCGTGCTGCTCGGTGACGTCTCCTCCGGCGCCGAAAACGACTTGAAGCGCGCGACCGAGCTCGCGTTCAAGATGGTCGCGCACTGGGGCATGAGCGACGCAATCGGCCCCGTGTACCACGAGCACCGCACCGAGCATCCTTTCCTCGGACAAATGCTGGCCACCGAAGGCGGCACCAGCGACGCCACCGTGCACAAGATCGAAGAAGAGACGCGGCGCATCTTGAACACCGCACAACAGGGCGCCGAAGCCGTCGTGCGCGAACGCCGGGCCGAGATGGACGCCCTGGTTCAGTACTTGCTCGAGCACGAAAGCGTCGATAAAACCGAGCTGGCGCGGCTACTCGGCCCGGGGGCGACCCGGCCCAACGCAGCCGCCGCGGAGTAAGACATGGCGGCGTCTCACTGGCTCGTGAAGAGCGAACCCTTCAAATACTCGTGGCAGAAGTTCGTCGCCGATAAGAAGGCGGTCTGGGACGGCGTGCGCAACTTCGAAGCGCGCAACAACCTGCGCGCGATGAAAAAGGGCGATCTGGTGCTCTTCTACCACTCGAGTGAAGGCAAAGAGGTGGTGGGCATCGCGAGCGTCGCGAAAGAAGCGTATCCGGACCCGACCGCGACCGAAGGAGACTGGTCCGCGGTCGAGCTCACGCCGAAGAAGGCGCTCAACGCGCCCGTGACTTTGGCGCAAGTCAAAGCCGACAAGCAGCTCGCCGCGTTCGCGCTGGTGCGCAAGGCGCGGATCTCGGTCATCTCAGCCACGCCGGCCGAGTTCGCGCGTGTGCTGGAGCTCGGCAAAACCAAGCTCTGAGCCGGCGCGCTCGCCACGCGGCCTAGTCGGCCTTGGCGTCTGCCTTGGGTTCACGCGAATCCTTGATGTCGATCAGCGTCGACACGGCCTCGATCTCGCGCTTGGTTTGGATCTCGCGCTGACGCAAGACTTTGAGCTGAGCTTCGAGCTTGCGCAGCTCGCCCTCGACCTCGCGCAGGCCATCTTTGAGCTTGTCGCGCTCGGACTTCAGTATTTCGAGATCGATCGCCACGCTATGCCTCCAGGATTCAGGAAGCTGACGTAGCAGAGTCAGTCGCTCGCGACTACCCGGTTACGCCCGGCCTGTTTCGCGGCATACAGGCGTCGGTCGGCGATGGCCACGACCTCGTCCGCCGCGGGCGTTGCGCAACAGCTCAAGGCCGCACAGCCGGCGCTCAGAGTGACCGGTATTTCGTGCCCTTCGTGGACCGCGTGCTGAAGGCTCAGGGCTTCACGCAAGCGCTCCGCGAGCCTGCCTGCGCCACGCGTGGAGGCACCCCGCAAGATGACTGCGAATTCTTCGCCGCCAAAGCGCGCAAAGACGTCTTCGGTGCGCAGCGCGCGGTGGGCGATCGCGCCCAGGTGGCGTAAGACTTCGTCCCCGGCCGGGTGGCCATACGTATCGTTGACCCGCTTGAAGTGGTCGAGGTCGAGCAAGATCAGCGCGCAGTCGGTGGCGTGGCGAACCGCGAACGCGATCTCGGCCCGCAGGCGATCTTCGAAGTGGCGGCGGTTGTAAGCTCCGGTCAGCGCATCACGGGTGCTGGACTCGTACAGCTTGCGGAGCAGCCCCTCTTGGCGAGAATCCGTGAGCGTAAAACGGAACGCGACCCGAGCGCCGAGCTGCACCCAATCGTCGTCTCTGATTTCGGCGCGCGTGATGCGCTTGCCTTGGAGGAACGTGCCGTTGCGTGAGCCCAAATCTTCGACGAAGTATTTGCCGTCTTCGCACACGAAGCGCGCGTGGAAGCGGCTGATGCTATCGTCATCGATCGGCAGCTGGTTGGTGGCATGCCGGCCCATGGTGAATGGGGTCTGGGTGATGCTCAGCACTTGGCCTGCCCCGACGCCATCCATACGCAGCAGCATGGCGCGATCGCGGAGCAGCGGCTGCGTCGTCGGACCGACGCCGAAGTCGGTGCTGCGCAGCGAGATGTCCATCGTCCGCTCTTCTTGAAAGGGGCTGCTGTCCGCGTCTTCGGAGATCGAGGCCAGCCGCATGCGCGGCGCGGAGGCCACGCCCGCGGCCGGACGCGGCGTCACCGGGTCCGGCTTGTCGCTCGGATAAAAGCCGGCGTTTTTCACCACTTGACCTCGGGGAACGGCTTGCCTGGGCGCGCAAATAGGAAGCCTTGTAAGAGGTCACAGTCGAGTTCGATCAGCGTGTCGCGCTCTTCGGGTGTCTCGACACCCTCGGCGACCACGGTCATGCCCATGTCTTGCGAGAGCGCAGTCATGGACCGAATCACCTTTTGCTTGGTGGAGTTCTTGTGAACGTCGCGCACCAGCGTCATGTCGAGCTTCACGATCTCGGGCTCGAGCAGAGTGAAACTGGTCAACCCCGCGTAGCCGGCCCCCAGATCGTCCACCGCGATGCGAAAACCCATCTCGCGCAGCGCCGCAACGCGCGCGCGCACGTCTTTGACTTCGTCGAGCGACGAGCGCTCGGTCACTTCGAGCACCACGCGGTGGGCGATCTTCGACAACGGCGAATCCGGCGCACTCAGCCAGGGATCGACCAAATCGGTGACGTGCAGATTGACGAACAGCATCTCGCTGCCGCCGGGAACCATGGGAGCTGCGGCCAGATCGCGAATCGAGCGACCGAGTGCATCCAAGCGCCCGAGCCTGGTGGCCGCGTCCAACACCGCGCCCGGGTGCGGCAAACTCGGCTCGTTGCTGCGCAAAAGCGCTTCATAGCCGTAGATCGCCTTGCGCCGAAAATCGACGATCGGATGGTATGCCATCCACAATGATTGCATCGCGCGATCGAAGCTGGCCTCCAGCCCGGCGCGATCCGCACCCAGCGCCCCCGCATGGCCGAGCAGCTCCGCGGCCTGCTGCTTGACGCGCGCCATGCGGTGCATGCTCACCGCTTTTGCCACGGCGCGGGCGAGAGCGTCGGTATCGACCGGTTTGGTCAGGTAATGAAACGCGCCATACTCGAGCGCTTGCACGGCGGTGCTCACCGCGGGTTCACCCGTGACTAGCACTACCGGTACGTGCAAATCGTGCTCACGCACTTCACGCAGCAGCTGTATGCCGTCCATGCCCGGCATCTTGATGTCACTCACGATCACGTCGAACGAGCGACCATGGACGAAGCGCGCCGCTTCCGCGCCGTTCATCGTGGAGGTGACACTGTAACCCTGGCTGCGCAACAAGCGCACCACACCGCGCAGCACGTCTGGATCGTCATCGACGACCAGCACCGACGCCTTGAAGGTTCCATCCGATCGCTCTCCGGAGTCCGTCTCCCCCGTACCGGAGCTTGCGAGCATGACCGATGATGACGCCTCCCGGGGGGCGCTACTAGGGGGAGCTCCCGAGGGTTGCGCCGACTCGGCTTGCGTCAGCGACACGACCATGCCCCTGGTAACGGCCGTTGCAGAGTGCGCTAAAGGGGGGTCCGCGCGTGCTTTCCGAATGCTAACAAATCGTCACATCTGCCGCGAAATCGCGGGGTTCGCTGGCGTTCGGCGCCCGATTGTGACGGAAATGGACGTCCCGAAGCGGGACTTCGCAGCTCGCATCGGGCAAATCATTCCGGACCGTCCGCTGTTGCAATTAGGTCACCGGAACGCCCGACGAGGTAATAGTTTCGACGTAATTTGCGGCTCTTGCTCGGTGCGCCTCGAGTCAGGTATTCGAGCGGACTTTCGCGCGCATAGCTGCTCGGGCGTGATTCGACGCGCATCAGCTGCGCGCCGCGCGGCACATCGATTTCAGTGCGCGACTGCCAGACGGTGCCCGCGCCCGCGTTGAGCCGCTCGGAGCGCGCACCGGGCCAAGCCGAAACGTGGACCCAAGCGTCGTTCAGTCGCACGAACCAATTCACCTGCGCCGTACCGCGCGGAACGATCCGCTCTTCGTCGATCACTTCGACGATTTCCTGCGGAGGTGAAGGCGCGTCCGTCATGCTGCCGTCACAGCATACCCACTCACTCCCAGAAGCGCTGCCCCAGCCGCGCGTTACTCAGCATTTCGGTCATGCCGTGCGAGAGCACGTTCGGTAGGTCGGCCTCGGCGAACGCGCGCACCTCCAAGATCTCGAGCGGGTTGTCCGGAGGGTGCGACGGCGGCGCCACCGTGGCTTCGACGATCAACGTGACCGCGTGAAAGCGCGGGTCTCGATCGGGCCGTGAATACACGCCCAAGAGCTCGCCCATGGAGACCAGGCGTGTGCCGGTTTCTTCGCGCAGCTCGCGATCGAGCGCGCTGCGCAGCGTCTCGCCCCACTCCAGCGTGCCCCCGGGCATTGCCCACTGGCCCGAATCGGAGCGGCGAATCAGTACGATGCGTCCGTCCGGCGTACGGGCCAAGGCGGCAATGCCGACCACGGGTCGACGGAGCACGTGGCGAGCCACTTCCTTCGTGAGCTTCCACAAGCTGCTCGGAATCCGCACGCGCCGGAGCATGCCTCCTTCCGGTGTGCGTGTCGCCACGAAATCGTGGTAGGCCCGGGCCGCACTCATGTTTTGCATGTTTCGCAGGTCGAGCAGTTCGAGCGCTGGTGAATGACGCGAAAGACCGTACTATTTCTGGCATTTGTGCCGACGCTCGCGCTCGGTTGCGGAAAACGCCTGGAGCCACCGGGCGCATCGCCGGAGCCCTCGGCTCGTACGACTGTGACAGAGCTGCGCGCGGACGGCCGCGTACTCGGCGCGAGTGCAGCGGCACTCACTTCAGCGGCGATTTCCAGCTCCAGCACGCCGACTGCGAACGGCCCAGCGCCCGGCTCCAGCGACGACAATCTGCCGTTCACTGCCGACGGCACACGCGTCGCGAGCGTCGCTTGGCGCACCTGGATTTATACCGATGTCGGCAAGCAACGCACGCGCTACGGCTATTTGCGGGTCGGCGCGCTCGTCGACGCGCGCGGCCCTGCGATCGTCAACGAGGGCTGTGACGGTGGTTGGTACCGGGTGAACCCACGTGGCTTCGTCTGCCTCGGCCTGGGCGCCTCGCTCAAGCTCGACGAGCCGGTGGCGGTGGCCTCCGTCAATCGCCCGATCCGCGGCCACGGCGCGCCGTATTTATATGCGCTCTCCAACGAGACGCCGCCGCTGCTCTATTTCAAGCTGCCCAGCAAAGCGCAGATGAACGAGTCGGAGGGCAGCGACGTGAGCCAGCGCGCGGCCAATTTTCGCGAGCGCATGCGCGCTTTCGGAAAGATTGGCAAGCTGTTCGAACTCGGCGATCCGCCGGATTTTTTGGCGCAAGGCCAAAAACTCGAGAAGCCCTACGGCGTCAAAACGACTTTACGCTACGTGACACACGCAGGTCCGGCCAGCGCCGACAGCGGCTTCGCGATCGCCAAGACTTTTCTCTGGCAGGAGCGCGCTTTCGGCCTCACGACCGAGCTGGACGTGATCGCGCTCGACCGCGTGAAATTGGTCGAGCCCAGTGAGTTCCATGGCGTCGAGTTGCGGGAAGGGGAAACCCTGCCGGTGGCCTTCGTCAAGGATCGCTCGGTGCCGAAGTACGTCTCCGACGCAGCAGGAAATCCGGTCGGCGGCGGCTCCTTCGCTTACCGCGAGGGGCTCAAGATTTTGAATGGCAAGCGGCGCACGGGCGGCTTGATCGAGATGCGTGATGGCACCTTCGCTCCGGGGGCGAGCCTGCGCATTTTACCAGCGCGCGACTCGTACCCGAGCTTCGCCACCGGCGATCGCAAGTGGATCGATATCTCGATTCGTCAGCAAACACTGGTCGCCTACGTCGGCAAGCGTCCGGTTTATGCCACGTTGGTCAGCACCGGTCGCTCAGGCATGGGTGACCCCGAAACCACGCAATCGACCGTGCGCGGCACGTTCATGATCTACCAAAAAGAGGTCAGCTCGACCATGGACGGAGACGAAGACAGGAGCGATTCCTTCAACCTGCGTGACGTGCCGTTCGTTCAATATTTCCACAAGGGTTACGCGCTCCACGGCACCTATTGGCACGACGATTTCGGCAAAGTGCGCAGCCACGGCTGCGTGAATCTAGCCGCTGACGACGCGGCGTGGCTGTTCGAATGGACCGACCCCACGGTCCCCGCCGACTGGCACGGTGTGGTCAACAAAGAGCGCGGAACCGTCGTCTATATTCACGGCTGAGCGCTTCTGAGCCCTTAAATGGACTCGGGTTCGTTCCGTCTTGCCAAGCGGAGCACGAGTCGGGCATCTTTGGAAGGCCGGCCATGGCGTCACCCATCATCGATCTGTTGAAGCGAACGCTGTCCGTAGGCGGCAGTGAAGTGCGGCTGATCCCAGGCCGACGCACGGTGGTCGTCACTCCGCAGGGTGAAAGCGAGGTCCGGGGTGACACCCAGACCAGCGATCGCATCCAGGCCATGCTCGACCCGGTGCTCACCGCCGAAGCGCGTCGGAGCTTGAGCTCGGGCTATGCCGAGTGGGAATTTGCGCTCGAAGACAAGGGCCCGGCGCGCGTGCGCGCGGAGATGAAGGGCGGCCAACTGTCCGCTCATTTCTACGTCGACAAGTGCGACCTGAACGGGCAACGCGGCGTGCCGCGCGCGGCACCGCCGATGCCCGCGATGCCGCCCGCCTATGGCGTGAGCTCGCCGTCCTCGGCGAACATCATCGAAGCCGACATCGATCGCGCACCGGCCATGCCCAGCCGGCCCCCGGTCACCGAGAGCCGGGCGAGCATGCCCGCCGTCGGCCCAACCGGCGAAATCGATCGCCTGCTGAAGAAGTTGGTCGAGCACAAGGGTTCCGATCTGCACATGTCCGTGAGTTCGCCACCGATGATCCGCAAGGACGGTGAGATGGAGGCCCTGTCCGGCTTCCCGCCGCTCACGCCGGAGAGCATGGAGCGCATGATCATGCCGATCGTGCCCGATCGAAATCGGGACGAGTTCGCGCGCACCCACGACAGCGACTTTGCCTACGAACTGCCTGGGTTGTGCCGCTTCCGCGCCAACCTGTTCGTGGATTTGAAGGGAATTGGCGCGGTTTTTCGGGTAATTCCCAGCAAGATCTTGTCGGTCGAAGAGCTCGGCATTCCGAAAGAAGTGCTCGCGCTCTGCCACTTGCCGAAGGGTTTGGTGCTCGTCACCGGCCCCACCGGCTCCGGGAAGAGCACGACCTTGGCCGCGCTGATCGACTACATCAACCGCGTCCGCAGCGATCACATCATCACCATCGAAGATCCGGTCGAGTTCGTACACCCGAACAAAAAATGCCTGATCAATCAGCGCCAAGTGGGTGAGCATACCGACTCCTTCAAGAAGGCGCTGCGCGCCGCATTGCGTGAAGATCCGGACATCGTGCTGCTGGGCGAAATGCGCGATCTCGAGACCATCGCCATCGCGCTCGAAACGGCTGAAACGGGCCACTTGGTCTTCGGCACGCTGCACACTTCGTCTGCGCCAGCGACCATCGACCGCATCATCGATCAGTACCCGCCCGAACAGCAGGCTCAGATCCGCGTCATGCTCGCCAACAGCTTGAAAGGCGTGATGGCCCAGATGCTGTGCAAGAAAATCGGCGGCGGTCGCGCCGCGGCCTGGGAAATCATGTTTGGCGTGCCCTCGATCTCGAATCTGATCCGGGAACAGAAGATTTTCCAAATCCCGTCCATCATGCAAACGGGCCGCAAGCTGGGCATGGCATTGATGAACGACAGCTTGTTCAAACTGGTCAAAGACGGCTTGGTCGCGCCGGAAGAAGCGCTCGCCAAAGCCAACGACAAGGCCGGGCTGACACAGATGTTCCAAGCGGCCAATATCGCCCTCCCCGCGGCAAAGACCGAGCTTTAGGCGGCAGCGCGCGCTGGTTATCGCGGCAACAGATCGATCCGATCCGCGAACGCCTCGAACGTCACGGGCTTGGCCCCTGCCAGCGCGAAATCCGTGCTGATGCGAGTGCCCGTGTCCGGCGCGAGCGTGCCTGGCACCGGGATGGTTGCTTCGGCGAGCACCGTCGGCGGCGCGCCCGAAGGGTTCTCCGTCAGCTCCCCGCCATCGAGCGCGCGCAGGCGCAAGCCGAGATCGCGCGCGGGCTCTTTGCCGGCGTTGAAGACGCAGGCCGAGGCCGTGCGTGAATCTCCGAACTCGCTCACCTTCAGCGCGCACACGTGCAGCGGCGAGACCGCCTGCAGCAGCCGATCGAGGTACGGGGCTTCGTCTTCACGCAGCGCCTCGCGCAGCTCCAAGATCGCGTCCTTGGCGCGCGGATCGCCGAAGAACGAGAGCAGCATCGCGCCGTGCATGCGCACGGGCCGATTGTGCGCATGCAAGAGCTCCGCGAGCAGGTTGGTGGGCGCCGCGTTCTCGCCCTCCACGCCCACGTTCCCGGTGAGTGCGTTGTGCACCTCGAACTCCGAACCGCGCGCCTCGACGTCCCATTTGATGGCCTGCCCCGGAAGCAGCGGACCCTCGAAAAATAGTGGACGAATCGCCGTCGAATAGCGTTTGGAAGAAGGCGGGGGATCGCGCTCGAAGAACTCGACCGACAACGCCACGTCACGCAGCGGATCGCTCGAATTGTTGACGATGCCAATCACCGCTTCTGTGTAGTTTTTGTCCTTGCGCTCGTCTTCCTCTCGGCCACGCCGCGTATGCCGAGACATCGTCAGCACGCTCAGCTGCGGGATCGGGTCGCGCCAGAGCAAGGAGTCGGAGCGCCGACAGCGGCAAGCGCTGGCCGCATCTGCGACGGCCGCCGAAGGAGGCGGCGACGCGGCCGCCCCGGACGCCACGCTCTTGGCGGCCGTAGCCACGACGGCCGCGGGCGTCGCGGGAGCTGCGGCCGGGGGCTCACTCAGGCCGAGCTGCCGCTGATCGGCCAAGCGCGGCGCGTGTGCGGCCAGCTCGTGTGCGTGATCGGTCGTCAATAGCCACTGCATCATCAGCACGAAGCTGAGCGTCGCCGCGGTGAGGCTCATTACGATCGCCGCGGTCGTGCGTGGCAAGAGGCCCTGAAACAGGGCGAGCGGCGCGACCTTCGCGGCCGATGGTGCCGGCGCGAGCGGCGATCGCACCAAGTTGGGCAAGAAACCGGATAGATCCGCGACGAAGGCTTCGCGGGCAAGCGCCCCTTCCAGACCGCCGCTCTTCAACAACTGATCGGCGAAGAAGCCAATCCCACACAACAGAACCGCGGTCCCAACCGCGATCCCGAAGGCGCCGAGCGCGGTCGTGCCTGGCGCCAAGCGAAAGGCCGCGGCGCTCGCGATCAGCGCGCCGCTCAACGCAGCACCTACCGTCGCCAAGCGCACCAACAGCCGGCGGCGATACAGCTGGTGATGATGCGCCGTGTTGCCGCTCGAAAAATTCACCAGACACAGCCGGTTGAGCGGACTGAGCGCGGGGTCGAGCGCTAAAAATACCTGCTCACCGTCCAGCGACGCTTCCGAAAGTTGCGGCCAGGGGACGAACAGCTTTTCGCTCTCGGTCTGCGTGACCGGTACGTAGCCGGAGTTGAAGCCGGCGACGCCCAGGTACAGCAAGGACAACCCGACCGGCGCGCACTCGAGCTCCACGGTGCCGACCGCGTTGCTGCGCTCGCTGGCCATGGCAATCGCTCGGAATCTCATCGCGGGCGCAGTGTAGTCTGGAGTCGGCAAACAACGAGCCTGCAACGGCATGTGCCGAGGCCCGGCTGGCGTTTTCGAGCCGGGGGGCCGAAAATGGCGACATTTTCCGGTCTGGTTGAGCTTTTATTCGGGCGTCTTGCTAGCTTCTCACGAATGGCCCAGGTCGTCGTCGAGCGACACATCGACCTCGCGTCGGATCGCACGCCGCTCTGGTGCGCGGTCGGCGATACGGAGCGCATGAACCGCGCCATCGGCTTGGGCCGCCTCCAGCTCACCCCGCTCACGGGCGCGAGCGCCGCTCGCTTCGTGGTGCGCACGGTCTCCGCGGGCTTGCCCATGGAGTACGAAGAGCGTCCCTTCGAGTGGGTGGAGGGCGAGCGCTTCAGCGTGCTGCGCGTGCTGCACGGCGGAGTGATGAAGAGCATGGAGACGAGCTTCCGGCTCGAGTCCCTGCCCAACGCCGGCACGCGCGTGCACGTGCGCATCAGCATCGAACCGCGCTATACGCTGCTCAATCCGCTCCTACGCCTGCAGACCACGCGCATGGTCGATCGCATCGAGGCCGAATTGCGCAGCGCAGACCGCGACGTGCAAGCCGGCAAGAGCGCTTGCTTCCGCAAAACGATGACGCCCGTCGACGGCGGCTCTCTCGGTCGCGTGCGCAGTGCGTTGCTCGAAAGCGTCGGCGCCGAACGCAAGCAGCTGGCCGCTCGGCTCGCAGAGTTCATCGAAACCGGCAGCGACGCCGACGTCACGCGCATCCGCCCGCTCGATCTCGCCCTCGACTGGCACGTCGACGGCCGCGAGCTGCTCGCCGTGTGCCTCTCGGGCGTGGTCTCGGGCCTCTTGGAGCTGCGCTGGGATCTGGTCTGCCCCAGTTGTCGCACCGCCACCGATCGCCAAACCTCACTCAGCGAATTGCCCGCCGAGGCTCATTGCCAACTGTGCGATATCTCGTATGAAATCGAGCTAGACCGAGCGATTGAAGCGACCTTCATGCCGGCGCCTGCGCTGCGCTGTCCCGATCCCGGACCGTTTTGCATCGGCGGTCCATTGCGCACACCGCACGTCGTCAGCCAGGCGATCTTGCCGGCGGGCGGTCGCCTCACCATCAACGCTCCGGAAGAGCCGGGGCGCTACCGCATCTTCGTGCGTGGCGGCGCGCAGGCCGCGCTCGAAGTCAAAGCGAACGGCGACGAAGAGGCGCGCTTCCGCGTCGAGGGTGACTCACTGCTTCGCGTCGACACGGACACGCTACGAGCCAAGCTCGCCGTCGTCAGCCCGGGCGCGCGCCTCGAGATCAGCCAGAGCAGCGAAGACGAGCGCCACGTGAAGCTCGAGCGCCTCGAGTGGGCGAGCCGCGCAGCCACCGCGCACCTGGTCAGCACGCTGCCCGAATTCCGGCGCCAATTCTCGGGCGATCTCTTGCGGCCCGGAGTGTCGCTGCGCGTCGCCCGCGTGGCCCTGATGTTCACCGATCTCACCGATTCCACCGCGCTCTACCACACCGTCGGCGATGCCAAAGCCTTCAAGGTCGTGCAAGAACACTTCGACGTACTGTCCGCGATCATCGCCGAACACCGAGGCACGATCGTCAAAACCATCGGCGACGCCGTGATGGCCGCGTTTACCGAGGAACGCGACGCGCTGAACGCCTCCTTCGCGATGCACCGCGCATTCCCCGCGTTCCGCGCCGGCAACTCCGACGCCGCCCGCACCTTCCTCAAAATTGGCGTCTTTGCCGGCCCCTGCTACGTCGTCACCGCCAACGGAATCCTCGATTATTTCGGCCAAACCGTGAACATTGCGGCCCGCCTCCAAGGCGCCTCGGGCCCCGGCGAAGTGGTGCTCGATGGCCCCTTCGCCGACGAAGCCGAGCGCGCGGGTTGGCTCGCCAACTTCAGCATCAGCGAACACTTCGAAACCCGCTTCAAAGGCCTCCCCCACCCCGTCCGCGTCGCCCGCATCGTCGCCGATCGGCTCGTTCCCTGATTGGGTTGGGCGCCCGCGACCCGGCATCGCACCTCCAAGCGCGCTCGAATTCCCGCCAGATGACGCTGGCTCGGCGCAGCTCAACTGATAGCTCAGCTTCACACCTAGAAGCGTCCATGCAGAGCTTGAAACGGCTCCAAGAGCTAACCCTCAAGACGCCAAGAGCGCCAAGGGAGAGAAGAAAGATTGGGGGTTGCGCGTCACGGCGGCTGAAGTCATAGAAAAAAACGAATGTAGCTCGGTGCCGCAGTCGTTCGCGTCGAGTCGTTCACGTCGTGAACGACGCTGAACCGTGACTTGCATCACTGACTCATATTCCCGCGTGTGCTCGGGTGCATGGCGTGCTGAGGGTCGAGCTAAGGACTTGGCGGTCTTGGCGCCCTGGCGGTGAAATCAGGGAACGCTCGAAGAGCTATCGGTGCTTCGGTGACGGAGATTTTCGTCATGCGTGCGGTTGCACCGAGGTACGCCGAGAACACGCCGCGCTCCGAGGTGCATTGCTGGAGCGCGATCGCCCAACAAAACGAACCGCGAATTGCCTTGAGTGGGTCGCGCGTGACCTCACCCTGGGTGCGGTCCTTTCACCTCGGGTGGGTCGCGCGTGACCTCAGCCTGGGTGCGGTCCTTTTGCGGCGACGCGGTCGGCGAAGGCAGTGACGCGTTCTTCGATCAGGTCCAGATCGTAGTCGAGGGTGGCGACGTGGAACGAGCGTTCGAGCGGCAGCTCCGTGACGTCTTTGCTGCGCACGGCGCGCAGGATTGCCTGCGAATTTTCGGGCGGTACGCTGTGGTCGGCGCGCGAATAGGCGACCAGAATCGGGCAGCTGAGGTTCGGCAGCTGCTGCCTGATGCGCGGGAATTCACGCACCAACGAGTTACCGGATTTTGCGGGCACCCAGCCGTAGGCAAGCTCGTTCATACCCGGCTTGGCGATGTCGTTGCGCGTGAGGCCGGCGGCGCTCGCGGGCACGAGCGGCAGCACGTGCTCCAGAAAGGGAGCCAGCTTGACCAGGATGCCCGTGCGGTCGAGCACGGGCGTGTTGATCACGACCACGCCCGCGACCCGCGATGGATCGCCAGAGACCAGATCGAGCACGAGCGTGCCGCCCATCGATAGCCCGAGCGCAACTACGCTCTCGGTCCGCGCGGCGAGGCGGGCGAGACCAGCTGCCACCTCGGCGCGCCAATCCTCGTAGCGCGTGCTCATCATGTCCCGGAAATGGGTACCGTGACCCGGCAAACGCACGAGCTCCACCGCGAAGCCTCGCTGTGCGAGCAGCTCCGCCAAAGGACGCAGGGACGCGGGGCTGCCCGTAAAGCCGTGAGCCAACAAGAGCCCGATTCGGGCGCGCTCGCCCGAACCATTCGAGGACCACGGCTCGGCGCCGGGCAATACCGGAAAAGTCACGCTCGCGAGCTTACACGAAACTCGCGATTGGCCAGTTCCTTCTCGTTCTGATAATCAGAGCCGCACGTTTTTCGGTTCTTGGCTACGTCGCTTCATGAGCTCGCTCCGCACAGTTTTGCTGGTTCTTTCGTGCTGGGGCGCACTCTTGATACCACGGCAAGCGGTCGCCCAGCGTGCGGCTCTGGCCGCGCCCGCACCGGAACCCGAGCCGTACTTCTACAAGGGTTACGACTACGGCTCGCAGGCGCTGTACGGCCCGCTGTGGGTGTTTCTGAACCGCGGCTTCGATGTGCTTCAGGATCGCAACGGCAGCCGCAGTATCTTTCAGCAAGAGTACGTGCAAAACGGCGAGAACGTCGGGCGCAACTTGCTCAACCCCATTCCCGGCATCACGCAGCGCGGTTGGGCGCGCTTCTTTCGCGAGGAGATCTTTCCGCTCAGTTTTACCAAAGGCACGGCGCGCTGGGTGCCGAATTACACGCTGCACCTGATCGGCGGGGGCGTGACCTATACCGGGCTCTCGGAGTGGTTCAAGCAAAACCATGTTCCGGCGCCGCGCGCGTTTTCCGCAGCGACATTGCTGGTGACCGCGTTCGTGAACGAGACCTTGGAAAATAAAGGCGTTGCTCCCTACAATACCGATGCGGTCGCCGACTTTTTCTTCTTCGACATCGGCGGCATCCTCTTGTTCAGCTTCGATTGGCCGAACGAGCTGTTCAGCAAACACTTGATCGTCGCGGATTGGTCGTCTCAACCAGCGTTCACTTTTCCCGGCTTCGACCTGCACAACCAGGGCAATTATTTTTCGGTGAAATGGCCCGTGCCGTTCTACCCACGGCTGCGTCTGTTCGCCACCATGGGCCTCGGTACGCTGCTCGGCCTGTCTTACCAGATCGATAGCCAGTATTCGATTTCAGCGGGCGCGGGCACCATGGCCTCGCGCTTGATCCGCACCTCGCAAAAGAACGCCGACAACGACGTCGAGTTTGCCCCTGCGGCAGGCATCTTCGTCGACCGCAACAACTCGCTCTTGGCCTCGTTGAAGCTCACCAACGTGCAGGACTACTTCCTGCAATTCAACCTGTACCCCAATGCCTTTTCCGTACCCGAGCTGGGCATGTGGGGAGTGGTCGACAAGGGCGGCCAGTTCGTCGTCGGTCTTTCGTTCTCGAAATCCTTCGGCGTGGGCGTCGGCATCGGTCAGCTGGGTCTCAGATAGCTACTCCCGCCGCTCGTCTTCGTTTTCGTCGCGCACGACCATGCTCGTGCGGCCTTTGACGACCTCCCACTCTTGGGCCTGGCTTTCGTCCCGATGCGGGCCCTCGTGGTCCGGGGAGAGCGAGCAATGCAGCTCGATGCGTTGACGCGCCACGTTGGTCGAGGTGCCCTCGATCTGCCGAGTGACGAGCAGCACCGCCCTTGCGTCGCAAGCCATGATTCGAGTCTATCCGAAATCCGCGCGCCCGGGCGAAATTCGTCGGGCTCAGGGCAGAGTGGCGGTAACGACTTTGGACAAGAAACACCGCTCTACCGAGCGTACCTCGAAGCCGGCGTCGCGGATGCCCTCCGCCAAATCACTCGCGATGTAATCGGCAAAAAACGGTTCGTTCATGGTCAACGCGAAATTTTCCAAGAACGATCGCAAATCCTCGGCCTCGCTCAGTTGCGCCGCGTCTTCGATCACCAGCAGACCGCCCGGCTTGAGCACACGGCGCATTTCGGCGAGCACGTTCTTCCTCGCCCGGGCGGGCAGCTCATGGAACAAGAACACACTGGTCACGACATCGAACGAAGCATTGGCGAGCGGCATGCTCTCGGCATTTTCGGTCACCAGCGAGAGATTTTTCACCCCCGAAAGCCGACGCCCCGCGTGCTGCAAATAGTACGGGCTCAAATCCAGCCCCCAGTAGCGCTCGGCCGGGTGAGCCAGCGCGAGCTGGTTGAGCGCCGAGCCAGTGCCACAGGCCACGTCCAAGATCCGAGCGGGGCCTGCCGCGGTATCGCGCTCACGCAAGTAGCGCGTGACGGGCGGCACGATTTGCCGACGCATGACGTCCGCCGTACCGAAGAACAAAAACTCCACCCCGACGTCGTAAACGGCGGCCGACCGCTCACTCAAATAGCCGTCCGTCTGCCAATGGAAGTTTCGTCGAAAGTAGTCCGGGTAGGCCGCGAGATCGACGCCCTCGGGTAAATCACGAACCAACCGCTGCTTGGAGCGACGCAAGCTGCGCAGCACCTCCGTTGCCAGCGACGGCAGCTGCTTGATGTATTCGGCCACGGGCATGTCGAACAACAGCCGCGCGGGATACAGGCCGAGCTCTGCGTTCTCACAATCTCGATCTTGCAGCGCCAAAAGTTGGCGCTGCAGCGCCTTGATCTCCGCGGGCTTTGGCACCACTTGGCGCCGCTGACCGAAGGGACGCAAGCCCAAGTGCGCAGCGACCAAAGGCAGGCGAATCGCGGCTTGGCGGGCGCGGTAGGCGTAACGCGTCAGCTCGTTCGGCAGCAGCGTCGGCGAGGCTTCCATCCCGAAAAGGTGACGCTCGAAACCTGCCTTGTAAAGGCGCGAAAGGAGCGAGTTGTTAGACAACGCCTGGAACCACGCTAGCGCACCGAGGCAATACTGCACTCGCGGACGCCTTGCGGAGTTCTGAGCTCCAAGTCGTCCCCTTGTTGCTTGCCGAGCAGGGCACGGGCAATCGGTGATTGCGGCGTGACCACGCGCACTTCGCTGCCGGCTACCGTGACTCGCACGCCGCCCCCCGCAGGCGCGATGAAGTAATGCTCCACGACCGCGCCATCATCGAGCCCGACCAGAGCGCCGAGCGCAATCCGAGACTCTGCCTGGAACGCGCGCAGCTCGAGCGCCTTCAACAGATTCAGCGCATCTTGCAGCTCCACCACGCGCTGGGCTTGACCACGCGCGAGGTAGCTTTGCTCGAGCGCGCGTGTGTCTTTGTCGTTCTCGGGCCGGTTCTCTTCGTGAGTTGCTCCGTCCACCACGACGCGCTGAGCTGCGCTCATGGTCGCCAGATCGGCGGCGACGCAGTCACGCAGTAACCTGAGAATTTCTCGCTTATCTATCGCTGCCGGCATCTGCAAACAGGCGTCGAGCGCGCTTTCGCTCGACCCTTGTACGGTAGCAAAATCCGCGCAATTTTCAAGAGCTTGACGGTCTGCGAGCCGGCACACAGATTCGCGTCGCCCAAGGCCCCCTCGGTCTTGTTTGGCTACCCCCGGAGTGTCCCCGTGGACGAAGAAGCGCGCGCGCTGATAGCCGAGGAACGACAGCTCTTGGACGAAGAGCTCGAACTGCTGGCCCGCATCCAAACGTCGCTCGAAGCTGCGCGGGCCGCTCAGGCTCGCGCGGCCGACAGCGCGCGCTTACGTCCGGACGCGCTGGCGGAGCTGCGCGCGCTGCGCAGCGAGGCGGCTTCGGCGTCCGAAGACGACTTGCCCGGTCTGTTGCACGAGCTGAGCGTGCGCCAAACCCTGCTCGAGCGCGGGCCGAGAGACACCTTGCCCAGCCCAGACAGCCCCTACGTCGCTCATTTGCGTCTGCTCGAAGGCGGATTGCACAAGGATTACTTTTTGGGTCAAAGCAGTCACTTGGATGCGGCCCGGGGCGTGCGCATCGTGGATTGGCGCGTCGCTCCCGTCGCGCGCATTTTCTACGGTTACCGCGAGGGCGACGAATACGAAGAGGAATTTCCGGGGCGCGTCGCGGAGGGCTTGCTCGAGGCACGCCGGATCGTGGTGATCGAAGGTGGCGAGCTGCGTCAGGTCGTGACCGATCGGTATGTCCTCACCCGGGCGGGCACGGGCCAATGGCAAAGCCAGACACGCGCGAGCTACGCCATCAGCACCGGCGGCACAGGCAGCGCGGTGCGTCCGGAGGCATTGCTGGGTAGCGTCTCGAAGCCGGCCCCGAGCGTGACGGCATTGTTGGACGCCGAGCAATTCTCGGCAATTGCCGCGCCGGCCGAGCAGCCATTGCTGGTTCTGGGCAGCGCCGGCAGCGGCAAGACGAGCGTCGCGTTGCATCGCCTAGCGCGCATCGCGGCGCTCGCCCCGAGCAGTACGCGCTGGATCGAATGCAAGTGATCGTTCCGGAGGAAGGCCTGGCGCGCCTGTCACGTCGCTTGCTCGCTCCGCTGGGCGTGGCGGAGGCGCGCGTCCAAACTCTCCACGACTGGGCCCTGGCGTTGGCGCAGCGCGTGTTCGGCGCGCGCCTGCCGCGCCTGTGTTCCGAGACGCCCGCGCTCGTCTCGAGCCTCAAACGACACCCGGCCCTGTACGCGGCGTTGTACGCGCGCTTTGCCCGTCAGAAAAAGTCGGGCCCCCCGACAAGCTTCAAGCGCCTGCGACGGCTGTTGGCCGAACTGATGAGCGATCGCCAATTCTTGAGCGGCGTGGTCGAGTCCGCGCGCGGCACGCTTTCGCGCGCAGCCGTGGAAGCGACCGTGCGGCACACGATGCTGCAGCTCGCCGATAGCGTCGACCAGCAGCTGGCGGCGGTCGTCGATCGTGCTCGCCTGCGCACCGTGGATGGCCGGGCGATTGCGGAGGGCACCCCCGAAGCGCTGGCGCGCACCATAGACAGCGAGGATCTGCCGATATTTCTGGCTATTTTGGCCTGGCGGCAGCAGCTCGAACTCGAACCGGCCACGCATTTGGTGCTGGACGAAGCGGAGGATTTTTCGCTCTTCGAATTCCACGTGCTCGGTCGCTTACAAGGGGCTCGCAAGAGCATCACGTTGGCAGGCGACGAAGCGCAGCAGACATCCTCCAGCTTCGCCGGCTTCGACGCCGCACTGGCCGAACTCGGCACGCGCGATGCGCAAGTGTGTCGGTTGTCCGTGTCCTACCGGTGCCCACGGCCGATCTTCGAACTCGCCCAGCAGATCCTCGGCGAGCTCGCGGCTCGGGAGAGCAAAAGTGCGGCACGTGACGGCGCAGCCGTCGGTCATTTTGCGTTTCCTAGCGACGAACTGGCGATGTTGTTCTCGGTCGGTGAAGTGGTCGATCTGGCTGCGCGCGAACCAGACGCGTCGATCGCAGTCGTCGCGCACGACGCGGACGCCGCGCGCCGCTTCCACGCCCTACTGCCCGAGCACGCCCAAGCGCGCTTGGTGCTATCGGGCGAGTTCAGTTTCGAAGCCGGGATCGACGTCACCGATCTGGATAGCGTGAAGGGCCTCGAGTTCGATTATGTGCTCGTGCCCCAAGTGAACGACTCGGCTTACCCCTCGAATGACGAAGCGCGTCGGCGTCTACACGTGGCCGTGACCCGCGCAATCTGGCAATTGTGGCTGGTTTCTGGGGGAATTCGCTCGAAAATCTTGCCCCCGCTAGATGCCTGATAGGCTCGTCCGCATGGCATTGGCCGACGATTTTTCCGCTGCTCAAACGCGTGTCAAACAGCTCTCGCGCACCCCCGCGAGCGACGAGTTGCTCGAGCTGTATGGCTACTACAAGCAAGCCACCTCCGGCGATGCGAGCGGTGAACGCCCGGGCATGCTCGATTTCAAGGGCCGCGCCAAGTTCGATGCCTGGCAGGGGCGCAAGGGCCTAGGCAAAGAGCAGGCGATGACCGCCTACGTGGCCTTGGTCGAAAAACTGGTCGGCAAATACGGCTGAAGCGAGCGCTCGCTAGCGGCGCTTGGCGAGCAGCATGGTCCAGTCGTCCTCGTGGCGACCGGAAAAGGCTTCGACTTCGGCGAATACGGCGCAGGTGACGTCGTCGAGCGCATTGCCTTGGCCGAGCGCGGCTTCGAGCACCGCGCACATGCGCGCCAAATCGAACAGTTCGCCAGCCGAGTTTTGTGCTTCGGTAATGCCGTCGGAATAAAGACAGAGCACGTCACCCGGCTCGACGGTGATCGCAGTCAGGGGGACTTCGGACAACTCCGACACGATGCCCAGCCACGGACCAGGCGCCTCGATGATCTCGCAACGACCGGTTTTGGCGCGGTACACGACGGGCCATTCATGCGCTCCTACGCACACGAAGCTGCCGTCACCTTGGTAGGTCAAGAGTTGCGCGGTCACGTACTTGTTGTCGCGCAGGCGGTTGGTGATGTTTTCACACAACAGCGCGTTCACTTCGCGAAGCACGCGCGCCGGGGCTTCCGCCGAATTGTTCAGGAAGTGCGAGGCGAAGGCAGCCTGCGCCATCAGCATCACCAAGCCCGCACCGACACCGTGGCCGGAGACGTCACCGACGCTGATCCAGAGCGTGCCTTGGTCGGCATTGGAGAGCACGTCGTAAAAATCGCCACCGACCTCGTCGGCCGGCACCATGCGGCCAGCAAACTCGAAGTCCGCGTGGCTGGGCGCGGGGGGCAGCAGCGCGCGCTGAATTTGCGCGGCGATTTCCAATTCGCGAGCCATCCTCGCCTGATCGCTGAGGGCGGCGCGAGCGCGCCCGAGCTCACCCGTCATGTCGTTGAACGCGCCGCCCAGCTGTCCGAGTTCGTCGCCTTCGGTGATGCTGACGCGCCCCTCCAAGTCGCCCGCGGCGATCCGACGCGAGGCGTCGCGCAGCACTTCCACCCGGCGCGTCACGCGGCTGCCTAAAATCCAGGCGAAAATCAGGCTGAACAGCACGACGCCGGCAACCAACGTGGTGCTCACGGTCAGGGCGCGTTGCGTCGCGTGGTACTTCTGCAAGGCCGCGCTGCGTACCTCGTCGTTCAACGTGCGCTCGATGCCGGCCAACAGCGAAAGCTTCTGTGTACCGAGCTCGAACCACTCGCTGGCGCTGATCGTCAGGTCCTCTTCGGTGGTCTCTAGCGCAGTCCGGCGTAGTTCCAGCAGCCGCCGCGTGGCTTCTGTGGCCATCGCCCGGTCGTAGCTCTTCTGATGCTCGACCGCGGCCGTGGTGCGAAACACGTCCGCATAGATGTCCAGTTCCGAAATCAACGAGACCAGATCACGGTAGCTGCCGGGGGGGAACTCACCTTGCGCAAAGACGTGTGCCAAGAGCGCATGTTCACGGCTCATGCGCTCTTCTAGTTGCAACAAAGACACGAGCGAGGTGATGCTACGCAGCAACTCGCCGTCGTCACTCAGGTCCGTCAAGCCGGCGATGGCGCGGACGAAGGCTTGAATCGCCGCGCGGTGCAGCTCGAATATCTCCGTGATGCTGGCCTTGCCGTTCGCGACCTTGGCTCGCAACGCCGGCAGATCCTCGAGCCGCCGCTGCGCCTCCACCAAGGGTCCCGCCAAGCGGGGTGGTAGGCGCGAGACGTCGCGCGCTTTGAGGAACGCTCTGAGCTGGGTCAGCGCGAGGTCGCTCGCACGAACGTGCACTTCCGTGTCGTGCGCAGCGGCGCGTTCGGCAACCACGATGCTCGAGTCATCGCTCGGATCGGGCGAGGCTTTTTCTAGCTGGCGATGGATCCCTAGCAGCAGCGCCTCGGAAGCACGCTCGAGCTGGAGCGCGTGGACCGTGCTGGTCATCTGCGCGGACAGCTCGGCCAGGCTCTCGATCGAGCCGAGCGCCTCGACCTTGTGCGCTTGCAGCCGGGCACCGCTGATGATCTGAAGAGCCAACAGGAGCGCCCCGACGATGGGGATGCCGGCAAGCAAGCCCAGCTTGTGTCGAATCGACAGGTTCACTCGACGCCCCAAACGACTATCACTCAGGAACTCCTAACCCTCGTAAAACCCTGTAAACTGGCGGAAGTCGTAGCCTCGAGCCCAATTGGCCCCGCCAACGCGGTTGTGAGCGGCAGCAAACGATGAGAATTTGTACAACATAGTTCCACCGCGGTCATAATAGGAACGAGGAAACGACGGAGGCTCTGAATCCGCCGTGGCAGCGGCCGTAACGAACACTTAGACCGAGGAGCCGACGTGGAGACCGCTGAAAATCCCCCTACTTCGAAAAAGCCAGCTCCGTATCCTCTGGTGTTCATGCGCTTTCGGCCGGCTTGGGCGTACATCGACGGGATTCGCGAGTTTGGCCGGTTCTTTTGTCAAACCACGTTCGGCACTCAAGAACTCGCAGACCGAGCTTGTGTAGTGATCCAAGAGACGCTCGAGAATGCCGTGAAGTATTCGAGCAATTCGCCGGACAGTGAGCTCGAGCTATCGATCGAGAGCGATGGCGCGAACATCGAATTCTCGGTCTCGAGTCTGCCCGACGCATCGCACCTGAGTAGCTTGCGCGAGGAGCTGAGTGGGATTCAGACGCTCGATCCGGAGCAAGCGTACTTGGCCGCGTTCATCCGCGCCTCGAACGAACCGGAAGCATCGGCCCGCTTGGGCTTGGCACGAATTCGCTACGAGGGCGGAGTCGAATTGTCCATGAAAGAAGAGTCCGGCGGCCGGATCCGCATCACCGCGACAGGCAAGCTATGAGCCAGTTTTCCTCCGTTCAAGTTCCCAAAGCCGAGACCATTGCCATTCAGCTGACCGCACCGAATCAGGTCAAGCTGTCCGGCACCATCACCCAGAAAGATCCCGCCCAGGATTTGGCCGGCTTTTTCAAGGCGCTCCACACCGCCGCCCTGGCCGACAAGTTGAGCGAAGTGCGAGCAGACGTCTCGGGGCTGACATTCGTGAACTCGTCGGCAATCCGCTTGTTCGTGGATTGGGCGACTTGGGTGAAGAACGAGCGCGGGCAACGCTACACGTTGCGCTTCGTCACCAGTCGCAACGTCACCTGGCAAAAGACGAGCTTCATGGCATTGATGTCGTTGGCCAAGGAAGTGCTCGCCCTCGAGCATGTGACGTGAGCACGTACGATCGCAACCCCTCGACCCCGTCGTCCTCGTCTCGGCTAGCCGTCGCGGCGAGTTCGGGTGCGCCCTCCCGTCCCGGTGAAGGCGCGGTGCTCAGCGGGCGCACGTTACTTCGCGTCATTTGTACGGCCGGCTCGGGCGCGCTCGAGTACACGCATGCGTTCGTGACCGCGTACACGGCGGACCACCTGCGCGGTGCGGTCGCGCAACGGCTCAGTGTCGGCGCCTACGAGCTCTTGTCGAACGCGCTGAATTTCGGCTCGGTCTCGAGCGACATCGTAATCGAGCTGATCGAGTCGGAAAGCTTCGTGGGCGTGCGGGTCGCGAACGACGCGATCGCCGCGCGCATCTCCATGCTGACCGAGCATTTGCTCAAGCTCAAAACCAACGCCGAGCAAACCTTTTTGGAAGAGCTGCGCCGCTCGGTCACGGGCGGTATCCCTCGCCCGATGTTGGGTCTGGCGCGGGTTTCGCACGAGGTCGGTCTGACCCTGGATTTGCAAGTCCAAGATCGCAGAGTGTCCGTCACGGCACAGTGCCGGCGTTGAGCGGACGCTGCCGTGAGCCCGCCCCGACAACGCGCGGCGGGCCACGACTTGTACTGTTCTTTACTTGTTGAGCTCGATCGCGACCTGCAGCGCGACGTCCTCGCCCACGACTACGCCCCCGGCTTCGAGCGTCTTGTTCCACTTGAGCCCGAAGTCACCGCGCTTGATCTTGCCATCGAACTTGGCCCCGCGGACCTCCTTGCCCCACGGCGACTTGATCGGCTTGCTCAAGGCTCCGTCGAGCGTCACGCTCTTCGTGATGTCGCGAATCGTCAGATCGCCGGTCACCTTGAAGCCCTTGCCGCCACGAACGATTTTGGTCGAGTGAAACTTGATCTCCGGGTACTTCGCAGCGTCGAAGAAGTCCGGGCTCTTCAAGTGCGCGTCACGCTTCTCGTCGTCGGTATTGATCGAGTTGACCTTGATTGAAAGATCGACCGAGCTCTTGGTCAGATCGGCTTCGTCGAGAGTGACCTTGCCGCTGAAGTCCTTGAAGCGACCGTCGACACTACTCACGACCAAGTGCGAGATGTTGAAGCCGACATGCGAATGCGAGGTATCAATCGCCCATTCGGCGGAATCTGCGCTGGCGGCAGTGGCAACGAGCAGGGTGGCAAGTAAAGCGGGAATTGCGCGCATAGTGAAAATCTCCTTTAGATTCGAGAGTGTTGGCGAGCCTGGAGCCAAGCCTCGGAAACCGGAACCCCTCCCCGCGCACTGCCGTCGTTGCGCCGCTGCAAGCTCGGACATTGATTGGTCAGAAGCACTGAACAACCGTCTAGATTTCGGCGGTCGCCCGCGCTACTGCTCTGCCAGTGGAGACCGAGGCCAATGTCGAACTCGCGCAGCTGGATGCCGTCACTTGGCTGCGCGGCCTGCCGAGTGACTCGCTCGATTTGCTCGTCACCGATCCGCCCTACGAGTCGCTGGAGAAGCATCGCGCGGTTGGCACCACCACTCGCTTGAAAGTGAGCGCGGGCTCCAGCAATCCCTGGTTCACCGTGTTCCCCAACGCGCGCTTCCCCGAGCTGTTTAGCGAGGTGTATCGCGTACTCAAGCGCAATAGCCACTTCTACCTGATGTGTGATCAGGAGACAGCGTTCATCGTCAAGCCCATGGCCGAGAACGCCGGCTTCAAGTTCTGGAAGCCGCTGATTTGGGACAAGGCCAAAATCGGGATGGGCTACCATTACCGTGCGCGGTATGAGTTCATCTTGTTCTTCGAAAAGGGCAAACGAAAGCTCAACGATTTGGGGATTGCAGATGTGCTCACCGTGCCGCGCGTGCGCGGCGGCTACCCCGCCGAAAAGCCGTCCGCATTGAGTGAAACGCTGATTTTGCAGAGCAGCAGCGCGGGCGACATCGTGGCCGACCCGTTCATGGGTTCCGGTTCCGTGGGCGCCGCTGCCTTGAAGCTGTCGCGTCGTTTCCTGGGGAATGACGTATCGGACTCCGCGCTGGCCCACGCTCGTGCCCGCTTCGCGCAGCTGGGAGGCCAGGAGGACACTGTCCTTTCAAGCGCAGGTGCAGGGCCCGCGCAGCGCCGCCTGTCCCTGGTCTTGCCATGACCGGTAACGAATATGCGGATTTGATCGCCTCTTATTTGGTCAAAAACTTCTCTGCCCGCGGCGTCACCGTTTACCGCGAAGTCTCCCTGGGCAAGACGATCATAGGTAAAAATCGCCACGTGGATATCTTCGTGCTCCATGCGGAGTCGGATCACGCGCTGGCCATCGAGTGCAAGTATCAAGACAGCGCGGGCACGGTGGACGAAAAGATCCCGTACGCCATCCAAGACATGCAGGCGATGGGCATGTCGGTATGCCTGGCCTACGCGGGCAGCGGCTTCTCCGACGGTATTTTGCACATGCTCGCCGGCTGCCCCATCGCCGCCGCTTGCCTGCCGCCACCAACCCTCGAACCCACGCGCGAAACTCGCGAGCTCGACGTAGCCGTCGCCATGGCCTTCAAGTGGTGGGATCTAGCGGTCCAAAACAAAAAGCCGTTCACGCTTTCGTCACTCGCGCCCGTCACCGTGCACGCAACCCCTAGCGGCTCAGGCCCGAGCTCGCCGAAGTGAGCCCCTCGGTGCTCAGCGCACGAGCACCCGCGCGTACAAGAGCGCGAAGCGCACCTCGCCCAGGCTGAGCCCGGAGTGCTGCGCGATTTCTGGCAAGGTGGGCCGTCGGCCGCTGACCGCTGAGAAGGAGCGCACCGTCTTGAGCACCAGCGCCAGCGCAGCCGGCGGATTTCTGGGCTCAACCGCCACCGGGTGCCCGGCTACTTCCAGAGCGTCGAAGATGGCCTCGATCTCGGGCATGGTCACCGCGGCCGCACCGATCGCCTCGGCCAGCTCGTCGAGAGTAATGGGCGCGCCCGGCGCTTCGCTGGTTCTCCCGGTAAGCAACTTACCGACAATCTCAGACACGATAGACAACGTAGTTTCCATGATGGAGAAGACGCACATCGTACCCTTTCGGGTGGATTCCCGCGCGGACGAAACACCGAACACCAACGCGGACTCGGCGCGGCGTGCCGAAGCGCGCGTCCGATACTTGAGCCAACGGGCCGGCAACTTTCGCGCTAATATTTTTCGTTAGGCGTTAGCGATGATCAGCATCGCGCCGTCTTGGAGGAAAACATGTCTGAGTCGAGCGGTGCAGTGTCGGGTCCCTTCGTGTCGGGTTTGGGCAAAGGTCGCGAGGCGTTCCACGCCGAAGTGACCGAGTTCGCGTTGCGCGTAGGTGAGCGCACGCCGGAAGACTTCCTACGTCACTTCTCCTGCCGCGCGATCATGCGCTCGCTCGAAGCGCGACCCATGGAGCGCGCGCGCATCGTCAGTCAATCGACGGGTGTGCACGAGAAGGTCGCGCACAAAATGTCGCCCGACGCTTCCGGTGAGTCCTTGCAGATCGCCTTGGACGAAAACGTCACGACCGCCGCCGCGATCGTGAAGCTGTTTCAACCGGACGACAAGCAGCGCTACTTGGAACGCCACGCGCTCTGGGCGTTCGACATCGAAGGCCAACCGTGGAAGACCACACCCGCCACCAAGAGCACTCACGATCGCGCGAAATCGTACGTCGCTTACATCTTGGAGCGCGCGCTGAACAACCTCTTGGTCTCGCATGAAGAGGTGGTCCACGCGATCACGGTCACCAAGCTTGCGCAATGTCTGCCCAAAGAAAAGCTGGGCTCGATCATCGAGGCGAGCTTGAAGACCAAAGACAAGTTCACCGAAGAGGATCTACTCGGTGCCGTGCCGCCGCGAGACCTAGTCGAATACGTTGCCCTCGATTACTTGTGGGAAAAAGTCGTTACGCCGCTGATCGCCGAAGCGCACGACTATGCGCCGAAGCCCGTCGTGCTGCTGGCCGGAGCCAAGAGCACCGAGGTGAAGGCGCCGACCAGTGACGAGGCCGAGTGGGGGTCGCGTAACACCAACCCGCCCGCCAACCCGGCTGCCGCCAGCAGCAGTGACGAGGTGGTCAGTGAAGACGAGATCCTCGACAGCGAGCTGACCGAAGACGACCTGAGCTCGGGTACGCCAGCGGGCCTCAAGGTCGCTGCCGCCGATGGCAAGACGGCCAATACGCGTTGAGCTTACTTGTACGTGGCCAGGCCTGTGTAGTGCAGCACACGCACGCACAGGCCCGAGCCCTGCGAACCTTGGCAAGCGTCGTTGCCTTGAAACTTGGTCTCGCCATTGCGTAGAGAACGCATCACTTCGCGCGTGATGTCGTGACCGCCATCTTTGCAGCGTGAGTCGCCGCACGGCACCATGAACAGCGAGGGCGCGCTGGCCACGACGATGTGACGGATGTGGTTCTGCTCCGGTCGGCGCGAGGTCCCCTCGTGCTCTTCCAGCTCGAGCTTGAGCGTCAACAGCGTGGGCACTTCGGTAGCCAGACGCGGGGCCGCGTTCTCGAGTTCACGCCGAGCTTGCGCGCGTTCGGCGGCTTCCGTCTTCTTCTTATAATAATTCATCGAGCAACTCGGACCGTAGCGCGCCTCCGCAGACAATTGCCGAAAATAATCAGGGCTGTCAGACCTGGCCATGAATTGCCGCGGGAAACGCGGCACCAGCCCAGAAAGTCCTTTGCTGACAAGGTCTTGACACGGTTAAGGCGCGGCGGTGGCGACCGTTCAGGTGCATCAGAGTCAGACCGATGCTCCCGACCGACTGTTTGCACTGCCTTGCCATCGACTTCACGCACGCGCCCGCACCCGTGCGCGACGTGTTGGCGCAGTGGTCAGCGGCGTCGGACGAGCTCCGTGACCTACTATGTGAGGCGGGGCGCGCTTCCGCGCCGCTCCTAGTACTCTCCTCGCCGACCGCCCTCACCCTGATCTCCACCGGGCAAAGCCACGTACGCGCGTTCCGCCCCGTGCTGGCGCTGATCCGCGAGGGATTGCTCGGTATTGCGGGATGGCGCAGCCTGCCAGTTCAGATCGCGAGCGGCAGCGATGCCGGTCAGCAGTTGCTCAAGCGGAGCCTCCCCGAAGGGCGAATCGGGTCGCAAAGCGATGCTTTCGTGCGAAATTTGCGGGCCGCAGCCGATCTGTCGAGCGCCTGCGGGGCTCTCAGCAGCGAGCTCTCGGCCCTGGTGCGACTGCTCGAACGCGCGGCCAATCGGGTCCGGGAAGAGACCCGCTGGGGGCGCCCCGGCGCCAGCCGCGCCGAGGTCGAGCTCGAGTCCATGGTCGTCGACCGCATCGTCGAAGAAGAGCTCGTGGCTTGGCAATCCTCCTCACCGGGGCTTCGCTCGTCGCGACGGCCGGTGTCGGATGCCGACATCGGGCCGTTCGGCGCTGAAGAGCGGCACAGCGTGGTCCGCATTCGTTCGACGTCCGTGCTGAGCAAGCTGCGCACGGCCTGAGCAACGACGCGCTGGCCGGCTTGGCCCGCACATTTCGTCAGCCGGCGTTGAACGATCCCGTCGGGCCTGGGCACTGAGCAGCGAATCCAAGCCGAGCCCGAGTCGGGACTCGTTCGAGCCGATGGGCCGCGATTTTCGCGGCCATTTCTCACGAGCCCCTGCGGACGAGCGGCCGACTTCGAACGGGAGAAGAACGCCCTTGAGCCTTCGTGTATTGCGATTTGCCGTAGTGAGCTCGCTCGCGTTGTGTGCATCCCGCGCGCTTGCGCAGGAAGCGCCGACGACCGCGCCAGCCGAGAGCGCCGCAAATGTGACGCCGCCGCGACTGATTCGTGCCGAGCCAGCCGTCATGCCGGATTCCGAAGTGCTCACGGAAGCGGTGACCGTGACGCTCGCGCTGACCGTCGACGAGACCGGGCACGTGAGTGAATGCCAGGTCATTGACTCCGGAGGCGAGCGCTTCGACCAAAGCGCGCGCGCGGCGATCGAGCGATTCGAATTCGAACCCGCGCGGCGCGACGGCATCGCGATCGCCGCCAAGATTCGCTACCGCTACGTCTTTCCCGCGCAAGCGCCGCCCGCGCCGGAGCCTTCGCCGCCAGCAGTGCCTGCGCCGAACGCGGCGCCCGAAACACCGAAGACGAGCGCGGCCAGCACACCGGAAGAGTTCTCTGCCGTGGCCGTCGTGGAAGCGCCACCACGCGAGCCGACCCGGCGCAGTATTTCCGGCGAAGTGTTGGCGGAAATGCCCGGCACTCGCGGCGACGCGCTGCGCGCAATCGAGGTGCTACCGGGCGTAGGACATACCACGCTGAACAACGGCGATCCGATTCTGCGCGGCGCGGGCCAAGACGAGAGTCAGACGTACTTGAACGGCGTGCCTGTGCCGTTCTTGTATCACTTCGGCGGGCTGACCAGCTTCTTCAATTCTCGTTACATCGAGCGAGTCGATCTCTACCCCGGCAACTTCAGTAGCCGCTACGGACGAGTCTCCGGCGGGGTGATCGAAGTGCGCAGCAAAGATCCTCGAAGCGACGGCTTTCACGCCGGCTTCGATCTGAACTTGATCGATAGCTCGGCGTTCGTAAGCTCGAACGCGGGGCCCAAGGCGAGCTTTGCCGTGGCCGCGCGGCGCAGCAACATCGACCTGGTCTTCTCCAAGTTGGTGCCGAAGGATGCTTACTCCGTCCTGGCCGCGCCGGTGTACTACGACTATCAGGCGCTCGGCACGTACCACATCGATGCCCGGAACACGCTGCGTGTCATCGGCTACGGTTCGCGGGACTCGCTCTCGCTCTTGTTTTCCCATCCAAACGACGAAGATCCGTCGTTGACCGGGAAAATAGCAGGGACCATTGCCTTCCATCGCGTTCAGCTGGAGCTCGACAATCGCCTGGGAGACAGCGCTCGGCAAAACCTGAGCGTCACCGCGGGCTACCTGTCGGCGAGTCAGCAGATCGGACCGTTCGAGCAGGTCGTCTCGGGCACCGAGCTGCACGCCCGCGACGAATGGCGCGTGGAATTTTTTCCAGAGCTGAGCGCGACATTGGGCGTCGACTTTTACGGACAATTCTTGGGTGGTCGCTACCATGGCCCGGCCCCCGACCAATACGAAGGGAATCCGAGCGACGACAATTCGATCCTCACCCGACGCACCGTGTCGACGGTGATCCCCAGCTTCAACGTGATTCGCCCGGGCGCGTATCTCGAATTCGAACTTCGACCGACGCTTCGCTGGTTGCTCTTGCCCGGCCTCCGCGCAGACTACTACGGTGACGTCGATCACGCTTCGCTCGATCCACGTCTGGCGGCGCGCTACGAAGTCAGTCAGAGCCTCACGTTCAAGGCTGGTGTGGGCTACTACAGTCAAGCGCCGCAATACTGGCAGGCGTTGGCCGTCGTAGGCAATCCGCGACTCGAACCCTACCGCGCGCTGCAGACCAGCCTCGGTTTCGAAGCCCACGCAGGAAAAACGCTCAAATTCGGCGCGGAAGGCTTCTACAAGTGGCTCGACCATCGCATCGTGGGGACGCCCGGCGGCGTTCCGCCGCACTTCATCAACGATGGCGAAGGGCGCATTTACGGCGCCGAGTTTTCGACCGAGTTCCGCCCGAGCGAAAGCACCTTCGGCTATCTGGCGTACACCATTTCGCGGAGCGAGCGGAAGGACGGAGCTGGGCCGTACCGCTTGTTCGATCATGACCAGCCGCACATCCTGTCGCTCGCGCTCGGTCAGAACCTAGGTCGCGGCTGGAGCGTCGGCGGTCGATTTCGGCTGGTCAGCGGAGATCCGACCACCAGCGTCGTGGGCCGCGTGTTCGATGCGCGCAATGGCATCTACGTGCCCAAGTACGGCGCCGTGAACGACGAGCGTGATCCGGCGTTTCAGCAGCTCGATTTGCGCGTCGAAAAAAAGTGGACGATCGGCACGGGCGGTCTGTCCGTCTATTTGGACGTGCTCAACGTGTACAACGCGAAAAACGCGCAGGGCTATCGATACAGCTTCGATTTCTCGAAGAAAGAGCCAGTTTCCGGGCTCGGCGTGTTTCCCAATCTCGGTCTCAAAGGTGAGCTATGAGCGCGCGCACTTCGCTTTCTCTGTCCATTCCAATCTTGGCCGCCGCGCTCGCCTGCGCTGGCTGCGATGATTCACTGAAGAGTGTCTGGCTAATCGAAGAGACGCGCGTGCTCGGCGCGCGTCTGGAAGTCGAGGCCGATCCGACTCGCAGCTCCCCGAGCCCGGGCGAGCGCGCCAGTCTGCGCCTGTTCGTAGCCGCGCCCAACGCCGAGCCGCGCTTCTCGTACGAGCTATCGGTGTGTGCCGTCCACCTGGCCAACACTGGTTTTCCTCCGTGCGCCAGCGCTCCTTTCGGGACTGCCCTCGAAACCGAGCCGGGCAATAGCGCCGCCCGGCTCGACTTCCAAGTGCCGGGAGACATCGATCTCGAGCGCACTCCGCACGCCTTCGTGAGCGGCATGATTTGCCCGGATTCTAAGCTCAGTCTGGATACCGAAGGCGTTGCGACTTGCGGTGCGAACAACGGCACCGAGCTCGCCTTCGAGTTCGCCCTAGGCGGTCTCGAACCGAGCAACCGGAACCCGACCTTCGGCGCCGAAGCCTTCTCACTCGACGGCGAGCCATGGCCCGCAAGCACGGAGCTGGATTGCGACGCGGGCTCACTCCCGCAAGTGGCAGCAAGGAGCCGACATGTAATGAGGTTCGATCTGGCCGAATCGGACTTCGAACCGTTGACGGTGCAGACTTCGGTCGATCCAGACCGGGAGACCTTGCTCGTATCGCCGTTCTCCAGTGCCGGGAAGCTCGGCAACGGCTTCCTCGCGCTGAGCGCGGACACGCCATTGGACCAGCGCCAAGTGACCTGGGACGCGCCGGCATTTGCCGACGCAGTCCCCCACTTGGTGCGTTTCTACTTCGTCGTTCGCGATCCGCGCAGCGGCGAAGACTTTGCCCAGCGCGCGCTGTGCGTCGCGCCCCGAGGACCATGAACGCCTCGGTTTCATCGCAAAAAAACAGGAGGATATCGTGGATTTATTCGATCGCTTGTCGGGTTTGACGCAATTTGGATCGCTTTGGGTTTTGTGGCTCCTGGTCGGGCTCTCCGTGCTCGCGCTGACGGTGGCCATCGAGCGCGCGGTGCTTTTTTTTTCCTCGCGCGACGATGTGCTCGGCTTGCGGCGCGAGGTTCGTGGGCTACTGAGCGACGGAAACGTCGGGCTCGCGCGCAAGCGACTCGAACATTCGCCGAGCTTCGAGGCCCGAATCGCCGTCGCCGGGCTCGACTCTGAAAACGCGGCCAGCGCCGAGGAGCGCATCCGTAGCGAGCAGCAGGTCGCGCGCTTGAGCATGGAAAGGAATTTGGCTTTCTTGGGCACGCTCGGCAACAACGCGCCCTTCATCGGTCTCTTGGGGACGGTGATCGGCATCGTGCGCGCGTTCCGCGAGCTGTCCGAGTCCAAAGGACAAATGTCGGCCGCGCTGATGGCCGAGATTGGCGAGGCTCTGGTGGCAACTGCCGTCGGACTCTTGGTCGCGCTACCGGCAATCGCTCTGTTCAACCTGTTTCAGCGCTCGATCCGAGCTCGTTTGAGCCGTGCCGATGCGCTCTCCGGTGAAGTGCTGGCTCACCTCAAATCGGGCGCCGCTGGCGCTGCGGAGTGAACCGATGGCTGCCCAAACGAGCGACGCGGACGAGATGATCTCGGGCATCAACATTACCCCGCTGGTGGATGTCGTGCTGGTTTTGCTGGTGGTCTTGATGGTCACTTCTTCTTACTTGGCCTCGCAAGGGATCCCGGTCGATCTGCCCAAGGGCGCAACGGGCGAGAGTACGAGCAGCGTCCTCAGTGTATCGGTCATGCGCGATGGCGCGCTCTTCCTCGATGGTAAGCCGACGGCCGACCAGCAATTCCGTGCCCGAGTGCGGCGCGCTTACGCGACCGACCCCGCTCTGCGGGCCGTGATTGCAGCCGACGGCGGAGCCGCGCATCGCAGCGTGGTGCACGTGATCGATCTCCTGCGCCAAGAACGAGTCACCCGGTTCGCGCTCAATGTCGACCCCGAGACCATCACCCCCAACCCCTGAGCAGCGTATGATGTCGCGTGGGAAAATCAGCCTAGTTTTTGCCTTTTGCAGCAGTGTCGGCGCACACGGCATGGCCTACGCCTCGCTCTCCACGCCGCCGCGGAAGCCGTTCCGCCCGAGCGCGCCCAGTGAGATGAACTTCGAACTTCCGCCGCTGCCAACGGCGGCCGCCGAGCCCCAACTACAACCACCGACCCCGGCTCGGGACCCCGCGCCATCGCGCACCGTTCCCGCAACACGCACGCTCGCCCCAAGCGCGAAGCTCACGGCTGCAACGCCAGCTCGCCCAGCACCGGAACCACAACCAGCCAGGCCGGCGCTCGATCTGAGCGGTGTCACCCTGACCAACGACACGGGCACTGGCTTCGCCGTGCCCACTGGAGATGGCAGTGCGCTGCACGGTCCGATCGGGCTCGGTGCAAACCGAGACCGCCCCGTAGCCGCGTCCCCATCCGCGCCCGGCGCGCACCAACCTCCCGCACTGGTCGACGCCAGCGATCTGTCCGAGCATCCCAAGCCGCCGTTTGCTTTGGCCAGGCTGCTGCGCGAAAACTACCCCGAGGAGGCGCGTCAGCGGGGGCTGCGCGGAAGCGCCAGCTTGCGCGCACGCATCGCCGCGGACGGTGTGATTCGAGCCGCCCGCTTGCTGTCGGAGAGCTCGGCTGGCTTTGGCGCTGCCTGCCAGCGCACCGTGCTCGGCTCGCGCTGGTCCGCGCCGCGCGACAAAAACGGCCGCGCGGTGGCCACCGAAATCGTCTACACCTGCCACTTCGAGGTCGACCAATGAAGGTCCGTACGCTGGCCACGGCCCTGGTTTTCGCAGCGTTGAGCGCCGCGGCCCGCGCACGCGCGCAAACGGCGGCCGCGGCCACCACCGCCACGAGCACGGCCTTGCCCCTCCAGCTCGAGCTCGGAAGCTCCAAGCTCGATGCCGAGTCGGTGCGCAAGGCGGTCGAGCTCGAGCTGAAGCGACCGGTCGTACTGACGGCCACTGCCACCGACGCAGCAAGCCTGACCGTCATTGCCCACGCCAATCATACGGTGACGGTTTCGTACCGAACGAGCACCGGCCTGACTCGAACGCGTTCGATCGGCATTCCAGAGGAAGGCGCGCGCGGTGCCGAGGTGATCGCGCTGCTATCGGGCAACCTATCGCGCGACGAGGCGGCCGAGTTGCTCGCGGGTCTGGGCGTCAAGGAGAGTCGATCCACGGAGGCAACGCCGGAGAGCGCGCCAACACCGGTCGCACCAGCAGCTGCGCCAGCACTCGCCGCAGCGCCGACGCCCAGCCCGAGCGCCACGCGTCCGCCACCGTCGCCGGAGCACGCGCGGCCGAGCGCCCCACCTCCACTCCTTCAAACGCCATTCCCCGCCATCAACCTGTCTCTGGTCGCCCCTTTGGCCCTCTATCGCCCGAGCGAACGCCGAATTTTTGCCGGCGAACTCGGGCTTTTCTACAGCCACGTGGGTGAGCTGCACGGCGCCGGCCTGAACCTATTCGCGCTGCATACCGAGCGTGACGTACAGGGCATGAGCTACGCCACCTTGTACAACTACACGGGCGGCTCGGTGCGCGGCCTCAGCCTGTCCGCGATCGTCAACCGGCGGCAGCGGCTGCGTGGTGTCGAGGTCAGCGGCATCTTGAACCTGGCCTCGGGCGACGCGCAGGGGATCTCGGCAGCCGGCTTGGCCAACGTCGGTCGCGACTTCGACGGCGTGCAGGCCGCTGGGCTCTTCAACTGGGGGAGCGCAGTTCAAGGCCTGCAGGCGGCCACGCTGTTCAACCGGGCGGATGGCGTGCAAGGCTTACAGGCGGCCGCACTGTTCAATCGAGCGGATGACGTAGAAGGCCTGCAAGCGGCCGCATTGTTCAACCGAGCGCACGACGTCCAAGGCGTGCAAGCGTCGGCCATTTTCAATCGAGCGGGGGCGCTCACGGGGGTCCAGGCCGCCGGCGTGGTCAACGTCGCCCACTCGATATCCGGTCTGCAGCTCGGCGTGGTCAACGTAGCGGGTGATGTGCACGGGCTTCAACTGGGCGTCGTCAACGTGGCCAAGCACGTTGATGGCACATCCATCGGCTTGGTCAGCGTGGCCGACAACGCCCGAATCCAACCCGTGCTCTGGGCCAGCAGTTCGCTGCCGCTCAACGCGGCCGCCAAGTTCACGGTGGGCCCGATCTACACCCAAGCCGGCTTCGGTTACGCGCCCGGCAATCAGACCTACAGCTACGAACTGGGGTTGGGCGGGCACTTCCCGTTCGGTCGCTTTTTCCTGGAACCCGGTGTGCATTATTCGGAGCTGCGCGGCACCCAGCACCCGCTCGACCACGAGTTGATCGAGTACGGTCACTATCGAGTCGCGGTGGGTCTCGACCTGCAGCACGTTTCCCCGTTCGCCGGCGTCGGCATTTTGCAGCGCTTCGCGCACCGTGCGGACGCCCCCGCTTCGGTCCCAGTGACGGTAGAAGTGTTCGGCGGCGCGGCTTTCTTCTGAAGGTAATCAGGCGAAATGTTTAACATTTAGCGAAATCGACCGGGACCCGTGAACAATTGCGAGCCGGTCGGGCACGAAGTCCGCGAGCGCACACGAATTTGCTATGACCATCTTCGGGCTAGCCATGGTGACGGAGCAAGCGCTCGCAAACGATGCCGAGCTGGCGGACGAGTTCGTACTGCGTCTTTCGCGCGCCGAGCCGAGCGCGGTGGCCGAAGTGTATGACGCTCACCACGCCGCCGTGCGCGCCTTCGCCAAACGCCTGCTGGGTGACGCGGCCAGCGCCGAAGACTTGGTGCACGAGGTGTTCGTCTCGTTACCTCGAGCGGTACGTAAATTCCGCGGTGACTCGGCCCTGCGCACCTTCCTGATTTCGATTGCCGTCAATCACGCACGGCACCATGTGCGCGCGGCGCAGCGCCGGCGCCGCGCGATCAGCGCTTACGGTGACACGAAGCTCCATGAGTCGGTCGATCCGGAACACGAGGCACGCCGCAAGGAGCTCGCCGCATTGCTGACCCGCGCGCTCGATACGCTACCGATCGAGCAACGCGTGGCTTTCGTGCTGTGCGAAGTCGAAGAACGCAGCTCGCGAGAAGCCGCCGAAATCGTCGGCGCCCCCGAAGCGACGCTGCGCACACGCCTGTTCCATGCGAAGCGGAAGCTGCGTCTGGCGCTCGAAAGCGAGGGCGTCCGGTGAGCCGAGATCTTCTGTCCGAGGCCACCCGCGCCCTGCGCGAGGCCGAATCCGTGAGCGAATTCGAAGCGCGCGCGACGCGAGCGCGAGTGATGACCGGCCTGCACCAAACACGTGTCCGGCGCCGCACGCGCCTGGCTTTTTTGCTGCCGATTGCCGCGAGTTTCGTGGCGGTCAGCGCTTGGGGAGCGGCCAGCGGCAAGGCCCAGCTCGTGCTCGATCGACTCGAGCGCCTCGTCGGTGTGAAGGTCGAAACTCCGAGCACGGCCTCAGCGACTCCGAAGCGACTCGCAGCGCCGTCGGCGCTTCCGGTTGCTGCCCCCGAGCGAGCGGCGCGCGCGCTAACCCACGAACCCGAACCGCGGCCCGCCCCGCCTGTACCTGCTCACCTGGCAGCGCCCGCTCGCGCCACAGCTGGCCCCAGCGCCTCGGTGAAACGCGCCGAGCCGGCAGATCCGGCTCTTGCGCTGTATCGCGTCGCGCACACCGCCCATTTCGTCGATCACGATCCGCAGCGTGCGTTGGCCGCCTGGGATGCTTACCTGGGCGCCGCGCCAAACGGTGAATTTGCGCCTGAAGCCCGCTACAATCGCGCGCTCAGCTTGGTGCGCCTCGGACGCAATCAGGAGGCCAAGAGCGCCCTGGAGCCGTTCGCCAATGGCGCGTATGGGGGCTATCGTAAGGCCGAGGCCAGCGCGCTCCTGGAGCGCATCGCGCCGTAAAGCTTTCGCGCGGGCATTGAGCTCCGCCCAGCGAACTCGGGCTGTAGCGCCGAGTACGCGGGTGTCGGGAAGGGTCGCATGAGCTGCTCCGGTCAGCCTCAACTTCCCACGTGACGGATCCGTTTGGAGACTCGATGCTCACTTTCGGAGTTTGGGGTTGTGCGTGAAGGCGCGCTCGAGTTTCCGCGCGCTCGTTTTCTCGTGCAGCGTCCTCGTTCCCAGCATCGGCGCGGCGCTCGAGCCTCCCTCAGACGCGCGTGGTCCGGCTCCAAGCGCGCCCCCGGCACCCACACGGAGCGAGCCTTACGGCCCGACGGCCGCGGTGGCAGCCCAGAGCAGCGCGGCGCTGGAGCTACCGAGCTCGGACAGCTTCTCGAACGAAACCGAGCCGGAGGCCGAGCAACAGCGGCGCATCGACCTGTATGGCTTCGCCGATCTGACTTACACGCGGCTGTTGATTCCTGAGTCCAATCCCTGGAATCGCATCTATTACCCGACGAACTCCTTCGCGGTCGGCAACTTCAATTTGTACCTGAGCTCCAACCTAGGCGACAACTGGCGCGCGCTCGGCGAAGTGCGCTTCATGTACCTGCCGAACGGCGCCACCACCACCAACACCGCGAGCGGCGAAATCACGCGCACCGATACGACGGTGCTGGACTACGCCGGTTTCGAGCAGCCCATACATTGGGGAGCAATTCGCATCGAACGCGTGTGGGTCGAACACGAATTCAGCACGCTCTTCAAGCTACAGGTCGGTGCGTTCCTCACGCCCTACGGTATTTGGAACGTCGATCACGGCTCTCCCGCGATCGTGGGGATCCGAGCGCCACTTGCCGTCGTGAGTGAGCTATTCCCCGCGCACCAAACCGGCCTCCAGCTTTATGGCAATACGTTCTTCGATCCGTTCGAAGTGGGTTATCACGTAACGCTTTCGAATGGTCGGGGCCCGGTCGAGTACCAAGACTTCGACGACGACAAGGCCCTCGGTGGGCGCCTGTATCTGAAGACCGACGCGGTCGGCTCATTGACCGTGGGCGCTTCGGCCTATCGCGGCGGCTACTACGATCGCTCGGCCAAGTACGTGGTTCAGCAAAACGGGAGCGTGGACCAGGAGTACACCACGAAGTCCAAGTATCGAGAATTCTCGTTCGGTACCGACATCAAGTGGCAGTGGAAGCGCTTGCTGGTGCAGGGCGAATTCATCATGAACGAGGCATCGTTCGAAGACGGTGGTCGCCCGCGAGTGGACGCCCTGAAGCCGCCGCAGGGGTTTCAGCCGGACTACCGGCGCTGGGGTGCCTACGGCTTGATCGGATACCGCACGCACATCCTGCAAACCATGCCGTACGCCATCGTTCAATACGTCTACGCACCGAACGATCCGGTCATGCCACCGGTGCTCGGCGGACAATTGGGATTGAATATTCGACCGACTCCGGCAGTCGTACTGAAACTGGAACTCTCGCTCACGCATTTCAGCGGCCCTGGTAGCACCGGGCTAGGGAATTTCCCGCTCAGGTTCCTAGCCACCCAGGTCGCGTGGGCATTTTGAAATGAACCGCACTGGCCTCCCGCGAATTGCCCACGGACTCGGAGTGTGGCTTGCGCTGAGCGCGTGTTGCGCACTGCTGTGCCTGTTGCCCAGCGCTGAACGCAGCGCGCGTGCTGCCAATCGAAACGTTCTGGCGGTAGTCGTTGCACGGGGCTCCTCCGTCCAAAATCTGAGCCTCTCGGCGCTGAAGCGCATCTTCCTCAACGAGGGTGATACGGACCCAACCGATCAACGCTACGTGCCATTCAATCACCCTCCGCGCACCACGGACCGAGTGGCATTCGACAAACTCCTGCTCGGCATGTCCGCGGACGAAGTCAGTCAATTCTGGATCGAGCGGAAGATCCGCGGCCTGCCGGGGCCGCCGCGCTCGGTCGACTCGCTCTCGCTGCTACTTCGCTTGATCGCGCACCTGCCGGGCGCCATCGGTTACGCCCGGCCTGCCCAACTCACGGGTGAAGTCCGCGCGATTCGCGTCAACGGCAAGCTTCCGAACGACGCCGCATACCCGCTGGCATTCAGCGAATGAGCCGCTAGAGCAGCGACTCACGCGCCCGTCAGCTTACTTCGCGAAATAGGTCGTCGCGCGCTTCTGGCCCTTGGTCGATAGCTTCTTTTCGCTGATCAGCTTTTTAGCGGGCAAATTCAGCTCTTTGGTGCTGATATCCAAGCCCTGCGCGATTTGCTCGATGCGCTGACCGGGGTTCTTCGCGATGTAGCCATGTAGCTTCTTGATCAGTTGCTCGAGCTCCTCTGGAGTGCGCTTCGCGCCCTTCTTGCGATTCTGGGAGAGCGATACGAACGAAGGCGCGGCAGCACGCGCACCGCGCGCGCCACGACCACGACCAGGAATGGTGCTGGCTTCGGCCAAAGCCTGTTCGACAGATTCCAAGGCTGCTTCTTGAATCAAGCTCGAGAGGTCGTTCACGAACGCATCGAGCGCAGCTCGAATCGTGTCACTGATATTCGCCATGATGGCGTTCGTAGGCGATGAGGGCCGAGAATGTCAATCACTGAAGCTCGCCAATTGCCGCTCGGGATGGACGGCGAGGCATTCTGTCACAGCATTCACCAGCAGCAGCGTTCCGCCGCCGCTCACATCGCCCTCACCCTCGAGAGTGGAGCGGATTTTGTGCCTGCGCTTTTTTGGCAAAGAGCGGACACTTGCCGCAATGAGCAGCAGTCAGACCACTGGCAAGCGTCGCGAACGAAAGTTGATTGGCTGCCGTTGCCGGTCGACCACGCTGCCGTGAACCCCCGAAATTTCAGGGCGTTCGTGCTCAGGCGCCCGCTGTCCGGGAGCGTCCCACGTGGCGTAGTCATCCGGTAACGGACCAGGCAAGGCGGGTTGCGCGGTGCGTTCGAAGAGTTGAAAGTCGTGCTTGCCGACCAAGTGCAGGGGCAAGCCGCGCTTTGGACCTTCGGCCTTGAACCAAGCTCGAGCGGCCTGCACATTTTCAATTAGAACGAGGTGTTGCGGGTCGAGGCGAGCAGCCGCAAGAAAGTGATCTTGCATGCCGTTCAGGTCGCCTTTCAGAAATGCAATACAAGCGAGGTAATTGAGCGCCAATCCCGGCACGGGCGTGCCGAGTGATAGGGCTCGACGCACGTGAGTCTCGGCGAGCTCCAGCTGATTCGCACGAAAATAAGCCCCCGCCAGGTCCATGTGCGCGGCATGGTAATCGCCGAGGTAGGCCAAGATGGCTTGGTACTCGGGGATCCCCTCACGGTAATAGTCTTGAAGCCCTTTGTTTTGCTCGAACCACGAGTTCAAGAGCTGCGTGACGTCCTCGGTGGCGTCGAATGGGACCTTGAATTCCTGAAAATCCCCGCTGAAATACACTTCCCGATCGAGCCAGCGCTCCCGCTCTGCTTGTTGGAAGTCCTCGGTACCTGGATAGATGGTGAGGCAAGAAAAAATGTATTGGTGGGGTTTGACGCGCGTCAAAAAGTCCAGGGTCTCCTGGAACGTTTCCGCGGTTTCACCGCGGTTACCAAGCATCATGTAGAAGCGCACTTGAATGCCAACCCGTTTGGCCATGGCCGCGGCGGCTTCGATCTTCTGAATCGTGATGCGCTTGTTGATCTTGTCCAAGATGGTGGGCGAGCCAGTCTCGACCCCCAAACTCAGGCGCTGACAGCCGGCTAGCCGCATTTCGCGCAGCAATTCGTCGCTCAGGACATCGACACGCGTGTCGCAACTCCATAGGAATTGTAATTTACGTTCGCGGATCCCCTGGCATAGCTCGAGTACTCGCTTTTTATTGGTGGTGAAGGTGTCGTCTTTGATTTGCACCATCTTGACGCTCAGGCGACAGACGGCTTTCTCCAGCGCATCCAGCACGTAAGGCACGGACTGACCGCGAAAACCGCGACCCCAGGTGGTCTCGGCACCGCAGAAGGTGCACTGCCAGGGACAACCCCGTGAAGTCATCACGATGTGTGTGTCGAAATATTCGTGCGGCGAGGCCAGCGTGTCGAGGTCGTGAATCGAGCCCCGGCCGGGGGCGGCCTGTACTCCGGCGTCTGTCCGATAGAGCGTCCCGTGAATGCCTTGCACGCTTTCACCGTGGGCTAGGCGCGCGACGAGTTCCATGAACGTCTCTTCGCTCTCGCCGAGCGAAACGGTATCGATCGCTGGATAGTGCTCGAGCATCTCGCGGCCCAGGGGCGTCGCGTGTGGGCCGCCGATCAACACGTGCGAACTCGGATGGTGGCGCTTGATGGCATCCGCGACGAGCGCGACACCGCGACGATTGGACGTCCAGCACGACATGCCGAACAGCTCGGCGTCGAGGGCTGCGATCACTTCCTCGACTTGCTTCCAGGTAAAGCCGGACAGATTCAGAACCTTGACCTGATGGCCCGCGCGCAATGCCTGCGCACCGAGCGAGAACAACCCATAGGGGGTCTGAAAAAAATCCGCATCGAGATCGCCCGCGCGATAGTCCGCTGGGGGACCGCTCCCAGTCGTGTCGGGCGCCTCACCGGGAGCTGGAATTTTCCAGGGAGGCGGATAGATCAACGCGATGCGCACGAGCCAAGTTCAGCATGCGATCACGAGCTGCACAAGTTTCGACGGCGGGGTGGGCTACGGGCCGGTGATAACGGCTTCCGCAAACCCTTCACCCGGAGCCGAGCGCGATGTCCGCCTTGGGGCACACCGAGCCGAGTTGAGGTAAGCCAGGCAAAGGCGCGGAAAATAATCGGTTGAGCGCATCGTTGATCGCATCCGGTTTGGGGCGCAGCACGGCCCGACCGCCGCTGGCTTGCATCGCGCTCACTTGCTCGACACCCAAAACCAACCCGTGCAAGTGCGTCGGTGCAACGCGGAGCAGACGCTGAGCCAGCATCAGCACCTCGCCTCGGCTCAGATCGGTCTCGATCGAGTCTTCGAACGAGCCGAACAAGGTGGGCAGTCGCACGAGCGAGCCGCGCTTCGAGAGCTCGCGACGCATTCCGACCAAGATGGCTTGCTGGCGACGCGCACGGCTGAAGTCGGAGCGACCGTGACGAGAGCGGGCGTACATCGCGGCGGTCACGCCGTCCAGGCGAGCTGCACCGGCGGGCAAGTCGAGCTTACGGTAGCCCGACGGGTCACGCGGATCGAGGAAGCGATCCACGATCGCACAGGGCACGTCCACGGTGACGCCGCCCAAGGCATCGACGGCCCGCTCGAATACGCCGATGTCGATGGCGACGCTGTGGCTAATCGGCAACCCGAGCGTGTTCTCCACGACACGCGCGAGCAGCGCCAACGGATCTTCACCCGAGCGTCGAGCGACGTTCATCACGGTATTGATGCGGTCCTCGGCGTGTCCTGGGATCTCTACCCAAAGGTCACGCGGAATACTCACCAAACCGAGCGCATCGTTGGGCTCGTCGAACACGGCCACGAGGATCGAGTCCGAGAGCCCCGCTCCGCCTCCGAATGGCCGCCGGTCGAGGCCAATCAGCAGATAATTGTCGGTGTATTCGAAGGGCGGCGTACTCACACGAACGGCCACGACCGGCGCAGGGCTGACGCCGGCATCCACTACGGCGAAAGCGGAGCTGACCGCTGAAACCGTTGGCGGGGGCGCCGCGACTGCGAACTTGGCGCGAACGCTGAGCGCAACCGGCGCGAGCAAAGGCCGGCGGTAAGGCCGGGCGGAAAGGAAGTGCAGCGCCCACGCCGCCGCCAGGGCGAGCGCGACCACGCCAAAGCCGATTGCCCAGCGACGAACGATTGCCATACTGCGGGCCACTGCAATCGGCAGGCCAGCGCGCGCGGTGTACACTGAGCAGACCCAATGCTCGCGACGGCCGCTCCAGAGAAGCTCGGACCACTTCGTGCATTCGTGGCAACGGTCGGCGCCTCATTCATCTATTCGCTGATCCGAATTTTCGGACGCACCGTCCAGCCGAGTGATGTGGCTTGGTTGTGTGGACCAATCGGCGGCGACTACATTGGAGACAAACCTTACGAAGAATGCGCCAAGCGAGAAAATCTGACGCTGGAACGTCGCGCTCTCGCAGGCGGGCTGATCGCCGATTTCGATTCACTCGCAAGTGACCAATTCGATGTTACTCGCGTGCATCCGCGCGTGCGTCATTTTTACGAACATACGGCGCGCTATCGTATGGACGTTTGGGCCGCGGCCGCTTTTCCGGCAAATATCGCGCTTTGGCTATTGGTTACCACCATCAGCCGCAAGGTGAATCAGCTCAACTTCCCGCTGCGCGTGCTGGAGTCGGCCAAGGGCATGGATAGCGAAATCGTGCTGCTCAGAGACCAACTCGGCGGCGTGCGCTATGCCGGTTGGTACCGTCGGCTCGTCGACACGGGGCGCGTGATTTATACTGGTTTTTATCTGGTCGATCGCACGCCGAGCGACGATCGCCCTGCCGTCAAAGTCGTCTTCCCGATGCCGCACGGCAACGCCACGGTGATCTTGCGTCCTCGACTGAACGCGGCGGGCGAATTCGAGCTGAGCTCCGACGGCCACGCCTTCGGCGACGTCGGCTTCTATCGGATCGACGAGCAGGCTGACGGAAGCTTACGCGTTTGGCACATTCGCACACTAAAAGAGCATTTCCGGGTATACGTGGACGCGGCGGGCACACTGCGCTGTGACCACGAAGTGCGCTTCTTGGGCATGCGCGTGCTGCACCTGCACTACCGCATCGAAGCGATCACGAGCTAAGAGCCAGTCCTAGAACCCCGGACCGAGCCCGCCAAGGAGACGCGAGCAAGCCAAGGCGCGCCGACGAGGCGTACCTGGAAGGTACGTTGAGGAGGCGCAACGCAGGATTGCGAAGCGTATCCGCAGGCGGGCGACAGGAGGGGTTTTAGGACTTGCTCCAAGGGACGTGCGGCTCAAAACCGAGCGGCTTTGAGCATGTCGAAGAGCAGTTTGGCAACCACGGCCAGTACCACCACCGTCACGACGACCTGCACGAAGCGATCGCCTTGACGGAGCGCCAAGCGTGCTCCGAGCCGCGCACCGACTACGTTCGCTGCCGCCATCGGCATCGCCAGCTGCCACCAGATCGCTCCTCGCCAAGCGAACAGCAGAAACGCCGCCAAATTCGAGCCCAGGTTGACGACCTTGGCGTTGCCCGAAGCGAACAGCGGGGGATCTCCGAACAGCGTGACGAACGAAACGATCAACAGCGAGCCGACGCCCGGTCCGAAAAATCCATCGTAGGTTCCGAGTGTCAACGCCACCAGGGCCAGCGTCAGCCGAGGATGCACGAGCGGCTTCTCGCGCACCCGAATGCGCGAGCGCAATAGCATGAAGCCGAGCGCAAACAACAACAGCACCACAATCACCGGGCGCAGCGGCTCGGGACGCATGGCCAGCAGCAGACGAGCTCCCAGCAAGGAGCCCAGAAATCCGCAGGCAAAGCCCAGCGGGGCTCGTTCACGGTCGAGCCCCGCGCGCCGGAAAAAGGTGACGAAGGACGCAAGCGCACCCGGCGCGGCTTGGCCTTTGTTCGTGGCCAGCGCGAGGCCCGGCGGCAGCCCCGCCGCCAGCAGCGCAGGCACCGTGAACAGCCCGCCCCCGCCTGCGACCGCGTCGACCAAGCCCGCTACGAAAGCCGTGCCAGAGAGCAGGGCGAGCAGCGCGGCCGAGGGCGTGCTCACACGACGTCGCTACGCAACGAATGGCGCAGCCCGCGATTGGCCATCACGGCCAGCATCACCACCACGATCAGCGCCGAGCTCAAAATGTACGGATATTCCGGGCGAAATTCGTACAACCCAGTGCCCGCGAGCGGACCCAGCATGCGCCCGAAACCGAGCGCCGAGCTGTTGAGGCCGGCGACCACGCCTTGATCATCCTCACTGACTCCGAGCGACATGCCCGCTGTCACACCGGGCACGGCAAGGCTCTGCCCGAAGGCCTGCGCGGCGAGCGCCAGCGTCAGCAGGCCAAAGCGATGTGCGAACACGAGCAGCACGTAGCCCAGGAGCGCAACGGGCAAGCCGATTGCCATCAACCGCAACGGGGACCACTTGTAGCGTCGCACCAGGAAACCCTGGGTGAAGACCGCGACCAAGCCGTATACGCCGAGCGCCATGCCGACCGTGCGCGGCGTCGCGTGATTCGAGAGCTTCAGCCGATCTTGGTAGTAGAAGCTAACCGTTTGCTCCATGGCCACGGAAGCCAAACTGAGCGTGAAACCGACCGCCAGTAGCGGCCAGACCAAACGCGCGACGTGCGCGGTGGGCTTGGGCGGCTCAGCGCCTGCGAGCCGTTTCGATTCCGGCAGGAAGAACCAGACGAAAGCAAAGTTGAGGAAGGCGACCGAGGCAGAGAAATAAACCGCGGCGAGCAGGCTGATCAGCGAAAACGCCGCGCCGATCAGCGGTCCGAAAATCACGCCCAGGCCGAAGGCAGCGCCGATCATCGCCATGCCAGCCGTGCGGTCGCTCCGCCCCGTCAGATCGGCCATGTATGCCTGAGCCGTCGGTAGCGTGGCCGACGAAAACGCGCCGCCCAGCAAACGCGCCGCGAGCAACGCGCCGAACAGAACCGGCGTGGGCCAGTGCGCGCGCCCGCCCCAATCCGCCAACAGCGCGAAGCCGAGGAAGCTCACGCCGAAGCCGAGTACGCCCGTCAGCAGCACACGTTTGCGCCCGACGCGTTCGCTCAAGCGTCCCCAGGAAGGACTGACCAGAACCTGCATCAGCGCGTAGCTGGCAGACAGTGAGCCGACCTGGAGCTCGCTCAACCCGAGCTCGCGCCCGAGTGGCGCAAGGATCGGAAATAAGACGCTCAGCCCCAAGATGCTGTTGAAGAGCGTGATGAAGAGTAGGCCCCGGGGGGACATCGCGATGGCCGGCGTAACTGAGTTACGAGATCTTTGACACAAGAAAGCTGCTACTGGACAAAAGTCTAGCTAAGGCCTAACAAACCCTGGCGATGTCCCAGCCCGAGTCCGAGCCCAACGCGACGCCCTTCGACCCAATCCCTCTACTAGCGGCCGAGCTCAACTTGCCGCGCGCTTCGGTAAGCGCAGTCGTCCAACTGCTGTCGGAGAGCGCGACGGTGCCGTTCATTGCCCGGTACCGCAAAGAGGCGACAGGCGGTCTGGATGAAGTGCAAATCCGGAATATCGAGGAACGGCGCACTTATCTCGTGGAGATGGACGCACGGCGCAAATCGATCCTGAGCGAGATCAAGAGCCAGGGCAAGCTCACGCCGGAGCTCGAACGGCAGCTGATCAACGCCGCCACCAAGGCCGAGCTCGAAGATCTGTATCTGCCGTTCAAGCCCAAGCGGCGCACGCGCGCGACGATCGCCAAGGAGCGTGGGCTAGAACCGCTCGCCAATCTGATTTGGGCTCAGGGGCGAGACGGCTCGCCCAGCGTCAGCGCGCAAAGTTTCGTCAACCCGGAGAAGGAAGTGGCAGACGTGAGCGCAGCCCTGGCCGGCGCGCGAGATATCTGCGCCGAGCGCATCGCCGAAGATCCGGAAGTGCGCAAGCACACTCGTGAAGCGTACGTGCGTGATGGCTCGATCCGCGTCTCCAAGACCAAAGATTTCGAGGACAAGACCACCAAGTTCGACAGCTACGCCTCTTTCGAGGAGCCGATCGCCAAGATCCCTTCGCACCGCTATTTGGCGATTCGCCGCGGTGAAACCGAAGGCGTTCTGCGCGCGGGCTTGGACGTGGATCAGAGCCACGTGGTGCCGTTCATTCAAAAGCACGTGAAGCTCGATAGCGCATCGCCTTGGGCCGCGGAACTTTCGAGCGCAATCAAAGACGGCGTCGAGCGTTTGTTGCTGCATTCCGTGCAGGTGGACGTGCGAGTCGAGCTGAAAATGCAGGCCGACAAAGGCGCGATCGACGTGTTCGCACAGAATCTGCGCGAGCTGCTGCTGTCCGCACCTTTTGGCACCAAGACGGTGCTCGGCATCGATCCGGGTCAGCGCACTGGCTGTAAATGCGCAGTCGTCGATGAAACCGGGAAGTTGCTCGAGCACGAGACCATCTACCTCGTGCAGGGTGATGCGGCGCTCGAGCGCGCTCGCCAATCGCTGCGAGCGATCTGCAAGAAGTATCCAATCGTCGCCGTCGCGGTCGGCAACGGCACGCATGGCCGTGAAACGGAAGCTTTCGTGCGTGAGCTCCTGAAAGAAGAAGGGCTGACGAAGAGCCCTACGCCGCTGTGTGTGCCCGTCAGCGAGGCGGGCGCCAGCATCTACTCGGCGAGCGATGTTGCGCGCGAAGAGTTTCCGGACCTCGACCTGACCGTGCGTGGCGCGATCAGCATCGCGCGCCGCTTGCAAGATCCGCTCGCCGAGCTGGTCAAGGTCGACCCCAAGAGCATTGGCGTCGGACAATACCAGCACGATGTGTTTCAGCCATTTTTGGCCAAAAAGCTGGACGAGGTGGTGGAGAGCTGCGTGAACAGCGTGGGGGTAGAGGTGAATCTCGCCAGCGCACCACTGCTCTCCCGGGTCGCCGGAATCGGCCCCACTCTGGCCAAGAAGATCGTCGCCCATCGCAACGAAAAGGGCGCCTTCACCAGTCGGAGCAAGCTGCTCGAAGTGCCTGGCTTCGGTCCGCGCACCTTCGAACAGGCCGCGGGCTTCTTGCGCGTGCGCGGTGGCGAGCACCCCCTGGACTCGAGCGCGGTACATCCAGAGCGTTACGCGTTGGTCGAGAAAATGGCCGCCGATTTGGGCGTACCCGTAGTCTCGCTGATTGGCAATCGCGAGCTCCTCGAACGCCTGGATCCCAAGCGCTACCAGGCGGGGGACGTCGGCTCGTTCACGCTGAACGACATCCTGAGCGAACTCAAGAAGCCCGGGCGCGATCCGCGCGCCACGTTCGAACCGCCCAAGTTCCGGGACGACGTGCGCACGATGGAAGATCTGAAGACCGAGATGATCCTGGAAGGCGTCGTCACCAACGTGACCGCGTTCGGAGCCTTCGTGGACATCGGCGTGCATCAAGACGGGCTGGTCCACGTCTCGCAACTCTCCGACCGCTTCGTCAAAGATCCGAACGAGGTCGTGAAAGTGGGCGACAAGCTCAGCGTGCGCGTATTGGAGGTCGACCTGGTGCGCAAGCGCATCGCGCTCAGCGCCAAGCGCGGCAGCGACTCGCAGGTGGGCGGAGCCAGCGGCGCTCGCCCGGCCGAACAAAACCGCGACCGGCGGCCGCCCAATCAAGGGCGCCCGCAAGGCAGCGGCAAACCAGCCGGCGGAGGCGGCAAGCCGCTACCCGCGGCCCAGGGCTTCACGAACAACCCGTTCGCGGCTCACTTTCGCAAGTGAGCGAGCGAAGCGCACCCGCTACGCCCGGCTGATTCGCCGCGCGGTGGCCCAAGCAAGCAGCCAGGCGAGACCCAAGCTGGCGTGGCCGAGCAACACGTGCACGGGATTGCCATTGCCGCAATGGAGCTCGAGCAGCAGGTTGGCGGATAAACCGAGTGCCGCCGCGCATAGGCACACCGTGCGGATCGAAGGCCGCTCGTCGCGATCCAAAGCCCACAACAAGCCCGCGATCGGCAGCGTGAACAGAGCGCCGTAGCCGAAGCAGCCGAGCGCGCCCTCCGCCCCCGCTTGGCGACTGACCTCGGTGGCGGGCGCGAACGCGGCCAGGATCGGCACCGCCAAGCCGAAGACGAGTAGCCCCGCGTAGTCGCGAACGGCGTTGGGCCGGGGCGACTCGGACAGCTCATGGCCAAAGGCCAGCACGATGGCCAGCAGGTACACGCAAAGCAGGAGGCCCACCCGCGGCAGCGGATACTGCGAGAAGTCCGCACGGTGTCGAAGTACGCCACCGACAACGACCAATAGCAGCAATAGCAGCACTGCGGCCGCGAAGCGCACTCGTGTTGGGCGCGAGCGCAACCAAGCACGGAAGCCTACTTCATGCTCCAGCTTCTGTTCGATTTGGCCAAAGAAGTCTGGCTCGAGGGCGAGTACTTCCGCGGCCTGCGCGGCCAGGCGTTGGCCGAGCGCGGCACCGTGCGCATACAGCGCGCGGCACTGTGCGCAGCTCGCTAGATGTTCCTTGACCTGCTCTTCCGGCAGCGGCTCGCCGCTGATGAATGCATCGCGAATTTGCGAGCAGTCCATCACTTGCTCTCCGCCACGCTCGGCTTGCCTTCATGCATGGCTTCGGGATCGGGACTACCCTCACCGAGCCGCGCACGCAACGCCACGTAGCCGCGATGCGCGCGGACCTTGACGGCCGCCACGGTCGAACCCACGGCCTCCGCCACTTCCGGAAAGCTCAAGCCGCCGAACCAATGTAGCTCGATCACCTCTCGGTGTTCGGCGGGTAGTGCCTGGAGTGCGCGCGCCATTTCGCGCGCCGCGTCCGAGCGCTCCTGGCCTCGCGGCCCCTCGAACGGCTCGGGCACGCGGTCGTCGTCGAGCGACGTCTCGTGCCGGCGTTTGTTGCGCCGGAAGTACTCGCGCTTGAGGTTCAGCGCGATCGTGAAAATCCACGGTTTTAGCTTGCGCCCGGGCTCGAAGTCCAGGCGGCTCCGATGCAAATGCAGAAATGTCTGCTGAACCAAATCATTGGCCTCCTCGAGGCTGCGCAGATCGCGAGCCATGGCGCGCTGCAAAAGAGGGCTGTAGCGCCGAAATAGTTCACGAAAAGCTGCCTTATCGCCGGCAATATAGGCCGCCATGAGCTGCTCGTCGCTGGGCACGGGCGCGCAGATTGCCAGCATTGCCCTCGGCAACGCAAACGCTAACGATTTCCCGCGCGTTGGCTATACTCGGAGCGCGGCGAGCAAACCCACGGAGAATCGATTTGGACCTGAGCAGAGGAACTAGCATCGCCCTCACCGTGTCGGCGCTGCTCGCGGCCAGCGGCTGCGGTAGCGGCGTCGACGAAGCGGCGAGCAGCACCGCTTCGCCGATCAAGTGCGAGGGCGGGAATGCTTGCCGTGGCCTTTCCGAATGCGCCACCCAAGACGGCAAGAGCAGCTGCGTCGGTGAGAACGCCTGCAAGGGGACGGGCTACGTCTACACCCAAACGCAGGCCCAGTGCACCGCATTGCAGCTCCGCAACAAACCCTGAGCGAGCAAGCTCGTGCGCACCCGGCGACCGCTCCTGCGCGCGTCGGATTCGGGCTGCGAGCTCCCCACTATGACGCGATACTGAGCCACGGGCTGCGCTGCGATTTTGCGGAAGCGATCAGCGAAAATTTTCTGAGCCGCGGCGGACGTGCTTTTAGCGTGCTGGAGCGAGTGCGTTCGGATATGCCGCTCGCTTTGCACGGCGTATCGCTCTCGATCGGAGGCATGGATCCATTATCGGAACCTTACCTCACCGAGCTCGCCGGCCTCGCTACGCGCATCGAGGCTTTCAGTGTCTCGGATCACCTGTGTTTTGGGACCTTCGGCGGACACTACGCCCACGATCTGTGGCCGCTGCCCTACACCGAAGAAGCCCTTCGGCACGTGGTGCAGCGTGTACGAACGGTGCAAGATCGGCTGGGGCGGCGGCTCTTGCTCGAAAACGTCTCCAGCTACGTGGAGTACCGCGACAGCACGCTCCCCGAGTGGGAGTTCTTGAGCGAAGTCGTCACGCGTGCAGACGCGGGGCTCTTGCTCGATCTGAACAATCTGTACGTGAACGCGAAAAACCACGGATTTTCCTGGCTCACCTACCTGCATGCATTGCCGAAGGATCGCGTCCAGCAAATCCACTTGGCCGGCCACAGCGACGCGGGTGGATACTTGTTCGACGACCATGGCTCGCCGGTCTCGGCCGAGGTTTGGCAACTATACGAAGAATCACTTTCGCTGTTCGGCGCGCTACCGACCATCATCGAATGGGACGAGCGGCTGCCGGAAGTCTCCGTGCTCGAAGCCGAGGCGGATCGAGCGCGTGTGCTCGCGAATGACCGCCTTGCGCGGGAACGTCAGATTCAGCCATGAACCTCGCCGAACTCCAACGCTACTTCGCTCGCGCGGCGACCTCGGGCCGCGGCCCGCTTCCGGAGCTCGATCGAGTATTTCTGGGTAACGAGCGGTTGTCGGCCGAAGACCGCTTGGCCATTTACAATCGCGGCTATTTCTATCGCTTGCTCGAAGCTTTGGCGTCGGTATTCAGCCAGACCAAGCGCGTCTTGGGCGAGTCCGACTTCGAGCGTTTGGGACTCGCCTACGTGGCCCAGCATCCCTCCGAACACCCTGCCGTCGAACGCGTCGGGCGCTCTTTCTCCGCATACCTGCGTCGTGTTGCCGCCCCGCCCCTCGTCGTCGATTTGGCTCGGCTCGAGTGGGCGAGGTTGTGTGCGCTGGTTGCCCCCAATCCTGCCAGCGTGGCGACCGCGAGCGGCATCGATGCAGAGCGGTTTCCTCGAGCGCGCCTCCGCTTCGTGCCTTCCTTGCAATGGCTCGAGCTCGACCCGCGCACGCTGCCCGTATTTGCAGGCGACATTTCTGCGCCCGGCGCGGCGGATATTTCTGCGCCCGGCGCGCTGGCGGCGGGGGGGGCACCGGTCGCAGTGTGGCGAAGAGAGCACGTTGTCCACCAGCTGTGCCTCGATGAAGCAGAATGGAAAGCCTTGCTCCGCGCGGCGAGCGACGCCACGTTGAGCGGCGTCTGTGCCGTCTTCGATCGCGGGTCGCAGACCGAGGACGAGCGTCACGCGTTCCAGGTCCTGTCCAGTTGGTTTGGCCGTCAGTGGGTGGCAGCCGTCGCGTACGACGCAAGGCAGCCGAATTCGCGCTGATCGCGTTCAGTCGAGCGCGAGCCAACGCGCTGCGCTCAGCGGGCGCGGGCTCCGCCGGGCCGTGCGGAAATAGCGTTCGTCTTCATAGTAGGCGCGCGATTGATTTGCTGACCAGCCGGGAACGCCGAGCACGGGCAGCGGCTGGAGGCGCGCGGGCGTGTTCAAGAACTCGGGCAAGGCAGCCGCTAGCGCGCCGTCCACGAAAATCCGAAATTCGGCAGCGGCGAGCTGCAGTCGCTCGGCCGCGATCGCCCCGAACAGGGCCTTCCCCATCAAGCGCGCGTGTGGGTCACGTAGCGCATCGAGCAGGCCATGCCCGAATACCAGAAAACGCGTCGTTCGCTCGAGCTCAGCACGCCGCTCCCAAAACACTTCGCGCCATTCGAGGGCCGAAAGTGCCTCGAAAATCTTCGGTTCCGTGCTGAGCACCAGCACCCCCGATTCGTCGAGGTGGGTGGCGGCGTTCTCGATCGGACCGCGCGACCGGGGATCGCCCGCGAGTTGAACGCGATGGATGGCGGTCTTGAGCGACGGAAAATGTAGCCATATCAGCGCGCCCAGTAGATCGTGAAAAGAGTTGGCTCGCGTCGGGATCAGCGAGCTGCGAGAAAGCAAACGATCGAAGCCTCCGGCTGCTTTGAGCTGCGCTTGATCTTGGGCCGTGAAATCGAACCACGGCGCCATCGCCGTCTCCACGCCGCGCGTCAGCTCGCGCAATTCATGGGGGGCTGGAAAGTGATCGAGCGCTAGCAGGCGAGCACGAACCCTCGCATCGATTACGTCGAACGCCGGGTGTTGGAAGCTGTGTTCAGGAACGCGCGCGGCGAGAGTCATGACTCGGCGGGCATCTCGAAATGAACGTTTGCACCGCCGTCAGGCCGATTTTCCGCCCAGGCGCGCCCGGCGTGTGCTCGGGCGATACGCTCCACCAGCGCCAAGCCCAAGCCCAACGAGGACGAGCCATCACCGCGATAGAAAGCGTCGAACACGCGCCCGAGTGATTCCTTGGGAAACCCAGGCCCGCGGTCGGACACCGTGAGCCGCAACTTGCCCTCTTGCAGCGAGATTCGTACGCACTCCACTCCGGCCCCGTGTTTTTGGGCATTTTCGAGCAGGTTACATAGGGCGCGATCGAGCAACGTGGGGTCACCCTTGATGTGCAGGTTCGGAACGTCGTTACGAAGCACGGTCGGATCCACCCCCGCGCGCTCGATGGCGCGGGAGACGAGTAGGCTCGGGTCCAAGGTTTGTAGGGTCAAGGTCCCGAAATCGAGCCGCGAATTCGCCAGCAACTTTCCGATCAGATCGTCGACCTCGATGATCTCGCGCTCGACTTTGTCGAGCGTGACCGAATCAGCCGTGCCACGCAAAAGCTCGGTGAGCACGCGCAGCCGCGCGAGTGGACTGCGGATCTCGTGCGAGACGGCCGCGAGCAGCTCGCGTTGGTCATTCAATTGCCGCTCGATGCGACGCGCCATGTCGTTGACGGCGTCGGCCAGCACGCCGACCTCCCCCATGTGATGACGGCCCAGACGCACACGGCTCACCAAATTTCCGGAGCCGATCTCGCGCGTCACGCGGATCAGATCGGAGAGCGGGCGCACCAATTTGCGAGCCAGTGCACCCGACGCACCCCACAGGCTCAAGCAAGCCGCGGCAATCGCCAGCACGAACGTGAGGCCAGGAACGCGGCGACGCTTGTCGATGCACACCGAAAGCGCGCCCAGCGTCGTCTTGCCGCGCAAAATGGGCACGGTGAACTCTGGCTTGTCGCAGCCCGGTCCGATTTGCTCGATCGGCTTTTTGGCGGCGTCACGTAGGGTCAGGTCGACCTCGAACGCCTTGGCAATTTCTTGCGCCAAGTCGTGGCGCTCTTCTGGCTGCTCCCACACCCTTTGAAAACGCTCACCGACGAAGCGCTGAATGCGCATCACGTCGCTCTCGGTGCTGGAAGCATCGGGACGCAGCGCGCTCACCACGCCGCTGACCACCATGCCCGTGAACAGGATGGTGATGCCGAGCCACATGAACAATTGGCGATGCAGGCGGGCGCGTACGAAGCGCCGAAATCTCATTCCGAACCCTTTGCCATCACGTATCCGACGCCACGCACCGTCTTGATCAAGCGCGGTGGGTCGTCGAGCAGCTTCTTCCTCAAATGTGAAATGTGCACGTCGACGGTGCGATCGCTGACGGTCACGTCGCTTCTCCCCGCATGCTCGAGCAAGCTTGCGCGAGGCACCACTCGCCCAGCGCGACGCATCAGCGCCAGCAGCAGATCGAACTCGATGCCAGTCAGATCGGCGATTTTACCATCGACCGTGACTTGCCTCGCGCCGACGTCCAAGCTGACACCGCCGACGTTCAAGTGCTCTTTGCTCGGATCGAGCTCCGTTCGGCGCAGAACGGCACGCAACCGCGCGAGCAACTCACGTGGACTGAACGGCTTTCCGAGGTAATCGTCCGCGCCCAGCTCGAGCCCGACCACGCGATCGGTCTCGTCACCTTTGGCCGTGAGCATGATCACCGGCAAGCGGCTCTTTTCTCGGATTTTCTTCAACACCGAGAGCCCGTCCAAGCCGGGCATCATCACGTCCAAGAGCACGGCGTCGAACGCGCCCGATTCCAGCACCGACAGACCCAAAAGGCCGTTCGTGGCGTGACTCGAGCGAACCCCGTTTTGAGTCAGGTAGCTGTCCAAAACTTCGAACAGCCGAACGTCGTCGTCGATGACCAACACGTGAACCGACATGAGCTGAGAGGCGGAGCGTACCACCGCCTGCCCAGCTCTGTCAGGCACCTGAAAGTCGCTCCCGTTCGGAGTCACGTTTTCGGCGATCACGGCGCATTTTCGGCGTGGGAGGCGCGATGCTGTGCCCGCTCGGCCGCGCGCGTGCACACGTCCGCGACGTGATCCTCGAATGCCTGCCGCCGTTCGACGCCGTGGTAGTGGCACCCGTAGAGGCCGGATGCAAAGCCGGCAACCGCTCCCATCGCAAGCACCAAAATCAAAGCTTTCCGTCTCATTTTCATACTCCTCCGTCTCGGATTGTCCGGCTGATTCGTGGTGCGCTCACGCTACGAGTTCAACGAAAGCGGCCGAAGCCGCGCGCAAACGGGCCGGCTTCGATCAGTTCGGCCAAGATCTTGCGTTGGCGTTCGTCCAAGGTCTCGTGCACCTTGCCGAACGAATCGAGCGCGTTCTGACGCACGCGTTCGATGACTCGGTCATGGCGTTCGAAGACCCCATCGATCGCGCCGCGATCCAGGGTCTCGCCGCGGATGGCCTGGGCGACATCCGTGCGCGTGGCCCGGAATTCTCCGCGCGCGTCGTGCACCTCTTCCAGCAACGAGTCGACCGCTTCACGAATTACTTTCTCTTGACCGGGTGTCGTGTCCAACCGATCCAGCAAGCGATTGAGCACGAACCGGCCGCGGCCGGACCGGAAGCCGCGCCCGCGATGCCCAACACCGCAGTGATGTCCCTCGTGGCGGCTCCGCGCGAAAGTGGCGGTCAAGCCGAGCAAACACGCCGTACCAAACAGAAATCCAAACATTTTTCAGCTCCTTCAGAGATCAATCTGGGAGCGGTTTGTGAAGAACAGCGAGGCTCTGCGGTTAAGAAGCGTTAATTCCCCGAACAAGGTCCTGGCCTGCCAGCGCTGACAGCGAGAGCGCAATCTGAGTTATGCTCGGCAGCGGGCCAGCCAAAAGGCTTCAATGGGCGACGAACGCGGATCAGTGAACGAAAGCGAGAACCTAGCGGCGACCAGCGGTGCGCCGTTAGCCGCAGCCTTGCCACCGAACTCAGCCCTACAAGCGCCGCGCCCCGTCTCTTTGCCACCGCGCCCGAATGGCACCGCCCCGGGTCCGCTCGGGCGACCGTTGGGAACGCCCCCGCCGCCTCCCGTGCGAAGTCTGCCGCCGCTCGCCGAGCCGGGGCCACGCCCCCCGGCTCCGCCGCCGCGCGTGAACGCACCGACTCCACCGCTACCACCAAGCACGCGTCCGATCCCACCGAGCGCTCGCCCGCCAGCGCCGAGTGTGCGCCCGCCCGGATCGATCCCGGCAAGCCCGATCATTCCCAATTTCCGCGCCGACAACGGACGGGTCCAAGAGCTCTTGGCCGAACTGATGAGCGTGCGGAAAGAGCTGGCCGAGACCGGCGCCGAACTTCGTCAGGTGATCAGCGAGCGCAACGCGCTCCGCGTTCGCCTCGGGCAAGCGGAGAACAGCGTGCGCGAGCTGACCTCCGCGGCGCGCGCCGAGGCAGAGCTGCGTGCTGAGTTCGTGGACGCCCATGCAACGAGCAGCGCCGCGTTGCGCGCGCGCGTGAGCGAACTGGAAGCAGCACTCGCCGCTGCGAACAGGGCACCCAAGCCTGACGAGCAGCCCAGCTTGCGCCAGATCCGCGGGATTGGTCCGGCATTCGAGCGAGGTCTGCACGGCCTGGGCATCAGCACCGTGTCTCAAATCGCGGCGCTCGATGCCGACGAAATTCAACGCATCGCACCCGCGATCAAGGCGCGGGTCGACCGCATTTTGCGCGACGATTGGGTGGGCCAAGCCAAGCGGCTACTGGGCGAATAACCGGGAAATCCCGCAGAAACGACGGACCATGTGGGCCCGCCCGGCACTTGGCGCTTAAAATCTGGCCACATTTTGCCGTTTGACCGGGGTGTCCGAGAAAAACTCCAGCGGCGCCGGCGACGGTTCGATTGCCGACGTGCTTGGTGACGAGCGCCAAACCCGAAAGCTGCTTTCTAGCCTACGCCTCAAGGTGGCGTTCATGGTCTTCGTCAGCGCCTTGTTGCTGGGGTTGTGCGGGCTGATCTTCAGCCTGGTGTCTCAGATCTTCGGAGCACTCACACCAGCCGTCAAAGCCGATCTGGAATGGAAGGCGGTACGCGGGGTCGCCGAGCTCGCGCAGTCGGCGCAGTACGGCATGGTGCTGGCCGACGAACACGAGCTCAGGAACTCTTTCAAGGGCTATGCCCTGGACCCGGATTTTTTGGCTATCGTCGTCACGGACAAGACCGGAAAAGAGCTCGCGACTTACGGCACGCTGCCGGGCGACCTGAAAGCCGTGTTCGAGCGCCCCACGCACCGCGTCGAGCAACGACAGGGCTACTTCGAGTCTTGGGCGGAGGCGACGATCGAAGGTAGCGCGGTCGGACGAGTCGTCGTGTTCGTGTCGACGGCACGGATCGAAGCGGGAACCCGACTGAAAAACGAGATCCTCTGGACAGCAGGGATCGGCTGCGGCCTCGGGCTACTTGCTAGCCTGCTCTTCGTCAGCTTCTACGTGGGTCCGCTGATCCGCGTGACAGAAAAGGCGTTCGCCCGGCTCGAGCAGACCACGCTGGCGGCGATCGAGGCGGCGCGGCTGAAGAGCGAATTTTTGGCCAATATGAGTCACGAAATTCGCACCCCCATGAACGGCGTGCTCGGCATGCTGGAGCTCTTGCGCGGCACGTCGCTCGACCCCAAGCAAAGGCGCTACACCGACACGCTGAGCAGCTCGGCCAACGGCTTGATGACGGTGTTGAACGATATCTTGGACTTCTCCAAGATCGAAGCGGGCAAAGTAGAACTTCGCCCAGGTCCATGTAGGCCCCGAGCATTGCTGGAAGAAGTTGCAGAACTGTTCGCCGCTCGCGCCGAGCTCAAACAGATCGAGCTTTTGTGTCACGTGCACCCCGACGTTCCGAGTCACATCGAGGTCGATGGCGATCGCCTACGGCAGGTCGTCACCAACCTAGTCGGCAATGCCATCAAGTTCACTGACGCCGGTGAGGTCGTGATGCGTGCCACTGTCACGCAGCGTCGGGGCGACGAGTGTACCCTGGAGCTGACGGTGATCGACACCGGGATCGGCATCGACGAAAAGCAGCAGACGCTGTTGTTCGAGGCATTCTCCCAAGCAGACGGCAGTTCGACGCGTCGCTTCGGCGGCACCGGGCTCGGCCTGGCAATCTCCAAGAAGCTGGTGAGATTGATGGGCGGCAAGCTGGGCGTCAGCAGCGAACCGGGCAAAGGCAGCCAATTTTTCGTGCACATTCCCGTACGCGTGCTGGCGGCAGAGGAAGCTCACATTCCGGCGCCGAACCGCAACACGCGCGCGTTGATCGTGGACGACAACGCCACCAATCGCATGCTGCTGGAAGAGCTGCTATCGGCCTGGGGTCTGCGCACCACTTCTGCGAGCGGAGGCCCAGATGCGCTCCGCTTGCTCGATGAGGCCGATCGGAGCGACCCGTTCGGGCTCGTCATCACCGATATGCACATGCCGGAGATGGACGGGCTGACCTTGGCACGCCAGATCAGGGACAAGCATGCGCACCTGCCATTGTTGATGCTCACCTCGCTCAGCGACACGGGCGCCGGCTTGGCCGAGCGCGGGCTGTTCGCTGGCGTACTGAGTAAGCCAGTGCGCTCGGCCGAGCTGGAGTCGAACATCGCGCGCGCACTCGGCGAGTCCGGACGCGGCGCGACCTCCGCTGCGGACGAGGCCAGCTCGATCGTGATCGCTGCCCACGAACCCCGGCGTTTGCTGATCGCCGAGGACAATCCGATCAATCAAGAGGTGTTACTCGGTACGCTGCATAACCTAGGCTACGCAGCGGACTTGGTGGACAACGGACAGCTGGCCATCGAAGCCTGGCAACGCCAAGTTTATCCGCTGATCTTGATGGATTGTCAGATGCCCGTCATCGACGGCTACGAGGCGGCGCGGCAGATCCGGCAACTCGAGAACGCAGGCGAGCGAATCGCGATCATTGCCGTCACCGCCCATGCCATGGTCGGTGAACGCGAGAAGGCAATTGCCGCAGGCATGGATGACTACGTGACCAAGCCGCTGAACAGCAAGCTGCTTCGTGAAACGCTCGAACGCTGGTGGCCGCGAGAATCCCTGTGGCCGTGCCAACCAAGCGGCGCTTTGCTTCCACCCCCCGCACCGAGACCGAGCGAGGGCGCGCTCGATCCGACCGTGGAACGCAGCTCCGGCGTGGTGCGGGTCTTCCTCCGGCATGTGCCCGATCAACTGTCGTCGCTGGCGAGCGCGCTTGCGAGCAACGACCTCGACGCCTTGCGCGCTGCCGCCCACAAATTGAAGGGGAGCTGCTTGTCGGTCGGCATTCCGCGCATGGCAGCGCTGTGCGAGCGTCTGGAGAGCGAGCCCGAAACTCCCCAGGCGCAGCAGCTGAAAACGCAGTTGAACGCGGAATTCGAGCTCGTCCGAGAGTTGCTCACTGAGTCCTCCCCCGCCCTGCCCCTCAAGAGCGCCTAACCGCCTCCCCCGGCCGATCGTCCGGCAGCGCTCGCGCTCCAACCTGCTGTTTCGGTCCCACGGCCGCGAATCAGCGCACAAAACGCGAGATGCAGGACAACGCCTGCGAGCCGCGCTACTGCCGTCGGGTGAGCGATCGAGATCCTGAAGCCATCGTCGTCCGCGGCGCCCGCGAGCACAATCTCAAGAATGTCACCATCTCGATTCCCAAGAAGAGCTTGGTGGTGATCACCGGCGTCTCGGGCAGCGGGAAGTCCTCGCTGGCCTTCGACACCATCTATGCCGAAGGCCAGCGCCGCTACGTGGAGAGCTTGTCCAGCTATGCCCGGCAATTCCTCGGGCAAATGGACAAGCCCAAGTACGACACCATCCGTGGGCTTTCGCCGACCATTTCGATCGAGCAGAAAACGGCCTCCAGCAACCCGCGCTCGACGGTCGGCACGGTGACCGAAGTGCACGATTATTTACGCGTACTGTTCGCCAGCATCGGTGTGCAGTTTTGCCCTCGATGTGGGCGCAAGGCCGAAGGCCAATCCGCGCAACAGATCGTGTCATCCATCTTGGAGTATCCGAAGGGCACCAAGCTCGTGCTGTACGCGCCCCTCGAGCGGCAGCGCAAGGGCGAGCACCGTGAGCTCCTGCTCGATGCGCGAACGCGCGGTTTTTCCCGGTTACGCATCGACGGTAAAGTGGTCACCCTCGACGACAGCGTCGTCGCCTTGGACAAGAAGGCGAAGCACAACCTCGACCTGGTCGTCGATCGCATCGTGGTCGACGCCAGCGCGCGCGCACGCATTACGGATTCGGTGGAGCTCGGCTTGCGCGAGGGCAAGGGCGTAATCAGCGTCGAAACTCCGGACGAAGAGCGTGCGTTCAGCGAGCGCGTGGCCTGCCCGCATTGCGAGCTGTCGTTTCCGGAGCTCACGCCGCAGTCCTTTTCCTTCAATTCGCCGCTCGGGTTTTGCACCGACTGCAACGGCCTCGGCTCGCGCCCGGAGATGGATCCCGAGTTGGTCGTCCCCAATCCAGCGCTGTCGATCAAAGATGGCGCGATCACGCCCTGGGCGGCGGCCGCGGCGCGCGGTGAAGGTTGGGTCGCGAACGAAATCGAGTGGGTGCTTTCGATTTTCGGCATCGACAAGAAAAAGCCCTGGAACAAGCTGACTCAATCGCAGCGTGATGCGGTCATGTTCGGCGGCAAGAAAGGCGGCGAACTCTGGGAGGGTCTGGTCAATCAGCTGATGCGGCGCATGAAGAGCACCAGCAGCGAGGACATGAAGCAGTACTACCTGCGCTTCTTCTCCAGCAAAGTGTGCCCCACCTGCCAGGGCGCGCGGCTACGCCCCGAGAGCCGAGCCGTCAAAATTGCAGGCGAGAGTCTGGATGCGCTATCGCACCAGCGCATCGAGCAGGCCCGCGCCTGGATCGACGGCGTGCCGCTCAAGGGCGCGGACGCCGAAATCGCCGCTGAGCTGCGCAAAGAGATCGGTTCGCGTTTGGGCTTTTTGGTCAATGTCGGCCTCGGCTACCTCACGCTGGATCGCGCGGCCGCCACGTTGTCTGGCGGTGAGAGTCAGCGAATTCGCCTGGCCTCGCAGATCGGCTCGGAGCTGACGGGCGTGATCTACATCCTGGATGAACCATCGATTGGCCTTCATCAGCGAGACAACGGCAAGCTGCTCAAGACCTTGAAGGCACTGCGCGACGTCGGAAACTCCGTGATCGTCGTCGAACACGACGAAGAAACGATGATGGAAGCGGACCACCTGATCGACTTCGGACCGGGTGCAGGCGAGCTCGGCGGGGAGGTGGTGGCCGCCGGTACGCCGGCGCAAGTGATCAAAAACCCCAAATCGCTCACGGGCGCATACCTCTCGGGGAAACGCAAAATCCCCATCCCCCACCAACGTCGTCCCGGGAACGGCAAGGCCCTAGAGATCAAAGGCGCGAGCGAGCACAACCTCAAGAATTTGGATGTTCGCTTCCCACTCGGCACGTTCTTGGCCGTGACCGGCGTGAGCGGCGCCGGCAAATCGACGCTGATCAACGGGATTCTGTTCCCGGCCCTGTCGCGCGCGCTGCACGACGCGCGCAGCCCGATCGGTGAGCACCGAGAGATCTCGGGCATCGAGCACATCGACAAGGTGATCGGCATCGATCAAAAGCCGATCGGCCGCACCCCCCGCTCGAACCCGGCCACGTACACCAAGGTCTTCGATTCGATTCGCGAACTGTACGCCAGCACGGGCGAGGCGCGCGCGTACGGTTACGACGCGGGTCGCTTCTCGTTCAACGTCAAGGGCGGTCGCTGCGAAGCGTGCTCGGGTGACGGCGTGCGTCAGGTCGAGATGCACTTTTTGCCTGACGTGTACGTCACCTGTGAAGAGTGCGCGGGCCGGCGCTTCAATCAGGCCACGCTGCGTGTGCTGTACAAGGGCAAGAGCATCGCCGACACCTTGGAAATGAGCGTCCGAGAGGGGCTCGATTTGTTCGGCGTGCACACGAACATCGCACGGGGTTTGCAGACCCTGGCCGACGTCGGGCTCGGCTACGTGAAAATCGGACAGCCTTCGCCCACGTTGTCGGGGGGTGAAGCGCAACGCATCAAGCTCGCGCGCGAATTGTCGCGTCCGGGCACCGGCCGCACGCTCTACATCCTGGACGAGCCGACCACGGGCCTGCACTTCGCAGACGTAGAGAAGCTGCTCGAGGTTTTGTCGCGTTTGGTGGAAGCCGGCAATACGGTACTCGTGATCGAGCACAATCTGGACGTGATCGCCCACGCCGATTGGGTGATCGATCTCGGCCCCGAGGGCGGCGGCGCGGGCGGGCAGTTGGTCGCTCAAGGCACTCCGGAAAGCGTCGCACGCGTGAAGAAAAGCCACACCGGCCAATACCTGGCGCGGGTGCTCGAACGCGGCGCGCAGAGCAAGCCCGAGCCGGCGCGCACGCGCAACGTGGTTCTGTCACGCACGCGTACCGCGCGCGCATGAGCCCGATGCACCTATTCTTCGATCTCGATGGCACGCTGACCGACTCTCGCCCCGGGATCTTGGCCAGCATGCGCCACGCCTCGACGGTTCTCGGCATCGAGCTCCCGGGAGACGAGGCGCTCTCGCGACTGATCGGTCCGCCGACTCGGGACGCCTTTCGCGAGCTGCTCGGCTCGAGCGATCCGGAGCTGAACGAGCGTGCGATCGCCATCTATCGACAGCGCTACGCGACGCTCGGGCTGTTCGAAAGCAGCGTATATCCGGGAATTGGACGGGGGCTGCAGGCGCTGCGCGAGGCCGGTTTTGCGCTCTGGGTCGTCACCTCCAAGCCGGAAGTGTACGCCAACACGATCATCGATCATTTCGAGCTTCGCCGCTATTTCGGCCGCGTCTACGGCTCGGAATTGAGCGGCGAGCGCAGCAACAAAGGCGAGCTGATCGGCCACGTGCTGGGTAGCGAAGGGATCTCGCCGGCGCACGTTTGGATGATCGGTGATCGCCTGCACGACGTCCGGGGCGCAAAGCAAAACGGCCTGCGCGCGGCAGGCGTGCTCTGGGGCTACGGTACTCGGGAAGAGCTGGACGCGGAAGGTGCGGATGCACTGTTTCAGTCCATGCCCGAACTAGTCCGCGCGTTTGCCAGCTGAAGCTTCCGGCGTAGCAGCCCGGCGGGGCATCGTGCTATTTATCGCCGCCCGAAAAGTTCACGAAGAGGAGAAGCAACGATATGTCGGAACCGAACTCAGACATTGCACTCATCGGCCTAGCGGTGATGGGTCAAAACCTGGTCATGAACATGAACGACCACGGCTTTACCGTGTCCGTCTACAACCGCACGGGCAGCGTGACTGACGAGTTCATGGCCGGTCCGGCAAAAGGCTCGAAAGTGGTCCCCACCAAAACGGTGAAGGAGCTCGTGGCCACGCTCAAATCGCCCCGTCGCGTGTTCATTCTGGTGAAAGCCGGCGCCGCGGTCGACGCCGTGATCAACGAGCTTACGCCGTTGCTGGACAAGGGCGACATCATCATCGACGGCGGGAACTCGCACTTTCCGGACAGCCAACGGCGCTTCGACCAACTGAAGGAGAAGGGCATTCGCTTCGTGGGCAGCGGCGTGTCCGGTGGTGAAGAGGGCGCGCGCCGCGGGCCTTCGATCATGCCCGGCGGCGACCCCGAAGCCTGGCCGCACATCAAGCAGATCTTGCAGAGCGTTTCGGCCAAGGTGGATGGCGAGCCCTGCTGTGACTGGGTCGGTGAAGGCGGCGCCGGTCATTACGTGAAGATGGTGCACAACGGCATCGAGTACGGCGACATGCAGATGATTGCCGAAGCCTACGATTTGATGAAGACGGGCCTCGGCCTCTCGGCGGCCGAGCTGAAGGCCGTGTTCGAAGATTGGAACAAGGGTGCGCTGGACAGCTACTTGATCGAAATAACGGCTGAAATCTTCGGGCTGAAGGACGAGGACGGCAGCCCCCTGGTAGACAAGATCTTGGATGCGGCTGGCCAAAAAGGCACCGGCAAATGGACCAGCAATTCTGCGCTCGATCTGGGCATGCCCGTCACTCTGATCGGCGAAGCCGTTTTCGCCCGCGCTCTGTCTTCACTGAAGACCGAGCGTGAACGCGCGAGCAAAGCGCTCACGGGCCCCAAACCAGCGTTCAGCGGCGACAAGAAGGCGTTCATCGACGACGTGATGCTCGCGCTGTACGCCTCCAAAATCGTCAGCTACGCTCAAGGTTACATGCTGCTCCGTGAAGCCAGCAAGGAGTACGGCTGGAAGCTGAATTTTGGTTCGATTGCGCTGATGTGGCGCGGTGGCTGCATCATTCGTAGCCGTTTCTTGGGCGACATCAAGAAAGCCTTCGACAAAAATCCGGAGCTCGAAAACCTGCTGGTCGACGATTTTTTCCGCAAGGTGATCGACGAGAGTCAGACCGGCTGGCGGAAGACCATGGCCAACGCGGCCTTGCTCGGTATACCCACGCCCTGCATGAGCTCGGCCTTGGCCTTCTACGACGGTTACCGGCGCGATCGCTTGCCCGCGAATCTGCTGCAAGCGCAGCGGGACTACTTCGGCGCCCACACTTACGAGCGCACCGACAAGAAACGCGGCGAGTTCTTCCATACGAACTGGACCGGCCGCGGCGGCAGCGTCAGCTCGCGCTCGTACAACGCCTAGGGTCTGTCCCGATCGCTCAGGCACCCGTAAACGTGCCCGTGCCCGTGCCCGTGGCCGAAAGAGGCAACGGGCGCGGCGGATGGCCGATAGGGTGGGATGGATCTGGATCACGAGCGTTTGGATGTTTACCACCTCGCGTTAGATTTTCTGGTTCTCGCCAGTGAGCTCATCGAAGGGTTGCCTCGCGGCCGAAGCCAC